>ODAK010001925.1_pt1 | contig 22116 bp, 15 predicted proteins | sample 1539591 | NCBI WGS metagenome assembly ODAK01 (sample SAMEA3539303, study PRJEB22396) | soil metagenome | biome: tundra; feature: field; material: soil | place: USA | collected 2010-05 | depth 0.15 m | reverse complement strand
TGGCTGATTCCGGGCGCATCGCCGGCACCATCGAGGGCCGGCAACTGCTCGAGACTCGCGAGACCCAGATCGTCGAGAAATTGCCGAGTCGTCGCGAGCAGCGCCGGCCGGCCGGGCGCTTCCCGATAGCCGATCGCCTCGATCCAGCCGCGGTCTTCGAGCTGCTTGACGATCGAGCTGGCGACGGCGACGCCGCGGACGTCTTCGATGTCGCCGCGCGTCACCGGCTGGCGATAGGCGACGATGGCGAGCGTTTCCATGACGGCGCGCGAATAGCGCGGCGGTCGATCCGGATTGAGCCGTGCGAGGTAAGCAGCCATCTCGGGGCGGCTCTGAAAGCGCCAGCCGCTCGCCAGCGAAACGAGCTCGATTCCGCGACCGGCGCAGTCGCGGCCCAGCTCTTCGAGAAGGTCGCGGATCGTGTCGGGCCCGATCTCGCCGGCGAACAGCACGCCGAGCTCGCGCAAGGGCGTGGGCTGACTCGAGCAGATGAGCGCGGCCTCGAGGACGCGCTTGGCATCCAGGGTCTTCATGTCTTCGTGATAGTCCTCTGCCGCGGGCGGCAAGTCGTCACGTCTGGAACGCGGCGGATGGGCAGCGCTTGCGCTTGCCGCTCGTCGAACAGCACCCACAGGTGCGATGGCCTCGATGTATGCCGTCGAACGTTCGAGCAGCGGTTTCGCGTTGCCGCGCCGGCTGCTCGCATCGAACTGCAACGAGAGCTATTGTAGCGAACCTCTGGGGATCACCGTGGCGCCGTCCTGCACGATGCGTTGCCATGCGTCGGCAAGGTCGGCAGGCAGCGCCGCGCGCAGGGCGAGCGCGCGGCCCGAAATCGGGTGGGCAAAGGCGAGTTCCGCCGCGTGCAGGGCTTGCCGTTCGATACCGAGTGCCGGCCGGCCACCGTAGAGACGGTCGCCCACGAGCGGCAGCCCGCGCGAGGCCAGGTGAACGCGGATCTGATGCGTGCGCCCGGTGTGCAGCGTACAGCGCAGCGCGCTCAGGCCACCCGCCGACGCCAGCCACTCGACATCGGTGCGCGCCGGCTTTCCGGAAGCCAGGGCGGCCATGCGGGTGCGTGTCAGCGGGTCACGGCCGATCGCCGCGTCGACCGTGAATGCATTGGCCGCTGGCCGCCCGTGCACGATCGCCAGGTAGCGACGATGCACCTCTCGCGCTGCGATCGCCCGCACCAGCGCCGTCACCGCGGGAAGCGTCTTGCCGACGACCATCAGCCCCGACGTATCTTTGTCGAGCCGATGCACGATACCGGCACGAGGAAGCGCCGCGCTGGCCGGATGCCGCGCGAGCAGGGCATTGAGCAAGGTGCCCGACCAGTTGCCCGCGGCTGGGTGCACGACCATGCCAGCCGCCTTGTCGACGACGAGCAGGTCATCGTCTTCGTGGACAACGATGAGCGGCAGCGCCTCGGCGCGATAGGCGCGGCTCTCCTCCGTCGGCACCAGCGTCACGGCCAGGCGCTGCCCGGCACGAACCCGTTGTGCGGGGCCGGTGACAACAACGCCATCGATGCTGACCTGGCCCCCTCGGATCAGTCCTTGCAGATGGCTGCGCGAGAACTCAGGAGCGATCGCGACGACGACCTTGTCCAGCCGCTCGCCGTGCTGCGCCTCGTCGACGCTTTCCCGCCGCGTCTCGAGCGGTTCGTCGTCGGCTTCGCCGGCGGCGTCCGACACTTCCGGGGTCGGGCTTGCGGCGTCGGATTCAGCTTGGCCGACCATATAAGATTCGCCTTCGATTCTTTGCTTTGCGGCGCGTCGATCGCCCGATCGTCCACCGGGGTTCCTTCTGCATGATGACGATGAATTTCTCGACACGCTCGTGGCTGACAGTGTCGGCGATTTCGGCCGCCCTCTTCCTTTCGGCCTGCGACACGACACGCGACGAAACGGCGAAATGGACGCCGGAAAAGATCTACGCCGAGGCGAAGGAAGAAGCCGCGTCCGGCAACTACGAAAAGGCGGCCAAGCTCTACGAGCGACTCGAGGGCCGCGGTGCCGGCACGATGCTTGCGCAGCAGGCGCAGATCGAGCGTGCGTACCTGCTCTGGAAAAGCGGCGAGAAAGCACAAGCCCTTTCGACGCTGGAACGCTTCATCAAGCTGCATCCGACGAGCCCGGCATTCGATTACGCGCTCTATCTGCGGGGCCTCATCAACTTCAACGACGATCTTGGCTTTCTGGGCGGCCTGTCAGGCCAGGATCTCGCCGAGCGCGACCAGCAGGCGGCACGCGACGCCTACCAGTCCTTCAAGCAGCTGGTCGAGCAGTTTCCGCAATCGGCCTATGCCGACGACGCGCGCATGCGCATGAACTACATCGTCAACTCACTCGCCGCCTACGAGGTGCACGTCGCACGATATTATTTTCGCCGCGGTGCCTATGTCGCCGCGGTGAATCGGGCCAAGCAGACCGTGCAGGACTTTCAGCAATCGCCTTCGACCGAGGAAGCACTCTTCATCATGGCGCAGAGCTACGACCGTCTCGGCCTGGCCCAGTTGCGCGACGACGCCGAGCGCGTCCTGAAGCAGAACTATCCGAACACGACGCTCGACGTCGCGGGCCTGGGCACGAGCAAGAAATCGCGCTGGTGGCAGCTGTGGTGAGGCAATGTCTCAGGCGATGAGCGCGGCGGCGGCAAGGCCGCCGAGCCAGGCGATCGCCTCGCTTTCGTCGTCGATACGCGTCATCGGCGGCAAGGCGGCGAACAGGCGCCGGCCATAGCTCATCGACGCCATTCGCGGATCGCAGACGACGAGCAGGCCACGATCAGACTCGCTGCGGATCAGCCGCCCGGCGCCCTGCTTCAGCGAAATCGCAGCCTCGGCGACGAAATAGTCGGCGAACGGATTGCGGCCTTCGGACTCGAGCCGGCGAACCCGCGCTTCGACGAGCGGATCTTTCGGCGGCGGGAAAGGCAGCTTGTCGATGACGACGCATTGCAACGCATCGCCCGGCACGTCGACGCCTTCCCAGAAGCTCTGCGAGCCGACCAGCACCGCGTGCGCCGATGAGAGAAAGCGCTGCATCAGCTGACGCTTGGGACCTTGGCCCTGGACCAGCACCTCGATGCCAGCGCCTTCGGCCGCGAATTCGTCGCGCAGTTGCGCACCGACCGATTGCAGCGAGCGCAGCGTCGTCGTCAGCACGAAAGTGCGTCCGCCCAGCGCACGGGCGCAACGCCCGGCGAGCTCCGCGACCGCTCGTGGATGCGGTGCGTCGCCCGGCTTCGGGAACACTCGCGGTACGAAGATGCGGGCGTGTCGGCGATAGTCGAAGGGGCTGCCGAGGCGCAGCGCGCGCGCGTCGTCGAGGCCGGAACTTTCGGTGAACCAGCTGAGCCGATCGTCGTCGCCGAGCGTTGCCGACGTGAAGATCCAGGCTTTCGGCGCCGCCAGCATCTGCTCGCGCAGCGCTTGGCGGATATCGAGCGGCGACTCGACGAGCCGCGCCTGATGCGCCGAGATGTCGATCCAGCGGATCTTGGAATCGTCGGGCGGCCCGGCGAACTGCCTGGCGAGTGCGGCGAGGCGAGCCGCACGCTCGGCGAGGCGAACAAAATCGGGCGCGAGCTCACTCACCGTGTCGAGCGCCTCGCGCGCCGCGAGGCATGCCGCTTCGACGGCCGAGAGCGCCGCTGCGAATTCGGTTTCGCCGCTTCGTTCCGACCAACGCAGCTTGAGGTTCGCGCGAACCTCGCCGAGGCGCCCACTCGTGGCGATGCGCAGGTCGCGTGCGCTCTTGTCGCAGGCCACCGCGACTTCCGGCCACGCGACGAGGCCGCGCGCCTGCTGCAGCCCCGCGGCCAGCGTGTCGCGAGCGAAGTCGATCAATTGCGAAGTACCGAGCACGGTGCCGAGGAACTGCACGCCGGCTTCGCCGAGCTGATGCGCTTCATCGAAGATCGCAACCTCGACGCTCGGCAGCAGTTCGGCGACGCCACTGTCGCGCAAAGCCATGTCAGCGAAGAACAGATGGTGGTTGACGACTACCAGATCGGCGGCCATGGCTTCGCGCCGTGCCTTGTTGACGTGGCATTGCCGCGCCTCGGGGCATTCACTGCCGAGGCAGTTCTCGCGCGACGAGGTGACGAGCGGAATGATGATGCTGCGCTCGTCGAGCCCCTCGAGCTCGGCGAGGTCGCCGCTGACGGTCGTCTGCGCCCAGGCCTCGATTCGCGCCAGGGCGCGCACCGCGAAGCGGTCGGGCAACTGCACCTCGCTGCGTGCCAGGCCCAGGCGATGCGAGCATAGATAGCTGCCCCGCCCCTTCAGCAGGGCGACCGTCACCGGAACGCCGAGCGCAGCGCGCAAGCGCGGCAGGTCGCGCAGGAAGAGCTGATCCTGCAAGGTCTTGGTGGCCGTGCTGAGCAGCGTTCGCGCGCCCGAGAGCAAGGCCGGGACGAGATACGCATAGGTCTTGCCGACGCCGGTGCCAGCCTCGACGACGAGGGCCGAGCGCGCGTCGATCGCCGCGGCGACGGCACGCGCCATCTCGATCTGCTCGACGCGTTCGGTGTGATTCGGATCGGCTACGGCCAGCGCCCCGCCGTCGGACAGCGCGGCGACGACCTCGCCTTCCAAGCTCACTGGTGCACCCTTCGCGCTTCGCGCGATCCCTCTGAGAGGGAGGAGCCTTCCTTCGGGTGGCCGAGGGGAAGGCTCATGCCGGCTGCGGCGGTTGGAGCTCGGCTTCGATGCGCGAGATCTGGTCGCGCAACAGGAGGCGGCGCTTCTTCAGGCGCCGCAGCGACAACTCGTCACCACCGGCATCAACCGTGGCTCGATCGATGAGGTCGTCTAGGTCGGCGTGCTCGATACGCAGCTCGATCAGGCGTCGCGGCAATGAGTGGAGGTTGTCGTCCATTGTCGCCCTTGGACTCGCGACTAGTTCGCGGTTTTGGGCCTTTTGAGGAAGAGCAAAGCGATTATAGTTTTCTGTCATGGGCACTTCGAGCTTGGGCTACCGGCTTTCGGCAACGACCGGGCTCCACCGCGGCGATCGTGCCTATCAGCAGGATCAGGTTCAGATCCTTCCGCACAGCCGCGTTCCTGGTTGCGTGATGGGTGTGCTTGCCGACGGCATGGGCGGCAAGAGCGGTGGCCGCAAGGCGGCCGATCAGGTCGTGCTCACCGCGCAGCAGCTCTTCGAGCGCTACTCGCCGAGCCGCGACGACCCGGCCGAGGCGCTCAAGCAGCTCGTCCTCGAAGCGCATCTCATGATCAAGCTGACGGCCATCACTTCGGAGGAAGAGCCGCACAGCACGATTGCCGCCTTTCTCATCAGCCCGACGCGCGAGTGCGATTTCGTCCATGCCGGCGATTCGCGCATCTATCACTTCCGCGCCGCCGAGATGGTGAGTCGCTCGATCGATCATTCGTACGTTCAGCGCCTCGTCGACGAACGCCAGATCACCGAGGAAGAAGCGAACAACCATCCGCAGTCGAACCTGCTGACCGGCTGCCTGGGCACCTTCCAGGACCCGCCGCTGTCGCAAAAGCACATCGACCGCCTCGAGATCGGCGACAGCGTGTTGTCGTGCAGCGACGGCCTGTGGCACTACTTCACGCCACGCGAGCTCGGCGCCATCGTGCACGCGTTGCCGCCGCGCGAAGCGACCGAGATGCTCGTCGGCAAGGCACGGCAACGCGCCCGCGGCTCGGGCGACAACCTCTCGCTCGCGCTGGTCCGCGTCGAAGCGCTGTCCTGACTGCGCCGCGCGCCTAAGGACGCGATGCGGACTGCGCCGCGGCCGAAGGTGCACCCGAGGCGGCGCGCGGCACGGGCAATGGCGACGCGGGTGACTTCTGAGCCATGCGTTTGGTCGTTCGCTCGATCGCCTCTTCGCGGTGCTCGGCTGCCTCGGCCTTTCTTGCCTCGAAGGCGGCGCGGCTGGTCGCTTCGCGCTGAGCACGAAGCGCCTGCGATTCCTGTGCCTGCGGCTTAATGCCGATGCCCGTCCCGGACGAACGGGCACGTTGGTGCGGCCCGCTTGCCGCGGCCGGCGCGCCTTCGGGCCGCTGCAGCTCAAACGGCGGGGCACGACCGGGCAGCGCCGCGTCCGAGGCAGCGCTCGCTGCCGCATGCGCAGCGCGTGCGCTCTCTCGGCGCGCATCCTCGGCCGCCTTGTCTGCCAACTCGGCCTTTCGCTCCTCGCTGCGTTCGTGACGCCGTGCCTCGTCGATAACGAGCTGGCGTGCCCGCAGCCGATCGAGCGCCTGGCGCTGCTCGGCCTTCGCCTCGTCGAGACACGAGGTAACGATGAAGCGCTGGCGACACTCGCGCTCGCGGCTGACGAAGCGTGCCTCGACGGCGGCACGTTCCTTGGCGATTTGCGCTCTTTCCTCGGACGCCTGCGCGGCGGATGCAGCGGACGCCGCCGCATCGACCGCAGACGCAGGCCACGCGACACGCGCGGCGACGAGAAGGGCCAGCGGCGCCGCGCAGCAAAGCAGGAATAGCGAGAAGGCGGGACGAGGCGAAGTCATCAGGTGAGTCTCGTATCGACCGTCCGCCGGCCTTCGGCGAGGAATTCCCTCGAGCGCATCTCGCTCAGGCGGGAAACCGTACGCGGAAACTCGTGGACCAGCGGCCCTTCGGTGTACAGCGCCTCGGGCTCGACGGCGGCCGACACGATGAGCTTGACGCGCCGATCGTAGAGCACATCGACGAGCCAGGTGAATCGCCGCGCTTCCGACGCGAGACGCGGCGACATCTGCGGCACGCCCGAGAGCAGCAGCGTGTGGAATTGCGTCGCCACCTCGAGGTAGTCGTTCTGCGACCTCGGACCGCCGCAGAGCTCGCGGAAATCGAACCACACGATGCCGCCGGCACGCCGCCGCGACCGGATCTCGCGATGCTCGATCCTCAGGATCGGGCTGTCGTCCTTGGCCTCGGCGAGACGCTCGAACGCTTCGTCCATCGCCGCGTCGGCATCGGGCCCGAGCGGCGTGTGGTAGAGCTCGACTGACTGCAACGTCGATTGCCGGTAGTCGACACCGTAGTCGACGGCCACGACCTCGAGCTTTTCCTCGAGCAGCTCGACAGCGGGCAGGACGCGGTCGCGGTGCAGGCCGTGCGGGTAGAGCCCGTCGGGCGGGAAGTTCGAGGTCGTGACGATGCTGGCCCGATTCTCGAACAAGGATTCGAGCAGGCGATGCAGGATCATCGCGTCGGTGATGTCGGCAACATGGAATTCGTCGAGGCAAATGAGGCGAAAGCGCCGCGCGATTGATTGGCCGAGGTGCTGCAGCGGATCACTCATGCCGTGCAGTTCGGCCAGCTCGCGATGCACTTCGCGCATGAACTCGTGGAAGTGCAGGCGGGTCTTCCTCTGCAGCGGCACAGCGTTGAAGAAGCAATCCATGAGAAAGCTCTTGCCGCGGCCGACGCCGCCCCACAGGTAGACGCCGCGCGGGATCGGCGGCCGCGCGATCAGCTTGGAGATCGCGTTGCTGCGTTGCGCCTTGTAGTCGATCCATTCATTCTCGCAGCGCTCGAACGCATCGATGGCGCGCAGCTGCGCGGGATCGGACCGATAGCGGCGTTCGACGAGCGTGCCTTCGTAAAGCTCGCGGACGCCCACCGGAGCGCGATCTCAGAAATTCAGCGCGCGCTTGTCGACCGCGAGTGCTGCTTCCTTGGTCGCTTCGCTGAGGCTCGGATGGGCGTGGCAGATGCGGCCGATGTCTTCCGCCGAAGCGCGAAACTCCATCGCCACGCCGGCTTCGGCAATCAGCTCCGAGACCATCGGCCCGATCATGTGCACACCGAGGATCTCGTCGGTCTTCGCGTCGGCCAGCACCTTCACCATGCCGGTCGTGTCGCCGAGCGCCCGCGCCCGCCCGTTCGCCATGAACGGGAACGTTCCGGCGCGGTAGTCGCGGCCAGCCGCCTTGAGCTGCTGCTCGGTCTGCCCAACCCAGGCGATCTCCGGGCTCGTGTAGATGACCCAGGGCACGGTGTTGAAATCGACGTGCGGCTTTTGCCCGGCGATGCGTTCGGCGACGGCAACGCCCTCTTCCTCGGCCTTGTGCGCGAGCATGGGCCCGCGCACGACGTCACCGATCGCCCAGACGTCCTCGAGGTTGGTCTTGCAGTCGTCGTCGACCGTGACGAAGCCGCGCTCGTCGAGCGCGAGGCCGACCGCTCCGGCACCGAGCCCGATCGTGTTCGGAACGCGGCCGATCGAGACGATGAGCTTTTCGCAGGCGAGCGTCTGCGCGCTGCCGGCCGCATCGGTGTAGGCGACCGAGACACCCTCGCCGTGCGAGTCGACGCCAGTGATCTTGACGCCGAGGACGATCCTGAGCCCCTGGCGAGCGAACGCCTTGTGCGCCTCGACGGCGATCTGCGTATCGACGGCGCCGAGGAAGGCAGGCAGCGCCTCGAGAATCGTCACTTCGGCACCGAGGCGGCGCCAGACCGAGCCCATCTCGAGCCCGATGACGCCCGAGCCGACGATGCCGAGCGTCTTCGGCACGTGGTCGATGGCCAGGGCGCCGTCGTTCGAGAGGATGGCCTTCTCGTCAAAGGCGGCCCCGGGCAAGGCGCGCGGGTTGGAGCCGGTCGCGACGATCACATGCCTGGCTGTCAGGGCCTCGGCCCGGGTGCCGGCCACGGCAATCTCGTAGCCGTCCTCGCCTTTCTTCACGAACGAGCCGCGGCCGTGGAAGAACCGGACCTTGTTCTTCTTGAAGAGATAGATGATGCCGTCGTTGTTCTGCTTCACGACGGTCTTCTTGCGCGCCATCATCTTCGCCACGTCGATCGTCAGGTTCGCCATGCCGATGCCGTGGTCGGCGAAGTGATGGCCCGCGTCCTCGAAGTTCTCCGAAGACTGTAGCAGCGCCTTCGACGGGATGCAGCCGACGTTGGTGCAGGTGCCGCCCGGCGCCGGGCCGCCCTTCTCATTCTTCCACTCGTCGATGCAGGCGGTCGAAAAGCCCAGTTGCGCGGCGCGGATGGCGGCGATGTAGCCACCGGGGCCGGCGCCGATCACGACGACGTCGAACGCGTTGCCGGTCGCCATGTCAGATGTCGAAGAGAAGTCGCGCGGGATCCTCGAGCGCGTCTTTCATCGCCACCAGGCCGAGCACGGCTTCGCGGCCGTCGATGATGCGGTGGTCGTACGACATCGCCAGGTAGTTCATCGGCCGCACGACGATCTGGCCGTTCTCGACGACGGCGCGATCCTTGGTCGCGTGGACGCCGAGGATCGCTGCCTGCGGCGGGTTGATGATTGGCGTCGAGAGCATCGAGCCGAAAACGCCGCCGTTGGAGATTGAGAAGGTGCCGCCGGTCAGGTCGTCGAGCGAGAGCTTGCCGTCCGCAGCCTTCTTTCCGAATTCGGCGATCTTTTTCTCGATGTCGGCAAAACTCATCTGGTCGGCGTTGCGCAGGATCGGCACCACGAGGCCGCGCGGCGAACCGACGGCGATGCCGATATCGAAGTAGCCGTGATAGACGATATCGTTGCCGTCGACCGAGGCATTGATGATCGGGTACTTCTTCAGCGCCGCGACAGCCGCCTTGACGAAGAAGCTCATGAAGCCGATCTTGACGCCGTGCTCCTTCTCGAACTTCTCCTGGAAGCGCTTGCGCATTTCGATCACTGGCGCCATGTTCACTTCGTTGAACGTCGTGAGGATGGCATTGGTCGCTTGCGATTGCAGCAGCCGCTCGGCGATGCGCGCGCGCAGTCGGCTCATCGGCACGCGCTGCTCGGGCCGGTCGCCGTAGCTCGCCGCGGGTGGTGCCGAAACGGGGGGCAACGCCCGGGTGCTGACGATGGCGGCCACGGCGGCGCCGCTGCGCACCGCAGTCGCCGGCGGTGGCGGCGGCGCGGCGGCGGCAGGGAGCGCGGACTTGGCGCCGCCCGCCGCTTGGGTATCGAGCGCTTCGAGCACGTCGCCCTTCGTCACCCGGCCGCCCTTGCCCGTCCCTTGCACCGAGCCGGCAGGCAGATCGTGCTCGGCCATCAACTTGGCGGCCGCCGGCATTGCCACTTCGCTCTTGGTCTCGGCCAGCAAGGCCACCTCGGGCGGCACGCCGGGCGTCTCGCCGGGCGCAGGCTCGGCCGGCGGAATGCTGCGAATCTGCATCGCACCCGACATCGCCTCCTGGCCCTCGGTATCGATCTTGGCGATTACCTCGTCGCTGATGCAGCTGTCGCCGTCGTTCTTGATGACTTGCGCCAGCACGCCGGCGGCGGGCGCCGGCACTTCGAGGACCACCTTGTCGGTCTCGATCTCAATCAGGATTTCGTCGAGCGCGACGGCCTGCCCAGGTTTCTTCTTCCACTGTAGAAGCGTCGCTTCCGCCACCGATTCCGATAGCTGCGGAACCTTTACTTCGATCAATGCCATCTTGTTTGCCTTGTTGGTGCGCCGCCAAGCAGCACGCGGCGCCCACCTGGCCGCCCCAAGGGTGCCGCCGCCCCTTCGCGGGCCAGCGACCGAAGTGAGGCGCCATCGGGCATCATTTCGTCAGCACGAAGCCCTTGAGCTTGGCGAATGCCTGCTCGAGCAGGGCCTTCTGCTGCTCCTGATGCAGGTGCGCGTAGCCGACGGCCGGCGACGCCGACGCCGCTCGCCCGGCATAGCCGAGGCGCTGCCCGTCGGTCATGTTCTCGTGGATGTAGTGCTGGACGAAGAACCACGCTCCCTGGTTCTGCGGCTCGTCCTGGCACCAGACGACCTCGGCCAGGCTCGGATATTTTTTCAGCTCCGTGGCGAATGCCTTGTGCGCGAACGGATAGAGCTGCTCGACGCGAATGATCGCGACGTCGGCGTTCTTGCGCTCGCCGCGCGCCCTGACGAGGTCGTAGTAGACCTTGCCGGAGCAAGCGATGATTCGCTTCACGCGCTCGGCATTCACCTCAGCGCCCTGCTCGCCGATGACGGTCTTGAACTCGCCCTTCGTGAAGTCGGTGAGCGGCGAGCCCGCGTCCTTGGCGCGAAGCAGCGACTTCGGCGTCATGATGATCAGGGGCTTGCGAAACATGCGCACCATCTGCCGGCGCAGCACGTGGAAGATCTGGCTCGCCGAGGTCGGCTGCACAACCTGCATGTTGTTGTCGGCCGAGAGCTGCATGAAGCGCTCGAGCCGCGCCGACGAGTGCTCCGGGCCTTGGCCTTCGTAGCCGTGCGGCAGCATCAGCGTCAGGCCGTTGGCGCGACCCCACTTGACCTCGCCCGAGGCGATGAACTGGTCGATGACGACCTGCGCACCATTGACGAAATCGCCGAACTGCGCTTCCCAGATGACGAGCGTGTTGGGCTCGGCGCTGGCGTAGCCGTATTCGAAGCCGAGCACGGCCTCTTCCGAGAGCAAGGAGTCGATGACGACGAAGGGCGCCTGCCCGTCGGCGACATGCTGCAGCGGCGTGTACGTGCCTTCGTCCCAGCGCTCCCGGTTCTGGTCGTGCAGCACGGCGTGGCGGTGCGTAAACGTGCCGCGCGCCGAGTCCTCGCCGGACAGGCGCACGGCGTAACCGCTTGCGACCAGCGATGCAAAGGCGAGGTGCTCGCCCATGCCCCAGTCGACCTTGATCTCGCCGCGGCCCATGGCGGCGCGGTCGGCAAGAACCTTCTCGACGAGCGGGTGCACCTTGAAGTTAGCAGGCACGGTCGTGATGCGCTCGGCGAGACGCTTGATCTCGGCGACGGGCAGCGCCGTGTCCGCCGCGTCGGTCCACTTCTTGCCGAGGAAGGGAGCCCAATCTACCGCGTACTTGCTTTTGTAGTTGGTGAGCACCGGGTCGTAGCTGCTCTTGCCCGCGTCGAGCGCGGCGCGCGTCGCCTTGACCATCGCGTCGGGGCCGTCGAGCGGGAGCACGCCCTGGGCGACGAGCTTGTCTCCGTAGAGCTTTCTCGTTCCCGGGTGCGCCGCGATCTTCTTGTACATCAGCGGCTGCGTCATCGCCGGCGTGTCCTGCTCGTTGTGCCCGAGCTTGCGAAAGCACACGATGTCGACAACGACGTCCTTGTTGAAATCCTGCCGGTAATCGAGCGCAATCTGAGTGCAGAGAACGACCGCCTCCGGGTCGTCGCCGTTCACGTGCAGCACCGGCGCTTCGATCATCTTGACGACGTCGGTGCAGTAGAGCGTCGAGCGCGAGTCGCGCGGATCGGAGGTCGTGAAGCCGATCTGGTTGTTGATGACGACGTGGACCGTGCCGCCCGTGTAGTAGCCGCGCGTCTGCGCCAGCGCCAGCGTTTCCATCACGACGCCCTGGCCGGCGAAGGCCGCGTCGCCGTGGACGATGATCGGCAGCACGGTGTCGCCTTCGGAATCGCCGCGCCGATCGAGCCGCGCCTTGACCGAGCCTTCGACGACCGGGTTGACGATCTCCAGATGCGAGGGATTGAACGCCAGGCTCAGATGCACCGGGCCGCCAGCGGTCGTGATGTCGCTCGAGAAGCCCTGGTGGTACTTCACGTCGCCGGAGGGCAGGCTTTCCGGAGCCGTGTGGTCGAACTCGGCGAACAGATCCTTCGGCATCTTGCCAAGCGTGTTGACGAGCACGTTGAGGCGCCCGCGATGCGCCATGCCGATGACGATCTCCTGCACGCCCTTGGCTCCGGCGCGCCGCACGAACTCGTCCATCGAGGCGATGAAGCTCTCGCCGCCCTCGAGCGAGAAGCGCTTCTGACCGACGTACTTGGTATGCAGATAGCGCTCGAGGCCTTCGGCCGCGGTCAGACGGTCGAGCACGTGCAGCTTTTCCTCGGCGCTGAAATTCGGCTTCGACCGGATCGACTCCAGCCGCTCCTGCCACCAGCGCTTCTCGGTCGGCTCGGTGACGTGCATGTACTCGGCGCCGATGGTGCCGCAATACGTCTCGCGCAGCGCCTGCACGATCTCGCGCAGCGTCATGTGCTCGGCGGCCGAGAAGTAGGTATTCGTCGCACTGAACGCCATGTCCATGTCGGCCTCGGTGAGGTCGTAGAACGCGGGCTCGAGCTCGGGGATCTTCGCCCGCTCGGTGCGCTTGAGCGGGTCGAGATCGGCCCAGCGCGAGCCGAGGACGCGGTAGGCCGCGATCAGCGACTGGACGTGGACCTGCTTCCTCGCGACGGCAAGGTCTTCGCTCGATGCCCGGGCACCGAAGGCGTTGGCCTTGGCGCGCTGGGCGAACGACTCGATGACCGGTGCATGGGCCATGTCACGCGCGGTCGAGCCATCGGCGGCCGGAACATGCTGAAGAGCGTCGAAGTACGTTCGCCATTTGTCGGGAACGGAGCCGGGATTGTCGAGGTAGGCCTCGTACAGCTCTTCGACATACGGCGCGTTGCCGCCGAACAGGTACGAGTTCGCCCTGTAATCCTGCATCATCTCGCTCACCTTTCACGCCGGTTTCCGGCGGTGCAGTGGGTTAGGAAACCTTCCGAGATTCGGCTTCACCGCCTCACGGATTGCGACCCGGCTCGCTCGCGAGTGCGAACGCGCGCACGGGAAGGACCTCAGTCGGCAATGACTGTAACACTGGGGGTGTGAACTCGTCGTTGCAAGAGGCGTGACGCTTGCCTCGATATCGCGCGCCGTGGCGCCGCGGCTGCGGTCCGGCCGCCCCGCCCGCCCGAACCCGAATCCGTGACTCGGGCATCGAGTCACTTGCTACGCCACGCGTCTCTTCGCTTCTTCGTATTCGCGCGTCAGTCGCTCGATCAGCTCGCGCGCCGGAACGATCTTCTTGATCGCGCCGATGCCCTGCCCGCAACCCCAGATGTCCTTCCAGGCCTTGCGCGCATCGCCCCCGAAGTTCATCTTCGTCGGATCGCTCTCGGGCAGGGCGTCGGGGTCAAGCCCGGCGTTGCGGATCGAGCCCTTCAGGTAGTTGCCGTGGACGCCCGTGAACAGGTTCGAGTAGACGATGTCGTCGCTCGTGCTCGCGACGATCATCTCCTTGTATGCCTGCGCGGCGCGCGCTTCGTCGGTGGCGATGAAGGCCGAGCCGATATAGGCGAAATCGGCGCCCATGGCTCGCGCCGCGAGCACGCCGCCGCCGGTCGAAATCGCGCCCGAGAGCGCGATCGGGCCATCGAACCATTCGCGGATCTCAGCGACGAGTGCGAACGGGCTTTTCACGCCGGCATGGCCGCCGGCGCCGGCGGCGACGGCGACGAGCCCGTCGGCGCCCTTCTCGATCGCCTTCTTTGCGAAGGCGTTGTTGATGATGTCGTGCATCACGATGCCACCCCAGCTGTGCACCGCGTCGTTGACGTCGGTGCGCGCGCCGAGCGAGGTGATGACGATGGGCACCTTGTACTTGGCACACATCTGCATGTCGTGATCGAGCCGGTCGTTGCTCTTGTGCACGATCTGGTTGATCGCGAAGGGAGCGGCCGGCCGCTCGGGATGATCCTGGTTCCACGCCGCCAGCGTCTCCGAGATCTCGGCGAGCCATTCGTCGAGCTGCTCGACGGGCCGCGCGTTGAGCGCCGGCATCGAGCCGACGACTCCCGCCCTGCACTGCTCGATCACGAGCTTAGGGTTGCTGATGATAAAGAGCGGCGCGCCGATGATCGGCAAGGGCAGCATGCGCAGGATGGCAGGCAGCGGCATGAATCTCCCTGTGGATGGATGAATGAAGGAGGCGGCGATCAGAATGCCTCGAGCGACAGGCCCGTCACGCTGTCGGCACCTTCGACGATGGCGTCGCGCAGGCCTGGCGCCTTGCTCAGCAGGTGCTCGGCGTAGAAGCGAGCCGTCGCGATCTTGGCCTCGAGGAAGGCGGTATCGCCCGCGCCGACGGCAAGCCCGTGCTCGGCGGCGAGGAGTGCCCGCGCCATCTGCCAGCCGGCCATGACGTTGCCGCCGAGCATGAGGTAGCTCACCGAGCCAGCGAACACGGCGTTGGGATTGGCGTTGCCCTCGCGCACGACGAAATCGATAACCTGCTCGAACGCCTCGCGCCCCGACTTCAGGCGCTTTTGCATCGAGCGCGCCGCGGCGCCCGCGCTGGCGCCGAGCTCCGATTCGGTCGCTGCGATCTGCGCTGCGATCGCCTTCGCGACGCGGCCGCCATCGCGTGCGGTCTTGCGGCCGACAAGGTCGTTAGCCTGGATCGCGGTCGTGCCCTCATAGATCGTCAGGATGCGCGCGTCGCGCAGGTATTGCGCCGCGCCGGTTTCCTCGATGAAGCCCATGCCGCCATGCACCTGAACGCCGAGGCTCGCCACCTCGAGGCTCATCTCGGTGCTGTAGCCCTTCACAAGCGGCACCATGAATTCGTAGAAGGCCTGGTTCTGCTTGCGCGTCTCCGCCACCGGGTGCCGATGCGCCGCATCGAACGCCGCCGCTGCGACGATCGCCATCGCACGGCAACCTTCGGTGTAGGCGCGCATCGTCATCAGCATGCGCCTGACGTCGGGGTGATGGATGATCGTCGCGCTGCCCGCAATCGAGCCGTCGACCGGCCGCGACTGCACACGCTCCTTGGCGAACGCCGCCGCCTTCTGGTAGGCCCGCTCGGCCACCGCGATGCCTTGCATGCCGACCGCGTAGCGCGCCGCGTTCATCATGATGAACATGTACTCGAGGCCGCGGTTCTCCTGGCCCACGAGGGTGCCGATGGCGCCCGGACCGTCGAGGCCGAGGCCGCCCTTGTCGCCGAACTGGAGCACGGCGGTCGGGCTCGCCTTGATGCCGAGCTTGTGCTCGATGCTCACGCACCAGGCATCGTTGCGCGCGCCGAGTGTGCCGTCGCCGTTGACGAGGAATTTCGGCACGATGAACAGGCTGATGCCCTTCACGCCCTCGGGCGCGCCGACGACGCGCCCGAGCACGAGATGGACGATGTTCTCCGCCATGTCGTGCTCGCCGTAGGTGATGAAAATCTTCGTGCCGAAGATCTTGTAGCGGCCGTCGCCGAGCGGCTCGGCGCGGGTGCGCACGAGCGCGAGATCGCTACCGGCCTGCGGCTCGGTGAGGTTCATCGTCCCGGTCCATTCGCCGGAGATCATTTTCGGAATGAACTGCCGTTGCTGTTCTGCCGTTCCCGCGATGAGTAGGGCTTCGATCGCGCCGTCGGTCAGCAGCGGGCAAAGCGCGAAGCTCAGGTTCGCGCTGTTGATCATCTCGATGCAGGCCGCGCCTATCGTCTTCGGCAGACCCTGGCCACCGAAGTCGCCCGGGTGCTGCAGGCCCTGCCAGCCGCCTTCGCCGAACTGGCGGAACGCCTGCCTGAAACCCGGAGTCGTCGTCACGACGCCGTCTTTCCACGACGAAGGATGGATGTCGCCTTCGCGATTGAGAGGCGCCAGCACCTCCTGGCTGAAGCGCGCGCATTCCTCGAGCACGGCGTGCGCCGTTTCGAGGCCGGCGTCGTCGAAGCCTGGCAGCTTCGCGATGGCTTCGAGGTCGGCCAGCTCCTTCATGCAGAAAAGCATGTCCTTGACGGGCGCGGTGTAGCTCATGGCGTTGTCTCCGAGAGCAAGCGGGAGAAGGCGAAGAAAAAGCTCATCGCCCGAAGCATCGGGCGGAAGGGCTCGTGCAGGGCGCGGCGGATCAGAGTGCGGCGACGAGTTCGGGCACGGCGGTGAACAGGTCCTGCACGAGCCCGTAGTCGGCAACGCTGAAGATCGGCGCCTCCTCGTCCTTGTTGATGGCGACGATGACCTTCGAATCCTTCATACCCGCAAGGTGCTGGATGGCACCGCTGATGCCGGCCGCGATGTAGAGCTGCGGCGCCACGATCTTGCCAGTCTGTCCGACCTGCCAATCGTTCGGCGCGTAGCCGGCATCGACAGCGGCGCGGCTCGCGCCGAGGGCGGCGCCAAGCTTGTCGGCGAGCGGCGTCAGCACTGCGTTGAACTTGTCGCTCGAGCCGAGCGCGCGGCCGCCGGAGACGATGATCTTGGCCGATGTGAGCTCGGGTCTGTCGTTCTTCGCGATCTCGGAGCCGACAAAGCTCGACTTGCCGGAATCGGCGACCGGTGTCACGTTCTCGACGGCGGCCGAGCCGCCCGAAGCCGGCGCCGGATCGAAGCCCGTCGTCCGCACCGTGATGACCTTGACGGCGTCGAGGCTTTGCACCGTGGCGATCGCGTTGCCCGCGTAGATGGGCCGTTCGAAGGTGTCGGGCGAATCGACCTTGATGATGTCGGAGATCTGGCCGACGTCGAGCTTCGCCGCGACGCGAGGCGCGACGTTCTTGCCCGACGCCGTCGCCGCGAACAGGATGTGCGTATAGGCCGGCGCCAGCGCCAGCACCTGCGCCGCGACGTTTTCCGCCAGGCCGTGCGCAAAAACGTCGCTTTCGGCGTGCAGCACCTTGCCGACGCCGCCGATCGCCGCCGCTGCGGTCGCTGCGCCGGAGGAACCTGCACCCGCGACCAGCACGTGCACGTCACCGCCGAGCTTCGAGGCCGCGGTGACGGTGTTGAGCGTCGCCCGCCGCACGCTGGCGTTGTCGTGCTCGGCGACGACCAGAGCCTTGATTTCGCCAGCCATCTCAGATCACCTTCGCTTCGTTCTTCAGCTTTGCCACGAGGGTCGCCACGTCGGGCACCTTGACACCGGCGCCGCGCTTCGGTGGTTCGCTGACCTTCAACACCTTGAGGTGCGACTTGATGTCGACGCCGAGGTCGGCCGGCTTGAAGATGTCCATCTGCTTCTTCTTCGCCTTCATGATGTTCGGCAGCGTCACGTAGCGCGGCTCGTTGAGGCGAAGGTCGGTCGTGACGACCGCGGGCAGCTTGATCTTCAACGTCTCGAGACCGCCGTCGACCTCGCGCGTAACGCTCGCGAATCCGTCGGCCACCTCGACCTTCGACGCGAACGTCGCCTGCGGCAGGTCGGCGAGCGCGGCGAGCATCTGGCCGGTCTGGTTGCAATCGTCGTCGATCGCCTGCTTGCCGAGGATGACGAGGCCGGGGGCTTCCTTGTCGACGAGCGCCTTCAGAAGCTTCGCCACGGCGAGCGGCTGCAGCTCTTCGCTGGTCTCGACGAGGATGGCGCGATCGGCGCCGATCGCCATCGCCGTGCGCAGCGTTTCCTGGCACTGCGTGACGCCGCAGGAGACGGCGATCACCTCGGTCACGACGCCCTTTTCGCGGAGCCGGACGGCTTCCTCGACGGCGATCTCGTCGAAGGGGTTCATGCTCATCTTGACGTTGGCGATGTCGACCCCGCTGCCGTCGGACTTGACCCGCACTTTGACGTTGTAGTCGACGACGCGCTTGACGGGAACGAGAACTTTCATCGACGCGCTCCTGCAAGCGAAGGATCAATCGAACGATCGTGTTATTTTAGCCGGCCCTATGATGCGGCGGCCCGGCCCGGGTGACGAAATCGGTAGACGTAGCGGACTTAAAATCCGCGGCCGCAAGGCATGCGGGTTCGACCCCCGCCCTGGGCACCAAACGACATTGGAGGCGCGGGCCGGAGTCGAACCGACCTACTCGGATTTGCAATCCGGTGCATAACCGCTTTGCTACCGCGCCACTCTGTTTCTTCTTCCGGCCAGGGCGAAGCCCCATTCGCTTCGCCGCTACCGGCTCGATAAAAAGGGAAGCCACGGCTTCCCCTCTTGTTGTCTGGAGCGGGAGAAGAGTCTCGAACTCTCGACCTCAACCTTGGCAAGGTTGCGCTCTACCAACTGAGCTACTCCCGCTTCGCTCGCCGCAGCCCGAAAGCCGCGGCGACGAGGCCGGAAGTATAGCGGCACGGGTGAGGCGTCACCGCCTCGCCCGTGGCCGCGTTCAATGCGTAAGCACGTCTCCCGACGCGGGCGTCACCGGCGCACCGGATGTCGCCGCCACGGGCTCCGCAGCCTTGACCGGCTCGTCGTCAGGCAAGGGCTGCGGTACCCTCTCGAGCGCTATCTCGAGCACTTGGTCGATCCACTTGACGGGGACAATCTCGAGCTGGTTCTTCACGTTCTCGGGAATGTCCTGCAGGTCCTTGACGTTGTCCTGCGGAATCAACACCGTCTTGATGCCGCCACGGCGCGCCGCGAGCAGCTTTTCCTTCAGGCCGCCGATCGCCGTGACCTCGCCGCGAAGCGTGATCTCGCCCGTCATCGCCACGTGCGCGCGCACCGGAATTCCGGTGAGCGCCGAGACGAAGGCCGTCGTCATCGCCGCGCCGGCGCTCGGCCCGTCTTTCGGCGTCGCACCGTCGGGAACGTGGATGTGCACGTCGCGCTTCTCGAACATGTCGTCCCTGATGCCGAGACGCCGGGCGCGGCTACGCACGACCGAGCGTGCCGCCTCGACCGATTCCTTCATCACGTCGCCGAGTTGGCCAGTGCGGATGATGTTGCCCTTGCCGGGCATCACCGCCGCCTCGATGGTGAGCAGGTCGCCGCCCACTTCGGTCCAGGCCAGGCCGACGACCTGGCCGACCTGGTTCTCCTTCTCGGCCTGGCCGTAGTCGAACTTGCGAACGCCGAGGTAGTCGTTGAGGTTGTCTTCGACGACCGTGATCTTCTCGGTGACCTGCTTCAGCTGGATCGCCTTCACGACCTTGCGGCAGATCTTCGAGATCTCGCGTTCGAGCGAGCGAACGCCGGCTTCGCGCGTGTAGTAGCGCACGATGCCGCGCACCGCCGACTCGGTGACCTCGAGTTCGCCGTCGCGAATGCCGTTGTTCTTAGCCTGCTTCGGCAACAGATAACGCAGCGCGATGTTGACTTTCTCGTCCTCGGTGTAACCGGCGAGACGGATGACTTCCATCCGGTCGAGCAAGGCCGGAGGAATGTTCATCGAGTTCGAGGTCGCGATGAACATCGTGTCCGACAGGTCGAAGTCGACCTCGACATAGTGGTCGCTGAACGTGTGGTTCTGCTCCGGATCGAGGACCTCGAGCAAGGCCGACGACGGATCGCCGCGGAAATCCATGCCGAGTTTGTCGATCTCGTCAAGGAGGAAGAGAGGATTTCTCGTGCCGATCTTCGTCAGGCTCTGCAGCACCTTGCCCGGCATCGAGCCGATGTAGGTGCGGCGGTGGCCGCGGATCTCGGCCTCGTCGCGCACGCCGCCGAGCGCCATGCGCACGAACTTGCGCCCGGTGGCGCGCGCCACGCTCTGACCGAGCGAAGTCTTGCCGACGCCGGGAGGTCCGACCAGGCAGAGGATCGGCGACTTCATCTTGTCGACGCGCTGCTGCACCGCGAGGTATTCGAGGATGCGGTCCTTGACCTTCTCGAGGCCGTAGTGGTCTTCGTCGAGCACGTGCGCGGCGAAGGCGAGATCGTGCTTGATCTTCGTACGCTTGGACCACGGCAGGTTGACCAGCGTGTCGATGTAGTTGCGGACCACGGTTGCCTCGGCCGACATCGGCGACATCAGCTTCAGCTTCTTGAATTCCGCATCGACCTTCTTCTTCGCTTCCTTCGGCAGCTTGGCGGCGATGATCTTCTTCTCGAGCTCTTCCATGTCGGCGCCTTCTTCGCCGTCGCCGAGCTCCTTCTGGATCGCCTTGACCTGCTCGTTCAGGTAGTACTCGCGCTGGCTCTTTTCCATCTGCCGCTTGACGCGACCGCGGATGCGCTTTTCGACCTGGAGGATGTCGACCTCGTGCTCGAGCTGCTCGAGCAGCTTTTCGAGCCGCTTGTCGACATCGACGAGGTCGAGAACGGACTGCTTGTTCTCGAGCTTCAGAGGCAGATGCGCGGCGATCGTGTCGGCCAGGCGCCCGGCGTCGTCGATCCCGGCGATCGAGGTGAGGATTTCCGGCGGAATCTTCTTGTTGAGCTTGACGTACTGATCGAACTGCTGCGTCACGGCGCGGCGCAGGGCCTCGACTTCGCTCTTCGCATCCGTTTCCGGCGGCACCGGCGTGACTTCAGAGACGAAGTACTCGCCGTTGTCGACGATCGAGTGCGTGGTCGCGCGCTGCACGCCTTCGACGAGCACTTTCACCGTGCCGTCCGGAAGCTTCAGCATCTGCAGGATCGAGGAAACGCAGCCGACTTCGAACATGTCGTCGGGCTTGGGCTCGTCCTTGCCGGCAGCCTTCTGGGCGACGAGCATGATCTGGCGGCCGGCCTCCATCGCCACCTCGAGCGCCTTGATCGACTTCGGGCGGCCGACGAACAGGGGAATGACCATGTGCGGGAAGACGACAACGTCGCGTAGGGGGAGCAGCGGCAGCGTGATCTTCTCGGCGGGGAGAACGGGATGACCGGACATGTCAGATACCTCTCTTTCTCGTGCCGATGTTGGGCCCGAGGAGTCGATTAAAAGGGGTCGCCCCGAAGGCGGGCCGCCGTAGCGGGGGAAAGGCCTGCCCGATCGGTGAGTCGGGCAGAGGGCGCATCAGGCGCTGAACTTGGCCGGCTCTCGGTACACGAGCAGCGGCTTCGCTTCGTCCTGGATCGTGTGCTCGTCGAGCACGACCTTGGCGACGCCGTCGAGCGTCGGCAACTCGAACATGGTGTCGATCAGCGATTGCTCCATGATCGAGCGCAACCCGCGCGCGCCGATCTTGCGTGCGAGCGCCTTCTTGGCGATGGCGACGAGCGCCGAAGGCCGGATTTCGAGTTCGACGCCGTCCATCGCGAAAAGCTTCTGGTACTGCTTGACGAGCGCGTTCTTCGGCTCGGTGAGGATGCGGACGAGCGCGTCTTCGGCCAGCTCGCCCAGGGTCGCGACGACCGGCAGGCGCCCGACCAGCTCCGGAATGAGGCCGAACTTGATGAGGTCCTCGGGCTCGACCTCGCGGAAGATCTCCGAGACCCGCTTTTCCGATTTCGTGTGCACGGTGGCGCCGAAGCCGATACCCGACTTCTCGGACCGGTTCTGGATCACCTTCTCGAGACCGTCGAACGCGCCGCCGCAGATGAACAGGATGTTCGTCGTGTCGATCTGCAGGAAATCCTGGTTCGGGTGTTTTCGGCCGCCCTGCGGCGGCACCGACGCCATCGTCCCCTCGACGAGCTTGAGCAGGGCCTGCTGCACGCCTTCGCCCGAGACGTCGCGTGTGATCGACGGGTTGTCGGCCTTCCTGCTGATCTTGTCGATTTCATCGATGTAGACGATGCCGCGCTGCGCCTTCTCGACGTCGTAGCCGCAGTTCTGCAGCAGCTTTTGAATGATGTTCTCGACGTCCTCGCCGACGTAGCCGGCTTCGGTCAGCGTCGTCGCGT
>ODAK010001924.1_pt1 | contig 22119 bp, 21 predicted proteins | sample 1539591 | NCBI WGS metagenome assembly ODAK01 (sample SAMEA3539303, study PRJEB22396) | soil metagenome | biome: tundra; feature: field; material: soil | place: USA | collected 2010-05 | depth 0.15 m | reverse complement strand
CAATTTCTTGACTTCCCTCTGTTTTCACCAACGCAAATAACCTCCTCACCTGCTTGTCAGTGACCAATCCACCTCCGGTCTACAAGAACCGGAACCAGCTTGGCTTAGTTGTCGTTGGATCGGGAATTTTAATTGTCGCCGGCCGGGAATTCTAATTGTCGCCCGTCACCTTTCTGTGTTTTCTCGCAAAAACGACGACGCCTCCGACGCAAGACACTATATCGTTCTTGATTGTGGGTTGCGGCGTCGGTTGCTCCGAGTGGAAACAAGATCATGTCGTTGCCTCCGACTCGGTGGCCGCACCACGGTTACGCGCGGTCGCGCCTGATTAATCACACGCAGATTGTACCTGTCTGGGTTGTCCCTGCTCGAGGGGGACCTACAGGCCTGAACCGCGACTTGAGCCCGGAATCCTTCCCGCGACTTGACACAATCTTTGACGGCATGGTGCTCAATTCTGCGTGCCCCAATTCAAGGGGGCGTCGGTAGGGCAGAAACGGCCGGTATCCAGGTACGGTGAGGCAGCGCCGTGTCCGAATTCCTTGGTCGCATGCGCCGCTCTAGATGCACCACTTTAGTAACAACAGCTCTGGCACTAACGTTTGGCTAAGGTGTAGATCTAAGGTGTAGATCTAAGGTGAAATCCGGGTGCAAGTCTATATGCTTAAGTGAGTTGAACTGGGTAAAGTCTTTAGATATGAGGGCGGCGGCGATCAGTGCAGTGCGAGCGGCAATGGGGCAGGTACATGTCGTCATTAACTACGATCGGCGGTAGTACGTGTTCAACTCGAACTTGCGCAAATCTGCCGTCGCATGAGTATCGTTCAGTCTATCGGCTTCCGTGTTGTACTCGTAATCGACAGAGTCCGATTCTGCCTCCATCTCGCCTAGAGCCCAGCGATCGCCAATACCTGAGGGTTGTGCCGACGCTCGTCGACAGCCCGGCCCGATTGATGCAGATCACTCGGCCCATCGCGGCGGAGCACCCAGCACCTCCAACAGCCCTATTTGATCAACAACTACGTGGTATACGGCGACACCCGAACGCAACGCGGCGCCGAACCACTCCAACCCGCCACCGAGGCATCTACTGGAGGAATCGCGAACAATGCACACTGCAGCCACGTCAAACACAGTTTCTGGCCGGCTCTTCACGAGAGCTCTCATCTGCCGCATCGTATTGATATCGTTGATTTTCTGCTGCACCGTTTCCGTGTGTGCCACAGACTATTACGTAAGCCCGTCCGGCAATGACCACGCCAACGGTACTTCCTCGAGCCCGTGGAAGACGATCAACAAGGTGAACAGAGGCAGATACACGGCGGGGGACAGGATCTTTTTCGAGGGAGGCGCGAACTTCAGCGGCAATCTCTATTTCACCAGCAGCAGCGCCGGAACCCCTGCGAGCCCAATCATTATCACCTCCTACGGTGGTTCTCGCGCGGTCATTTCGGCCGGTTCCAGCTACGGGATGAAGGTGTACAACACCGCCGGGTTTCACATTGCCAACATCAACTTCGTCGGTGCCGGCGCCGGTAGTAACACCCAGAGCGGGATCCTGTTTTATACGGCTCTCTCAGGAAACGTGAAGCTCGACACTGTTTTTATCGACCAGGTGGACGTAAGCGGCTTTTCAACCGGCATCACGATTGGCGCATGGAACAATTTGACCGGCTTCAAGAATGTTTCCATCACCTCCACAAGCGTGCATGACAATGCCGGGGACGGCATCATGGTCTACGGCTATACCAGTTCAACAATGGTCGGCTATCCGAACCAGAATATCTACATTGGGCATACTGTGGCGTACAACAACACAGGGATGGCGGGAGCGCCCCAGGCAACAGGCAACGGCATTGTCGTCGGCAACTCCGATGGCGTGGTGATCGAGAGATCGCTCGCCTACAACAACGGCACCGCCGATACTCACCACGGAGGCCCCGTCGGCATCTGGGCGTGGGATTCGAACAATGTGGTTATTCAGCACAACGAGTCTCACCACAATCACACCGCCGCAACCACCGATGGCGGAGGGTTCGACTTGGATGGCGGCACCACCAACAGCACCATGCAGTACAACTATTCGCATGACAACGATGGACCAGGGTACTTGCTCTGCCAGTACTCAGGAGCCCGCGCATGGCACAACAACACCGTCCGCTACAACATCAGCCAGAACGACGGACGCAAGAACGGGGCGGCTGGCGTTCACCTGTACAATGCTGGCAGCGGCGTGCAATACGTCCAAATCTTTAACAATACCATCTACATGAGTCCAGCCGGTACGCGTCCTGAAGCGCTCTTCCTCCAGACCGCGACCGTGAATGTCGCGATCAGGAACAACATCTTCATTACCACCGGCAGCGTACCGGTGCTGCACGTTACTTCCGGACAGACTGGACTGGTGCTACAGGGAAATGCCTACTGGGCTAGTGGTTCGGGTCTAAGCATCCTCTGGGGGTCCTCAAACTACAGTAGTCTGGCCTCATTCCGCACCGCGACAGGCGAGGAGATGTACAACAGCACGCCGGTCGGGTCTTCGATTGATCCACAGCTCAACGCTCCGGGAACGGGCGGATCAGTCGACAATTCCGATCTGCTTGACACGGTGACAGCATATTCGCCGAAGGCCGGCTCCCCCATGATTGACACCGCACTCACGTTGCAGACGTTGTTCGGAGTCAGTCCGGGTCCTTACGACTACATGGGCAACACGATTCCTCGTGGTCTGGCCTACGATGTTGGATCGGTCGAGTACTGAGTTACCGCATTAAGGAGGCCGCTCACCGCCTAGAGCGGTTCCAAGATAGCTATACCCGAAATGCTGGTTTGTGCGTAAGCTGCTGTTGGCGGCGGTCTCTGCGGCAAAGCGGATGGGACAAGCATTTTCCGATGATCTACGACGGCGGATTCTGCAGACCTATGAACGGGAGAACATCAGCCAGTCGGCGCTGGCTCAGCGCTTCGGGGTGAGCTACGACTACGTCAAGAAAATCCGTAAGCAGCAACTGCGGAGCGGGCAAATGGAGCGTACCCCGCAGTCCCGTCACGGCCGTGTCAGCCAGGTGACGGGGGAGGTGCAACAGCAGCCAGCCCAGCGACATCAATACCGCACCCTATGTCGCGTGTCAGCCAGGTGACGGGGGAGGTGCAACAGCAGCTCCGGGCGGAGGTCCGCCAGCAAGCCGATGTAACGCTGCGGGAGCTGCAAGAGCGCATTCAGAAGGCCAGCGGCGTGGGGCTGAGCCAATCGTTACTCTGGCTCTGGCTGCAAAAGCTGGGGTTGGGGCGTAAAAAAAATCGCTCCATGCCCAAGAGCGGGACACGGAAGCGAACCGGCAGCGGCGTGCGGAGTTCGGGGAAAAGCTCGGCTCGATAGCGCCGGAGAAGTTGTTCTTTCTGGACGAGAGCGGGGTGACCACGCAGATGACGCGGGTGTGGGGACGGGCCCCGCGCGGCCAACGGATCGCCGAAGCCACACCCCAGGGACACTGGAAAGTACTGACCACGCTGGGCGCCATGAGCCTGCGCGGCATCGAGGCGGTGATGACCATCGAGTCGGCCACCGACGGGGATGTCTTTCTCGCCTATCTGGAGCAGGTGCTGTGCCCCAAGCTGAAGGCTGGCGACGTGGTGGTGATGGACAATCTGTCCGCCCACAAAGTCAAAGGCGTACGCGAGTTGATCGCCGCCAGCGGGGCCGAACTACTCTACCTGCCACCCTACTCCCCGGATTTCAATCCCATCGAAAAGGCTTGGTCAAAACTCAAGCAGCTGTTGCGTGACGCCAAAGCGCGTACCGCCGAAGCTTTGCAACAGGCGATCGCCGAAGCCCTCAAGGCCATTACTGCAGACAACGCTGCCGCCTGGTTCCGGCACTGCGGATATCGGGTACAGCAACGATGAAAATGCTCTAGTGAGCGGCTATTCTCATATCAACCTCTATGGGGGACGGTGTTCTTCTCCTCATTCTCTGCGCCTTCTTGGACCACCAGAAGTATTTCTCTGCCTGGCTTTGCATGCTAAACTGACCGGAAGTGGAAGCTTCTGCTTCTGACCCAGCTACTCTCCTGAGGAAGTTCGTGTCTTTCGCGCGTACAGCCGTATTGTCGGTTGACTTGGCGTCCGGGATGAAGGACCTCCATGTTCAACCTGGTTACGGGCAAGCGCAAGTTCTGTTTCGCTACCGCGGCTCGCCACTCTGCAACGTGCGGATGAAAGTTGTCGAGGGTCGCATTCGCGCTGTCGAACTGTGGTCTGCGGCTTGGTCTCATCGGGATACGCAGCTTCAGACGAGCGTCTTGAGCGACGTGCTTAGCGCTAACGAGCGTTTGCCAGTGGGCGATCGCAAGTTGCCCAGCGCGACCATCGTGGTCTGTACGCGCAATCGTCCTGCCGACTTGCGACGGTGTCTTGAGTCCATCGCCCCCCAGTTGTCGGACAGTGTCGAAGCCTTGATAATCGACAACAATCCCTCCGACAACGAGACTGAGAAACTGGTAGCGAAGTATCCCGTCAGGTACTACCGCGAGAACCGTCCAGGGCTGAACTGGGCGAGGGCGCGCGCGGCCCAACTTGCCAGGACCGAACTGCTGCTGTTCACCGATGACGACGTTGCACTGGACAGTGATTGGTCTAATCAGATGCGAATCCCGTTCGCTGACCAGCTCGTTGCAGCGGTAGCAGGAGCTGTGGCGCCGATGGAGTTCGAGCATGCTTCGCAGGAACTCTACGAACAATATGGCGGCTTCTATCGCGGATACTCGGTCAAAGTATTCAACCTGATGAACACGGTCGCCGTCGGCGCAGGACGGGTCGGCGCCGGCGCAAGTATGGCAGTGCGTCGTTCGCTTGCCGTTGGAATGCGGCTTTTCGAGTGGGAACTCGACTGCGGCACGCCTTCCTATTCCGGAGGCGACTTCTTCGCTTTTTACCAGTTGATCCGGGCTGGCTACGACATCGTTTACTGGCCAGATGCGCTGGCATGGCACCGCCACAGGCAGACGGCGGCGGACTTAAGGAACATGCTATACGGCTATGGGGTTGGCGTATACTGCGTGCTTTTGCGATGCCTGTTCGAGCACCGCGACTTCGACGCGCTGCTGCTGGCTTTGAATTGGTTCATGCAATATCATGTGCGTGAGTTCGTGCGCGCACTGTTGCGGCGGCCTGTAGCCCGTCCCGTTGATTTGATATGGGCCGAAATTCGAGGCGTGTTCCACTCACCCTTCGCCTATCGAAAGGTCCGCGCCCGCGAGCGACAACTGGGACCGCTTCCTTCTCCGGTCGGAGTGGAGGCGGCTTGATCTCGATCAGCGTTGTGGTACCGACTCATAATCGGGTCGGTCTTCTAACCAAACACTTGTTTCTTCTTTCAGAACAGGACCTTTCTCCCTCCCAATTCGAAGTCATCGTGGTGGCCGATGGCTGCACAGATGAAACCGCAAAAAGGGCTCGGCAACTGGAATTGCCCTATCGCATTACTGTTCTGGAGCAGAATCCTGGCATGGGAGCCTCGGGAGCACGCAATCGAGGTGCCGCGGCGGCAACGGCGGACATCCTCCTGTTTCTCGATGGCGATATGGAGCCCAGCCGTCAGTTGTTGTCGGCACACATGCGGGCCCACCGCACTGCGCCGGGCGGTGTCGTGTTGGGATTCTTTCCTATGCAGTCGCCCCGGGAGAACGAATCGTTGTTTACCAAGTCGGCTCGGCTGTGGTGGGCCGAAAAGTTTGCCAGCCGGGCGCAGCCAGGCCATCGCTTCAGCTTTTGGGACTTCTGCACCGGCAACCTTTCCATCGCGAAGGAGGCGTTTGAAAACGCCGGTGGTTTTGACGAAAGCATCGGCAAGAATGGCGCCGGCGAAGACTACGAGTTGGGGTATCGGCTGATTCGAAGTCGCGTTTCGTTCCAGTTTGTGCTCGAAGCCAAAAGCGTCCACCATACGACCGTCTCGTGGGATGACAACCTCTCCCGGGCGGAACAAGAAGGTTTTGGCCAGGCCCTGATGGCGCGCAAACATCCCGAGATCTTCTGGGAATTCAATGTTGCGCACCTGAGTCGTCTTTCGGGTAGCATTCTGCTTCGGCCAGCGTGGGTATTGCTGTGGAAGGCCCCAAAATTGGGCGAACTGCCAATCGCGGTCATCCGGATGATCGCTCGCGTCTTGCTGGCGATGAATGTGCAAAGCCTGTTTTGGCGATTGCAGGGAATCCTTCGCGGCCACGCTTATTGGAAAGGGGTGCGTGCCGCGCTCGGCACACTCTCGAACTGGGAGCGACTGGCGCAGGATGCGCCATACGAACCGTCCGACTACCACGAGGTCGATTTCGACATAAGTCGAGACCTGCAAGATCTGGATGAGTTCCTGCTCCGGCATTGGCCTGTGGACGCGATGCGCGTTTTCGCCAGCGGTCAGCCGGTCGGAAGGATAGCCCCTCGGGCGGCGGGAGAGGCGCTGCGTTCACAATATGTTCGCGCCCTGTTCGTCAGTCGCTTCAGTTCTGTCCTGCTGGGAGAATTGATCAGCCGAACCAATTTACCCGGTATGGATTCTCGCGCGACATCTTTCCCGTCAAGTGACGAGTTACGATCAGAGGTCAATGATTCCAAATGGTTGCCAACAAGTGGCGAAGACCGTTTTCCGCAATAGCCGGGCTCGCAAAGTCGCTTCGCAATGCGCGTGATACGGTGGCGCCGGATGCTCCAGCTGGTTGGCCCGCCGGGCATTTTTACTCTCCCATCGCCTCTCTCGCAGACGTACGACGTCGAGAGGGACGCATCTTCAACGTTCCAACATCGCTTGCTGGGATTGACCTCAATGACGAAGGCCAGTGCCGGACTGTCGCGGCGATCGCGGCGCACTTCTCCGTGATCGTCTTGCCTGAGAAAACGCGGCCTGGGATCCGCTTCTATTACGACAACCCGAATATTGGTCATGGAGAGGCGCTCATCTATTCCGCGCTGTTGCGGCAGGTTCGGCCGAAGCGAGTCATCGAAATCGGCTCTGGATTTTCCACGCTGCTCCTTCTGGATACTCTCGACCAATTACGAGATAACGCGACGAGCTGCACCTGTATCGAGCCATATCCGGACCTACTACACTCGCTCATTTCTTCGCGGGACAGCGCACGGATCGAAATCCGCGCCTGCGCGGCCCAGGACGCCGATCTGGCCTGGTTCGAGGGATTGCAGAGTGGCGACATTCTGTTCGTCGACTCAACTCATGTGAGCAAAGTCGGCAGCGATGTAAATCACATCTTGTTTGAGATTCTGCCGCGGCTGAATTCTGGCGTGTACGTTCATTTTCATGATGTGTACTATCCGTTCGAATATCCGAAGAAATGGGTGTTTGAAGGGCGCAATTGGAATGAGGCCTACCTCCTCCGCGGGTTCCTGCAATTCAACTCTGGGTTCACGATCCAGTGCTTCAACTCTTACCTGGGACACTTTCATCCCGAGCTGTTTCGAGACACTGTCCCGCTATTCTTGGAGAACCCTGGCTCAAGCCTGTGGTTGCGGAGGGCATGAAAGTCGCTCTCGATGAGAACACGCGTAGCTCAATTCGACCTGCAAGATCCCGCCGACGTCTGGGGGCTGGAAGATTACTTGGCTGCCGAAATCCTGGTGCGGGACGCTGGCGTTCCGATCAGTCGAATGACCATTCAGATCAATCAAGGCGCGGGCGTTTTGACCGCAGAAGAACTGCGACAGTCGGCGACGGAGGCGGGTCTTGTGGTCTTCAGGGAGCCGGTGCTTCCAGCCGATTCCGTCAGACCTTCAATCAGCGTGGTGGTATGCACGCGCGACCGGCCGCTCGCGCTCGAGCGCTGTCTCAAATCGCTGCAGTCGCTACGGTACGACAACTTTGAAGTGCTGATCGTCGATAACGCATCCCGAAGCAGCGAGACTAGGCTACTGGTCGCTAAGACCCCTTTTCGCTATCTGCGCGAAGACCGGCCGGGATTGGATTGGGCTCGTAATTGCGGACTGCACGCGGCCGCCAACGAAATTGTTGCCTACACGGATGATGACGTCCGAGTTGATCCGGACTGGCTTAACGGAATTGCAATTGGTTTTCGCGATCACCAAGTGGCATGTGTAACGGGATTGGTTTGTCCCTTGGAATTGGAGACACCTTCTCAAATACTGTTTGAGCAGTACGGCGGAATGGGCAAAGGGCTAAAGGCAAGAGTATTCGATCCAGCGGAGTTACTCCCTGCAGTGTTGATTGCCGCCCACAGTTTGGGGGTCGGCGCCAATATGGCATTCCGCCGCGAAGCGCTCCTTCAGTTGGGAGAATTCGATGTGCACCTCGACGTTGGAACTCCATCGAATGGAGGCGGCGATCTGGATATCTTTCATCGGGCGCTAGCCGCTGGGAGAATTATCGGATACGAGCCGAACGCGCTGGTGTGGCATCAGCACCGGCGGTCTCTGCCGGGACTTCACACCCAGGTTTACAACAATGGCCGGGCTTTCGGTTGCTATCTCCTGAAGATCGCCAGCAACCGCACCATAGCGCGAACCGAAGTGGCGAGGTTTGCGGCGAAAGATTGGATCGGAGCTTGGCTTCTTGGATCGCTTTTTCGGAACGAGCCGGGACGAACAACAACGCTGATCGCAGCCGAATTTTGGGGAGCTCTGCATTCCCCCTGGGCTTATTGGAAGACGTACGGAAGGGTCCCGTTGCTCTCTCGAGTAGTTTAAAAGAGCATTGCCCTGCATAGTTGAATGACGACGGTGTTTCGATCTGGCTGCAATCCCACTCGCCTTAGAGCAGAACCAGAGTTGCTATATCTGCAAGCTGCGGACTGACGCAAGTTGTGGCTGGCGATCTTCGTGGCAACAAAGATATCGCGCGACATTATCGGATGATTTGCGAGGCAAGCTTCTGGAAGCCTGTGAGGCGGGTGCGGCCAGTCTGGAGGAATTGGCACAGCAGTTTCGGGTGAGCTTCGGCTACAGCAAGAAGATCCGCGGGCAACAGTTACGGACCGGTCAGAAGCAGCGGCCGCGGCAGTCGCAGCATGGTCCGGTCAGTCGACTCACGGCAGCGGTGCGGGAACGCTTGCGGAGTTGGCTGCAGGAGCAACAGGACCTGACGGAGGCGGAATTGCGCGAGCGCTTGCAAGGCATCGGCGTCGGGTATGCCAGAGCCGGGCGGGACACGTGCTGCGCGAAATGGGGCTGCGGCGTAAAAAAAATCGCTCCACGCCGGGGAGCGTGACACCGAGGCGAACCAGCAACGGCGTCAAGAGTACACCGAAAGACTCCGCGCGATCGCGCCGGAGAGGCTGATTTTCCTGGACGAAAGCGGTGTGTCACCACCCAGATGACACGCCTGTGGGGAGGGACCGAGCGCGGGCAGCGGATTGCGGAAACCACTCCGCAAGGACACTGAAAGGCGTTTAACATACTGGGTGCCATCAGCCTGCGTGGCATCGTGGCCACCCTGACCCTCGAGTCGCCCACCGACGGCGACGTCTTTCTCGCCTATGTCGAGCAGGTGCTGTGTCCCAAGCTGCAAGCCGCGATGTGGTCGTGATGGACAATTTGTCGGCCCACAAAATCCAAGGCGTGTGCTCCTTGATCGAAGCCACCGGAGCCGAATTACTCTAGCTGCCGCCGTACTCGCCCGATTTCAACCCCATCGAGAAGGCTTGGTCGAAACTCAAGCAGTTGCTGGGGGCCGCCAAAGCCCGCGCCAAGGAGGCCCTGGAAACCGCCATCGCCGAAGTCCTCAAGGCCATTGCTGCTGACAACGCTGCCGCCTGGTATCCGCACTGGGCTATGGCATACAGAAATTCTAGTTCTGCTCTAGAATTGCAGGTCCACGCTTCTACCGAGTACTGAGATCGGCACCTGAAGCGAACTCTTCGGAACGGTCGTTGGGTCTTTGACTCGATAAAGAGAGAGCGAGCCGTCCTGCCAATGATCGGAATCGCTCATTTCCAGGACTCGTTCCGGCGAGAGGAACGGCAGGGCCTCGGCTGAGAGCGAATCCCACGCCTGCAAGTTAGTGGTGCGTTCGAGCACGACCGAGTCGATCCCGTATCGCTTGATAAAAGCATTCAGTTGCTCGGGAGCGAAAGTACTCGCGGAGAGTTTGTCACCGCGAACCACGATGGTCTCGAGATCAGGATCCGAACTTCGTGCGGCAAAGACAAACGCTCCGTTGCTGTTGCCGCAGAACAAGATTCGTCGATGACCGGCATCATGCACCATTCTTGCCGCCTCCGCTGGCCCGCGAACGAGCACCGGATGCACCGTGAGTCCGTAGCCACACAACCCCAAACACACCGTAGCCGGTATCACCCAGCCGTACCTCGGAATGAAGCGTCTCGAAACGCGAAATAGGCCGTTGAAGACGAGCAGGAGGAACGGCGGAATGGCGAAGAAAAGGTAGCGCACTGAATAAGCAGGCGAGGAGAACAGGACCACCAGGACCGCGATGAGCCACGCGATGTAAATGCGATCTCTCTTCAGATCGTCTCGTCCACCGGGAAGCCGGTAGGTGAATAGGCACAAGAAGACCAGCGATAGTCCCAGAATAACCTTCCAGTGGAAGTAGTATCCCAAATTCTGCGCGACATATTGCAGGGCGCTCATTTTCGCCCAGGACTGATTGATGCCGTTCCAGTGCAGCTCTCTTCCCAGCAAAGCAAGCGCGACTGCGGATGCACCCACCAGACATTCAACGACCCAGAAATAGACTTTGCGCAGTAGGCCCCACTTTGCCGACGCTGCGACGTAGACTGCTGGCAGGAAAAACAGAAACACCGTCTGTTTGGTCCAGATCGCGATCACAGCGAAGAGTGCGAAATACAAACTCCGAGGCGTTAGGAGAGCCTCATCTTCCGGTAGAAGAAACAGCGCGGCAGCAAGGACAAATGCCAGGGCTGGGACCTCCAGCATCACGGTGTTGGAGAGCCTCTGTGTCATCGGCAACGCAAAGAAGGAGGCAGTTACGACAAACGCCAATGTTCGGGACCCGTGACTGGTCCGCACCAATCGAAATAATAGGAAAACCGCGGCGGCCGTCGCGATGGCCACCGAAAGCCGTGCAGCGAACGAACTAACACCGACGACTGAGAAAATGAGGGCTTCGAACGCGGGAAACACCGGTGGATGATAAGGCAAGGAAAGTGCAGGTAGGCGGCTGTAGTACCAGTACCCGTATTTCACTGGGTGCGCCAATTCTCCATGGCGGGCCATGTCGAACAGGAATGCTCCATTTAGAGCATGCCGCGGCGAATCGAAGTCAGCGATGCTGCTGGTGCGAACGCCGCGCAGACCCCACAATGCGAAGATTAGTGCGAGCACAAATGGTGCTAACCGGAGCAGCGGCTCTCGATACACCCGGCCGTCGCCTGTGTGTCTTGACGCTGTGGCGCTAGTCGCGGCCATTTCGATGCTGTGTCTCCGACAAGATCAAACCAACGCTCAACGCTATGATAGCAGCCGCCCAGATGTGCACGAGCCAGCCGTGGACCTGCCCAACAAGCACACCGACGACCCACGCGGACGCCACTAGGACGACGACGGCACCGTGCGCCCGCAATAGCATTCTGCTGCTGCTCGCCGATCTAGTTTTCGGTGTGACCACGTATTGAAACCGCTGATTACGCACCACAAGCCAAAACGCTTTCAAGAGAAACGGCCACTTTGCGAGGCGCAAGAGCCCGGCGCGCCAGTGAATGCCTGTCTCGGTCTTGGGCTGAAGGTAGAAACGTTGGCGGAACATGTCGGAAGAGAACATCAAGGCTAGGAGTGCGGCAAAGTCAGGGCTGCCGAGATGCTCGAAAGTTGCCCTGCCGATTCCGGCAGCAAGCAGCGGAACAAATAGCGCCAGCGATCCAACTGCAAGGAATGCGTCTTGCAAATATCCGAAGCCCTGTAGAAGTTCGATCAGAGTCTCGCGGGAGGGCGAGCCCCTCAGAGCGTGGAAGTGGCGGAACTTGATATCAAGTACCGAACGTGCCCAACGAAGCTGCTGCGTCAGGTAGCTGGCCCATTCCTCCGGCGCCAGTCCCGTCGCCAAGACTGTCGGAACATAAACACCATGCCATCCACGGATGCGGTAATACAAGGTTTGCAGCAGGTCTTCCGCCGTGTGATCAGGAAAGCCGCCGAACTCCCGAAGCGCTGACAGGCGATGCGCATTGTGGCATCCCGTCAACACAGGCTCTCCCAACCCGTAACTCGCCATCTCTGTCGCCGAGTAATACGCGTAGGTTTCTTCGGCAGCTCCCCGGGCGATGAGGCTCGCGGACTGATTGCGATACACCTGCGGAACCTGAACGTAGGCAATCCTTTCGTCCTCAAAGAAGCCAAGTACGGAACTCGCAAACTCCGGCGCGGCGACATGGTCCGGATCGAACGCGATGAGTACGTCATACTGCTCGAATCCAACCTCTTGCAGCCATGCGTTGTAGTTCCCGTGCTTGCTGCGAGCCGTGAACCGTCCACTTTCCCGCTGGTAATGAGGCAGACCATGTCGGCTGAAGTGCCGCACGCCAATCGACCGGCAGAGATCCCGTACCGATGGGCTGTCGCTTTCATCCAACAGCCATGTGTCATGCGGATAGTCAAGGGACACCATGGCCCTCAAGGTGGTATCCAGCATCTCGAGTGGCTCGATATCAGGAACGCAGGCGGTGACGACCGCAACTCGCAAGCCCTGCCGCGGCTCCATTGGGATTGGTCGTTTCATCAGCGGCAACGCAATCCATCGCAGCTGGTTGCCCGCCAGGCCGATCAGCAGTAATGCAGAAGCACCGGCAAAGCTGAACTTCTCGCTATCCCACCATCCTGTCGGCTCGAACCAGTAAACGAAAAACCATGCAAGCGCACCGATACGCAGAACTGATAGGCCGGAAAACAATAGCCAGTCGCCTTTAGTGAACACTCGTTCACTGAGCACGAGTTCCCGATCCTGCCCGGTCTGAATGTCGGAGGCTTCAGTCCTCATTGGTTAGTTTCGCTATGAATTGTTCGAGACCGTCCTGACCGGAGATTTCGATGCGTGGCAGCGCCAGCAGCAAGTCCTGATGCCGACTTGCGGCTACCCTCGTACTAACCCCGTAAACGTAACCACATGCGCCGGCAAGATGCTGCACCACTCGGTCGCTGGCCCCGTAAGGATACGACACCTTATCGACGGCGCGGCCCAATATCCGACCCAGCGCAGCACGTGAGGCAAGATGCTCGCGAGCGACCTCCTCAGGTGACAAGGTAAGCATGGAGCGATGATCATGAGAATGTGAACCGAATTCCACGCCCTCCCCGTCCAGGCTTCGTATCTCCTGCTCACCCAACAACTCCAGCTCTTCCTGAGCACTGTCCCACTGGTTGATGCCGCCAATTTGGCTTGTGACGACAAATACCACCGCCGAAAAGCCATGACGTTTCAAGACCGGCCATGCGTGCTGATGGAAGTCCCGGTATCCGTCATCAAATGTGAGAATGACGGCGCGTCCCGGCAGCGGCTGCCTCGTCTCGCCCGCAATCCGCCACTGTTCAAAGGTTGAGCTGTAGTAGCCTGCATCTCGCAAATACTGGATTTGTTGCTCGAAGTTGTCAGGATGCACACGGTACAGAGCGAGCGAATCGGATCCCGTGGGAGCGACCCGATGGTACGTCAGAATGGGAAGCCGACGGGTGACGGTACGGGTGCTCACCACCGGCACCCGCTGGCGCTCATTTCCACATCGCACCATGGTTGCGATGTTTTCCGGAAGGGGGTGCGGCAACTCACCTTCTACGATTTCCGGTTGTTTTACTACCCCATCACGCTTCCGGTACAGCTGAATGCGATACAGCGGAGTCTTGATTTCCATTTGCAATTGCAGGCCTGCGGTTGTACCCAGTATGTCAGCGATGCCACGGGCTCCGTAGGGTAATCCCCAATCAAAACCAGGCTGATCTGGATCGTCAACCACCTGATTAGCGTGGGTAGTGAGCAAATACCCGCCCGGCTTCAATGCCCCTGCGAGTTTCGCGGCCACATTGCGAAGCGTCTCCCAATCCCCCATGAAGTACAGCACTTCGCTGCAGACGATCAAGTCGAAGCCGGTTGGCAGTTCGTCTCGCGCCAGGTCCACACGCATGTACTCGATGTTGCTGTGGGCTGCGCAGCGTTGTGCGGTCCGCTCAACCGCAACCTGTGAGATGTCTGAAGCGATCAGACGCTGGACTTGCGGCGCGAGCTTCTCCGTAAAAAAGCCTTCAGCACACGCGACTTCCATCGCGCTGTCGATACCAGCGGGCACCAGCGACAAAGTCTGCTCGTACTTCACCTGTTCATAGCGGTTGCCATAACGCCAGGGATCGGGAACGCGCGCAAACAAGCCTTCCCAGTAACCTCTGCCAAAATATGGCTCGTCTGCAACGATGGTCGGACTGGTCCGGATATTAGATGGAACGGTTGACATGTGCTCGCGGGCTCGGCGCAACAAAAGATCCGGCGCATACACGACGTTCGGCGAGAAAACATCTGCGCCCACCATCACAAGCGGCGACTGTTCCACCTCAGCACACTGAATGACTTCCTGCATCACTGTACTTGGCAAGTGTGCACGGCGCGAGGCACTCGTACCCACCGCATTTCGATGCCGGGGGACCAACAGACAGGACGTGCCAGATGGCACTGCATCCGACACAGCGGCGCGTCCTACTGGCAGAATCGACGCATCGTTGGTAGCAGGAATGGTCTCCGGGGTAGCAGGAATGATCTCCGGCAGAGACCTCAGACGGTCGGAGGACTCCGCCAAGCGCTCGCGGAGAGTCGGGCCTGCGAGAGGCCTTCCAATCAGAGCTTGCCGCACAACCACACGGGAGAGCTCAAGCCCGCCAAAGGTTGTGATTGCGCAGATGAGCGAGTCGACCGACACTCGTCCAGCTTCGACTGGGATCCGCAGCACTCCGAGAGCGGCGCCTCCAACAGTGGCGATTAGCTCAATCTCGTCTGAGCTGCAAGCAAGCTCGTGAAGTTCCTCGCATACCTCGACGATCGTGCTGTCTTCGCATTGAAGTGGCGCCGTGTTCGGCTCCGAACGGTTCGGCCCGTAGAACCGCTCCACTGCCCACGCCGGGCGGTTCCATAATTCCTGCAGGAGTACAGCCCATCCGATAGAGTCGTGAAAGGCCGGGTCGTCACGGTCTGGAACGCCGGTCGCCACCACCAAACCGTCGCGCCGCCAAATGTGTACCCCGTCCTCGACCACCAGATCGAGCGACTCGTATACCGCATGTCGCAGGTACCCGCCAAGTATTGCCCACGAGAACTCTGCTGCAATCGCATCTTCCAGCACGTAACACGACAAGAAGTCATTGAAGACCGGCAGTTCGAAATCGCCTAGAGCCTCGCGGTTGTACGAAACCATGCAGCGAACCCGCTCGGTTCCAGGCGGGGTCGTGAGTGGCTGCAGCGGCTGGGTCGCTTCGATCGTCACTTCGTAGCGCGCGGCTGAAGCTGGGGCCTGGCCGGCCGAATCAATCCTCGGAACGGGATTCACCGCAGACTCCAGACGGCTCGCGTGCTTCGGCCATGGGTTTCACGAGAGCCGTTTCCCGTCCTCCGGTTGATCCGAAGCGGGTAAGCTCTCGAGTGATAGTCGTAGGCATAGGACCACTCGCGGTCGTAAGCTCCCACTTCCACGAAGTAGTGGCCATTCTCCAGGTCGAGTCCGTCGATACGAACGGCAACGCCTCCCCGACCGGCTGCGTCGGGGACGACTACGACTGATCCTTCGGAGTTGGTGTCGTAACAGATTTTTTTCGTGCCATTGAGGATGGTGACTCCGAAGATCGGGTCGCGCACCGTATCGCCCGCCAAGTAATCGAGTTCCACGGTCAAGGGACCATCGTCCAACAATTCCGCCGTGGGTTGATCATAAGCGTCCAGAACACGTACATTCTCTAATTCCAGTTCGAGCGATCCGAAGCGATTCTTATGAACATGCAGTTCGACGCCACTGGAGGCGCGCACTGGCGCTGAGGCGGTTGGAGTCCGGCGCAGCGTTTCCATCTCGTACACGTAGTGTCCGACTACGTCACTGGCCGTCCCAAACTCGAAGATCCGTCCCTCGTCCAGCCACAGGACATCGTCGCAAAGGTCGCGCACCAGCCACGGATCGTGCGACACCATCGCGATGGTACATCCGCGCTGCTTGAACTCGGCGATGCGGTCGAGACATTTTCGTTGGAACCCAATATCACCGACAGCCAACACCTCATCGATCAACAGTATGTCCGGTTCGGTATGAATTGCGACGGAGAAAGCCAGACGCATGTGCATTCCACTGCTATAGGTGCGAAGCGGACTGTCGATGAAGTCCCGCAATTCGGCAAAAGCCACGATCGAGTCGAATCGCTCGGCCACTTCCAGGCGCGTGAGTCCGCCAATGACTCCACTGATGAATATGTTCTCCCTGGCGGTAAGGTCGGAGTGAAAGCCGACGCCCAGGTCGAGCAGGCCGCTGATTCGTCCTTGCCTGGAAACGATTCCTTCGTCGGGACGACCGACGCCCCCGATCAGTCGAAGCAGAGTCGACTTTCCTGCACCATTGCGGCCAATCAGTCCAATGGCGCGTCCACGCGGAACCGAAAAGGTGATGTCGCGCAGTCCCCAGAAAAATTGCGCCGGACGATGCCTTCGCAGTCGCTGAAACAAGGCCTCTTGAAAGGTCCACGGCCGGCCAGAGTCGTACCGGCGGAAGCGCTTTCCCAATCCGTTGACTTCGATCGCATCCAGCATCTATAGCTCTTCGATGAAACTGTAACTGACCCGAATGAAGAGTGACCATCCCACCGCAAGGACCGCCAACGACACCAGGCCCGTTACCAGGAGTGGCAGAGCGCGGGGCGCCTGTCCATGCAGCAAGATTGACCGGTAGGCTTCCACGATGCCAACCACTGGATTCAACCGGTAGATCGTCTGGTACTTCGCCGGAATAGCCGCGGCGTCATAAAAGATTGGTACCAGGTAAAAACCGAGCATCAGGAGTATTCCTAGAAGGTACTGCGTGTCGCGAAACGGAACATGCAGCATCGCCAGGAAGTACGAAATGCTCAACGTCAGGGCGAACTGTACCAGGATGACGATCGGCAGTGCGAGCAGTGAAGTGTTGGGAAGGTGGCCGGCAATCCACACGCACGCCAACAGCACAGGTAGCGCCAGCAGGAAGTTGACCGTGTTCGACATTACCGTTACCACCGGTAGCAGCCCGCTGGGAAACCCGGGCTGCCGGATCAGGGTCGGATTATCGACGATCGCTCCCGTTGCAGAGTACAAAGACGACTGGAACCAGGTCCAAACAAGGATCCCACTGAATAGAAATAAGGTGTAATCCGGAATCTTCAAGGGGATGAGGTACCGAAAAACGAAGCTGAACACCAGCAACTGCAGAAGCGGATTAAGAAGCGACCAGGCTATTCCCAGCACCGACCGCTTATACCGCAGCTTGAGGTCCCGCGCCACCAACTCGCGGAGCAGGTCGAAGTAGTATCTGACCCGATGAATTCTGATCTGCGTCATGAGTCAACCTGTGTACGAGTCTGCTAACCGCAAGAACACCGCAAATTCAACCAACCCCAACGTTCCCCTACCGAAAAAATCGCCAACTGGACAAAAGCCTCTCCTGCAGGCACGAGTATAAATGCTCGATCCTGCTTCCCACTCATCGGACTCCGACGCTCCACCGATCGATCGAGAGTGTGGCATTCCGGTGGGCCAAGCGTTGCAACGTGATTACTGTGCAATACTTTGAAACAAAGGCGGTTAACCGCCATGGCTGGGCTGTGCCGCGCTGTCCGGGGGGTGTCCGGGGCGGAAAGATATCAAAAAGTCAGACCTGTGATCCGACCAAAAGCTAAATGCCGCTCTTTTGCCAGGCTGAACAGCCACAATTAGGTTAGAATGAATCACCAACGCACCCAGCACTGCTTTGGTTATCGTCGTCTTGATCCCCACGAGGCGAGCTCCAGAGTTTGAATTACGAAGTTTACGATGCGATCTAATACTGTCTCTCGGGTCCCTCGCAAAGGAGTGAGTTCGCAACGCTTCCACTCGACCCTCAGGCGCAGACTGCTGATTGTCTTCGCGGCCAGTTCGCTTGCCTGCACTTTTGTGGAGTGCAGGCGCAGGGGTTCGGATGCAGCCGAGCAGGCTCGTCTCGACCGCGGCCGGGCGGATTACCAGGCACGGAGCTATAGTGCCGCCGAGAGAGAGTTCCGCGAAGCCGTACAGCTTCAACCGGATAATCCGGAAGCTCATTACAGGCTCGGTATTACCCTACGGGAACTGGGCTGGTCCGACGAGGCGATGACCGAACTCTACCGCGCCCACCTAGTCCATCGCGACTACTCGGATTCCCTCGTGCTGCTGGCCCAACTCATGGTCAGAAGCAATGACATTCAGTCGGTGCGCTGGTCGGGGGATCATGCCCAGCGCATCCTGAAAAAGAAGACTGATCCTGCGATGCGTGCCGAAGCGTATTACATTCTGGGACTTGGTCGCATTCGGCTGAATGATCCCCAGGGCGCAACCGACTACTTCAATCAAGCGCTGAAGGAGAATCCGGGCCACATTGGTGCACTGTGTTTATTGGCCTTGCAGGACGCCGACCGGGGAGAGATTGACACCGGCGAACAGCGCCTCAAAGCGGCGCTTGCGCGAGATCCCAGCTCCGCCGTCCTGGCCAGCGCCCTGGCGGAGTATTGCCGCATGGCCCGAAAGCCTGCGGAAGCTGAAGCTCAGTGGCGGCGAGTCATCGCCCTCGATCCTGCAAACGCACCAGCGCGTATCAATCTGGTCGATTTGTTCTGCTCCCAGGGCCGGGACGATGAAGCGGACGAGATGGCCCGATCTTTGGCCCAGCAACCCGATAGTTCGTATCGGCACTGGCATGCCTTGCTGCTATTCCGCAGAGGTCGGACCAGGGACGCCGTGTCGGAGCTTCAAGAGATTGTTCGAAGAACGCCTCAGGACCAGACGGCTCGCGTTCGGCTGATCGCTGCCCTGGTCGCCCTCGATCAACTGTCAGAAGCAGGAGCCTCGCTCGAAGAGTCGGAACGAAATGGGGGCCGCAGCCTGGACTACCTGCTGATGCGAGCACAAATTGCGGTTAACCGAATGGACCCCGAAGCCGCAAAGAATCTCGTCATTGAAGCGACGCGGTTCGATCCGGCGTCGGGCCAGCCGCACCTGCTAGCGGCGCGGTTGCCAGAAACCGCAGCCAATCCCTACAGGGTGAATTACGAACTCGGCCAGGCGCTCCGTCTGGAGTCCACCCTGCTTCCAGCCCGACTGGCCACAGTACGCCGCCAGATTGCGCTCCGAGATAACGCTACCGCGCTTGCTGCACTGGATGCTTGCCCGCCGGGCCAACTCTCAACGTATCCGGTACTGCTGCAAAGAAGCTGGGTTATGCTGGCGAATGGAGAATGGGCGCAAGCAGGCAAGGAGATTGACGGGTTAGCCGCGCTGGAGCGATCGCCAGAAATTGCTGCGCAACAGGCGGTCCTGCAGTCCGCATTGCGGAACTTCCCCGCCGCGCGGGCTGCCTCCGCGGAGCTGGTTCGGATCTCCCAGAACAGCCCAATCGCCCTTGAACTGACACAACTCGTGGGAAGTCGCATGCCTAGTCCAGACGAGGTGAAGGCCGGGGCTATCAAGCTTGGATCGCAGCCGCTGTGGGAAAGCTACAAGAGTGACTTACTGGTGCTTCCACGAGGTCTCATGCGAAGTGTGCTAGATCCGGAGGGACTCCTCCCCTTGCAGTCGTTCGGGATATGGGAGCCGATGATCAATGCATCTTGAACGTGCGCCTGCTCCAAAGAAGTCGATTCTCGTCACCGGCGGTCTGGGATTCGTCGGAGGGCACCTCGTTGACCGCCTCATTGGTGCAGGAGCCAGCCATATTTTGGTGCTCGACAATCATAAACGGCCAGTTACCGACGCGCAGAACTGGCCGACCGACACCGTTGAATTGATTGATGGAGACATTCGCGACCGTTCTGTACTGGCGGCAGCCATTCGAGATTGCGACCTGGTGTACCACCTGGCGGCGCAATCGAACGTGATGGGAGCAATCAGCGATCCGGATTACGCCGTTAGTACAAATGTCGGTGGGACACTGAATGTCTTGCTTGCCGCTGGTGAAGCGGGGGTTAGGAGGGTCGTATTTACCTCATCCCGCGAGGTGTACGGCGATCCCGACCATGTACCAATCCCTGAGGACGCCCCCTGCTTCCGAAGAACATATATGGGGCCAGCAAGGCGGCCGGTGAAATGTACTGCCGTGCCCTAGGAAACGGTAGACCTGAAGTTGTTATTCTCCGCCTGACAAACGTTTATGGGCCGCGTGACCGGGACCGTGTGATTCCATTATTTCTTTATGGCGCCTTCCAGGGCGCTTCGCTCACCGTGTACGGCGGTGAGCAGATCATCGATTTCGTGTGGATTGACACTGTCGTCAAAGCACTTCTAAGGGTCGGATTTGGTGATTATGTTTCAGAACCACTCAACATCGGCAGTGGTGTTGGTGTAACGGTCCTCGATTTGGCCCACAGAATCCTGGACCTGGTTCCTTCGACTTCGCGGTGCGTTCGCCTGCCGAGCCGGGACATGGAAGTAACCAGGTTCGTGGCCGACATAAGCCGGGCGCAGAGCACGGTGGATCTTCCGTCTCCTGGGGAGCCTCTGACGCATTTGCCGCAACTGGTCGATCAGATACGTAAGGAAGCGATACTGCTCGCGTAGCAGATCTTCAAAGGAAACTCTTGAGAATGACGGGAACAGGTTCACAAAGTGTAGCCGTAAGCGAACGCTCTTCGCTCATTGGATCACCCCGAATGTCGGTCATCGTTCCAGTGCTCAATGGCTGCCTGGTTCTCTCCGAATGTTTGGAAGCGATTAACGATTCCGAATATCCCGATTTTGAAGTCCTGGTAGTTGACGATTACTCAAATGACTCGACAGCAGAGATAGCGGAGTCTCAAGGCGTCCGGTGCATCCAAAATCCGCACACGATGGGCCCGGCAGGCGCCCGTAACGTGGGCGTGCAACATGCAACAGGAGATGTTCTGGTATTCGTGGACGCTGATGTTGTACTGCCGCCCGAAGCACTCAGCCTAATTGCGGATGATTTTCAGCGCAATCCTCTCGTTGTTGCGGTCTTCGGCTCATACGACGATGCACCGGCGTGCACTACCTTCATCTCCCAGTACAAGAACCTGCTGCACCATTACATTCACCAGTCTTCGAGAGAGTCAGCATCCACGTTCTGGGCAGGCTGTGGTGCGATACGCAAACCCGTGTTCGAGAAATTCGGCGGATTCGACGCTAGGAGCTACCCCGTACCGTCCATCGAGGACGTGGCGCTCGGAATTCAGTTTGCGCGTTCCGGCTTGAGCATCCTCCTCGACAAACGGTTGACAGTAAAACACCTGAAGAAATGGTCTTGGTTAAACCTGCTGCGTACTGACATATTCCATCGAGCTGTTCCCTGGACGCGATTGATCTTGAGCACAAATCACCTGCCCGATGACCTGAATTTTGACTACACGGCGCGCGCCAGTGCATTCCTGGTTGGACTTCTGACCTTGACTTGTGTGCTGCTGCCTTTTGCATTCATCCGCCCGTGGTCCGCCGCTGACGGCCCATTGTTTGCTGCCGCGGCGTCGATTGCAATTCTGCTGCTGTTCCTGAATCGGCGGTTGTACCGTTTCTTCCTCTGCAAACGTGGATGGCGGTTTGCGTTGCGTGCCGTTCTGGCCCACTGGGCTTACTACTTGTACAGTGGGGTCACATTTCTCGTAGTGGTGGCAGAGCACTTCGTGCGTCGAGCATTTTCCGGTCTTAGAATCAACTCACGCGGTCGACAGGCGTGAGAAAGTTGGAACCCGATGACATTGACAACTGCGTCAATCACGACATCGAGCAAGGGACCGAATCCGTGCCGTTCAAGTCTTCTGATCGCAAGGTTGTAATTATCGGTGCAGGGCCGGCCGGCTTGACGGCGGCGTACGAACTGTCGAAGCACAAAGTCTCATCCGTGGTTCTAGAGCGTTTTCACAGTTATTGTAGACCATATCCGCAGTGAGAGAACCAGGCTA
>ODAK010001923.1_pt1 | contig 22120 bp, 24 predicted proteins | sample 1539591 | NCBI WGS metagenome assembly ODAK01 (sample SAMEA3539303, study PRJEB22396) | soil metagenome | biome: tundra; feature: field; material: soil | place: USA | collected 2010-05 | depth 0.15 m | reverse complement strand
ACCCACCCCCCACCAGGCCCGCCGCCGAGATCGTGTGATGCGGAGCGCGGAACGGGCGGGCGGTGATCAGACCGTCGGCGTGAATCCCCGCGACACTGTGGATCCGCGTCACCTCGATCGCCTGCGGCCGGGTCATCGCCGGCAGGATCGAGGGCAGCCGCCGCGCGAGCATCGTCTTACCGGTGCCGGGCGCGCCCTCCAGCAGCAGGTTGTGACCTCCCGCGGCCGCGATCTGCAGCGCCAGCAGCGGCGTGGCGTGGCCGCGGATGTCGGCCAGGTCGGGCTCCGTGCGACCCGGTTCCAAACGCCGGGCAGCAGGCGGCAGCGGGGGCGGATCGGCGCCCATCACGACGTCCGCCGCCGCCCGCAGGCTGCCGACCCCGACGATCGTCAGCGTCTGCACCAGCGCCGCCTCACGCGCGCGCTCACGCGGGACGATCAGCCGCCTCAGGCCCGCGCTGCGGGCTCCCTCGGCGACGGCCAGCGCGCCCGGGGAATCGCGCAGCTCGCCGCCGAGCGAAAGCTCCCCGAACACCGCGTAGGCGTCCAGCGCCTGGTGGGAGACCTGTCCGCTGGCGGCGAGGACCCCGAGCGCCAGCGCGGCGTCGAAGCCGGGACCGACTTTCCGCAGGAAGGCGGGGGCCAGGTTGGCGGTGATCCGCGTCTGGGGAAAATCGAAGCCGGAGTTCAGGATCGCCGAGCGGATCCGCTCGCGTGACTCACGCACCGCGGCGTCGCCGAGACCGACGATCGTGAACGAGGGCAGGCCCGAGCGGATGTCGACCTCGACCGAAACCGGGCGCGGTTGGACGCCGTCGATGGCGAAGGTGGCGACGCGGGCGAGCATGACTCAACGCTACGCAGCATCGGGTGACACGTGGGTGACGGCTGGTGCCAATTGTGTGTCAATCCACGCGGCGATTGTCACCCACTTGTCACAGTGCGCAACCCACGTGTCACATGATTCCGCGTAGCGTGATCGACCGTGAGCAACGACCTCCGTCACCGCCTCGGGCTGGCCGGCGAGCAGCTCGCCGCCGAGCATCTCGTCCGCCGGGGCTTTGCGATCGTCGAGCGGAACTACCGTACGCGGTGGGGCGAGCTGGACATCGTCGCCTTCGACGGGCACACACTGGCGTTCTGCGAGGTCAAAACCCGCCGCGTGGCCGCCGGCACCGGGAGCCCGTTCGACGCGCTGCGCCCGCGCAAGCAGGCCCGGGTGCGCAAGATGGCGGGCAGCTGGCTGATCGAGCGCACGCAACGTCCCCACGCCGACACGGTGCGCTTTGACGCGATCGGGGTGACGTTCGATCCGGCGGGTCGGTTGGTGGCGATCGAGCACCTGGAGGGGGCGTTTTAGCGGAGTCGGTGTCCTGAGCGCGAGGGGGCGTTCTCGGCGCGAGGCGGCGTTCTCGGCGCGAGGGGGCGTTCTCGGCGCGAGGCGGCGTTCTCGGCGCGAGGCGGCGTTCTCGGCGCGAGGCGGCGTTCTCGGCGCGAGGCGGCGTTCTCGGCGCGAGGCGGCGTTCTCGGCGCGAGGCGGCGTTCTCGGCGCGAGGGGGGCTCTGAGCGCCATTCGCCCGCTCCGGGGTACGTCAGCTGGGCGGCGATGGCTTGGTTTCGAGCCGTACTGGGCCTTGTCCGGGAAAACGGCGCAATGAGGAGACGATGGGGTCTGGGGGCCGGGCAAGGTTGTGATTGCCACGGCGCACGGCGCCTACCCGCATCTCTGGCGAACGAGACACGCGCGGACGCCCTCTCGGGGCGGCAACGGCGAGCAGCTCTGGCGAACTTTGGCGTTCTGCGACCGAAGGGTGGTCGCAAAACGCCAAAGTTCGGCGAAGGAGACGCGCGCGGACGGCCGCTGAGCTCCGCCAGCGCCGAACGCCACCCCGCCAGCGCCGAACGCCCGCGCGGCGCTACAGCGAGAGCTGCTGGTATGCCGTCGACTGGAACGACATCCGGTGCAGGGGCGAGACGCCGAGGCGCTCGATCGCCTCACGGTGCTCAGGGGTTGAGTAGCCGACGTGCTTGTCGAACTCCCAGCCGGGATGGGAGGCGTCGGCCCGGCGCATGTACCGGTCTCGCGTCTCCTTGGCGAGCACCGAGGCGGCGGCGATCGCGGCGCTCTTGTGATCGCCGCCGATCACCGCCTGCTGGTCGTGGACCAGGCCGGAGACGGGAAAGCCGTCGCTGAGGCACAGGCATCCCTCGCACGCGACTTGGCGCAGGGCATCGCGCAATGCCGCCAGATTGGTCACGTGCAGTCCCCGGGCGTCGATCCCCGGCGCACACCGGGAGACGATCGCGACCCTGGCGGCGATCCGCATGATCAGCGGGAACAGCTCGGCGCGGCGCTCAGGCGTGTGCTGCTTGGAGTCGTTGAGCGAGCCGAGCGCCCGGACATCGCCGGGTCCGAGCCGCTGGAGGTCGAACAGCACCGCCGCCGCCACCAGCGGACCGGCCAGGCAGCCACGGCCCGCCTCGTCGGCGCCGGCCACGTATCGCACGCCGAAGGCCCGATCGAAGCCGAACAGCCGCCGCCCCGGGCGCGCGCCGCGCCGAGGCTTAGAGGGTGCCGATCCGGTCCGGCGGCCAGTAGGTGAAGAAGGCAACGCCGATGATCCATTTTTGGGGAACCGGGCCCCAGAATCGGCTGTCGTCGGATTCGCCACGGTTGTCCCCCATCATGAAGTAGTGGCCGGGCGGAACAACGATCGGCTGGGGGAAGTCGCAGGAGCCACCCGGACCGCAGGGCTCGATGTAGGAGTCCTTCTCCTGGACGCCGTTGCGGATCACATGGCCGTTGACGATCGAGATCCGGTCGCCGGGCAGCCCGACCACCCGCTTGATGAACGTCTGGCTTGATTCGGTCACGGTCGGCTTGTCGCAGGCCTGAGAGTGGCCTGCACCCTGGCTGCCCGAGCCGCAGGTCGCGCTGTTGGGGTCGGCTCCATGCGGTGGGTGAAAGACGACCACGTCGCCCAGGCTCGGGTCGGTGTTCAGCCGGTCGGCCAGCACCCGCTGGCCGATCGCCAGGGTCGGGATCATCGAGCCACTGGGGATCCGGTAGGGCTTGACGATGAACGCCTGGATCACGAGCGCAAGGCCGACCGCCACCGCCACGGTGACAACCAGCTCAAACACAGACTTGAGAAATGATTTGGGGGCTTTGGACAACGCTTATCGCTCACCGAGCTAGAGGAAGCCGATCCGGTCCGGGGGCCAGTAGGTGAAGACCGCTCGGCCGATGATCCACGCCTTCGGGACCGGGCCCCAGTACCGGCTGTCCTCGGAGTCGGGGCGGTTGTCGCCCATCATGTAGTAGTCGCCGCGGGGGATCGTGATCGTCTTGGGAAAATTGCACGCCCCGCCCTGGCAGGGAACGATGTAGGAATCCTGCTCCTGGATGCCGTTGCGGATCACGTGGCCGTTGCGGATCGAGATCCGGTCGCCGGGCAGTCCGACCACCCGCTTGATGAACGTCTGAGGGGACTCGTGCGTCTGGGCGACGTCGCAGGCCCGTGCGGCGTCCTCCCCGGCGGCGTTCTCACCCTCGTTGGGATCCGCGCAGTTGCTGTCGTTGACAGGCGGGTGAAAGACGTAGATGTCGCCCACTTGAGGGGTGGAGAAATGCTGTCCGATCCGGTCCACCAGCACGCGCTGCCCGATCGTCAGGGTGGGGATCATCGAACCGCTCGGGATCTGGTAGGGCTTGATCAGGAACGCCTGGATCCCCAGGGCCAGGATGAGCGCGACCGCGACGATCATTACCAGTTCGCCGGCCGTCTTCACGACCGACTTCTTGCCCTTCGTCACTCCTGAGGTTCGCCGGCGGGTGCCTCCGCTGCCGCCGGGCCGGCGTCCTGCGCCGCCGTCGGTGCGAGGGCCTCGCCCGGCTCTGGGGCCGGCGACTCGGCGACCGGCTCCGGGGCGTCGGACGCCGCGCCGTTATCGGGCCCGTACAGCAGGCCTGGCTCGACTGCAGCCTCCGGTCGGCTGTAGCGGCGCTCGCGGACGCGGGCGCGCTTTCCGATCCGTCCTCGCAGGTAGTAGAGCTTGGCGCGCCGGACGTCGCCACGGGCCGCGACCTCGATCCGCTCGATCTTGGGTGAGTGCACCGGGAAAGTCCGCTCGACCCCGACGCCGAAGGACTGCTTGCGCACGGTGAACGTTTCACGCGCACCATGGCCCTGGCGCTTGATCACCACGCCCTCAAAGACCTGGGTGCGGCGGCGGGTGCCCTCTATCACCTGGAAGTGAACGCGCAGTCGGTCGCCGGCGTCAAACGCTGGTACGCGGCGCAGTTGGGCGCGCTCAAGGCTGTCGATCACGGTGCTCATGGCATTGGTAGCGCTGGCCGCCCTTGTGACGGGGCGCTTCCGCGCGGACGAGGTTCAGGTCGAGCCGGCGCGCATGCGTCGGGTCCGATCCTTGCGGCGGCCTATGGTAGCGAACCGCCCGCCGCCTCTGATCCGCCAGCTCACGCGGGGTCTGGCAGATCGCTCTTCAGGCCGGCGGCAGCGGCGCGCGCGCTGCTCTGAGCCCGGCGCCACTGGCTGATCCGCGCATGGTGGCCAGACAGCAGGATCTCGGGCACGCGCCAGCCGCGGTACTCGGCCGGCCGCGTGTAGTGCGGATACTCGGGCGCGCCGTCCAGCGTCGCGCTGAAGGATTCCTCCAGCGCCGAGTCGGCATGGCCCAGCGCGCCGGGCAGCTTGCGCAGCACGGCGTCGCAGACCACCATCGCCGCCAACTCGCCGCCGGCCAGCACGTAGCGCCCGATCGACAGGCGGTCGGTGGTGAAGTGCTCCAGGATGCGTTCATCAAAACCCTCGTAGCGTCCGCACAACAGGGTCAGCGACGGCTCGCAGGAGAGCTGATCGACGAACGCGTCGTCGAGCACTCGACCGGCCGGATCGAGCGCCAGCACCCGGCGCTGGGAGCGCAGCGCCAGCGGGTCACACCCGTAACGCGCTCGCAGCGCCGCCTCCACCACATCGACCCGGAGCACCATGCCCGCTCCGCCACCGAACGGGGTGTCGTCGACCTGCCCGGCGCTCAGCGGCGTGTGGTCGCGGTAGTTGACGTACTCGATGCGGCTGCCGGCGGCGATCGCGTTGGCCACGTGACGCTGGGCCTCAAACCAGGCAAAGGCCGGCGGGAACAGCGTGAAAACGTCGATCTGCACGGGCCTCACTGCTCGCCGAGGAAGCGCAGATCGATCTCGATCTTTCTAGTGTCGAGATCGACCCCGCGCACGGCGTCCTTGATCAGCGGCACCAGCAGCACCGGCCCCCCGCCCGCCCGGTCGACCTCCAGCACCTCGCACGAGGGCAGGGCCAGCAGTCGCCTGACCACCCCCACCGGCTGCCCGGCGTCGTGCACCGCACAGCCCTCCAGATCGTCCGCCCACCATTCGTCGACCTGCAGCGCGGGGGCGTGCTCACGTGAGATGAGCAGCTCCTGGCCGCTCAGCGCCTGGGCGTCGTCTCGAGCCTCGCAGCCGTCAAGGCGCAGGATCAACCCGCGCTCAAAGCCCGCTCGGCGCACGATCACGCGCTCGTGGCCGGAGATCTTCACGCTGCGCCCCACCTGCAGCAGCTCGGGGCTGGAGCTGGTGACGTGGAAACTCCCGTCGAGTCCGTGCGGACGCCCGACGACACCGGCCCGCAGCCAGCCGCCGGCCGCCGACATCAGGTGTCGACGATGTCCACGAACACGCGGCGCTTGTCCTTCACCGCGGCGGCCTTGATGACCGTTCGCAGCGCCGAGGCTGTGTGACCGCCGCGGCCGATCACGCTGCCGTAGTCATCCGGCGCGACCGACAGCTCGAGCACGAGCGTGCCGTCATCCTCTTGCACCTCGGTGATCTCCACCTCGTCAGGACTGTCCACGAGCCCTCGCGCCAGGTACTCGAGCAGCTCCTTCATGGCGATTGCTAGTGGATGCCCCGCGTGCTCAGCAGCTTGCGGACCGTGTCGGTCGGCTGGGCGCCGCGCCCGAGCCATTCGCGGATCCGTTCCTCATTGAGAACGATCGTCGAGGGATCGGTTTGGGCGTTGTAGTGCCCCACCGTCTCGATCACGCGGCCGTCGCGCTTGGAGCGCTGATCGGCGACGACAACCCGCCAGATGGGGTTCTTGCGCCCGCCGATTCGTGTTAGTCGAAGTCTTACCGCCATGTGCTCAAGCGAGGTTAGCGTGCCGCGCAGCGGCATGCCGCGTGGGATGCCATGCCGACCGCCCGATCCACTGCGTTGTGGGCCGCTCGAGTCCGAGCGGACTTGCGGTGGCGGCCGCTTAGCGGGCCTGGCGCATGATTGCGCCCAGGTCGGGCATCCGGCCCTGGGTGACCTGGCGCATCACCTTGCGCATCTGCTCGAACTGCTTGATCAGCTGCTTTACCGCCTGCACGTTGGTGCCCGAGCCCTGGGCGATCCGCAGCCGGCGTGATCCCTTGATCAGCTCGGGGTGGCGGCGCTCATGGGGGGTCATCGAGAGGATGATCGCCTGTAGGCGATCGAACTCCCGCTCGTCGATCTTTACCCCGCGCAGTTCCTTGCCGATCCCGGGGATCATGCCCAGCAGCGACTGCAGCGGTCCCAACTTGCGCACCTGGCGCAGCTGATCGAGGAAATCGTCGAGCCCGAACTCCTTCTGGCGGATCTTGCGCTCGAGCTCGGCCGCTTGCTGCTCGTCGTAGCTGCCCTGCGCCTTCTCGATCAGCGTCATCACGTCGCCCATCCCCAGGATCCGCTGAGCCATGCGATCGGGATGGAAGCGCTCGAACTGATCGAGCTTCTCGCCGGTGGAGGCGAACAGGATCGGCTTGCCGGTGATCGCCTTGACCGACAGCGCCGCGCCGCCCCGGGCGTCGCCGTCGAGCTTGGACATCACCACGCCGTCGAAGTCGACCACGGCGGCGAACTGCTCGGCGACGTTGACCGCGTCCTGGCCGGTCATCGCGTCGACGACCAGCAGGATGTCGTGCGGCGAGACCGCCTTCTTGATCTCGGCCAGCTCGGCCATCAGCTCCTGATCGACGTGCAGGCGGCCGCTGGTGTCAACGATCAGCACGTCCTTGCCCTCCGTGAGGGCCCGGTCGCGCGCCCACTTGGCGATCTGGACCGGGCTGCGGTCGGTGCCCTGCTCGTAGACGGCGGCGCCCGCCTGGGTCCCGACCTTGATCAGCTGCTCCACGGCCGCGGGCCGGTAGACGTCGCAGGCGGCCACGGCCACCGATGAGCCGTGCTGCTCACGCAGGTAGCGCGCAAGCTTGGCGGTCGCGGTCGTCTTGCCCGAGCCCTGCAGCCCGGCCATCAGGACGACGGTGGGTGGACGGGGAGAGAACGAGAGCTCGCGGGAGGCCCCGCCCATCAACTCGGTCAGCTCGTCGGAGACGATCTTGATCACCTGCTGGCCCGGATTGAGCTGACCGACGATGCCGGCGCCCAGCGCCCGCTCCTTGACCGTGTTGGTGAAGCTCTTGACGACCTTGAAGTTGACGTCGGCCTCCAGCAGCGCCAGGCGGATCTCGCGCATCGCCACGGTGATGTCCTCTTCGGTCAGCGTGCCGCGACCGCGGACTTCGGCCAGCGTGGCTTGGAGCTTTTCGGCGAGCGAGTCGAACATCGGCGTTGACGGCTATCAGGCTACTCGCCGTGCTGGCCTGAATTCTCGCCGATCGAGGCCGCCTGCTCGCTGATCGCGCGGGGTGCCTCGGTGACGCCGCCGGCCGGCTCGCTCGTCGGGGCCCGCTCAGCCACAGTACCGGCGGCACCGGCCCGCTCAGCCACGGTGCCGGCGACCTCGCCGTGGGTGCCGGCGGCGAACGCCTTGCCGATGCCACCGAAGGCATTGGCGAACTCCGAAGGGATCACGAACACCTTGTTGGCGTCGCCCTGGGCGAGCGTCGGCAGCATCTGCAGGTACTGATAGCTGAGCAGCGCCTGGTCGGGATCGCCCTTGTGAATCGCCTCGAACACGGTCCCGATCGCCGTGGCCTCGCCTTCGGCGCGCAGGATCGCGGCGGTCTTGGCGCCCTCGGCCCTGAGCACCGCCGACTGCTTCTCGCCCTCGGCGGTGAGGATCTGGGACTGCTTGAAGCCCTCGGCGGTGAGGATCGCCGCGCGCTTGTCGCGGTCGGCACGCATCTGCTTCTCCATCGCCTCCTGGATCGTGCCGGGGGGGTCGATCGACTTGATCTCGACGCGGTTGATGCGGATCCCCCATTTGCCGGTGGCCTCGTCCAGCACCCCGCGCAGGGTGGCGTTGACGTGATCCCGGCTGGTCAGCGCGGTCTCCAGCGTCATACCGCCGACGACGTTGCGCAGCGTGGTCACGGTGATCTGCTCGATTCCCTGCAGCGGGTTGGCGATCTCGTAGGTCGCGGATTTGGGGTCAGTGACCGTGAAGTACAGGACCGTGTCGATCTGCACCACCAGGTTGTCCTCGGTGATCACCGGCTGGGGCGGGAACGAGACGACCTGCTCACGCAGGTCCAGCAGCGGCTTGAGGCGGTCCATGAACGGCACCAGGATCGCCAGGCCGGGCAGCAGGGTCCGGTTGTAGCGCCCGAAGCGCTCGACGATCCCGGCCCGGGCTTGGGGCACGATCCGCACCGTGCGAGCGGCCATGATCAGCAGGAAGACCACTACGACGACAGCGACGATTGTTCCAGCCATGCCCACGTCTCCTATTCCATGACGAGCGCCGTGGCGCCCTTGATCTGGACAACTTCCACCCGTGTCCCGCGCTCGTAGACCTGATCGTCGTCGAACGCCCGCGCGGTCCACACCTCCCCGTCGATCCTCACGCAGCCGACCCCCTCGCTGTTGACGATCCGTTCGAGCACGACCGCCTGCTTGCCGACCAGGGCCGCTGGCCCGGTGCGGATCTGGGGCGGCTCGCGCATGTGCGAGCGCGCGATCGGCCGCAGGACCGCCAGCGACAGCACCGACACGAGCAGGAACGCGACCCAGGACGCTGCCGTGCCCACCCCGGCCACGTCGACGGCCGCGGCCAGCGCGGCGCCAAGGGCGAACGGGGCGAGGAAGAAACCGGTGGTGAGCATTTCACCGACGCCGAACACGCCGGCGGCAATAACCCATAGGACCCATCCGGTCATGTAAGCCGAGCTTAGCGCTCGGGGTGCGTGGTCAGGTCACCAGCGCGCGGGCGAAATCGTCGGCGTCGAACGGGCGCAGATCCTCCAGCTGCTCTCCGACTCCGATCAGCTTCACCGGGATCCCCAGCTCGTGGGCGATGGCCAGTGCGATCCCGCCCTTGGCGGTCCCGTCGAGCTTGGTCAGCGCCAGCCCGGTGACGCCGATCGCCTCCGAGAACATGCGCGCCTGGCGCAACCCGTTCTGGCCGGTGGTGGCGTCGACGGTCAGCAGCGTCTCGTGCGGAGCATCGGGGATCTGCTTGGCGATCACCCGCCGGACCTTGGCCAGCTCGGCCATCAGGTGATCCTGGGTGTGCAGCCGGCCCGCGGTGTCGATGATCACCACATCGGCGCCGTCCCGAATCCCGGCAGCGATCGCGTCATAGGCGACCGAGCCGGGGTCGGCGTCAGGCTGGCCCTTGACGAAGGCCACGCCCGCGCGCTGGGCCCACACCTCGAGTTGCTCGACGGCAGCGGCGCGGAACGTGTCGCCGGCTCCCAGCACCACCGAGCGACCGAGCTCGCGGCTCAGGTGCCAGGCGAGCTTGCCGATCGTCGTGGTCTTGCCGGTCCCGTTGACGCCGGCCACCAGGATCACCGTCGGCTTGGCCAGCAGCTCGATCTTGTCGTCGCCGGTGCGGGCGATATCGGCCAGCAACTCGATCAGCCGATCCGACAGCGCCTGGCCGCCGGAGAGCTTTGACTCGGTCACCTCCTGCTCGAGCTGCGCCACGACCTGGGCCGTGGTCCGCGCGCCAACGTCGGCGTAGATCAGCGCCTCTTCCAGCCGCTCCCAGGTCTCGTCGGTGAGCTCCTCGAACAACGTCGCCTGGATCTCTGACTGCAGCGCCTGGCGGGTCTTGCGCAGGCTCTCGCGCAGCCGGGCAAAGCGCCCCAGGCGCCGCTGCGCAACCGCCGGCGCGCTCTCAGCGTCGGGCGGCGGCTCGCCTTCGATCACAAACAGATCTCGCCAGTCGCGTGCCATCGGGCGGCGACGTTATCAGCGCCGAGCGGCGATGCTATCGGCGTCGCGACACGGGGTCACCGGCGAGGGTCGGCGGGGCCACCCGCCGCTGGGCCACCCACCGCTGGGCCACCCGCCGCTGGGCGCCCGGGCCACCGCCGCGGGGTCGGCTCGAGGTGGCCCTAGTGGAGCGTTGTCGAAACTCCTTTGCGCTCTGGTGGCCTCGACGCTGCGCTAGGCAGCCTGGTCGTCGGCCAATCGGCGGGAGATCACCTTGGAGATCCCGTCTCCCCCCATCGAGACGCCGTAGAGCGAATCAGCCGCTTCCATCGTGCGCTTCTGATGGGTCACGACGATGAACTGCGCGCGTGAGGAGTAGGTGCGCAGCAGGGTCAGGAAGCGATCGATGTTGAGGTCGTCCAGCGCCGCCTCGACCTCGTCGAGGATGTAGAACGGGCACGGACGGGCCAGGAACACCGAGAACAGGAACGCCAGCGCGGTCATCGACTTCTCCCCTCCGGAGAGCAGGGTCAGACGCTTCATCTCCTTGCCGCCGGGCTCGATCTCGATCTCGACCCCGAGCAGATCCTCCTCCGGGTCGCGGTCGGTCTCCTCGAACTCGTCGCCTGCCCCGTCGGCGTCGCCGTCGGAGCCATCGGCGGTGGGCGGCGACTGTCCGCCCAGCACGCGGGCGGGGCCGTCGCGCTCGGTGACGAGCCGCAGCCGGCCCTTGCCACCGGGGAACAGCTCACGGGCCAGCTCCTCGAAGTTCCTTGCCGTCGCCTCGAAGGTCCGCTCGAAGGTCTCACGGATCTGGCGATCGGTGTCGGCGATCAGCTTCTCCAGCTCGCGCAGCGCCGTCTCCAGGTCGGCGCGCTGGGCCTCGAGCTCCTCCACGTGGGCCAACGCCTCGTCATATTCCTCCTGCGCGAGCGGGTTCACCGGGCCGAGCTGCTCACGGCGGCGTTCCAAGCGCTCCAAGCGGGTGCGCAGGCTAGCGCGGTCCTCCTCGGTCAGCTCCTGCTCGGCCGGCTCGGCGGCCAGCTCCAGGCGCGCGGCGAGAGCCTGCAGCTCGGCCCGCGCGTCGGCGTCCTGGTCGCGCGAGCGCTGCAGGCGCACCTCGGCTTCGGTCAGCGACTCATTCTCACGCTGTAGCTGGGCGTGCAGGGTGGCCTCCTGCACCGCGCACGATCGCAACCTGCCCGCGGCGTGCTCGCCGGCCTGCCGATCGGCCACCAGCGCCGCCTCGAATGAGCCCAGGCGGCCTGAGATCGCCTCCGTGGCACCGTCGATCGCCACGATCATGCCGCGCACCGCGGGGATCAGCTGCTGGTCGTGAGCGACCGTCAGCTTCAGCCGGGCGATCCGGGCCTCGCGCTCGGCGCGCTCGCGCTCGGCGCGCTGGAGCATCTGGTTCTCGGCCGCCAGCTGGGCGGCCAGCTGAGCGCGGCGGTCGGCATCGGGCCCGTCGTCGGGGGTGGACCGGCGTCGGGCGATCAGCGCGCCCAGGCGCCGCAGCTCCTCAGCGGCCTCGTCCTGCGCGCGGACGGCGGCGCGATGGGCCGCCGTCGCCTGCTCGCGCCCCGACTCGGCCTGCGTCGCGGCGACCGCCAGGCGATCTGACTCGGCCTGGGCCGACAGCTCGGCGCGGGCCGCGGCCTCGCTGGCGCCCACGAGCTGTTCGCGCCGGTTGCGCTCGGCGAGCACGCGCTCCTCACCCACGGCCGGTGCCTGGCGCAGCTCACGCGTGCGCGGTGACCAGACGCGGCCGGCGCGCGTCACCGCAACGCCGGCAAACGACTGGGGGAGCTGCTCGAGGTCCTCCACGACCCAGGTATCGCTCAGCAGTGCCTGCGCGAGGGCCAGCGCGCGGCCCTCACCGCGCACGCGCGCGGCCAGCTGCTGCGCTCCGGGGGTGGGCGGGCTCGCGCCGTCACGATCTGCCCCGCCCGCCCCGACAGGCGGTCCGCCAGTCACCAGCGTGCGGCCTCCCTCGGCCCCGGCGCGGTCCAGCAGCGCGCCGCCGGTCTCACGGTCCTCAACCAGCGCGGCGCGCAGCCGCCCGTCGAGCGCAGCCGCCAACGCGAGCTCGTAGCCGGGATCCACCTCGAGCTGATCGGCGAGCGCCGAGCGGCCTCCCGGCGCCCCGCTCTGGTGGCGCAGGAACTGGTTAACGGCGGCCAGCTCACCGCCGACGCGCGCCGCCTCCCGCCGGGCCTGCTCGACCGCCCGCTCGGACTCGCGCACCGCGGCCCGGGCCTGCTCCACCTCGGCCTCGGCGGCCAGCCGGTGGGCCTTGTGCTCCTCGACGATCCTGCCGTGTCGCGCAACCTCCAGCTCGGCGGCGGCCGACTCACCCTCCAGCGCCTGCAGCTGGCGCGCCAGCTCGCTCTGGCGGTCGCGGTCAAGCGCCGCCAGGGACTCCTTTAATGCGGCGATCCGCGACTCGGCCTCCGGGTCGGGCTGCTGCGCCTCGGCGGCGGCGCGCAAACCGCTGATCAGCTCCAGGGCGCGCGCCAGGCGGGCGTCGATCGTCGCCGCCGCGGAACGGACCGCATCAGCGCGATAGGAGACCCGCTCGGCGGCCGACCGGGCGCCAAACGCGCGCCGGGAGAGCTCCTCACGTTGCGCGCTGCGGGCAGCCAGGGCCTCCTCAGCCGCCTCACGGCGGGCCGCCACCACCCCCAGCTCTCCCTCGACCTGCTGGCGCCTGGCGCGCACCGCGGCGGCCGCCTGCTCGGCCTGCGCCAGCGAGTGCCCCAACCGCAGCAGCGCGTCGCGCGACAGCTCCCAGCGGGCCTCAAGCGTCTGGCGCTCCAGCCTGGCGTGCAGCTCGGCCGCCTCGGCCTGGCGCTTGAGCGGACGCAGGCGCGAGCGCGCCTCACGCTCGATGTCGAGCACCCGGTCGAGGTTGTCCTGGGTCCGCGCGAGCTTGAGCTGAGCGCGACGCCGGCGCTTGCGGTGCTTGCCCAGACCGGCGGCCTCCTCGATCAGCAGCCGCCGGTCTCTCGGCTTGGAGGTGACCAGCGATTCGACCCGCCCCTGGGAGATGACCGAGTGCATCTCCTTGCCCAATCCGGTGTCCGACAGCAGCTCCACCACGTCGACCAACCGGCAGCGCGCGCCGGCCAGCCGGTACTCGCCCTCGCCGGCCCGGTCCAGGCGACGGTAGATCGAGACCTCCGGAGCGCCCAGGGCGAGCGTCCCCTCGCTGTCGTCGAGCACCAGTTCGACCTCGGCGTGCTTGGCGGCCTGGCGTCCGGGGGCGCCGCCGAAGATCACGTCCTGCATCGATTGGCCGCGGACGGCGACCGGCGACTGCTCGCCAAGCGCCCACAGAACCGCATCGGTGACGTTGGACTTCCCCGAGCCGTTGGGCCCGACGATCACGCTGACGCCGGGGCCGAACTCCAGCCGGGTGCGGTCCGGGAAGGACTTGAAGCCTTTGACGGTGATCGATTTCAGATACATCGGTTCACCGCATCCCGTCCAACGCCGTCTGGGCGGCCTCCTGCTCGGCGTCCTTCTTGCTGCGACCGGTCCCGCGGCCGATTTCGACGCCGTCGATCGTGGCGATGATGCAGAACGTGCGATCGTGCGGCGGCCCCTGCTCGGCGGTGACCTCGTAGTGCACCAACTCGCCGCGTCGCGCCAAGCGCTCCTGCAGGGCTGACTTGTAGTCGACCGGATGCTTGAGCGCCTGCTCGATCTCCGGCGTGAAGGCGGCCACGACCGCTGCGGCGGTCAGGTCGTAGCCGTGCTGGATGTAGCAGGCACCGATCACGGCCTCGATCACCGAGGCCAGCACGCGCTCGGTTGCGATCAATCCCTCGACACCGGACGCCACCCCGGGCGGGGCGGCCGCGCGCAGCCGATCGGGCACCCCGAGCCGCTCGGCGACCTCCCGGCACGAACGGCCGGAGACGGCCTGGGCACGGATCTTGGTCAGCTGGCCGGCGCCGAAGCGCTCGGCCTCCAGCCGCGGGTACAGGTGCGTCGTGACGGCCAGCGCCAGCACGCTGTCGCCCAGAAAGGCCAGCCGCTCGTAGGACTCCGAGCGCTTGGAGGTCCAGGACGAGTGGCGGAACACCGACGCGGCCAGGTCGGCCGGCAGGTCCGCCAGCAGCCCGTGCAATGTGGCGGGCCACAGGGAAGCGTGGCGCCCACTGCCGACCCGCTCGAGTTTCTCGCTCACTCAGGGTCAGGACCTTGGCTCGCGGTCGCTGACTGGTGCTGACCGGTCGCACCACTCGCGAGCACGAACTCGACCGCCTGACCGACGGTGAGTATCTTGGCCGCCTCCTCGTCGGAGATCCGCACGCCGTAGGAGTCCTCCAGCTCCTGCACCAGCGTGTAGAGGTCAAGTGAGTCGGCTTCCAGATCTTCTCTGAAGCGCGTCGTCTCCTGGATCGAGTCGGGATCGACCTCGAGCTCATCGGCCAGGTGGGCGCGGATCAGCGAGAAAACCTGCTCGCGGTTCATCGGCCAGACACCGTAGCCGTCGGCTCGGACGAGGCACCGCCGCCTCCGTCTGGACCCCGGCCGCCCTCGCCGCCGCCGTTGCGCGAATCGCCGCCATCGTCGCCATCTTCGCCGGAACCCTGATGGGGCGAGCGCAGCGCACCCGCTGCCTGCAGCGCCGAGCGCGTCGCCCGGATCACGTCCTCATCGACGCCCCGCGCCGCGACCTCGATCGCCCGCGCAAAGCCACGCCGCGTGAAGCGCCCATGCGCCACCACGCCCAGCTGCCTCAGTCCCAGCATGTAGGCGCCCCCCTGACTTTCGGGGTCGATCTCGTCGCGCAGGCGCCGGATGGCCGGGCCGAGCAGCAGCCCCCCTAGCCTGCCGCGGGGCGAGCTCATGGCCGCGTCGCGGATCGCGCGCAGCGTGCGCCCAGAGACGCCCTCGATCAGCTTCAGCGTGATGTTGCCCGTGAACCCGTCCATGACCACGACGTCGGCGGCGCCACCGGTCACCTGCGTGCCCTCGACGTTGCCGATGAAGTTCAATCCGGTGCCACCGCTGGCGGCGAGCTGCTCGTGCACGCTGACCAGGTCCGGGGTGCCCTTGCCCGGCTCCTCGCCGTTGGACAGCAGGGCCACGCGGGGCGAGTCGATGCCCATCACCGCATGGGCGAACGCCGAACCCATGTGCGCGAACTGGACCAGATGCTCGGGCCGGCAGGTGACGTTGGCGCCGACGTCGAGCAGCAGCACCGGCGCCGCGCCGGGCATCGGGACCGGCAACGCGAGCGCGGGGCGGTAGATGCCCCGGTCCCGGCGCATGTTGAACAGACCGGCGGCCAGCGCCGAGCCGGTGGAGCCGCCTGAGACCAGCGCCTGCGCCCGGCCCTCGGCAACGGCCCGGGCGGCCTGGACGATCGACGCCTCGGGGGTCGATCTGACGGCGAAGGCGGGATCGGCCGCCTTGGCGATGGAGATCGGGGCGTCGATGACCTGTACTCCATCGGGCACCGAGCCGATCTCTCGCGCGGGGCCGAACAGCAGGACAACAATGCCCTGGGCTGCGGCGCGGGCTGCGCCCGCCGCGACCTCAGCCGGGCCGAGGTCCGCCCCGCCAGCGTCCACGGCAACCGTGACCATGAATCAGGTCGTCAGCCGCTCTGGTCGCCGGTGTCCGCGATGACCTCCCGTCCCTTGTAGCTGCCACAGGTGGGGCAGACACGGTGCGGAAGTCGGGGGCTGTGGCATTGGGGACAGGCGTTGTACGTCGGAGCTGTCAGCTTGTGCTGGGCGCGCCGCTGCGCGGTACGGGCATGCGACTGTTTCTGCTTGGGGACGGCCATGGAGGCATCAGGCTAGCAAGGAGCCCGCTTCGGGCGCAGCGCGCGCCGGTCATGCTCCTGAGCGGATCAGCGCGTTGCGTTAGTGACCTGGACTTGAATCGGAGCCACGCAAACTGCGGCTGGATCGACACCGGCTGGGTGCGCCGGCGCAGCCGTCAATCGAAGCGCAGCTCGGAGAGCTTGCCCCAGCGGGGGTCGGGCTCGCGCTCATGGGCGTGCCCGGGATCGGCGGCGTTGAGGTCGATCCCGCAGATCGGGCACAGCCCCGCGCACTCGGCGCGGCACAGGATCTGGGTGGGCAGCGCCAGGGCGAGCGCGTCGCGCGCCCAGGCGCGCAGGTCCAGCACTCCGCCCGCGACGTAGGGCGAGCTGAGCTCGTCGCTCTCGCCCGGCTGGGACACCTCCCGCGAGTCGACGTCAAACGACGGCCACGCCGGCTCCAGGCACCGCATGCACGGCCCCTCCAGCTGCGCCGTAAAGCGCAGCCGCAGCGCGTAGCCGTCTCCGGTGGTGCGTGAGATGTCGAGCACCACGGCGACCAGGGGCGGCGCCACGGCGTAGAGCTCGTCGGCCAGGCCGAACGGATCGATTGCCACACTCAGCTCCAGCCGGCGGCCCTCGCCCGAGTGCAGGCGCAGCCCCCCGAGGTCGAATGTGTCGGTTCGCAGCGACATGATTCGAGCATAGGACTCGCGACGAAATCAGGGGCGGCCTGTTGGACGGTTAGACGAGCTCTCGCTTGAGCACCTTGCCGGTGGCGTTGCGGGGCAGCTCGTCGACGAACCGGACCTCACGCGGAACCTTGTAGCGGGCGAGATTGCGCCGCACGTGGTCCTGGAGCTCGCGCTCGGTGAGGGTCGCCTCGCGCTCGAGCGCCACGACCGCCCGTAGGCGCTGTCCGAACTCCGGGTCAGGTACGCCGACGACCGCCACCTCACGGATCCCTGGTAGGGCGGCCAGCAGATTCTCGACCTCGGAGGGGAACACGTTCTCGCCGCCGGAGACGATCATGTCGTCGTCGCGTCCGTCGACGAACAGCCGCCCGCGGTCATCGAAGTGGCCCATGTCGCCCGTCGACATCAGGTCGCCCAACCGGAGCTTGTCGCCGCCCCCGGTGTAGCCCTCGAACAGCATCTCGCTGCCGACGAAGATCCGGCCACTGACCCCGGCTGGGAGCAGATGAGATTCTGGATCGAGGATCTTCACGACGGTGCCCCGCGGTGGGCGTCCGGCGGTCCCGGGCGCCGCGCGGAGGTCCTGCGGCGAGGCCACCGTGGCCCAGGCGACTTCGGTGGAGCCGTACAGGTTGTAGAGCTTCTCGCCGAAGACATCCATCACGTCCTGGGCCAGCGGGCCGGGCAGCGCGGATCCACTGGCGGCGATCAGCCGCAGCGATGAGAGCTCGTAGGCGCTCACCGCATCGGCGCCGAGCTCGAGCATCCGGGCGAGCATCACCGGAACCACGATCAGCGCGCTGGCGCGATGCTCGGCGATCGCCCGCAACGTGTCGGCAGGATCAAACCGGCGGCGCAGAACGAGCGTCGAGGACAGCGCCGTGCTCAGGAACATGTGGGCAAAGCCCCAGGAGTGGAACATCGGCGCGGCGATCACCGTCGTCTCCCGGGCCCGCAGCGGGATCGCCGACAGCAACGCCGCGGCAGGTCCCAGGGAACCGGGGCTGGCCCGGTTTGCGCCCTTCGGCGTGCCGGTCGTCCCCGAGGTCAGGATCACCGTCCGGCCTGGGTCCGTGGGCGGAGTCAGCGGCGCGACCATGCGCCCGTCGATCACTTCCTCCAGCGTGGGATGGTCCACGCCGGCGCTGCCCCCGAGTCCGCCATGGCCCGCGTCGGTCGTGCCATCGCGCCAGGCTAGAAAGCCGAGGCGCCCAGCGAACGCCGGCTCCAGCGCAGACGTGAACTCCTGGTCGTAGATGACCGCCGCCGGATTCTCAGAACCAAGCACCGCTGTGAGCTGGGGGCCGGCGAAGGCGGTGTTCAGATAAACCGCGTGGGCTCCCAGCTTGGCGCACGCGACGCTCGCCTCGATGAACCAGCGATGGTTTCGGCACATCAGCGCAATCCTGTCGCCCTCTTGGACGCCGTGATCGGACAGGCCTCGGGCCAGCGCGTTGGTCCGCGCCTCAACGTCGGCGAAGGTCAGCACGCCAAGCTCGTCGGCGATCGCCGCCGCGCCCGGATACCGCGCCGCGGCGCCCAGATATCCGGCCGCCAGCGTGGGACCCCAGCGGCGCAGCCCCCACAGCGCGCGCAGCGAGCGATCAGGCCGCGAGGGCTTTGCCACACCGGCCCGGATCAGCGCGGTGGCGACGTGCAGGCTATCGGCGATGCGGTCTCCCATTGCGCCGATATCCAATCAGGCCGGGGGCCGCCCAGCGTCACACCGCATAAGGAGCGATCATGTGCGGCGTGTCGAACTGGTTTCGCACTTACGGATTCGCCGATGTCAATGACAAGCTGTTGATCGGCGCCTACCCACTGGATGCCGGCGACGTGATGACGCTGCAGATGATGGGTGTGCGGCGGGTGCTGAATCTGGTGCAGGACAGCGAGTATCGCCCCGGCGAGCGCGAGCAGGTGGAGGACGCACTCCAACGAGCGGAGATGGCCGAGCATCGCCTGCCGCTGACCGATTACGGCGATCTCCCGCCTGAAGTGCTCGAGTCGGCGGTGACCGAAGTGGCCGGCTGGCTGAGCTCAGGCCTGCGCAGCTACGTGCACTGCCGAGCCGGGTGGCAGCGCTCGGCCGCCGTCGCGGCGGGGGTGGTGGCGGTCACCGATGACATTGACGTCGACCAGGCGCTGGCCTACGTGCAGTCGCGCAAGCCCTCCGCCGACCCCCTCCCCCAGCAGCGCGCCGACCTCAAGCGCTGGTGGGACGAGCGTAACCGGCAACATGTTTAGAGCCGGCCCACACGCAGGCGGCCGTTTCAGAGGAGTGTCGCGGCGGGATCCCCTACTCCGCCGCGCGCAGGCGCCTGGCCGTCACCTCGTCGGCGCTGACCTCGGTCTCGAACTCCAGTTCCAGCTCCAGCTCGGCCGCGTGCACGGCGCGGGCGCTGGTGGTTACGTGCTCCAGCGGCGGCATCTCGCGACCCTCGGCGACGGCTCCGTGGTCCGAGAACCGGCGCGCGCTGGGTAGCACCCGCGCCTCGTAGGACCCGACGGTCTCGTTGTAGGCACGGACCGCACTGTTGAGTCGCGTGCCGAGCGTCGCCAGCAGCCCGGACAGCTTGACCAGGCGGCCGTGCAGCTCACGCCCCAGATCGGAGATCTCCTGGGCGGACTCGGCGACTCGCTCCTGCTGCCAGCCGTAGGCGACGGCCCGCAGCATCGCCAGTAGCGTGGTCGGCGTGGCGATCAGCACCCGGCGCGCCATCGCATCCTCGATTAGAGCAGGATCAGCGTCGAGCGCCGCGCCGTAGAGGTGCTCGCCGGGCAGGAACATCACGACGAAGTCGGGCGAGCTGTCAAGCCCGGCCCAGTAGGTCTTCTCGGCCAGCCCCTTGACGTGCTTTCGCAGTAGGCGGGCGTGGTCACGCAGATGGCGCTCGCGCTCAGCCTCGTCGCGCGCCTGGTAGGCGTCAAGCACCCCCTGCAACGGGGCCTTGGCGTCGACGACGACGTGCTTGCCGCCGGGCAGCCGGACGACGAGGTCGGGGCGAAGCGACACGTCGTCCCCGGCCACCGATGACTGCTCGACGAAGTCGCAGTGCTTGACCATCCCCGACAGCTCGACGACGTTGCGCAGCTGCATCTGGCCCCACTGGCCGCGCGCGTTGGGCTTGCGCAGCGCGGTGACCAGCGCGCCGGTCTCGTTGCGCAGGCGATCGCCCGACTCGGTGAGCGTCTTGAGCTGCTCCTCGAGCCGGCCGCGGGACTCACGCCGCTCCTGATCGAGCCGGGTGAGCTGGTTGTCGACCCGTCCGAGCTGCTCCCTGAGTGGCGCCACAAGCTGCTCGACGGCCTGCTGGCGCTTGTCCAGCTCACCCTTGGCCTGCGTCTGGGCGGTCTGCATCTGCGCACGCGCCAGCTCGGCCAGCTGGGCGATCGAGGACTGCAGCGCATCCGCGCTGAGCGCCTTGAACGAGGCCGACAGCCGCTCCTGGGCGTCGTTGACCGTGGCCAGGCGCTCTTCCGCCCGTGCCCGCTCGTGCTCCAGATCCGCTCGGGCGCGGACCAACTCGCGTTCCAGATCGCCACCACGAACGGCATCGACGGTCAGCGCGCGCAGGCGCGGCAGCAGCACGGCCGCTACCAGCGACGCACCGACGAGCAGACCGAGCAGTAGCCAGAGCGCATTCATGGAGCCATTCAGCATCGCGCGCCCGTCGGACGGAATGCTGACCGCGCTCGTAGAGCGCGTCGCGGTCCGCTAGGCGGTCGGCGGCCGCTAAGGCTAGGAGACTTCGGCCGGCTCGTCCTTGCCGGCTAGGCGGTCGCGGCCGCGCTGCACCGCGGCGATGAACTTGCTCAGGTTGACCTCGAGCGTGTTGAGGATCTCGTCGGCGTAGTCCTCGGCTCCGAGGCGGATCTCGCGCTCGCGGCCGCGGGCGTCCTCGATGATGTCCTCGGCGGCGCGCTCGGCCTGCTTGGTGATCTCCTCGTCTGAGACCAGTTTCTCCTGACGCTCGCGAGCCTCCTTGACGATCCGCTCGGCCTCACGCTTGGCCTCGGCCAGCATCTCCTGGCGCTCCTTGACGATCCACCGGGCCTGCTTGATCTCCTCGGGGATCGTGGCCCGCATCTGGTCCAGGATGTCGTAGATCTCCTCCTTGTCCACGCGAACCTGGTCGGTCAGCGGGACCGGCTTTGCGTTGTGGACGAGATCGTCCAGCTTGTCGATGAGTACCAGGACGTCCATCGCGAACCTCTGTTTCGTCAGCGGCCGAGCCGTTCCTGCAACTGCCGGGCCACCTCATCTGGGACGAGATCATGAATATCGCCTCCGAAGGTGGCGAGCTCCTTGACCCCGCTCGATCTCAGGAAACTGTACTTGGGCGACGCCATCAGGTAAACGGACTCTATGTCAGGGGCCTGGCGACGGTTGAGCTGGTTCATCTCCAGCTCGTACTCGAAGTCGGAGATCGCCCGCAGTCCCTTGACGATCGCCATCGCCCCACGCGACCGCGCAAACTCCACCAGCAGCGTGCTGAACGGCTCGATGATGATGTTGGGCAAATCGCTGGTGGCCTTCTCCAGGAAGGCCACGCGCTCCTCGGCGGTGAACAGCGTCTTGCCCTTGCGCCACGGGAGATCGACCACTCCGACGATCACCGAGTCGTACATCACCGAGGCGCGACCGATCACGTCAAGATGACCGTAGGTCACGGGATCGAACGTGCCGGGGCAGACTGCGGTGCGGTTATTTGGGGCCATGTATCCGGATCAGGGTGTCGCCGTAGCGGCGCTGGTCGAGTATCTCCAAATCGAGCTCGAGCGGGTTTCTCCGGTCGCTCTCGGTCACGACGCGGGCGTCCGGAGCGAGCACCGGCGCCAGCGCCGTTGAGAGACTCCGTTCCAGGGCGCTCACGTGGCGATATGGGGGGTCAAGGAAGACCAGATCGTATTGACGAGCGGCCGCCCGTGCGCGCCCGAGGAAAGCCAGGGCGGTCTCCCGACGCACCTCGGCCTCAAGTTGGAGTGCTGTGAGGTTGCGCCGAATCGCCGTCACGGCGGCCGGCGAGGAGTCCACCAGGGTGGCTTGGAGGGCCCCGCGCGACAGGGCCTCGATGGCCAGCGCACCCGAGCCCGCGAACAGATCGAGCACCCGCGCGTCCGCCACCGAGACCAGAATCGAGAACAGCGCCTCACGCACGCGATCGGACGTCGGTCGCGTCGTGTCCCCTCGGGGGGCGACCAGGGTTCGGCCGCCCAGCCGGCCGGCAACGACTCTCACCCGCGGGAGGTTAGGGCGCACGACGCGAGCCCTTATTGGCGGCGGGACTCAGGCCCGGATCGGCGCCTGGGCCTCGGCTCCGTAGGCGCCCGTGAGCGCCTCGGCCAGCAGCGCATGCTCGGGCAGCGACAGGGCGGGATCCTCGGCGGCGATCTGCTCGGCGTGCATCCGCGCTCGTTCCAGCAGCTCGGCGTCGCGGGGCAGTTCGGCGATCCGGAACTGGGCCAGGCCGCTCTGGCGAGTGCCGATCAGCTCGCCCTCGCCGCGCA
>ODAK010001922.1_pt1 | contig 22123 bp, 17 predicted proteins | sample 1539591 | NCBI WGS metagenome assembly ODAK01 (sample SAMEA3539303, study PRJEB22396) | soil metagenome | biome: tundra; feature: field; material: soil | place: USA | collected 2010-05 | depth 0.15 m | reverse complement strand
CCAGTAGCCACGGCTGGTGGGTGATGCGCAGGATGCACCGTTCAACGCGTGCTGCTTCGTCGCGGATCTGGGTCCACAGTTCCGAGAAGCGTTCGTCGCGCTTGAGGTGTGCGGTGATATCGAAGCGCGACTTCAGCAGGCTCATGGCTGTGTTGTCGAGCAATGCGCGGAAGAAGCGCGAGCTGCGGTACAGGCGCTGCAAGTCCGCCTCGCGACCGGTGGCAATGACGTGGTCGAGCGCCGAGCCCAGGCCATAGAAACCGGAAATCTGAATCTTGAGCACGCTCCAGGTGGCCACGAAGGGAATGGCGCGCAGACTTTCCAGCTCGATGGCCTTCGAAGCGCGCCGGCTGGCGGGACGGCTGGCGTTGGTCAGGTGCTCGAAGAGCGGTAGCGGGCTGCGCTCGGCCAGAAACTCGAGTAGCAGCGGATTGTCGCGCAATTTGGCGTAGGACTCCATCGACAGAGCCGAGAGCTCGTCGATGAGGGCAATGAATTCCGGCGGCGGATCTTGTTCGGGCGTTCGGCTTGGCCGCGTGAGCGCCGACGAGCTTGCCTCGGCATTCGACTGCGGAGGATAGGAAGTAGCCTCCCAAGGTCCTTCATCCAATAGATTCTCGATGTTCGCGGTGTAGAGCTGTTCGATGTGGTAGCGGGCCATGTCGTGGCTGCCGAAATTGCTGCTGATGGTTTGGCCCTGAATCGTCAGTTGCGTTTCCCACTGCTCGATGGCGGAGTCGCGCGAACGATAGAACCTGTGGGTGTTGCCCCCGCCGCGTGCAGGAGGTCCGCCGCGGCCGTCGAAGAAGATGATGCGCACGCCGTGACTGCGCCCGAGATGGCTCAGGCGGCGCTTGGCGCGCCGGATGCTCCAGTTGGCCGTCAGGTATCCGCCGTCCTTGGTTCCGTCGGAGAATCCCATCATCACGACTTGCCGGTTCGCGCGGCCGCCGAGGACTTCGCGGTACGCGCGAGATTCGAGAAGGCGGCCCATGATGGCCTCGGACGCTTCCAGATCCTGGATGGATTCGAACAGCGGCACGATATCCAGGCGTGCGGAGCGCGCCGCAAGGCCAGCGAAAGCAGCGAGCACGAGCACGACCATCGGATCTTCCGGGCCGCGCGTATGACTGATGACCACGCGATGAAGCCCGAGCTCGCCGTTGCTGCGTTGAATGTCGGTGACGAGGCCAAGCACCGCCAGCGTGTCGTGGGCGAGCGGCGAGAGCCCGGCCAGGACCGCCGCCGGAGCCGGCTCGGCCGAGCGAAGCATGCGTTCGAGAAGCTCGAAGGGCAGATCCTGCGCCGACTCGGCTTCGCTGATGGCGAGGCGATCGGCCGCTCGAAGGTAAGAAAGGTCACCCAGGTTGCCTACCAGCTCGCGCAGGGTCGCAAAGAACACGTCGCTCGCTTGGCGCAGATCCAGCGAAGCGAAATGAAAGCCGAACAAATGGACTTTGACGATGAAGTCGTCGAGTCGATCGAGAAACAGGCTCTGGTGCTCGCGAATGATGAGGGTACGCAATTCGAGCAGCTCGGATTGCAGCTCGGCCGCGCTGGCGTACGGCGGAATTCGCGCCAGCCGCTCTTTCGTGCCCATGTCCGCCCCGTCGTCCGCTGCTGCGAGCCAGGTGGTACGCAAGCGCGACACGATGGCTTGCACCTTGGTGTGGACGCCGTCGAACGTCAGGTGCCGGGCCAACTGCCGGGCCGTGTGGAGGTGGCGCTCCAGCACGCGCTCTTTGAGCAGACGCGCTACCTCGCGGGTGACGTCGGCCGTGACGAAGGGATTGCCGTCGCGATCACCGCCCGGCCAAAAGCCGATCTGCAGGTTCGGGTGCTTGGGCAAACTCTGCGGCAAGTGGGCGCGACCGTAAGCGCTGACCAGCATGCGCTCTGCAATTTCCGACAGGGTCTCGTAAAACACGTCGTCCAGGGCGTGAAGAATGCTTCGCGCTTCGTCGACGGGAGTAGGCCGTTCGTGGTTGGAAAAACGGGTCTTGCCGAGCTGTAGCAACAGGCGCTCGACGTCGGCAGGATCGTTGCGGTTGAGCGCCGGCCGTAGGTCCTGAATAATCCCCTGAATCGCGTCCGGGTAGAACTGCGTGGGGTGCGCGGTCAGCACGATGCGCGTGGCGGTTTGCCCGAGCAGGCTTACCAGGTCGGCGCGGCGATCGTCGCGAAAGATGACGTCGAGCAGATGGGTCACGCTGCCGGGAGCGTCGAGGTCGTGGATTTTGCTGAAGGAAGCGTCTTCGAGCGCATCGAAAAGCACCACCTCGCGTTCGATGAGCTGAAGAAACAGGAAAACTGCATCCGATTGGGACACATCGGTCAGCGCCGGATTTTGGACAAAGAAGCCGTCGACGATCTCGCTCGGCGACTTCTTTTGCTGCAGTTCCTTCCGGCAGTGCTCGGCAAAAACCGGCAGCAGGCGGCCGACCCGTTGGAGCAGGTCGTAGGGCAGCCCCAGAAACAGCCCCGAATAGAGCCGGAAACGTGTGGCGACGTGTTCTTCAAAACCTTGTTCAGGATCGCGCGACATGGGGACTACCTAAGGGATGTCGCGGAAGGCCGTTTGGTTATCAGAATCAGCGTCGGGACGGAGGAAGGGTCATGCATGGGTTGTCGGAAAGCCAAGAGAAGAGTTGTGTCCGGTGTCCTCGGATGGGCTCGCACGCCGCCGCCCAGGGCCCTCGGATGCGGCTGGCGTGCGGGTTGGCGCAGCGGGTCGGTGCGGAGGAGAAGACCGTCGGATGGTCCTAAAGGGCGGGGCCTGACGTGCCGATGAGGAGAAGATAGAACTGTCATGACCGTCGCTGCGAAGAAAGCGGCCCGATCGCACATCATCACCGTTGGTGGCGGTAAGGGCGGCGTGGGGAAAAGCATCGTCGCACTCAACCTTGCGGCGGCGCTGGCGTACGAGGGCCACCGTGTCGTCATCGCCGACATGGATCTCGGTGCTGCCAACCAGCACCTGATGCTTGGGGTGCTTCGACCACCGACGGGCCTGCAGGCGTTGCTAGACATGTCCGTGAGCGACGCGAAAGACTGTCTCGTCCGTACCCAAGTTCCGAACCTTCGGCTGCTTCCTGGTACGACCGGCGTCCTCGGCGCCGCCAACATTACTCACGCTGAAAAAGTCTCAATCCTGCGGAAGCTGCGTTCGCTGGAGGCCGACATCGTCATCGTCGATGTCGGTGCTGGCGTCGGATACAACACGCTCGATTTCTTCGATCTCGGCGTGCGCAAACTGATAGTCACCACGCCCCAGGTTACGGCGCTTCACGATGCCTATGCCTTCTTGAAGAGCGCCGTGCTGCGATTGCTCCGCCACACCGTCGACGATGGCGTCGAGGCCGCTCTGCTGGAGCCGGCCACGTTGAGCACGGGCACCGAAAAGGTGGTGCATATCTTGGCCCGCCTTCGCGAGACGCGGCCCGAGTTGGCCGAAAAAGTATTCGCTGCCGTCGCACGCTTTGGTGCCTGCATGATCGGCAACCAAGTAGGAAGCGACGCCCAGTCCGGTGTTTTTTCAGCCGTTGCTCACACCATGCAGGACTATCTGGGCGTCACGGTTCCGGTCCTTGGTTGGCTGCGCTCCTCGAATGCGATTCACGAATCCATCAACCTTCGACGGCCACTCGCCATGCTTCCGAATAGCAAAGAAGCGGCCAGTTTTAGGACGCTGGCGCGGGCGCTGATGGCGACGCTCCCGAATACGGGACGCGACTTAGGCGTCGTCGAGGAAGTCCTGATCGACGAGCCTTCGGCTGCGTAGGACGACCCTCGTTAAGACGACCCTCGGTTGGCATCGGGCGAGATTCCCTGCGGTGCTGCAGCCTTTCGATCATCCGCCGGCTTCCGCCGGCCACTCGCAGTCGGGGTACCGTTTTACAGCCAGCCGCGCCACTTTGTGGTATTGGCTAGCCCGAAACGAATCCGCGGTACCCACCATGGCGAAGACCGAGCTCTATCACGAGATCTTTGGTTCCATTCTCGATCGCACCGAGATGACTCCGTACCTGTTGCGGCCGGCGCTCGGCTACAGGACCGGCCTGCGCCGCGCGACGCGCATGCTGGGAAATCGCGGATTCGATACGCTCCGCCAGGACGACCTGCGCCCGAGCGAGCAAGCTCGTGCGCTCTCCTACATTGCGCAGGTTCGTCGCTACATTCACCACTGGCTGTTCCCCTTCGTTCGCAAGCAATTGCGTGACTTGATGGATTTGCATTCGGCGCAGGAGTCGCTATATCAAGAAGCCTTGGCCAGCGTCGATGATCTGGAAGACGTTCTAAGCGACGGCGATTTCCTGGCGCTGGTCGAAGAAGATCCTCGCCATCTCTTCATGCTGGCGTCTTTGCGCAAGTACCCGCACCTCTTTCGCGGTCATCCGGGCGCCCCGACAAGAGAGCAGTCCGAGCCGTGGCAGAGGATGGCGTGCTCAATCCTCAAGATGGCGCATTTGATCAAGTCGCTCGAAGAAGACAGTCAAGAGATTCACCAATACGCGCAGCTCGGGTTGCATCTCGAAACCAAGCGCCAGAACCTCGGCGACCTGTTTCACTTCGACTTCACCACGGCTTCCGTTTTCCCCAAGGACGATGCCAGTCGCATTGCGTTCGTGAAGCTGTCGACCTTCTTCTATAGGCTGCGCGAATCACTGCGCTTCGATGCTTCGAAGCAGTGTCACGTCTTCCACAGTGGCGACGGCGTGGAAGTCGACATCGTGGACGTGAAGGCGCGGCTCAAGAGCCCCGAGAGCATGCTGTCCAAGCTGGGCAAGGATGTGGAAGGCGAAGTGCACGACATTCGTGACATCCTCGCGATTACCTTCCTACTCAAAAGCCGCCACGACACGCTAACGTTGTTTCATGCCTTGCAGAAACGCGGTGTCATCCTGCAAGAGAACACGGTCTCACACTCGATTACGCAAACCCTGTTTGCCAATCCCGACGATATGATCGAGGCGGTACGCCGGCTGATGCACGCTCTCGCCCACAGCGAAGGGCATCGGGCAAGGCCGTCGCGCGCGCAGCTGCAGAAGAACGCTCTGCACTTTTTCAATGCCCTCGGCAGCAATGAGCTGCGCAACATCCACTCGTCGGGCCAGCACCGAAAGTTCCAGTGCAAGCTCAATTTCTCGTTGCCCATCCACCGTCAGGCGCGCGCGTACCAGATCCTGATTCCCGGCACCAAGGCGTTCGCCCATCGCGACCGGTATCGATTGGTCACCGAACAGCACACGCTCCCGGTGGAGCTGCGCATTTCCGACGAACAAAGCTGGAAAGAATCCGAACAGACCGGCGACGCACACCACGATGCCTACAAGTTCCGCCAGCTTATCGCGCTCATGAACCGGGTGTTCCGCCCAACCTTCAATTTTCCGTTGGCGGCACGGCCACGGCTGCGCCGCGACCAGCGGCGGTTGTTCCGGGCGGATTAGCTGCGATCTCTAGGTTTCCCTCCTTACGCGTTCGAGCCACGCCATGTACGCGGCGTCGGCCAGCTTGGGCAGGCTTGCGAGGGCGCGCTCAAAGGCCTCGGTTTCGCCGAGGCGTTTGAAAACCGCGGGCGCCAAACGATAGAGCACGGATCCGGCCTCTGCCTCATCCAGCCAATGCAGAACCAGGTCGCGGTAGGGGCCGACGATGGAAGAACCGTATTTCACGGCAGCGACAGTTCCACTGATTGCGATGAGACGCGCCGATTCGGGCGCATTCGTCCACCCATCAACAAGATTGAAATAGGTTTCGAAAAGACCGCGTTCGTTCCACAGCGAACGTGGCGGAAGAACGTCATTGGCGGCGAGTACTTGGTAGAGAAGTTGCTCGAGCGCGAGGGCGTAGCCCGTCAGCATCTCGGCACTCGGCGCTTGGTAGAAGGCGGGCAAACGCATGCGGGACAGCAAACCGCGCTTTTCGAGATTCGCCGACAATGCCTTCTCGGTGGCGGCGACCAGTGCGCCGACATCGTCGAGGGGCGAAAGGACGTTCACGATTTCGGTCGTATGACCGCTGTCGACTTCCCAAATGCAAAGCTGTACGCCGTTCGCGACGAGGCTGCCGGTAACGACCACGCGTCGTCCCTCGCTTGCCGGTAGGTGGGACTCGATCACCGATCGCCCCAGCATTTGCCCAACCACCGCAGGACCATGCGCCTTCGAGATCAGCATGAGCGCACGGCTTTGCAGGCGAAACCCGAGACCGAAGGTTTCTGCGAGGTAGAGCGGAACGCTGCGGGTGAGACGTCCAAGCGCCTCGGACATTCCGACCTGGGGCGTGTTTTCCCGGAGCATCCCGTTGGCAAAAGTGGCCAGGTAGATGGTCGGCTCGTTGGCAACGTTCGCGCGAAAAAGCCAGTCGGGCTCGAAAAGCCCTCGCGTCCAAAGCGGTCGTTCGAACGCATAAATGGCGATGGCCGGCTCCGCATCCGTGATCTGTGGCAGCGACGCAGCCACGATTTCTGCTTCCAGCTCGGCCAGTGCTCCGGCAAACGGCGGCCAGTTCATGCCTTGCAGCCGGCGCACCAAGGCGCGCGCTTCGTCGGTGCGGCCGAGCTGCGTGTAGGCGCGCGCCATGTTCATTCCGGGCCTGGGACCGTGCACCTCGGGCGCGTAGTGGGGATCCGCCAAGCGGACCAAGTCATCCAGCGCTCCGGCATTGCCAAGGTCGCCGGTGATCATCATCAGAACGTCGCCGCGATCCGCGGCGCTGGCCAGGGATTCTTCGTACAGCGCCAACGCCGCTGGCCTATCCCCCTGCTTGAGTTTCTCCCGCGCGATCCACAGTTGCGGACGCCATGCTTTGGGCTCTTTGGCGATCTCTTCCAGTGCGGCGATGAAACCGGCGTCCCCGCGCTCCTCCTTCGCTAGCGTCGCCCACCACAGCAGACTGTCTTGGTTGGGATCGAGATCGAGCGACCGCCGCAACGTGGCTTTCGACTTGCCCTTGTCTCCGCGTCGCTCGTAGAGCTTGGCCAGATTGGTCAGCGCCGATCCCGAAGAACCGTGTTTATGAATGGAGAGCTCGATGGCTTCTTCGGCCAGGTCGAAAGCGCCGCATTCCATGCGGACGATGGCAGCCAAGATGAGCACGCTTTCGCTTTCGTGGTCGAGCGCTAGCAGGTGCTCCGCCGCTTGCTGTACTTGCTCGGCGAAATCGTCGTGCAGCGCCTGCGCGATTTGTCCTGCCAATTGCTTCGGATCGTCCCAGGCTTTCTGCAGTCCCGGCGACAGCACGCTCTCGACCCAGGCTGCACGCCGGATGTGCAGCTCGCGGCCGCGTTCATCGAAGACCGTGATCAGCTCGTCCGGTCGCTTGACCGACCCATTTGCAAGTCCCATGGTGTAACAATCTCGCTATTCTAGGCGCGGCTGCGTTCTAGCGCAGTCAGGGCGACCGAACCAGCGGATGCTTTTTGTCAGGGTTCAATCTTGGTGTCGACCGCGCTCGACCAGATGGACTGCCGTGCAGCATCCAAGGGGTGGTGTTAGTGTGTGCACGAAATGAACGAGCGACTCGACTTGGCCGTCATTGGTGGAGGCGTGGTCGGCCTTGCGATTGCGCGCAGGTTGGCGTTGGCCGGACGCCAGGTGGTGCTCTTCGAAGCCGAGCGGGCGACGGGCCAACACACGAGCTCGCGAAACTCCGAGGTGCTCCACGGCGGCATGTACTACCCGACGGCATCCTACAAGGCGCTCTTCTGCGCCTTCGGTCGGCGTGCGCTGCAAGAGTACTGTACGGCCTCCAAGGTGGACTGGCGCCGTATCGGCAAGTTGATCGTTGCCGCGGACGACTATGAGCTGCCCGAGCTCGAACGCATCAAAGCGCAGGGCGAGACGAACGGCGTCGAGGAGTTGAGGTTTCTCGGGCCCGCGCAGGTGCACGCCCTCGAGCCCGCGCTTACTTGTGTACGCGCGCTGCTGTCGCCTGGGACGAGTCTGGTCGACAGTCACAGGCTGATGCAGGCCTTGGCAGCGGACGCACGGACGGCAGGCGCCGACATCGTTCTCGGCAGTCCGATCGTGGGCGGCGACGTGACTGAGACGGGCATCGAGCTCGCCGTCGGGGGGAGCGATCCGGGCCGCTTCGAATTTCGCTGCGTGATCAACGCCGCGGGCTTTTCTGCGCCTGCCGTGGCCGCAACTCTTCACGGCTTGGGTCCGGCCTTCGTGCCGTGTGCGTACTTCGCCAAGGGGCACTACTTCACGGTGTCCGGGCGTTCACCCTTCAGCCACCTTATCTACCCCTTGCCTGGTCCCGATGGTCTTGGCATTCATGTGGCATTGGATCTGGCCGGCAACCTGCGCTTCGGCCCGGACGCGACGTGGGTGGAAAAGCCCGACTACCGTTTCGACGAATCGCGAGAGCCGTTCTTTTATCGCTCGATCCGTCGCTACTATCCCGCGCTCGCGGATGGGACCTTGGCGCCTGGCTTCGTCGGTGTTCGCCCCAAGCTGGCACCCGCCGGAGCGGGCTTCCGCGATTTCCAGTTCCAAGGTCCCGAGGTGCATGGCGTGCCCGGCTTGCTCAATCTGTTCGGCATCGACTCGCCGGGGCTGACCTCGTGTCTCGCCATTGCCGACGAAGTGGCGGCTCGTCTCGAGTAGGTAATATCACTATCGGTTTTCGATAGCTCGACCGTCACCAACAACGGACGAGAAAGTGGTTACCCTCTCGTAACCGCGTCGGTGCAGTGAATCTGCGCTTTCGGCCCGACATCCTAAGACAGTCGAAATTCCGGCTGTCTTCTATGTGGATCGTCAAGCTTGCGTTACGCCGTCCCTACACCATCGCCGTGATGGCGATTTTGCTCGTGGTCATGGGCGTCCTATCGGCTTCGCGCATGGTCGTGGACATCTTTCCGGCCATCGATATTCCGGTCGTGGCCGTGGTGTGGAACTACCCAGGTCTTTCAGCCGAGGACATGGAGCGCCGGGTAGTGATCATTTCCGAGCGGGCCTACTCCAGCACGGTCGACGGCATTTCGCGGATCGAATCGCAATCCATTCCCGGCATTGGCCTGCTCAAGATCTATTTTCAGCCCGACGCTGACATCGGCGGCGCCATCGCGCAGATCAGCTCGGTGTCGAGCACCATCCTGCGCATCACGCCGCCGGGGATGCAGGCCCCCAACGTCATCCGTTTCAATGCTTCGAACCTGCCGGCGCCTTTCTCGGCAGCTGGCGCAGCATGGTCGTGGTGTGCACGTCCATTCCGCTGGCCATTTTTTCGGCGATCATAGGACTCAAGCTGTCCGGTCACACCATCAACATCATGACCTTGGGCGGTTTGGCGCTGGCCATCGGCATGCTCGTGGACGACGCCACCGTCGAGGTGGAAAACATCCACCGTAATCGCTCACTAGGCAAGCCCCTGACCGTGGCCATTCTCGACGGTGCATCCCAAATCGCGGTGCCGGCCATCGTGGCCACGCTGGCTATTTGCATCGTCTTCTTCCCCGTCGTGCTCCTGGTCGGGCCAGCGCGCTTTCTGTTTACGCCGCTCGCCTTGGCCGTGGTCTTGGCGATGCTAGCGTCCTATCTGCTTTCGCGAACGCTCGTGCCAACTCTGTCGCGTTTCCTGATGGAGCACGAGCATCACCCCGGCGCAGAGCAGCCACCGCATCCGCAAAAGGCCTGGAAGCGTCTCGCGGCGCGTATGAACCAAGCGCGCGATCGCGGATTTGAGCACTTTCAAAATTTCTACGCGTCCATTCTGCAGCTCGTGCTTGCCCATCGGAGCTTCACGCTGACCGCGGGCGCGATTTTCCTCGCTACGAGCGTCGTGCTGGTCTTCATCGTTGGCTTGGATTTCTTTCCATCGGTGGACACCGGCTTGATGAAGCTGCACTTTCGCGCGCCGGTCGGCACGCGCATCGAAGAAACGGAGAAGATGGTGGCGGCGCTGGAGCAGCGCATCCGCAGCATCCGGTATCGCGACAGCAGGCGGGACCACCCTCGACAACGAGTCGGTGACCGGTATCCTACCGGCTGTAAACCGCAGCCCCAGCGTATCTAGCCTGCGCACCCAGTTCCTCCTCGATGCGCAGGAGCTGGTTGTACTTGGCCACGCGCTCGCCACGGCAGGGGGCGCCGGTCTTGAGTTGTCCGGCGCCGGTCGCGACTGTCAGGTCGGCGATGAAGTCGTCAGGCGTTTCGCCCGAGCGATGGCTGACCACGATTCCGTAATGAGCCTCGCGCGCGATCGCGATGGCCTCCAGGGTCTCGGTCAAGGTTCCGATTTGGTTGAGCTTGATGAGAACGGCGTTGCCCACCTTTTCGGCCACCGCGCGGCGAATGATCGCGGGGTTGGTGACGAAGATGTCGTCGCCCACAAGCTGGATCTTGTCGCCCAGTCGTTCAGTCATGAGCTTCCAGCCTTTCCAGTCGTCTTCGGCCAACCCGTCCTCGATGCCCCAGATCGGGAACTGCCGGACCCAGTCTTCCCAGAACGCCACCATCTGTTCCGCCGTGTTGTGGCTCTTGTCGGATTTGCGAAAAACGTAGGAGCCGTCTTCGTAGAACTCGCTTGCCGCCGGATCGAGCGCGATAGCGATGTCCTTGCCCGGCTTGAGCCCCGCCTTCTCAATGCCGAGGAGAATGACCTCGACGGCCTCTACGTTGGCTTTCAGGTTGGGTGCGAAACCGCCCTCGTCGCCAATGGCCGTCGAGTAGCCCTTGCCTTTCAGGATGGACTTGAGCGCGTGGTAGGTTTCGGCGCCCATGCGTAGCGCTTCGGCGAAGGACGGTGCGCCGACTGGCGCGATCATGAACTCTTGAAAGTCGACGCTGTTGTCGGCGTGCGCGCCCCCGTTCAGAATGTTGAACATGGGCACGGGCAAGAGGTTGGCCGCGCTGCCGCCCAGGTGCTGGTAAAGCGGCTTGCCAGCCGAAGCCGCGGCGGCCCGGGCCACTGCCATGGAAACGCCAAGGATGGCGTTGGCACCTAGCTTGTCCTTGTTGGCCGTGCCGTCGATGGCACACATCCGCTTGTCGATGGCCGCTTGGTCGGAGGCGTCGGCGCCTTTGAGGGCGGACAGTGTGTCGTTGACGTTGTCCACCGCCTTCTGGACACCCTTGCCGCCGTAGCGTTTCTTGTCGCCATCGCGCAGCTCGAGCGCCTCGCGGCTGCCGGTGGACGCGCCCGATGGAACGGCGGCGCGGCCAAAGCTGCCGTCGGAAAGACGGACGTCGACCTCGACGGTGGGATTGCCGCGCGAATCGAGGATCTCTCGGGCATGGATAGAATTGATGGTGATCATAGAATGGCTTCCTTTCACTATTTTTGAGGGGCACGAGGGCCTCGGTTTCCTGAAGCAATCGTTCGATGCCTGAAATCTCAGTTTGGACTGCGTCGGCTCCAGGTCGGCCAGCCAGACGATCGGACCGCGGCCGGTCAGTCCCCACAGCGCGGTGTAAAAGAGCCAGCTTTTCACTCGAAAGCCAGTCTCGTGGCCGATGCTTCGGGGCAGGTGGCATGCTGCGTGCAGCAGCCCGGTCACCGCCATTAGCCGCAATGGAAACCGCGATGCCCGAACAAAATGCAATCGAGCCCCCCAAGGGTCCTTCTCGGCGGTCGCTGCGCGGCCTCGATTGGCTCAATTTCCTCCTCGCCGACGTGCGCACTGGCCTGGGCCCATTCCTCGCGATTTACCTAGCCGCCCACAACTGGGACGAAGAGCGCGTCGGACTCGCGCTCACGGTTGGCGGCATCGCCGGGATCTTCACGCAAACGCCGACAGGCGCTCTCGTCGACCTCCTTCGGTGCAAGCGGGCGCTGGTCGGCACGGGCGTAGCCGCTCTGGCCGTGGGGGCGCTGCTCATTGCCTTGTTTCCCACCTTTTGGCCGCTCATGGGCGGGCAGGTTCTGATTGGCGGCACGTCCAGCGTCTTCATCCCGGCCATTTGCGCCATGTCGCTGGGGATCGTAGGAAGTGCCGCATTCGATACCCGCCAAGGCCGCAATCAGGCGTTCAACTCGGCTGGCAACGTGACCGCGGCGATATCGATGGGCCTTCTCGGTTACCTCATTTCGAATCGAAGTATCTTCTTCTTTGTTGTCGCGCTTTCGGTCCCCACGATTCTCGTTCTGCTTCTGATCAATCCCAGAGAGATCGACTACGATCTCGCTCGTGGCTCCCCAAAGGATGAGAAAGGCGGGAAGGCTGAAAGCGTCTGGGTTCTCTTCAAAGACCGCTCACTGGTCATCTTCCTTGTTTGCGCTGTGATGTTCCATTTTGCCAACGCGGCCATGCTGCCCCTGCTCGGCCAGCAACTGGCAAAGGGACACGGGCGAAGCTCGATGCTTTTCATGTCGGCGTGCGTGATCACAACCCAGTTCGTGATCACGCTGCTCTCATCCTGGTCAGGACGGAAGGCTGGGATGTGGGGCCGAAAACCGCTTCTGCTGATCGCGTTCGGGGTACTTCCAGTTCGTGGCGTGCTCTACACGCTCACCTCGAACACGGTACTGCTTGTAGCGATTCAGGTCTTGGACGGCATCGGGGCGGGAATCTTCGGTGTCGTATCCGTGCTCGTAGTCGCTGATCTGACCCGCGGCACCGGCCGGTTCAATCTCCCCCTAGGAGCCATTACGACCGCCGTCGGCATCGGCGCGTCATTGAGCCAGGTTATCGCGGGTAGTATCGTTCACCATGTGGGCGCTCACGCTGGTTTCCTATTTCTTGCGGCGGTGGCAGCGGTGGCGTTCGCCATCCTCTACTTTGTCATGCCCGAAACGCGCAACATGGGTGTGGCAAGAGCGTGACAGGCACAGCACGCGTCGTTGTCACATTGGCCATATTCGTGGCGCCGTTGGTTGTCGTCGCGACGACGCTTGCCCTGGCCCTTGCCGTCGCATGGACGGGCTGACAGGGAACACACTCGAGACATGCCTCTTTACTTATCAGCGCAGAAGCGCCTCGCACGGGTCACTTCCCTGTTCCGTTGAGAGACACCAGGCCGTGGAGCAGGTCAGCGCGATCAAGGACTCCGACCAGGCGTCTTTCTGCATCTACGACGGCGACGATCTTGTGCTTACCGCCCAGCATGGCGGCGATAGCCTCGCGCAGAGGCGCATCTTCGGCGACCACGGCGGTCTCGACCATGAGGTCGGCAGCGGTTCGTGCCTTGGCGTGCTGCTCGGACTTAAGCTCCTCGGGCTTGGGGTGCACGAAGGGCAGGCGATGGACGAGCGAGCGAAGCGCGCTTGGCCGCAAGGCTGGGGTCACGCGGTCCAGCACCTCGGCGTCGGTTATTTTGCCGAGCACATGCCGTTCAGGATCCACGACCAGACAGCGATTGAGCCGCGTCGATGTCACCGCCTGCAAGATCTCGGGCAGGTGTGTGTCGGGAAACACGGTCGGGACGTCCGTGCGCATGGCGCGCGCAACCTGAGCCTCCGCGGCCAGGCCGATCTCGCGCGGCTCGCTCTCGGGTTGCTCGAAGGTCCTGGCTGCGGTACGGAGGATATCGAGCCTGCTCACCATCCCGACCAGGGCACCGTGCTCGTCCACGACGGGCAAACGTTTGAGGCGTCGGTACGACATGATCTCGGCGACTTGCGTGAGCGGAGCTGATTCCTGCACCGTCACTGGCCCCGGGGTCATCACGTCGGCCGCGTCTTTCGCCCCTTGCTCCAGCCGTTCGAGCTCGGCGTGCAGTTCTGGTGTATCGAGCGCCCGCAGCAGATCCACTCGCATGGTGAGGCCGCCGCGCTTGAGCAGATCGGAGTTGGTGATCATCCCGACCGGCACCCCCGACTCCACGACGGGGATGGCACGGTAGCTCTTGCCCAACATCAACTTGACTACCTCTCGGACGGAGGCCTCCGGGGAAACGGAGACAACCTCGCGAGACATGACGTCCGAGGCGTGCAACGCAGACGAGACGTCCCGCACCGGATAGGCGCAATAGAGCACGACTTCTGTGTCCTCGATGGTGATGAGGCCGCGCTTGACCATTTCCTTGATGCGCGGAAGCAGGCGTTCGACCTGCTCGGCCCGTTCGATCCACTCGATCATGATCGGAAGTCGTTCGGCGAGGTCGACCCAGCGCAGGGTGTGAATCTTTCCCGAGGAGCCGAACCCTTCGATGGCGCGCAACACAGTGGCTCCAGCGGCACCTTCTTTGCGCAGAAAGTTCACCAAGGCTGCGTCGAGTGGCTGATGACCGTGACGGTCGCCTTCACTGATATAGATGCGAACCCGCTTTGCCTTTCCCGTTAGCCCTGGGTTCTCCATGACGACCTCCTTTGGGCATACTTTGGCACGTTTGACGGACTCTCGCCCGCCGCCGCTTAGACCGCATTATTCATGAGCCGCACCAAGTTGAATCTCGTGCGGGCTAGGCAAGCGCGTGGGGAGCCGCCGAGCTTTGCTCGGCGCGGACCATCGCGCGCGGCCGAGCGTAGCGAGGGGGTGGCAGGGCGGGTGGCAGGTGCCGCGGGTTTGGAAACCCTCCCAGGGTCCGCCGCTGCCAAAGGGCCGAACGAGGACTGTTTGGTGAAGGTTGTTGGTGTTCCGATGGTCGTGAACAATGCGGGTTAGCCTCGTAAGGGCAGCGTCACTTCGAAGCGGCTGCCTTTGGGTTGCCGTGGAAAATAGCTCACGTCTCCGCTGTGGTAGCGCGCGATTTGGCGGACCAGCGAGAGGCCGAGGCCAAGACCGGTGTCGCCGGGCGGTCGCGGGCCGGGGGCGCGATAGAAAGGCGCGAAGATGCGCTCGCGTTCACCTTCGGGGACGCCGGGGCCTTCATCTTCCACCGCAATTGTCACGTGCTCGCCGCTTGCCCGAACCTCGGCAGAAATGGCGCCACCTTGGCCGTGCAGCTTGGCGTTGGTCAGCAGATTGCGAACCATGCGCTTGAGCATGCCGGCCTCACCGGGGATGTGAATCGCGTCGCCTGCCACGAGGGCTCCAGCCGCTTCGGCTTCGCTGCGCACGAGCTCCAGCAGATCCACGTCGGCGAAGGGTCGTCTCGGTACTCCGGCCTGCGTGCGTGCGGCCATCAGCAATTCTTCGACCAGCGTATCGAGCTCGGCGATGTCCTCGGCCGAGCGGCGAGAAAGATCGGCACGCTTGCCGGCGTCGCCTTCCTCGGCAAGTAGCTCGACGGCCATACGCACGCGCGCGAGGGGCGAACGCAGCTCGTGCGAGGCGGTGGCGAGCATTTGACGTTCTTGCGTGAGCAGCGACTCGATCGCAGCCGCGGTTTGATTGAATCGCTGGGCGAGCACGGCGATCTCGTCGTTGCCGGCCACCGGGACCCGATGGGCCAGATCGCCTTCGCCCCAGCGGCGCGCGCCTTCGGCCAGCTGCTCCAGGCGACGGGTGATGCCTCGGCTTAGCGGGTAGAGTGCAATCGCCATGATGAGCGCCAGTGCGGCCAGCATGGGCAAAAAGAATCGACCGCGTGGCCCGAAATGGCCACGCTCGCGCAAGCCCAGCATGCGGCCATCGTCGAGATCGATCAGCCACAAGGGACCGCGTCCGCTGTGGTGCCAGCCTGCGGAAGGATGAGGCGGCAGTGCTAGCGGCCCGGCGGCCTCTTCGAAAAGCGCTCGGCCTTGGCGATCCCAGACGGCGATGTCCATCTGCAGCTCGCGGGCAGCCTGGCGCAAGTGGTGCGCGACCTCGCCGTCACACGTTCCGGGCGACGGGCACACGAGCGACCGCGCCAGCGGCGTGATGAAGCGTGCAACCGTGCCGCCGGGCTCGTGAAAGGCGCGCGCCAGCACGGCGGTCACCAGCAGCGAGACCACCGTGATGCCCAGAAACGCAAGGTACAGGCGCATGTACAGACGGTGCTTCATGCGTGCTCGTGCTCGTCGGTCGGCGGCGTGAACACGTAGCCGCTACCGCGAACCGTCTGCACGAAACGCGGATGCTTGACGTCGTCTTCGATCAGTTGGCGGATGCGCGAGATGTGCACGTCGATGCTGCGGTCGACGGCGTCCCATTCTTCGCCCTTGAGGCCTTCGAGAATCTGTTCGCGCGTTTGCACGCGGCCTGCGCGCTCGGCAAGAAGCAACAGCAAATTGAATTGGCGGGCCGTCAATTCGCGTCGCTGGCCGCGCACGCGGACCTCGCGTGCACCGCGATCGATCTCCAGCGGACCAAAGTGAAGCACGTCGGCGGGACCGTCGCTGGCCGGCCGCGCTCGGCGCAATACGGCGGCCAGTCGGGCAAGAAGCTCGCGCGGGTTGAAGGGTTTGGGCAAATAGTCGTCTGCGCCCAGCTCCAGCCCGATGATGCGGTCCATGTCGTCGCCCCGCGCGGTGAGCATCAGGATGGGCACCCGGCTACGCGCACGCAGACGGCGACAGACCTCCAGGCCGTCGATGCCAGGTAACATGACGTCCAGGATGACGGCATCGTAATCGCCGCGCGACTGCGCGAGCAAACCCGATTCGCCGTCGCCTCGCACATCGACGTGGTAGCCGCGCGAGCGCAAATACTCGCCAAGCATGTCGACGAGGCGGGCATCGTCATCGATGAGAAGTACGCGCGCTGCCATAGCAATAGAAGGCCGGACCGGCTGGGAGGAGATTAGCCGGTCCGGCGTTGCGGTGCGAATTTGCGTGGCCATTTGATGGGAGCCACCTGGGCGGGGGCTGCCACACGACTACAAATGGTGATGGCGACCGTGATGTTCTTCGATGAACTTGGCCAGCGTGCGCCGTTGATCCGGCGTCAGGACCTCGGCCGCGTCGGCGAGCGACTTGGTCAGCATTTGCGAGCCTTGCTCGATAAGGGCCGTCGCTTGCGTCCGCAGCTTCTCGATCGCCGTACGGTCGACGGTGTTCGCCGTCAGAGCCTTAACCATGTCCTCGTGCAGGCGCTGATGGGACTGGTGAATGGGTTGCAGGTCGGTGAACGTGCGCTCGAAAATGGCTTTGATCGCCGTGCGCTGCGAATCGGTCGCCTTGACGTTGTCGAGCATGCGATCCAGGCGCTTTTCCATGAACGCCTTGTGTTGCTCCGGCGAGCCGCCGCCGAACATGGGTCCCATGCCCATGCCTCCGTCCTGTGCGTACGCGCGCAGCCCGCAAAGAGCAGCGCCGAGCACCACGGGGATGCCGAGCAGCAGGAACCAGAGGTGTCGTTTCTTAGTGTGGGTTGCAGTCGATGTCATGAGTGGTCTCCTTTGCGACGGGAATTGGTGATCCGTCTGTATTCGAGGATGCAATCCGCTTGCTGCGGCCGTATTGCCGGCAAGTAAAGTTACGTAAAGTAGGCGGAGCGCCGCGTGGACGCTCGTTGCCCTTGCTACTTGGCGACTTCCGCCAGCGCGCGGTCGAGCAGGCTCGCGATGCCCTGACGTTTGGCCCAGTCGTGCAAATAGACGAAGTCCAGATTCTCCCCTTGCGTTCGCAATACCCCGATCACGTCGCGCCACTGTCGTTCCGAAACCTCTCCGCCAGCGCGGAACCACAGCAGTTTGCGCAGGATCGTGTCTTCGGGAGCCTTGATGAAAAGCGTACGTCCGTCGCGAACCATTACCGCTCGGCGGCGATTGAATTCGGATTCGTCATAGGGCCCGTAAGCGTGTCCGAAGAAGTCGATCTTAAGGACCAGCGGGAGGTAGAAGACATTCGCGGACCGGCCGTGAAGCACAGCATCTCTGATCATGTCCACGTCGGCCTCGAAGTCCGTGCCGAGAGCAACGACAAAGTCGGCAATTCTTCCGACTTTGAGGTCGATGACGAAATCGATGTCGTTCGTTGCGCGTGGCTCGCCGTCGAGTGAGCTAGCGAGGCTGCCGCCGACGAAGTAGGCGGCGCCTACGCTCTCAAGTGCCTCGGCCACGCGCAACGCGACCTCGACAGCGTCGCCGAGGACCTTCATTGGTTGGCCGGCCCGTAAAGCCGCCGCGCCACTGCTGGGCCGTATAGCCGCTCGGCGAGAGCATGTCGCATTTCGGCCTCCGATAGCGTCCTGCCATTGCGGGCGGCTCTGATTCCCGCGATCGCCATGTCACGCGTTGCCTGAGAAAGACTCGCGCAGATCTCCAGTCGCCTCTGGGGCCCAGCTTGCCTCAGGAGCTCGAAGTATCTCGCGTTGGTGCTGGGCGAAGTGTCGTCCACGAAGCAAATTTACCACGTCACAGCACGCTCGTGCCGCCGACAGGCGTGGTGTCTCCGGCAGGACACCGCGCAGTCGCAATCTGACAGGTCGCTCAGGTGCTGTTATTCTGGTTTCGTGGTGTGCCAATACTGCGGCGGAGCGCCCGTGTCGGAATACGGTGCTTGCTCAACGTCGGGCGGTGTTTGGTGACATCGGTAGCCGCGCTTTCGCCGGGGCAAATCCTCGACGGGAAATATCGGATCTTGGGCGAAATCGGTAGCGGCGCCATGGGCATCGTTTACGAGGCCGTGCACGTGGCGCTGGGCCGCCGGGTCGCGGTGAAGACTCTGCGCACCGATACCTCGGCCGATCCGGACTTGGTGTCGCGCTTCGAACGAGAGGCGCGAGCAGCCAGCGCCATCGGCCACCCGCACATCGTCGACGTGTTCGATCTGGGCCGGACTTCTGACGGCGCCTTGTTCATGGTCATGGAGCTTCTGGCTGGTCGCACGCTGGCGGACTGGCTGAAAGAAAGTCCTCGCCTGCCCGTGGCCACGGCTGTCGATCTGATGGCGCAGATTTTGAGCGGCCTTGGCGCCGCCCATCTCGAAGGCATCGTGCACCGCGATCTGAAGCCAGAAAACATCTTCATCATCCGGCGGGACGACCGCCCGCATTTCGTGAAGATCGTCGACTTCGGTATTTCGAAGATCCTCGTGCGCTCCCAGCCCGGACAGCGCGTTCGCACGGCAGGTACCGCGGTCGGCACGGTGCTGGGGACGCCCCTTTATATGTCGCCCGAGCAGATCCTCGGCCAAGTGGCGCGCATCGATCACCGGTCGGACATCTATTCGGCCGGCGTGGTGCTGTACGAGATGCTATGCGGTCGAACGCCCTTCGATGGGGAAAGCCAGGGCAAGATTTTCGCCAGCATTCTCGACGGATGGTATCCGTTGCCGCACGATCTCCGTCGCGATCTTCCGTTTGCGGTCGGGGCCGCGATTCTGCGCGCCCTCGATCGCGACATGGAGAAACGTTTCGCCAGCGCAGCCGATATGCGCGAGGCGATTACCGGCAGAAGCGGCGATCTTACGCCAGCCCCCGAGCTCGTCGACGCGCAAGCATTTACCCAGACCTCCGACAACCCGCTTCGGAACAGCTCGGTCCGGCTCGCTCCACTGGAGGGGGCGACATCGATGGTACCCGGCGCGCAGACAACACGAAGCCCCTCCACGGGCGCCTTCGCGCCGCTACCGCATGAAGAGGTAGTTCCCGTGCTAGCCCGCGAGCTGGATCATCCATTGGCCGAGCCAGCTCCGATCGATGCGGTGCCGCTGGAATTGGAGCGGCCGGAGCGTACCTCTCCCGCGATTTCGTCGCCGGTGCGGTTGGCGGGGGCACCAGAGTCGCCGTCGCATGCGAAGCGCTGGATGGTTATTGCCTTGGCCATGGTCGCCTTCGTGGTGCTCGGCGGCTTCGCCGTCGCGCACCTTCGTTCGTCGCAACAATCGAGCGCTGCGGCCGCTGCCCAGCCCCGCCAGCACAGGCTCACGCTCGCGCTCGATCCTTCGGACGCTAACGTCCAAATCGATCAGTTGCCGGCACCGAAAGACGATTTGTTCGTCGAGCACGGCCGCTCGCACGTGCTTTTCGCTGAGGCGCCCGGCCGCATTGCGCGCAAGTTCTCATTCAACGCCGCGACCGATCTGACGTTGACGGTTCGCCTCGGGCGGAAGTTGCCACTTCCGATGCTCACGGACCCCGAACCTTTGCCGCTAGAATTGGCTGTGCGCTATCCGGCGAGCCCGGCCTCTCACGAAGAAATCGCACGCGCTTTCGCCAAGCTCAATCGGTACGCGAAGTGCCTGGCGTTGCTCGGTTACGGCGAGGATGCCAAGCCAAAGGCAACTGCGCCCGCCGCCAGCGACATCAGCGGATGCGTTCAATTGCTAGACGAAGCCAGTAGTCTTTCACCTGAAATGTCCCAGCTAGCGGCGGCCGGTCGAGCCTACTTGCAGGGAGCTCGTGGCACGCAAGACGGTCGACCTGCGCCGAAATTGCCGGCGTCGTTTCGGGCCCATTTCCTCGCTGTCGAAACCGACTGGCAGATGGAAGAACTGGCGCGCCAAGAAAAGGACGAAGGCCAAAGCGCCGCCTGGCACATGCGCAACCTGGCCCTGCAGGCGCAGTTGTGGTGGCGCAAGAGCAGGGCGCACGGAAGCGCGCGAACACCCGACGCCGCTCGTGCCGGGTTGAAAGAGGCGTACGGGAAATTGCACGAGCTCGCCCAGCATTCCCCGCAGCAGATGGCAACGATGGCTGGCGCCGAGGCCTTCAAGAAAGCGGCAGCCGATGTGCTGGCCGTGGCGAATGAGCCCCGTGCGAAGCCGGAATCAAGCTTGCGCGCCTGCCGGGAATTGCTGGCGGCATTTGATACGATGATCGTGGAGTAGTAGCGTCCCAAACCAAACGAGTGGCCAAGTTGAGCCCTTTCTGCCGCCCTTCGCGGGCACAACCGCTAAAGGCGGCAACCTGGAATTTCCGTTGCCGTTTCGAAAGCACGTAAAGGTCACGTGGGAGGGCTCGGGCGGATTCTACCAAATCACGTATCGCAAATACGTCTCCCCCTTGCTCGACACCGCCTCGTTCGACTTGTCCGAACTCCATGCGGACAAGTTGGATGCCGTCCGGACTCAATTGCAGGCGCCGGTTCTGCGCGACAGCAGTATCCACAGCGAGCAGGTCGTGCTCTCGGCCTCGTCCCCAGAGCTGTCCCTGGCTGCCTCAGCCGGAGGCGAGGAAATCGTTTCTCTGCAAATTCATCCGAGCCGCATCGATTCAGCCAGCCTGCGCCGCAGCGTACTTTCGCTCCGTTTCGACAGCCAAGAAACCGTACGTGCGCCCCTTGGCGATTTCTTCGGGGCGGGGCCAGGGCTGTTACCGCATACGACATTGCCTATTGAAGCGACGGCCAACGGCGACCTGACGGCGCGTTTCGTGATGCCCTTCGGAAAAACAGCCGTCGTGCGTATCGAGACCACTCCTGGATTGGAAGCGGCGGTCACGGTCTTTCATCGGGCGGCGCCCTTTGACCCGGGTACCTACTATTTCCACGCGCACTGGACCGCGCGCGGTTCCATGCCTGTCCGGCCCTACCGTGACCTCGTGCTTGCCGACCTCGCCGGTGAAGGCGCCTACGTCGGAACATTTCTCGCACTCGGGAATTCTTCTTCGGCGTGGTGGGGGGAAGGCGACGACAAAGTCTGGGTCGACGGCGACACCTTTCCGAGCCTTTTCGGCACCGGCATCGAGGACTATTTCGGCCAGGGGTATTGCTCGCCCGCGCTCTACAATCACCCGTACCGCGCACAGTCTCTGGCCGCTGGCGGCTTCGGCGCGGCCAAGGGTTTGTTCTCGCTCTTGCGCGTTCATGTCCTTGACCCCATCCGCTTTGCGAAGGCTCTCAAGTTCAACCTCGAGCTCTGGCACTGGGACAACGACGCATCGGTGACCTTCGATACCGTCACCTACTTCTATCTGGCCCAGGATGGCGTTGACAATCTGCCGCTGGCCGAAACTGCCGACTTTCGTCTCTCTCCTTTCGGCCCCTAGTCGATTTAGGTCTCTGGAATGCCAGCCGCGTCCTAGGGAGGAGAGCCGTCGGCGAGCCAGTTCTGGAGCAACTTCTTGCCGTTCGAGCCGACGCCGTCACCCCACGCAGCCGAGGGAGGCATTTTGTCGCTCAACACCGAATGCACGAAACGATCCGCTTCCGAATGGGCGCCAGGCACGACGTTGTCGTCGTACACATCGAGGCGGAAGTTGCCAGGAGCGCCGCGCTTGGCGGGATATCCGTGGCACAGAAGGCAGTGATCCGCCAGCAGCGGCTCCACGTCGGTCGCGAAGCTAGGATGGGCCGGCACGGTCGCGATGTCGGGTTTGCCGAAGGAGCAGGCAAAGGTTCCAGCCATCGCGCATACGAGGGCGCTCAGACGCAAAACTTTGCGGCGAGGAAGCTTCGAGGAGGTGAAGTGCATGGCCATCGCGTTCCTT
>ODAK010001921.1_pt1 | contig 22127 bp, 8 predicted proteins | sample 1539591 | NCBI WGS metagenome assembly ODAK01 (sample SAMEA3539303, study PRJEB22396) | soil metagenome | biome: tundra; feature: field; material: soil | place: USA | collected 2010-05 | depth 0.15 m | reverse complement strand
CAGGCAGTCTGTCATTCAGAAAACACATTCAGGTCCGCGCGGTAACTGGATTGCTCCCGTGGCGAGGTGTGGTAAGCCCGTCGCGCGACGCCCTGGCGCCCGCCCCGGAACCAACAGTGAGGCAAGCATGGTTCGCCGGTTCAATCGATTTTTGTTTATTTTCATTCCGTCTGCTTTGCTGTTCGCGCAATCGGAGACGGCTACGCTCCGCGGAACCATCACCGATAATTCCGGGGCTCCGATTCCCAATATCCAACTGGTCCTGTTCGAGTCCGGCAAGGAGCTGAGCGTGCGCGAGGTGTCTACCGGTTCGGGCGGCCGCTACACCGCGCCTTTTCTCCGGCCGGGGTCCTATACCGTCAAAATCGACGCCAACCATTTCCAGACCTTTCAGGCCGAAGGCATACTGCTGGTGGCGGGGCAGGAGGGGCACTTCGATGCCCAACTCAAGCCCGAAGCGCGCGATGAAACCGTCTTGCTCGACGAAAAATCCACGCCGCAACAGACCCACACGGGCACGGTGGACGGCATCATCGACTTTAAGCGCGCGTGGCAAGACGCTCCGTTTGTCGACCTTCACCCTTCGGCGCTTCCCCTGCTGACCCAAGCCCCGGCCACTCAAGGGAACACGCTGGGAAACCAGACCGGCCTGGTGATTTCCGGCGTCTCCGCCCGCAACCAGCAGACCTGGGCGCTCAACGGCGTGGCCCAGGACACCACCACCCAGACGGGAAACCCCGCCTTCTTCGAAACCATGGAGGTGGCCATCGCCACCACCGGCGTGGATGCCGCCAAGCCGGTCCATGTCCAAATGATCTCCAAGCACGGCGGCGACGGCATACACGGACAGCTTTACTACAAGCGCGGCTCTTCGGGGTTCAACGCGAAATCATATTTCGATTCCTCAAAATCTTCGTATAAAATCAGTGAGGCCGAGGGCGAGCTCTCTGGCGCGATAGTCCCCCACTGGACCTATTTCTACGGCGGCGGCATGTACCAGAAGACTCCCTACAGCGAGATCCTTTTTGCCGACGTCCCCACGACGCAAATGCGGACGCTCGATTTCAGCCAGTTCCTGAATGCCCAGATCGCCCCCAACGGAAAAGTGGTAGTGGTTCGGGATCCCAAGAACGGCGCGCCCTTTCCCAACAATGTAATGCCCTCCAACCGGATTTCCCTGGTGTCTTCGCACTACCAGTCCACCTATTACCCGGTACCCAATGCGGGTACCGCCAACACCTTCACCCAAAACTACACCTGGACCCATCCCAACGGCTCCGATGCCTACGAGGGCAACTGGCCGTTCGGCCGCATTGACCAGCGTCTCTCGGCAAGCAGCCAGGTATTCTTTCACTGGATGCAGAATCAAACCGCAACCATCGCGCCGGGGAGCGTGGGCGAACAGCTCAACGCCACCCAAAGCGTCCGGTATCGCGGATACGTGATCTCCGGCGTCACCGCACTTTCCTCCAGCCTCGTCAACCAGATCGCGGTGGGCCACACCGCGGTGAAACTTGCCCAGGGCGAGTCCGAAAGGAAGACCAACGCGCTCACTGGCGATTCGGTGGTCTCCAACATCGGCCTTATCGGCGTTAATCCGAATGCATTCAGTACCATGGGGTTTCCTACTGTGGCCATTAGCGGTGTCACCGGCCTCTCCATGGCCTTTGGCGGCGGCCACACCAACTTTACCGCCGGGAACGACAGCATCAATACCGTCCAGGATGCCCTTGTCTGGTCCCTGGGACGCCACTCGGTGAAGTTCGGCGGCCAATATCAGAAGTACCAATGGCTGGAAGGAGCCGTCCCGCAGAACGTCTACGGCGCCTTCACCTTCACGGGCGCGTTCACCGGCCTGGGCTTCGCCGATTTCGCCCTCGGCCTGCCATCCACGAGCACTCGCCAGGCAGGCAGAGTGGACCGCACCCTTCATCAGTCCCAGTCCGGCCTCTTTCTGAGCGACTCCATCCGGGTAACCTCACGGCTGACCCTGGAGGGCGGCGTGCGTTGGGATTACTACACCACCCCCGTCTATGACGACGGCTACATGTCCAACTGGGATCCGGCAACCAACCACGTGATCGTCGCTCCGGGAACGCTCACCGCCGTCAGCACCTTCTTTCCCAAGGGCGCCACCGTCGTGCTGGGGAATGCCGTCCCCAAGGCGAAGACCACCAACTTCCGCCCGCGCGTGGCTGCCGCCTATCGTTTGTCCGGCAATCTGGTGCTGCGCGGCGGCTATGGCGAGTTCACCGAAAACGAGGGCTACGGAGTCGCCGGACGGCTCAGCGCCAACAACCCCTATTCGTTGACCGAAACCTACACCAATTCGATTACCAACGGCGTGGCCGCGCTCTCTTTCCCCAAACCCTTCCCGACCACCCCTTCCTCCTCCCAGCTGCCGGGACAGAGTATCACTGCGCTCCCCACCAAGACGGACGAAGGGGTGATCCGCCAGTTCAACGGGACGCTTCAGGCGGCGCTGCGCGGTATCGGCCTGAGCCTCTCTTACATCGGTTCGCGCGGCCTCAACATGAACTACTCACTGGACGTCAATAAACCGCAAGCCGGCACCACCGCATTCGCCACTTCGCGTAAGCCCTTCCCGTTGTGGGCGAGCGCCTACGAAGTCCGCACCGACGGCAAGTGGCGCTACGATTCCGCCGTGGTTTCAGCGCAGCGCTCTCTCGGGCTGATCACCTTCAATTCGAGCTTCACCTTTGCCAACAACACCAGTAACTACGCCAACACGACCGACCCGTATCATGTGACGAGCGGCTGGACCAGGGATGCCAGCGATCGCCGGCGCTACTTTACGGCCGGCGCCGGCGTGCCGCTGCCGGCGGGCAAGGGGCACCGGTTCCTCGGGCAGGCCGGACCCTTCCTGAACCGTGTGATTAACGATTGGAAGCTCCAGGCCATCACCACGTTCGCCTCCGGCCAATACTACTCGCCGCTGTTCACCGGCGCCGATCCCGCCAACGCCACCCAGGGGTTCGTCACCCAGTTGCCCGATTGCGTGGGCGATCCCAACTCCGGGGCACGCACCAAGTCCATGTGGTTCAACCCATCGGCCTTTTCCATCCCCGGCCCCACGGCGGGCCGTTACGGCACTTGCGGCATGAACACCTTGGAGGGCTATCCTATCCACATTGCCCACGCCAGCTTGGCCAAGGCCATCCCGTTCGGCGAGACGCTCAAGCTGGTGTTTACCGCGCAGGTCTCCAACGTCACCAACTCGCCGCATTTCACCATTCCCAACAACAATCTGTCGACTCCCGACGCCGGCAGGTTCACGGCTGCGTCCCTGCCGGCGATTTCCACCCCCGAAAAACTGGGGAACCGCCAGATCGATTTCAAGCTGCGCCTGGTCTGGTAGGGCCTGTGGGACAGAACCATCACCGTTTGTGGTCTGTCGACGCTATATCACGGATGGCTGACAGACGACAAAAAGCGATCGTCTGTCCCACCTCCTCAACATTCCCGCGACCGCGCCGATAAGATCTTTGGGTGCGACCGCGGTGGAAGCTCGGAGGCCTCCAGCGGCAGGCGCACTCAACAGAGTGGGGTAGGGCCTGCACGCTCCGCCCCACTCGTGGAACCCGCCAGGGCCGCGTGATACGCTTAAGACCTCATGTGGTCACCCGATTCCTGGCGGGAGAAATCTGCTTTACAGCAACCCGAATACGCCGAGCCGGCCGAACTGGAACGGGTCCTCGCCGACCTGCACGCGCTCCCTCCCCTGGTCACCAGTTGGGAAATTCTCCGCCTCCGCGACCAGCTCGCCGAAGCCGCCGAAGGCCGCCAGTTCGTCCTCCAGGCCGGCGATTGCGCCGAGCGCTTCGTCGATTGCACCCCCGCCCGCATCACCAACACCCTCAAAGTCCTCCTCCAGATGTCGCTCGTCCTCGTCATCGGCGCGCGCCGCCCCGTCATCCGCATCGGACGCTTCGCCGGCCAGTACGCCAAACCCCGCTCCGCCAACCTGGAAACCCGCGGCGGCGTCAGCCTCCCCTCCTATCGCGGCGATAACATCAACCGCCCCGAGTTCACCGCCGAAGCCCGCCGGGCCGATCCCCAACTCCTCCTCCGCGGCTACGAGCGCGCCTCCATGACGCTCAACTTCGTCCGCGCCCTCGTCAAAGGCGGCTTCGCCGACCTCCACCATCCCGAGTATTTCGACCTCGACTGGGCCAAGGATTCCCCGCTCGCCCACGAATACCACCGCATGGTGCAGACCATCAAGGATTCGCTCCAGTTCGTGGAGAACGTGCTCGGCGTCCGCGCCGGCGATACCGACAAAATCGATTTCTATACCGCCCACGAAGCCCTGCACCTGGGCTACGAATCGGCGCAGACCCGCCGCGTCCCGCGACGCCCCGGCTATTTCAACCTGCTCACCCATTTTCCCTGGGTCGGCCTGCGCACCAACCATCCCGACAACGCCCACCTGGAGTACCTGCGCGGCATCGAGAACCCCGTCGGCATCAAGGTGGGCGCCGGCTCCACCCGAGAACACGTTGCCCGCTGGCTCGAAATGCTCGACCCCGAACGCAGACCCGGCCGTCTCACCTTCATCCATCGCTTCGGCGCCGGTAAGATCGCCGATTCCCTGACCCCGCTGATCGAGCACGTGCGCGCGGAGGGCGGCCGGCCGGTGTGGATCTGCGACCCCATGCACGGCAACACCCACACCCTGGCCAACGGCATCAAGACGCGCACCTTCGAGGATATCTACTCCGAAGTCGAACAGTCCTTCGATATTCACGCCCAACTGAACCAGCAACTCGGCGGCGTGCATGTGGAGCTGACGGGAGAGGATGTGACCGAGTGTGTGGGCGGCTCCAGCGGCCCCAGTGAGAACGAACTGGCCCGCGCCTACGAGAGCCAGGTCGATCCCCGTCTGAACTACGAGCAGTCGATGGAGCTGGCCTTCCTGATCGCCCGCAAAATGAAAAGCGGTGCGCATTAGGGTCCGCCCCAATGTAGCTTCCGTCTCAATGGCAATTCTCGTGCTGGCATTTCTTCACGCCGCGTCGCATTGTTGGCGCGCCGGTACGCGCACCCCCCGCCGCCGGCACCGCCGAATGCACGCGGAAAGAGCCGCGCTCATCGAGGACGTGGATTTGCACCCACCCCGGTGGAATGCGAAAATATCAGTAAAGGGATAGCCAATGGAGGGAATATCGATGGCAACGTCTGAACGTATTTTTCATCCCCGGCACGTGATACATCAGCCCTTCAGAATCTCGTCCCTGCGCCTGCTCGCCGTGCACATTGCGGTGGCAGAGTCCATGGAGCCGCTCGATGGATAATACACTGCTCTTCTACCCCCTATACGGCTTGGTCCTTGGGACGCCCCTGGTTCTCTACATCCGCCGGCAGATCCGGCGCGAAGCGGCGGTGAAGGAAGCCCTGGCCAAGGGGCAGGTATTCAGCGATGGCCCTCTCGGGCAGCACCCCCACATCGATGTCACCAACTGCATCGGCTGCCAGGGATGTACGAACGTGTGCCCGGAGGGAGACGTGCTGGGCATGGTGGCAGGCAAGGCCGCTCTCCTCAAGCCGCACCGCTGTATCGGTCACGGGATGTGCGCCGACGCCTGCCCGGTGAACGCCATTACCATGGTCCACTCCCCCCCGGGGGTCAGCGCAAACCTGCCGTTTGTGACACCCGAACTGGAGACCAGCGTCTCCAACTTGTACATCGCCGGCGAACTCGGCGGCCTCGCGCTGATCAAGAATGCCGTCAACCAGGGCCGCGATTGCATCGACAGCATCGCCGAGCGCCTGGCCTCGCAGCAGGACGCCGCCGTTGACCCGGACGTGTTCGACGTGGTGATTGTCGGCGCCGGACCCGCCGGCATCAGCGCCTCCCTCCGCTCGATCGAACGCAAACTTCGCTACCTCACGCTGGAACGCGATTCCGTAGGCGGCACCGTCGCCAAGTATCCTCGCCAGAAGCTGGTCCTGACCAGCCCTGTGGAGTTTCCTCTGGCCGGGTCCATTAAGAAGACGCAACTCTCGAAAGAGAACCTGCTCGCCTTCTGGAATACTGTTTGCGAGCGCGAAGGTTTCCAGGTGCAGACCGGCCAGGCGGTGGAAAAGATTTTCCGGAACCCCGACGGCATATTTACCGTGTCTACGGCCACGGCCCAATACCGTGGCCGCGCGGTGCTCCTCGCCATGGGACGCAGCGGCACGCCGAGAAAGCTCGGCGTGAAGGGCGAAGACCTGCCGAAGGTCATGTACCGGCTGATTGAAGCCGACCACTACGTCAACCACCAGATCCTCGTAGTGGGCGGCGGCGACAGCGCCGTGGAAGCCGCCATGGGGCTGGCCATTCAACACGGTAACAACGTCACGCTTTCCTACCGCAAGGACTCTTTTGCCCGTATCAAGGAACGCAACGTTAAACGGCTGAAAGACGTCCTGAAGGCCGGCCAGCTTCAGGTCATCTTCCATTCGATGCCGGTGGAATTCAAGGAGGATAGCGTCCTCCTGGACGTCGCCGGTGAGGTGCGGGAGATAACGAACGACTATGTCTGGATCTTCGCCGGCGGTATCGCGCCCAACGAGTTCTTGAAGAGCATCGGTATCCAATTCGGCCCCAAGGACCTCACCGCGGAAGTGGTTGGAGAAGCCGGCCGCATCAGCGCCATGGCCGTGGGAGCTCCCGGTTAGGTGGGGCAGGCGCTTTCGCCTGCCAACTCTTGATCCGAGCCTGAGCGGTTGGCAGGCGGGGTACCCTCTGGGTCCGCCTCCCCCACCAACCTGGTTTTTCACCCTTCTACAGTTCGGACAGGGAGAACAGGTACGAAGTCAGATTCTCCATGTCTTGCGACGGCAGCTTGTAAGGCGGCATCGTAGAGCCCGCGGAGGATGCGCGGGCCTGCTTGTTACTGCTCTACCAGTCTAATTGGCACTGGATGAGACGATCTGCGGTTTCGCAAAGCGCGATTCATCCAGCTTGGGATTCACCACGGCCTTTTCGATGATGACTTTCTCCGGCGGCACCGGAGGATCCTTTAACCCCAGCGCCGTTTTGCCAACCTGGAGAACTCTAGTCTCCAGCACAAATGGAATCTGCAGACCGTTTACCGCCCGGTAATCTCGAAAGTAGATTTCCACCGGATGGTCTATGCCGTCCAGGCGCCTGGGCTGCCCTTCAATTTTCGCTTCCAGGAACGTCTTCGCGTCAATCCACACGTGGATCGCCTGGCGGTTTTTCATGGTGAGCTTGATCTTGTACGTGTCCCGGTCCTCAACCTTTTCCATGCCGTCCAGCTCGATCACCGTGCCCTTGGCCGCGTAATCCACCAGGGGACCATCGAGGTCCGCCTGCATCGACGCCGCCTTCATTTCGTCCGTCGTATAGGGCTCAACCACGCGCCGTCCGAGAAACGGCCGCAGCTTCCAGCCGTTGGCGCCGTCATACACCTGGATCGCCGTCTGGCCGGCGAACTCGAGCTCGAACCGCATTTTACCCGGCCGCGCCAGTTCCATCACGAATGGCAGTTGAACCTCCTCCTGCGGCCGCTGAGCCGCAGGCATCACCCGCTGACCGGGCCTTCGGCCGGCCGGCGCCGGCACTCGAAGAGTAGCCCGCTGATTCCCGCCGGCGCCCAGTTTTCCCGACATCGACATCGTCTGGACCGCCCGCCACGCCTGCAAGCCGCCGCGCGCCGCGACGTTCTTGTCCACGATCTCGGCCGCGGAAAGCTTGGCCCCCGTTGGGGGGGCATCTCCCGCCGTGAGCGAAATGGCAAACGCCAGAGAACTGCAAATCGCCAATGACTTTCGGAACATCGATGGATCCTCGCTACAGAATTTGAAAACCGTGCCTCAGACAAGCTTAGAACCGAACTGCCTAACTCTGTTTGCGCAGCGTCAAGCTACACACGCGCTTCCACAGCCAACCGTCGGCAGGGGAATACGCCTAATCCACTACCAGCCCGTCCGCGTGAAAATTCCCAATCACCACGTTCACCCGGTCCCCGCGTTTCACCAGCCTGCCCTTATTTGAGAAAGCCATCCAGTAAGCCTTGCCCGCCTCGGGTGTGCCGGTCTGGCGCAGCTTCCCGACCTTTTCGAGCTGCGGAATCACCAACTGGACCCCCGCCTGCGGGTCGATCAAGGTTGGCTCCAACTTCTTGTCGTTGAGCATCTTGGACTTGTCGGCGTTTAACACCCGGAAGGCAAACCGAATCACCTCGCCCGATTCCGTCCACTTTACGCTAAGCTCGTCAACTCCCCAGATAAGTCCGTAATGGAGTTCCGCGCGTCTCGAGAACCGGTTGGGCTGATAGGTGGATGGAGTCGCGGCCACGGCGGGCCGCACGACCGGAGCCGCCGACTGGGCCCCCGCCGGTGACACCAGAATGCCGCCGGCGAGAACCCCCACCAGCAGCATCGCCTTTTTACCCGATATCACTTTCTGCTCAAACATCTTTTTGTTCCTTGTCCCTATACGGAAAAAGTCCCGGGGGCGGGCTTGTGCCACCCCCCCGGGGCTTGGTTATCGATGCTGCCCGCCAGAACCGGCGAGCAGCATCGGGTTTAGACTCCCACTGACCTGCCCGGCGTTATTTTGCCGTCCCGGTCAAGGTCGACGCCTGCGTACCGGCCAGGTCGGTGACCGATATCGTTGCGCTCTTGAGCCCGGTTGATTGCGCGGTCAGCGGCTTGAACTGCACCGTGACCATACAAGTCGCTCCCGGTGCCAGGGTTGCCAGACCCGAACCGCAGGTTGACAAGAGCCGGACGAACTCACTGGCGTTGGGGCCTGCCAGCGCTCCCTGGGTGATGCCCGTCAGCGGCACGTTCCCCGTGTTGGTGAGCGTGAAGATCTGGGCCGGATCAAGCGCGCAGGCGAGTATCTGTAACGGACCCGTTCCCGGGCAATTGCGAGTCGCGCTTGGGTTCCACGTCGTAGGCGTCAGCGTCGCTGCGATTACCGGCGTCACGCCCGCACCAGTGAGCGAAACCGGCGAGCCGGCCACCGCCACGCTTCCAGTGATGGTAGCTGTACCAGTTGCCGGACCTGCTGCAGTCGGCGAGAACACCACGGTAATGGTGCAGGTCGCCTGAGCCGGCGTCAGTGTGGTGCCGCAGGTTCCGCCCAATCGGGAGAACGGCGTGGTGACGACGACAGTGATACCGGTCAGGGGGGCCGTCCCGGTGTTATTTAGCGTGAGGGTTCGCGCCGTGCTGGTTGTTCCGGTCGGCACGCTGCCGAATGCCAGCGGACCGCCGGTCACACTAGCCACCGCAGTAGGAATAGCCACGTACTCGACTGCGCCAGCGTCGACGTGGCCGTCCTTCCTCAAAGTGCCGAAGAAGTCAAGGCTCGGCGCCTCCGAGTAGAAGATACCCGCAGTGGACGGAATGTAATTGATGACCGGCGATCCCGCGGCCGGCGCGTAGTTGCCGAGCACGACGCCGGTAACCGGGTTGGTCTGCGCCAGAGGACCCCAAGCGATGTTGACCCAGTTGTTGCCCTCGTCCACCGTCGCGGCGGGCGTCAGGTTGAACTTTGGGTTAGGCACGGTGGCGTCCGAGATGCCCGGAGGCACATTGTAGCCCATGCTCTTTAACTCCGGCGGAACCCGCGAACCGTTGCAGTACTGGCTGATAACGGCCGGGTTGGATCCCGTGTTGTTTAGGCTGGCGGTGGCATAATCCGCCACGTCCGTCAGCACCGAATACGCCGGGGCAAGCTTCGCAGTCCGGCCATTGAAAGCCGTATGGTTGCTCGGCCCCGAATCGCCGCGCACGCCGATGTCCCAATAGCTGGCTGGGCTGACGCACTGGCCGGTTGTCGTCTGGCTCACTGCCGGCGTCGTGGTGAACGCGTTATACAGCGCGACCACGTTCTGCTGGTTGGTGGTTCCCGTACCCAGGGCGCCTACGCCGATGTAGAACGCACGGTTCTGCCAGAACACATCGTTAGCTATGACAGGGTACGAAATGTCCTTGCAGCTCCCATTGGCGTAGCCTACAAACCTACTGGAAGTGGGTGTGCAGGTGCTGCCGGTGCCAGTACAGAAGGGCGTGCCGACAGTGGGATCCGTAAAGCCTGGGGGGCAGACGATCGCGGACGAAATGACCGACTGCAGCCCTGCGCTGTTCTGGACGGCCACCAGACCGGCAGGCTGAGGCAACGATACCGTGCCGCAGTTTGCGGTGCACGTCGGACCCGACGCGCTGGCCAATGGAGCGCCCAGTGTGTTGAAGAGCACCCCCGCGGAAGCGGTGGTGTCGTTGGACATAATGGTGTTGTTGATGATTTTCACCTCCAGGGCGTCCAGCAGGGAGATTCCTGCGCCATCCCAGCCGGCGACATTGTTGGCGATGATGTTGTTGGTCACCAGCACCGAGTACCAATTGCTCGGAGCCGTCGGGAAGGTAGAAACGTCCGTGCCGTTGACGCTCTGCAAGCGCAGACCGCCGCCAGAGCCGCTCTCCGCCGCGTTGCCCATAATCAGGTTGGCATTGATCACCAGGCCGGGACCCGTGCCGTCGCTCGGCGGATTAGGCTGGACCACGCCGTTGATGATCGTGAGGCAATCCTGGTCGGTGGTGGCACCGCAGGTAGGATCGACGTCGGGGGCGCCCATGATGAGGATGCCGCCGCCGTTGGTTGAAATAGTCGGATTCGTGCTCTGGTTGAACAGAACCGCGTTGTGCTCGATGTCACCGTTGTAGGCGAACCCGATCTGAGCCAGGCCGCCGCCGTCACCGGTACTCAAGTTCCCGCATAACCAGTTGTAGTTGAACATGTAGTGGTCGGCTCCGGAGCAGAAGCTGACGCCGCCTGCCCCGGCCGGCGTGGCCGAGAACAATTCGTCGCCGGTGCCGGTGTTCGACGTGATCGCGTTGTTGTGTATGTTCACGTACATGTCAAAGCAGTACGGCAACTGGGTATTCGCGACATTGCTCGACCCGCACGAACCCGGGTCCGCGTTAATCCCACCCTGGGTGTAGGAGCCGGGATGTTCACCCTGACCGACGCTGATGCCGCCCGTCAGAGTTCCGGAGTTGTTGGCAATCCGGTTGTTGGCGATTTGCAGGTTATGCCCCCAGGCGTGCACGTTGATGCCGCCGCCCCCCTGGGAACTGTTGGTGATACCCAGGCCATCGATGCTCGACGGGTTGCACCAGAAACTGCTCGGGAACGGATTATGGGCGCCGGAGTTGTTTGGCCCGCAACCCTTGGTGGCGTCGGTGGTGTTGTTCAGCAGCGTGGTGCCGACCGGGAAAGTGTCCGCCGCGAACGGATTCGTCGGGAAGTTGACTCCCTTCGACAACACCGTAATGGCCGCTCCTTCCAGTGCGCCCATCAGGGTTGGCTCCTGCAATAACTCAGCCAGGTTGCCGTTGAGCGTGGCGTCCCAACCCACAGTGGCCTCTAGCGGCAGCCGGTCGACCTGCGGATTGAGGGAAGTCGGGGTCCAGGCGGTCCAGCCCGCCCCGCAAGAGGAGTTCCAGGTGGTGGGCGAACCATTGGGTCCCAGTCCGAACAGGCAGGTCACTCGCGTCCGCCAGTCATTCATCTTGCCCGCGGGGTGGGGACTCGCATTGATAATGCTGGAGGCAGCTCCGACGCCTTGCAGCCGGACCGGCTTCCACATCAAGATCATTTCCTGGTAGACACCAGCAGGAACGATGATCAGGTCGCCCGGATTGGCGGCGTCGATCGCAGCCTGAATGGTTGTGGTGACGTATTTCGGCGCTTTGCCGCCGACTGTGACGGTCACTGCGTCGATCGATTGTTTGCCGTTGGCCGCCGTGATGACCAGTTCACCGCACCGCGCGGCGGTAGTTCCCGTCGGCTGATACTGCGCCTGTTGCTGTATCGAGCAGGTCGATGACGCTGCCGGAATAGTAGGCACCGTGACTGTGATCTGCGTATCGCTCCAACCCGAAGGCGTAACGGTCGCAGTTTGCCCGCCGATCGTCACAGTTCCCTGCGCAGCGCCAAAGCCATAGTGACGTTTGACGGTCTTCTGATTATAGGGAGGCGCTGTCTGCTGCGGCCCGGAGTATGCGTTGTTTTGCACAACCTGGTCACCCAACGCCGTAATCGTGAGGGTGTTACCCGCCGCGAGCACCCAGGGTCCAACGCCATCGCCATTCACTGTGCTGACGGCTGGCGTAGCATCCGGGTAGGCGCAGTCGGGGTTGTTGTACCCCGCGCCCGCGAACGCGGACGTCGGCGTCACCGGCGTATCCATGTACTGAGTGTTTCCCGGCATGAACGGGATCTCGTAGCAGAACTGGCTATACTGCGGGTTGAACTGCGGATCCGGCGTGATTCCGGTGCCCGGGTCGTTCATGCAGGTCACCATCATCGTGGGCGAGTACCCCGTCGGATTGGGCGGGTTGACTTCCCAGGTGGAGTAAGTCAGGCCATTGTAGGCCCCCCACTGGTCGGCATACACGCGGGAGGTTTCGTTTCCGGCCCAGTCCTTGAAGGAGACAGGCAGATAGGGCGGCGCGAACTTCTCGCCGAATTGCGGCGAGAACGGGTCGAATTCCGAGGTGAAGTCGTCCGTGATCACGCCGGTGTAGTGGGCTGCCTTGTGAGCGGAGGTGAAGACGAAGAACTCCGCCTGCTCACTCTCCTGGTCCGAAAGTGTGACCAGCTTGCGGTCGCAGAGAGGCCGGGTAGCGCCCGCGAACGGCGATACTTCATGGGAATTCGGGTACAGGCTGATGTAGTCGGGAACGGTGCGCACCTGGCCCACGCACGGCCAGAAGGTATCCACCGTTGGGGTGTCGCCTTCGTGGCTGGTCAGCGACTGAATCCTTCCCAGAGACTGCGTCGGATTCTGCGTGCTGTTGGCGTTGTAGGTGGAGCCGACAGCCGCCTGGTCGGGAATAATGTAGATGGCCGATCCAAGGCCGGGGAACTCAACCGTCACCGGCGCGATGAAATTGTCGCCGATCAGGATGTTCTTGTCCTCTTCCTTCACCAGCTCATAGCCCTCAGGCACTACCACTTCCACTACGTACTGGCCGACAGGCAGCATGGGGGCGCCGGACCTGTAGGGATCGGTCGCGTCGGGATTCCCCGCACCACAAATGGTGCAGTTCGTCCCGGTGGTCTTTCCGGTCGTCGGATCCATTCCGGTAACGCTGGGGAACTGGTACATGCCGTCGTAAGGCGCCGGCTGGAGCTGATTCCAGTTGTGCATGCCGTCGTAGCACTTGTACTGAGAGTTGCTCGGCAGCGTGTGCAGAGTGCCCCCATTGTGCAGCGAGTTGTATAGGTCGAGGTAGTTCGGCTGGTTATACAGCGTGAAATAGAAAATATCGCTGGTCGACTGGCCCGGGCAGTTCATGTTGGGCATGCCATCGGACCGGAAACCTTGCGCCCAGTCGTCCCAACTGCTGGTCTGGGTGGTGTCAACCAGCGTCAGGGATTGGCTGCCATCCGGCGCCGTCCCCTTCTGGTAAAGGTTGATGGTTACACCCGGGACCAAGGGCTCCCAAACGTTCTGGGTGCCGAACTGCGGATCGTCAAATGGACGGGTCGAGGAATAGATGACATGACCCCTGATACCGCCATTCTCGCCGGCCGCGTAGGGCTTCTTGCCGAATTCCAGGAAATTGTTCTGTCCGGAGAAGCCCTGCCACGCCTCGGTCAAAACCCAGGGCGGATCGATTCGGCCGGTGGACCCACCCGGACCGCTGGAACCGCCTGCTACCGGTCCAGTCGCGATGGAAAGACCTTTGCAGTCCGCATCGCCGCAATAAACCGCGCCCGGTACCCGCAGGTTAGTGGGCACAGGGACCTGTTCCATGGTATTCGCAAGGTGATTGGAAATCACCGCGGTGGCTGAGCACGGCGGGAAAGTTCCCCCGCAAGGCGTGCCGTCGGCGGGCCCGCCCGCGTCGTAGACCACGTGGGTCCCCGTGTTCTTGTATCGGGACACGTCGGTTTCAATCACGTACCAACTGAAAAGCGGGAACTCCTCGTTGAAAGCGGCGTAACCGTTCAGATCGGTAGTGTTGCGGTTAGAGAAACTGCCGTCGCGGAATCGAACGTTCGTCTTCACCAGCGCGAGTCCGGGTTCGGCGGCCTGTGAAACACCGTCGCCGTTCAAGTCAATGAACGTGCGGGTGTTGAAATTCGCCTGCCATTGGTTAGTGGCAACCTGCCCCAGGTCGGTGGTCTTGCCGCCACCCAGCAATACGGGCGTCGAAAGGCCGTCCACCAGCATATCGTTCCACTGATCGAAGACCGTCACTCTCCAACTGCCATCGGGAAGACCACTGAGGGTAAATTTCCCGTCTTTGTCGCACTTGGCGAACGCGATGTCTTCGCCGTCCGGATCTCCAAAGCTCGCGTAACACTGGGTGAAAGCGAAGCTCTTGTTGTCGCCGCTGGGGTAGAGTCTCTCATCCGGCGTCCGGCTCATGCGAACCGTGCTGACCACACCCGTAATCGAATTGGTGCAGTTAGTGCCCGTGATGTTGGGGTCGCTGCCGTTGCAGACGCCCGCCAGGCGGCCATTGATGATCTTGGGGTTGGCAAAGCCGATGGTCACGTGGTATCCGGCCGGCCCAAACTCCTGGAAGAAGCTCGGCTCGCCGATCCTAAGGAAGGAATCGTGGGCCTTCTGGCCGTCCAGGGTGTTGGTCTGGAGCCACTCTTCGCCTCTCGCAATCCGGTCGGCCGCCGGCGTGGCCACAATGCCGTACCTTCCCGGCATCATGTTCGCCACCACGGCCTGTCCCGCCAGTGGGGATAGAGTTGTTCCGTCCGCTTCGAACTTCGGGCAGGTAACGATGGTGCCAGTGATGCCCAGTGGGCTCGCCGCCTGACCTTTGACTGTCGTTGAGATCTGCGAAATCGGGCACGCATCAATGTTGTGGTTGGCCGGATCTGGCGTTCCCGCCAGGCTGTTCGTCAGCGGCTGGTTGAACATGTCGTAGTCCACCTGTCCGGTCGGGTCGCCGGGACCGCCGGCATCGTCAAAGATGGTGATGTTGAAGCCTCCCAGTCCTGGCTCGTTGGGCGACAACACGTCGATTCCGCCACCGCCATCCTGCTCGCCATTGAGCGGGAAATCGTCCTCGAACACGAACACCGAGAGTTTTGCCGGTGGGTACGGGGAGGGTTGCGTCAGCACCGTGACGGGCGCGAAGGAGCCGGTGCACTTTGTCGTTGGCGTCAGAGCGGTGCAGACGGCCGGGATCGGCGCGCCGCCCATGCCGTGGCCGCAGTGTCCAGCAGCCATGCCGGCAGCCGAACAGTCAGGCGGACCGGCGTATGCGGCAGAAAATGGATTGGCCGAGTCGCCCGGTAGCACCGACAGATAGTAGCGCTTCTTCGGATCCAACTGGACTTGCGAGGGGTCTACAGCGGTGAATTGTGTGCCAGTGGTCCGGCAAACGCCGTTGCCGCCATCGCACACGGCGTTCGCGCCGAGGAGTGTCTGGCCGCCTTCACAGGACAATGTCCCCGTGCAGCCTGTCGCCACTACCGGCATGAAGCTGGTGTGGAAATTAGTCCCAAAAGTTGGAACGATGCCGCCGGCAATTTGTGGGCAGGTCGCCGGTGGGGGGTTCGTTGAGCAGTTGGGGTCGATGAAGAAGGTGCGGTCCTCCTCAATGATCCAGCGATAGTCGGTGATAGGGGGGGCTGTCTTGTTCGCGCCGTCCACTACCGTCACCGAAAGTAAGCTAGGCGTCGGGAAGGTCAGTGTCACGGTCGCACACCCGGCCACGACACTGGTGGCACTACACGGGGTTGTGGCGAGGGCACTGAGCGTCCCCTGTGAGTTCTGCGCCTTATAGGCAAAAGTGTAAGTGCCCGCGGCGGCCACCGTCGCGATGAACCCGCCACTCGGATCCACGGTTACCGTAACGCCTGCTCCCGGCACCACGCTCCCCGGGGCAACTATCAAAGGATAGCCCGCTGCATCCTTGTCGTTCAAAAGGACGCCCGGAGACTTGACCGCCAGGTACGTCGCCATGGTCGACGTATAAGAGTCGTTGCCCATGGTGATGCCGCCGGCCCCCTCAATCGCTGCCGCACCCAGTGTCACCGTGGCGCACGCCGCTCCCGAGGTCGTGCCGTTACCGCAATAATTAAAGGATACTGGGGGTCCCGTGTAGGTGAACGTCCCGTCGGCGTTGAGCGTCAGTCCCGCTGGTACTGGTAACGCCACTGTCCCCACCACCTGCACGCCGTAGACATTGGTGTCGTTGGCGAGCACGCCCTTGGACGGGTCCGAAACGGTGAGCGTCTTCCCCGGAACCACCGAGTTATAAGTGTCCGGTCTCGCTACGGCTGCCGCGAACGCACCACTGCTCGGCAGTCCAGCACTATTGACGCCGATGTACGCCAGCATGCCGGCGTCGCGCCCGATCGCGTTGCCCGACAGGCTCAATTCGCGGTCGTACACTGGGAGAGCCGTCCCGCCCGCGGCGGGCACATTTATGGTCACATCGTAAGTCTTGCCCGCGGCCATGAATACTTCGCTCTGCACACGGGTCGCGCCCGGCAGAGGATTGCCGTCTTCCGCAATCAGCCCAAATCCTCCAACCGCGGTGGGCGTCCCTGTTACCGCTCCCACGATCGATGGCACGTGCATTTTTAGGCCGGCGTTTACAAAGCGCACCAGGACGTTACCGGTGACGCCAGTTGCTGGCGAAACATTGAACAGCGAGGCCGAGGCCGCCGTCTTATTGAACGCGGCGCCGTTGATTAAGTAATACAGCGGCGAGTAGTTTACCGCCGGCGGATAGCATTGATGGTAGGTCGGCGAAGCCGGATTGCCGCAGCCGCTGGGCTGGCCGGACCAAGCCATTAACTCGCTGAAACCAACGGTGGTGACCGCAGCGTTCACAGAGTTGTTTTGCACCGGGTCGATTTCACTGAAGAGCAGCGGAACATCCGCGCTGTAGCTCACGCCCGGATAAGCCGTGCCGGCGGTAGCCCCCGCGGGCGCGGTGGTGACCACCACCATTCCGTACAGTCCCATGGGACCCTGGATGGACGGGTGCGTGCCCGACTCCATCAGGTACGTGCCCGCCCGGGGAGTTGTCCAAGTCAGCGACGTGGTCGCTCCAAAAGCGACTTCTGTCGAGAACGACTGCACGCGTGTACCCTGGTGCGGCGGCGTTCCGCATGGCAGCGATGACGGTCCGCAGCCGACGCTGGCGATGGGCCATGTGACATTCGCCTGGGCAAGGGAGTGGTCCGGACTCGGCTTGGACGTCGCCGAGTTGCCGAGACCGCCGCCCAACTGACCTACGATCGTCAGCGAGGTGGGCACCGTATTCGTCCCGCTTCCCGCCGTAAACGACAGACTGTTCGTGAGGTTGATCTGCAGGGTCTGTCCCGTGGGAACGGTAATCACCACGGGGGACCAGCCGGTCGCCGTCGGGTTTAAAGCGGCGCACGTAGCGGTGGAGCCACCCACCACCGTGCCGCAACTGTAGCCCCACATCGGCACCGTGGAACCATCCGGCAGGGTCAGGCTGGTCGGCCCAGCGGTCATATTGACCTGCTGTTGGCCGAACGCCACAACCGCCGCGAAGGAAAGAATACAGAGTACTCGTAACGCAGCTTTTGGTTTGTCTTTGAAAATATTGGTTCTCATCATTTTTCCTCCGTCGTCAGTTAGACTCGTCGATTACAAATTCCCGGGAATCCACCAGCATCATCATCAGCATTCCGCCGGGAAATGCGTTGCCGGTAGTGATCTCGCGCTCGTTGTGCGAGTGCCACATGAATGCAAATCCAGCCTCGCTCGCCGGCGGGTTCGCGATCGTGCCTGACGGTGGAGTCACACCGGTGGCGCCGCACGAACCGGCTGGAGCACCGGCCATGCATCCGGTGGCGCGGGTGGTCGCATTCGGCCCGAGATAGGGACTGCCGCCGTACCAGGCACCGTTCGTCAAGATGTGCGGATCTGGCAGCGTTGCCGGACCGTTGGCGTCGACATCGCCGAACGGAGCAACCTCAAGCGGCTTGTTGTGGTCCTGGCACCACTCGAAATAGTTGATCGCGGTGGGCGCTGAGGTGTTGTAGCCGTTGGCGTCCGGTACACAAGTCAGTTTGGCGTTAGGGTCGCTGGAAGTGGGATTGTGAGCGTACATATCCCAGTTCAGACCCCTGCCCGTGAAATAGAACATCCCATCCATTGCGAGTCCCGGAGTAGTCGTGGTGGTGAACAGTAGCGGTCCCGCCAGGCTGTTCGGATCCGTAGCGCTGAGAATCAGGTTCCCGTCCCGCGCCAGAATGCGCACGTGGTTGGCGTGCTCGTGGAACGGATGTTGCCATCGGCCCTGCCCGACGATGCGTAGCAGTACCTGCTCGCCCGGATGCATGTGGGGATTACCGTTGTAAGGCTGGTGGGGGTACATGGGTGCATAGTTGCCGTCCATGTCGTCGGGCATCGAGCGCCCGTTAATCATGAAGTAAGCGGGATGGTACGGCTCGGTCGGCACCTGGAGACTGCATCCTGGCGCACCGGCCGTACAACCAGTCGTTGCCGTCACCTGCGCCAATGCCTGGCTGTGAATGTTGGGATCCATCTCGGAGAACTGGAAGAGGTATTCCCGGTCATAGCAGCTCTTGGCGTGGTCGTAAGCGGCCGCCGCCAGCCGGAAATCGTGTTCGCCCCAGTGCGCTTCGGCAGTCAGGTTCGAGGCAGCCAGCGAGGTCGTGCTCGTGCAGTTAGCGGGGACGCTGGCCGGCAACACAATCACTGCGCCGTATAGCCCCATCTCCACCTGCAGGTCGCCCTGCGTTCCGCTGTAATATGCGCGCGTCCCCGGCGATGTAGCAACGAATGAATAGCTCACCGTGCCGGCGGGCGCCGCCTCCTGCGTCAACAGGCCAGCGACGCCGCCCGTCGGCGTCACCTGAAAGCCTGGAAACAGAATCGACGTATTGCCGGCCGACGCTGGCAGACCGTTCGTCAGATTCACCGTGACCGTCTGTCCTTCCGTCACGATCAGCGTGGGGCCGGGAATCTGCATGGTGTTGCAGAACGTGCCGGTGATGGCAGCCGGTGCATACCCGGTTGGCGCGCCGTTGCAGCCGTACCCCCAGGAGTAAATCATCGTCCCGTCCGGCTGGGTGATGAAGGCGGTTTGCGCCGTCAGGTTGAAGGTCGGGCCGGTGATGCCAGGAGCCGCCGCATAGGCCGTCGCCGCGAGCGCCATTACCACCATGGGCGCCAGAAACAGTCGTGTCTGTAAGATTGTGTTTTTCATTTTCATTGCCCTCATTTGCCGCGCTCCTAATTGATATGCACCTCGGTCATCAACCCGCCGAAATTCTCGGCGTCGTTGGACAGGTGGTCGAGATTGGGGGTGTACAGATAAAACACACTGCCCGCCGTATAGCCGCTGGCATCCAGAATCACGTCCAGCGACTCGCCGCCCGCCAGCGTGATCGAGTTGGTGGTGTAGGCGAGGTTGTTTCCCGCCTGATCCCGCAACAGTTTGGCATTGTATCCGACGACCTTCATCGGAATCCCCAGCGAAGCCAGCGTCTGATATTCCGTCACGTCCAGATCGGAAATGCGCAGCAACGCCTTTTGGCCCGCCTTAATGTTGATGATGGAGGGCAGCGGTTGCGAAAAATGCTTAACGCCATCGGCCGACTGCGTGGACAATGTACCCGCCGTGACCGTGTCCGGGTAACTCCGTCCGTTCAGCAGGAAGTATTTGTCTTTCATGTCCACAAAACCTTCCGGGTTGAACGTCATGCCGACGAAGTGGAAATTGGGGTCGAAACCGTGGATCTGGATGGGATACTCGACATCGTAATACGTGGAGCCGTCGCCGTCATTGTAGGCGTATTTCCCGCCCCCCACGGCGCCGGTGTTTACGGCCGGCAGAGGATTGCTGCACAGGATATCGGTGGCGGAATTGCAGGCCGTGCGCAGATCCAGTTGCTGCGCCTGGAGCGCCGCATAGAGCGTCATCGTGGAGGGAACCCGATTCTGCCGCGGGCGCACATAGAGCTGCCCCACCATTCCCATCTGCAAGTGCTCGGGAGGCGTGATATGGCAGTGCCAGAAGTAAGTGCCGGCATCCGGCGCGAGGTAATAGTACGTGAAGCTGCCGCCGATATTAATAGCCACCGAGGCGTCGGGCACGCCGTCGTAGAAGGCCGAAGCGTTGGGATACCCGTGGAAGTGGACCGTGTGCTGCTCAAACAAGTCCGGCCGCATAATCATGCCCACGTTGCTGAGTGTGAGGAAGTACTCGTCATCCTCGTCGATCGCCATCAGCGGGGCCGGGATGTTGCCGTTCATCACTCCGACATCCATGATCTGGCGGGCGTCCACGTGTCCATCGATGGCGCCTCCGTTATCCAGGTCGGGCACCAGTCCAACCGCCCCATTGAATGTGAACGAACCCGGGCTGGGAGCCAGAAGCGTCGTGGCGGGGTCGCCGGGTACCGGAGGAGTCCCAGGCAACACACTCGCATCCGAATACAGGGTGTTGAAGACGCTCGGGAACTGTGTGCCTGGCTTGCCGGCCGCCATGTCCGCAAGCCCGGACAGCGGTCCGAAGGAGAACATGTACGTCTGCGTGCCGTCGCCCATCGTCGCGTAACCGTCGCCGCCCGAGATCTGCTGGCACTTGATGGCGCCGTTCACCTTCGCCGTCGGCACCAGATATCCTCCCGATGCCGCTGGCCCAAGTGTCGTCGGACCCGTGTACGCAGGTTCCGCATTATTATTGTTCAGCGCCGAAGGGTGAGTGATGGTGCTTGTTGGACACTGAACCCTGAATGACTGTGCGCTTGCGGATGTTGCCGCAACCGAGACCAGCACCGCCAGCAACACCGGGGTGCCCGCTTTTCTGTTCGCCATGCGTTTTCTCCTCCTCAACCGCCGGGTCCGGCGGCATGTCCCATATAGAAGCTACTGCGGCCCAACACACCAAGCTCCAAGCTTGGGCCGCCGCGTCATCTATGTATACTAACGGATAGTCCTTTTGTATCTTTGCGGGTCAGCAAACATTCGACAAGAAAACACCGGCTCGACGAAAAAACCTCTTCGACCGTCACGCTGTCGTCAAGATTTAACAATTATGAGAAGCCGCTTGCGTTGTTTGGTGGTTGTTGTATGCCAAGAGTAATGCAGGATATATGCAGGATATATAAGGAGGTAACTCAAGTTCCGACGAGAGCCCTAAAGGGGATGTCCTCCGGGCCGCGAGGGGCTTCCGCTAGCACTAAGTAACTTGGGTAACGGTACTAGGTGGGTCACAACCAAAAACATCCGGGCGGCCCCCAAGGAGAGTAGGGCCGCCCGGTGGGATCGCTCGCCCCGGCACGGACGAAGGGTGGCGAAAAACTCAACACTCAAACTATCACAGTCCCGCGGGCTTACTTGGCGGGCTGGCCTGCAATGGCGCACTGGAACTTGCCGAGCCGTGCGCCGGCACCCCGGCGGGCGGTGCTTGCGGCGCCGCTTGCTTGGGCTTTGCTGCCGGATCGGCCGCTGGAGCGGAAGCCGCCGGAGCCGGCACCTTCCTCCGCAATTCAATCGCGTTGCCGGTGCCGACCTCGATCTGCCGCAGGTTCTCCTCGGTAATTTCCGGTGCCCGCACGATATGCGGGGTGATGGCGAATATGATTTCATTTTCCGTACGTTGCTTGTTGTCCTGCGCAAACAGGTACTTCAGCAGAGGCAGCTTACTGATCCACGGCCAGCCGCTCATGGATTGCGTCTCCGTATCTTCCAGAATGCCGCCCAGCAGGTTCACTTCACCATCCACCAGCCGGGTTTCCTGCTCGATCCGGCGCTGGCCGATGATGGGCTGCGTGATCCCGCCAATGCTCTCCGAACCGGTCACCGAGGATATCTCCAGGCCCAATTTCAGCGTCACTTCCCGATCGGAATGAATATGCGGAGTAATATCGATATTCACGCCGACATCCAGGTATTGGAACTGAGTGCTGACCAGGGGACTAACACCGGTTCCACCCACAGTCCCGGCGAACGAGCCGGTCGCGATCGGTACCCGGTCGCCGATTCGCAGCGTGGCTTTTTCGTTGTTCAGCGTGCGAATGTGCGGGTTTTGCAGTAGCTTGGTGTTGCTGTCGGTCGCCAGGGCAGTGAATGAACCTCCACCCACACTCA
>ODAK010001920.1_pt1 | contig 22131 bp, 19 predicted proteins | sample 1539591 | NCBI WGS metagenome assembly ODAK01 (sample SAMEA3539303, study PRJEB22396) | soil metagenome | biome: tundra; feature: field; material: soil | place: USA | collected 2010-05 | depth 0.15 m | reverse complement strand
CCTGCGCCGTGCCCGTCTTGCCGGCCGATTTGTAGGACGCGCCGACGAACACTTTCGCCGAGGTTCCCTCCTGCGTCACGCCATAGAGCGCGTTGTGGATGAACGCGACGTTCTCGGCCTTCCACGGCAACGGCGGCGGATCGGCGAAGACGAGCGGCTCGGGCTTGCGGCTTTCATAGTGCTCGACGGCGCGAACCAGGTGCGGCACATGGCGCTGCCCGGCCGCTGCCATGGTGGCCTCGGCCTGCGCCAGCTGCAGCATGGTGAAGGCGTTGTAGCCCTGGCCGATGCCGAGCGAGATCGTCTCGCCGGCGTACCACTTCTGGGCTTCCTTCTTCTTGTAGGCACCGCGCTTCCATTCGGTCGAAGGCAAGGTGCCGCGCAATTCGCCCTGCAGATCGATGCCGGTCGCCTGGCCGAAACCGATCGGCGCCATGAAATCGTGGATCGCGTCGACGCCGAGGTCGTTGGCGAGCATGTAGTAGTAGGTATCGCACGACTGCACGATCGACTTGTACATGTCGACCGTGCCGTGGCCGCCTTCCTTGTCGTCGCGAAAGCGATGGTTGCCGAAATTGAAGTAGCCCGGGTCGTAGATCGTCTGCTGCGGCGTGCGCTTGCCGAGCGTGAGCGCCGCCAGCGCCATGAAGGGCTTGTAGGTCGAACCCGGCGGATACGTGCCGCGCAGCGCCCGGTTGAGGAGCGGCTTGTCGGGCGAGTCGTTGAGCGCCTTCCAGTTGTCGGCATCGATGCCGTCGACGAACAGGTTCGGGTCGAAGTTCGGCTTGCTGACGAAGGCCAGGATCTCGCCGTTGCGCGGGTCGATGGCGACGAGCGCGCCGCGCCGGTCCCCGAACAGCTCCTCGACCATCGCCTGCAGGCGGATGTCGATCGACAGCACGAGCGCGTTGCCGGGCGTCGCCGGGCTCGAGCGCAGGCGGCGCACGGCGTGGCCGCTGGCGCTCATCTCGACTTCCTCGAAGCCGGTCGTGCCATGCAATTGGCTCTCGTAGTTCTGCTCGACGCCAAGCTTGCCGATGTAGTCGGTGCCACGGTAGTTCGCCAGGTCGTCGTCGGACCAGTCGTCCTCCATCGCCTGCTTTTCACTCGGATTGATGCGGCCGATGTAGCCGATCAGGTGGCTGCCGACTTCGCCGAGCGGGTAGTTGCGAAACAGCCGCGCCTTGATCTCGACGCCCTCGAAGCGGAAGCGCTGCGCCGTGAAGCGTGCGACTTCCTCGTCAGTGAGCTTGGTGCGGATCGGCACCGACTCGAGGCTCTTGCTTTCGTCGAGCAGGCGCTTGAAGCGCTTCCTGTCGCGCGGCTGGATGTCGACGACCTCGGCGAGCTTGTCGATCGTCGCGTCGATGTCGGCGACCTTCGCCGGCGCGATCTCGAGCGTATAGGCCGAGTAGTTGTTCGCCAGCACGACGCCGTTGCGGTCGAGGATGAGGCCGCGGTTCGGCGGAATCGGAACGACCGCGATGCGGTTGTTCTCGGCCTGCGTCGAGAGCTCCTCATGCCTGCCGATCTGCAGATAGGCCAGCCGCGCGACGAGCAGGCCGAACGCGAAGAAGACGAAGAGCGCAGCGGCAAGGACGCGAACGCGAAAGCGCGCGAGATCCTGCTCGGTGTTGCGCAGCTCGGTCATGGCCGAAGCGTTGCCGTTGCATCGAGTCGGCTTACCGAAGGCCGGCTTGGGCGGGCCTGAGGGCGGGTTCCGCAGCCGCCTTGGCGGACCGAGCAGCGCAGGGCAGCCCGGCCGCAGGCCCGACCACGAGCGTCTGCCCGCCGCCGGGGCCCGTCCATCGCTGCCTCACGCCGACTCGCGCGCGAGACAAACCCACCACCGGCGCGCCTCCAGCCATCGACACTTCGAATCGGATTCGTGGAGAAATTCGACAGCTTCGGCATCACAGCGGTCGGTTCTCGTCCGGGTCCGGCGGCCGCCGCTGCGGCGCGAGCAGCAGCCAGGTGGCGACGGGCCAGAGCAACGACTGGATGACGGGCGCGAAGATCAGTTCCCAGCCCGGGAGCATGCCGCCGACGATCATGCGCACGATGAGCGAGACGGCTTGCGCAGCCAGGAAGAGCGGCAGGATCTGCACCGCCTGCGATGGCACGGTGAACCAGAGCAGGCGCCGGTGCACGGTGACGGCAAAGAAGCTGAGCAAGGTGTAGGCGAGCGCGTGCTGGCCGAGCACGGCGCCGCTATGCACGTCCATCAGCAGCCCGAACGCGAAGGCGACGCCGACGCCGACACGTCGTGACTGGTGCACGTTCCAGAACACGAGCACGAGGGCGAGAAAGTCGGGCATCGCGGCGACACGGCCGAGCGGAACGATGTTGAGAAGAAATGCGGTGATCAGCGTCGCCCAGACGAAGAGCGGGTTGACCGGCATCAGCAACTGGCCGAAAGCGCGCGGCATGATCATTTGCGCACCGCCTTCTTCGCCGCGCCCTTGGCCGGCGCCGCTTCCGACGCCGCCGCTTCGGGACGCGGCGGCAGCTGCACGCCGATCGGCTCGAGGACGAGAACGTGGCGCACGCCGTCGGGCATCGCCGCCGGCGCAAGGACGATGCGCGCGAACCCGGAATCGACCTTGCGGTCGACGGCCGTGACCTTGGCGACGAGCAGGCCCGGCGGATAGACGCCGTCGACGCCCGAGGTCGTCAGCACGTCGCCGAGCTGCACGTCGGCGTTGCCGGCCATGAAGCGCATCTCGAGCAGGCCGGCGCCGGCGACCGCTCCACCGAACACGGCACTGCGCGCACCGGTGCGGCGGTTGAGGACGGGGATCGCCGCGTCGCGGTCGGTGAGCAGCGTCACCTCGGACGACTGCAGGTAGACGCGCGTCACCTGGCCGAGCACGCCGGCCTCGTCGATGACCGGCGAGCCGGGCGCGACGTTGTTGGTGACGCCGCGATCGATGATGACCTTGCGCGAATACGGATCGGCCGCCTCGTAGAGCAGCTCGGCCGCCTGCGAGCGCACATTGAGCGTCGGCCGCAGCGCGAGCAGGGCGCGCAGGCGGGCGTTCTCCTGCAGCAGCTGATCGACGCGCATGGCGCGCTCCGACTGCTGCACCAGGTCGCGCCGCGCCGCCTGCTCGGCACTCCTGGCGTCGGCGAGGCCGCCGAGATACTGGCGCCCGCTCGAAAGCGCCTCGACCGGAACGAGCAGCGCGCGCTGCAGCGGATAGAGCATGGTTGCGACGGTCGCGCGGATCGGCTGGGTGATGCGAAAGCGCGCATCGGCGACCATGAGAAAGAGCGCCAGCGCCGAGCAGAAGCAGAGCTTCGTCAGCGCCGAGGGCCCCTGGCGGAAGAACGGCGGCGGCGTTCGATCGAGGATGCCGAGCGCCATGGTCGCGCGAGCCCTGCTAGTGGGTCCGGTTCACTGGGGCCCGCTCACTCGGAAGTGAAGATCGAGCCCAGGCGTTCCATCCGCTCGAGCGCCATGCCGCAGCCGCGCACGACGCAGGTGAGCGGATCTTCGCCGACGAGCACGGGCAGGCCGGTCTCCTCGGCGAGCAGGCGATCGAGATCGCGCAGCAGGGCGCCGCCGCCGGTCAACATCATGCCGCGCTCGGCGATATCGGCGCCGAGCTCGGGCGGCGTCTGTTCGAGCGCGTTCTTCACGCTGGAGACGATCTGGTTGAGCGGGTCGGTCAGGGCCTCGAGGATCTCGTTCGAGGAGATCGTGAAGCTGCGCGGCACGCCTTCCGACAGATTGCGGCCCTTGACCTCGATCTCCTTGACCTCGGAGCCGGGGAAGGCGCTGCCGATGTTCTTCTTGATCATCTCCGCCGTCGGCTCGCCGATCAGCATGCCGTAGTTGCGCCGGATGTAGTTGATGATCGCTTCGTCGAACTTGTCGCCGCCGACGCGAACGCTGCCCTTGTAGACCATGCCGCCGAGCGAGATGACGCCGACTTCCGTCGTGCCGCCACCGATGTCGACGACCATCGAGCCGCTGGCTTCGCTCACCGGCAGGCCGGCGCCGATCGCCGCGGCCATCGGCTCCTCGATGAGATAGACCTGCGAGGCTCCGGCACCGAGCGCCGATTCGCGGATGGCGCGGCGCTCGACCTGGGTCGATCCGCAGGGCACGCAGATGATGATCCGCGGGCTCGGCCTGAGCACCGAGCGTGGATGGACCATCTTGATGAACTGCTTCAACATCTGCTCGGTGACGGTGAAGTCGGCGATGACGCCGTCCTTCATCGGCCGGATGGCTTCGATGTTGCCGGGCACCTTGCCGAGCATCGCCTTGGCCTCGGTGCCGACGGCCTGGATGGTCTTCTTGCCGTGGGGACCGCCTTCATGGCGGATGGCCACGACGGACGGCTCGTCGAGCACGATGCCTTTGCCACGCACGTAGATCAGCGTGTTGGCGGTGCCGAGGTCGATGGCCAGGTCCGTCGAAAAATAGCGACGAAAGGATCCGAACATGGTCTGGAGAGTGATGGCGTCGGGCGAGGGGTGGACCGGTTTCGGGCCAAATGCAAACGTTGACGCCGAGCCCTTCGCAGCGGCGACGAGGGCTGTGAATTAACCGGGGATAATAACTCATGCTTCCCGGTGTTTCGAGCCCCGGAGGTCCGAGTTTTGCCTCTTGCCGCGACCCTTTCCGCGATTGCCTTTCCCGCGATGGCCCTGACTTCTTCCGACGTGCGCCGAATTGCCGAGCTGGCGCGCCTCGATCTCGACGCCGGCGAGACCGCCCGCATGCTCGAGCAGCTGAACGCGTTTTTTCGCATCGTCGAGCAAATGAGCGCCGTCGACACGAGCGGCGTCGAGCCGCTCTATACGCCGCTCGCGGCGATCGGCGACGCGCACCTGCGCCTGCGCGACGACGTCGTCACCGAGGGCGACGATCGTGCCGCCAACCAGCTGTGCGCGCCCGCCGTCGCCGGTGGCCTCTTCCTGGTGCCGAAAGTCATTGAATGAGCGGCCCCTTGCATTTCCAGGGTGTCGCCGAGCTGAGCCGCGCCCTGCACGACAAGCAGGTCTCGAGCGCCGAGCTCACCGCGCATCTGCTCGCCCGCCTTGCCGCGCACGAACATCTCGGCGTCGTGCTGGCCGGCGACGACGCCGCCGCGCTCGATGCGGCGCGAGCCGCCGACGCGCGCCGCTCTCGCGGCGAGGCCGGCCCGCTCACCGGCGTGCCGATCGCGCACAAGGACATCTTCGTCACGCGCGATCTGCCGACGACCGCCGGCTCGCGCATGCTCGCCGGCTATCGCAGCCCCTTCGATGCCACCGTCGTCGCTCGTCTCGCCGATGCCGGCATGGTCACGCTCGCCAAGCTCAACTGCGACGAGTTCGCGATGGGCTCGAGCAACGAGAATTCGGCCTGGAAGGTCGTCAGGAACCCGTGGGACGAAAGCCGCGTTCCCGGCGGTTCCTCGGGCGGCTCGGCGGCGGCGGTGGCGGCGCGCCTGCTGCCCGCGGCGACCGGCACCGACACCGGCGGCTCGATCCGCCAGCCAGCGAGCTTTTGCGGCATCACCGGCATCAAGCCGACCTACGGCACGTGCTCGCGCTACGGCATGATCGCCTTCGCCTCGAGCCTCGATCAGGCCGGGCCGCTGGCGCGCAGCGCCGAGGATTGCGCCTTGCTGCTCTCGGCGATGAGCGGCTTCGACGCGCGCGACTCGACGAGCGCCGAACGGCCGCCGCAGGACTACGTCGCCGCCCTCGGACGCTCGCGCGAAGGCGCGTCCGCGACGCGGCCGCTGCACGGCCTGCGCATCGGCTTGCCGAGGGAATTCTTTCCCGCCGGCCTGGCGGCTGAGGTCGCAACGGCGCTGCGCTCTGCGCTCGCCGAATTCGAGCGCCTGGGCGCGACGCTCGTCGACGTCAGCCTGCCGCGCACCGAGCTCGCCATCCCCGTCTACTACCTGATCGCGCCGGCCGAAGCATCGTCGAACCTCTCGCGCTTCGACGGCGTTCGCTACGGGCATCGCGCCGAGCACTACGCCGACCTGCAGGGCATGTACAAGACGAGCCGCAGCGAAGGCTTCGGCCCGGAAGTGAAACGCCGCATCATGATCGGCACCTACGTGCTCTCGCACGGCTACTACGATGCCTACTACCTGCAGGCGCAAAAGCTGCGCCGCATGATCGCCGACGACTTCCAGGCGTGCTTTCGCAAGTGCGACCTGATCGCCGGCCCGGTGGCGCCGACGGTCGCGTGGAAGCTCGGCGACAAGAGCGACGATCCGGTCGCCAGCTACCTCGCCGACATCTTCACCTTGCCGGCGAGCCTGGCGGGCCTGCCCGGCATGAGCATCCCCGCCGGCTTCGGGGCGGGCGACCTGCCGAGTGCCGCGAAGGGCATGCGTGGCGTCGCGACGCTCATGCCCGTGGGCCTGCAACTCATGGCCAACTATTTCGAGGAAGCGAGCCTGCTCCACGCAGCGCACGCCTTCCAGCAGGTCACCGACTGGCACACGCGCGCGCCCGCCTCTGCGGCATGAGCAAAGCGCGATGACGACAGTCTCCAGAGCGCCGGCGCCGCTGGTTCGCGGCTACGAGGTCGTGATCGGCATCGAGACGCACGCCCAGCTCTCGACGCGCTCGAAGATCTTCAGCGGCTCATCGACCGCTTTCGGCGCGGCGCCGAACACGCAGGCTTCGGCCGTCGACCTGGCGCTCCCGGGCACCTTGCCGGTCGCCAACCGCGGCGCCGTCGAGCGCGCGATCCGCTTGGGCCTCGCCGTCGGCGCGACGATCGCGCCGCTCTCGATCTTTGCCCGCAAGAACTATTTCTACCCCGATCTGCCCAAGGGCTATCAGATCAGCCAGTACGAAACGCCCGTGGTGCAGGGTGGCGCGGTCGAGTTCTTCGTCGGCGGCGTGGCGCACCGCGTCAACCTCACGCGCGCCCACCTCGAGGAAGACGCGGGCAAGTCGATCCACGGAATTGCCCGCGGCGAGGGTGGCCAATCCCGTGCCCCGCACGGCGCGCCGCTCGACTACGCGGGTGACTGGACGGGCGTCGATCTGAACCGGGCCGGAACGCCGCTGCTCGAGATCGTCACCGAGCCCGAGATGCGCTCGAGCGCGCAGGCCGTCGAGTACGCGAAGGCGTTGCACGCGCTCGTTGTCTGGCTCGACATCTGCGACGGCAACATGCAGGAGGGAAGCTTTCGCTGCGACGCCAATGTCTCGGTGCGCCGGCCCGGCGCGCCCTTCGGCATACGGCGCGAGATCAAGAACCTGAACAGCTTTCGCTTCATGCAGCAGGCGATCGACTACGAAGTGCAGTGGCAGATCGATCTGCTCGAAGACGGCGGCCAGGTGCGGCAGGCGACCGTGCTCTTCGACCCCGAGCACGGCGAGACGCGCGCCATGCGCTCAAAGGAAGACGCGCACGACTACCGCTACTTTCCCGACCCCGACCTGCCGCCGCTGGCCATCTCCGTCGAGTGGATAGAACGCGTCAAAGATGCCATGCCGGAGTTGCCGCGCGAGATGGCGACGCGCTTCCAGCGCGACTACTCGCTTGCCGCCTACGACGCGTCGATGATGACGCAGAGCAAGGCTTTCGCCGCCGCCTTCGAGGCGGCGGCCCGCTCGAGCGGGCAACCCAAGCTCGTCGCCAACTGGATGATGGGCGAAGTCTCGCGGCGCATGAACGCGAGCGGCCTCGAGACGATGCCGCTGCCGGCGACGCAGCTCGCCGCGATGGTCTCGCGCATCGCCGACGGCACGATCTCCAACAGCGCCGCGCGCCAGGTGCTCGACGCGCTGTGCAATGGCGAAGGCGAGAGCGTCGACGCGATCATCGACGCCAAGGGCCTGCGTCAGCTGCGCGATACGGGCGAGCTCGAGCGCATCGTCGACGAAGTGATCGCGGCCCATCCGAAATCGGTCGAGGAGTTCCGCGCGGGCAAGGACAAGGCGTTCAACTCGCTCGTCGGCCAGGCGATGAAGGCCACGAAGGGCCAGGCCGATCCGGCGCAACTCAACGCGCTCCTGCGCGCCCGGCTCGCCTGAGCCGCTGCCCGGCGGCGGCGATCAGCGCTTGCCGCCGGCCCCGACCGGAGAACCCGTCGTCGCCGGGGCCGGGCCGAGCGAGCCGGCGGGAGCCCCGGCCCAGAGCTTGCGAAGGCGCGCGAGCTCGACGTCGTAGAGCGCGTTGATGCGAATCACCTCGGCCTGCTGGTTCTGGATCAGCGATTTCTGCGCCTCGAGCGAGGCATCGTTGGCATCGAGGGCGAGCTTCAGCTTGCTCGGCAATGACTTGCCGACATAGAACTCGGCCTCGTCGAGCAGGGGCTTGCGCTCGACGTTGAGCAAGGCGATGCGGTCCTGCGACACGCGCACGGAATTGCGGATGTCGTCGAGCGCCTTCGAACGCGCCTTGTTGTGCGCGGCCTCGTCCGAGAAGCGGGCGACGAGGTTGCGATCGCGACGGATCGCGTCCATTTTCGCGACGCGCTCGGCGTTGGCTTCGCGCTCGCGCGCTTCGCTCTCGGCGCGCTCGTCGGCGGTCGGCGTCGGCGGGACGATGCTCTTTACCGAACCGTCAGGATTGAGGAGGCGCTGGTCGCGGTTGCTGCAGTCGGGGATCGGCCGATCGGAAGTCAGCTTCTTGCCGTTGGCATCGGTGCACGAAAAGATCGGGCGAGGCGGCGGCGCCGCCTGAGGCCAAGCCGAGGCGGCGAAGACAAGGGCAGCCGCAAACAGGCCGGCGCCGCGCAGCATGGCCAAACGGCTCGACTCGCCTTCAGACGCCATATCTTTCACGATAACGAGCCACCGCATGAGCGTAGCCGGTAAAGGCAGAATCGGCATCCGAGTTCAGAAATTCGAGCAAATCGGCCACGGTCGCGATCGCGAGCACGGGCAGACCGTGATCGCGTTCGAAGTCCATAACGGCTGACTGCGCCGACAGGTTGTCTGCGATGCCGCCGCGCTCCATCCGGTCGAGAGCGATAAGGACAGCGACCGGCTTCGCACCCTCGTGGCGAATCAGTTCCACCGACTCGCGCTTGGAGGCGCCGTCGGTGATCACATCATCGACGATCACCGTGCGGCCCCGCAAGGGTGCACCGACGATAATGCCCCCTTCGCCGTGATCTTTTGCTTCCTTGCGGTTGTAGGCGAACGGCAGGGCGCGGCCGCGCCTGGCGAACTCGATGGCGATCGCCGCCGCGAGCGTGATGCCCTTGTAGGCCGGGCCGAACAGCATGTCGAATTCGATGCCCGATGCGACGAGGCGGCGCGCATAGAATTCCGCCAGGCGCATCAGCTTGACGCCGTCGTCGAACAACGCCGAGTTGAAGAAATACGGCGAAAGCCGCCCCGCCTTGGTCTTGAACTCGCCGAACCTGAGCACGCCGGCCTCGACCGCGAACTGGACGAACTCGCGTGCGACAGTGCTGTCGGGCGCTTTGCTACTCATGCCGGTCTCTTTGTGTTTCGCCTCGTCTCGCTCAACCTGAACGGCATCCGCTCGGCCGCCGCGAAAGGCTTCGAGGCCTGGGCCGAAGGCGTCGGCGCCGATTGTATGGGCGTGCAGGAGATCAAGGCCCAGGCCGAGACGATCCAGGGACGCTTCGACGCGGTCGCCGGAATGAAGGGGCATTTCCACTTCGCCGAGAAGAAGGGCTACTCGGGGGTCGGCCTCTACAGCCGCAGGAAGCCGACCTCGGTGCGGCTCGGCTTCGGCGACGGGGAATTCGACGCCGAGGGCCGCTACGTCGAGGCGCGCTTCGATCGCGGCGGCCGCAAATCGCTGCCGCGGCTGAGCGTCGTCAGCTGCTATTTCCCGAGCGGCTCGTCGGGCGAGCATCGGCAGCAGGCGAAATTCCGCTTCCTCGCCCTGATGGCGCCGTATCTCGAACGCCTCGGCAAGGAGCGCGAGGTCATCCTCGTCGGCGACATCAACATTGCGCACAAGGAGATCGACCTCAAGAACTGGAAGGGCAACCGCAAGAACAGCGGCTTCCTCCCCGAGGAGCGCGCCTGGATGACACGGCTGTTCGAGGAGCTCGGCTTCGTCGACGTCTTTCGCACGCTCAACCCGCATCCCGAGCAGTACACCTGGTGGAGCAACCGTGGCCAGGCGCGAGCAAAAAACGTCGGCTGGCGGCTCGACTATCACCTCGCCACGCCGAAGGTCGCGGCCCTTGCGCGCAGCGAGCGCATCTACCTCGAGCAGCGCTTCAGTGACCATGCGCCGCTCGTCATCGACTACGACTTCAAGCTATGACCACGAACCTGCAATCCATCGAGACCGAAACCGCGCCGAACCCGACGGCCAGTGTCATCATCCTGCACGGCCTCGGCGCCGACGGCAACGACTTCGTGCCCGTTGCGGGCGAGCTCGACTTGCGCGCGATCGGGCCGGTGCGCTTCGTCTTTCCGCACGCGCCGACGCGGCCGGTGACGATCAACGGCGGCTACGTCATGCGCGCCTGGTACGACATTCTGGGCCTCGACTCGCAGCAGCGCGAGGATGAAGCGGGATTGCGCGAATCGCAAAGTCTCGTCGAAGGCCTGATCGCCAGGGAGAAGGCTCGCGGCGTCGCGGCGCGACGCATCGTGCTCGCTGGATTCAGCCAGGGAGGCGCGATGACGCTGATGACCGGGCTACGCCACGACGAGCGACTGGCCGGCCTCGTCGGCCTCTCGGGCTACCTGCCGCTGGCGGCCAAGGCCGAAGCCGAGCGGCACGCCGCGAATCGCGACGTGCCGATATTTCTCGCGCATGGAACGCAGGACCCGATCATTCCGATCGCTCGGGCACGGGCCTCGCGCGACGCCCTGGTCGCGATGGGACATGCCGTCGATTGGCACGAGTACGCGATGCCGCATTCGGTGTGTGCGGAGGAAATCGCGGATCTCGAGCGCTGGCTGCTCGACCGCCTCCGGTAGACGCAATAGGGCAGCGCTCACGCCGCCGCTACTGCTCACGGACGGCGCATCGCCAGGCGCACATCGTTCGCCCTGGCTGCCGTGCTCGCCGCGGCGGCAATCCGGATCGACGCCTGCTTCTGATCGGCGTGTGCCTGGACGCTGCCGCGATCGAGGACGTAGCCCTCGTGAACGGAGATCTCCAGGCCGAAGGCCAGCAACGCCATGGCCGCGACGATGATGAAGCCCAACGTGTCGTCGAGGCGGGAACGGTTCATGTTCATCAAGAAACTCCAGTGGACTCGCGGGCGCAACCACTGCGTTCGCGTCAGGCCAATGTCGTCTTTGCATGGAACGATCGAAATGACGAAGGTCGCTGCGCGGCTGCGACTTATTCACACGGGCGGCGCCGTCGCGCCGCAGCCGCCCGCGCCGCTACCAGTGCGCCGCCGCGTCTTCGTCGTGCGGGTCAAGCCCCTCCGGCGGCAGGCAACGGATCGGCATCGAGCCCATCGATCGGCGCCCGCAGCACGAGCAGCAAGGCCAGCGCCGGCAGCGCCGCAACGGTCGAAGCGATGAAGAACGCCGGCCAGCCGATCGACTGCGCGAGCACGCCGGCGAGCGGCCCGACCCAGACGCGGCCGATCGACGCGAAGGCGCTGAGCAAGGCGAACTGCGTCGCGCTGTAACGCTGGTTGCACAGGCTCATGAGGAAGGCGACGAAGGCAGCCGTGCCCATGCCGCTCGTCACGTTCTCGCTGGCAATGGCCATGAGCAGGCCGCCGTCGACCGGCGTCGCCGCGGCGAGCTTGACGAAGCCCCAGTCGAACGGCGGAATGACGAGCCCGGGCAAGGCGCCCCGGCCGTGCAGCGCAAGCCACCAGAAGCCGAGGTTGCCGAGCATCTGCAGGAGGCCGAAGATCATGAGCGACCGCCACAGGCCCAGGCGGATCATGAGGGCACCTGCCACAAGCGCGCCGCCGATCGTCAGCCACAGGCCGATCACCTTGTTGACGACGCCGACCTCGGCGGTGCTGTACTGCATGGCTTGCAACAGGAAGGGCGTCAGCAGCGACCCTGCGAATGCGTCGCCGAGCTTGTAAAGGACGATGAAGACAAGGAAGGCGGTGGCGCCCGGCTTCGAGAAGTAGCTCGCCAGGCTGCCGAGAAAGGTCTCGAAGCGCGCTCGCCGAGCCGACCAGGCGACCAGCGGCACGGTGAAAACGATGCCGGCGAAGAGCGCGGCGAGATCGGCCCAGCGCTCCTGCAGCGCCGCCGCGACGCTGCTGCCGGCCAAAAGCGGCAGGACGACGGCCCGCGCGAGCGGCGAGAAGACGAAGCGCGTCGCGACGAAGCCGATCGCCACGGATGCCGCGACGGCGACAAAGCCGAGCACGTCATGCCGCGCGACGCTCGCCGGCCTCGCCGCGTGGACGAGGCGCGGTGCCAGCAAGGCCGAGAACACGGCCGCACCGACCATGAAGACGGCCATCGCGCGATAGACCTCGGGCCATGTCCAGCCGCCGCCCTGGTGCGGATCGACCCAGATGAAGGCGATGCCGCCGGAAAGAATCATCGCCAGGCGATAGCCGAGGACGGTGAGCGACGAGCCCATCCCGCGCTCCGCGGCAGGCAGAAGGTCCGCGCGATACGCATCGACGACGACGTCCTGCGAGGCCGAGAGCCAGGCGACGAGACCGGCGAGAAGGGCGAACGCGCCGAGCGCCGAGGCCGGCGGCGTCGCCGCCATCCAGACGAGCGCGCCGGCGAGGGCGAGCTGCGTCGCGACGAGCCAGCCGCGGCGGCGCCCGAGCCACGGCGGCTCGAAGCGATCCATGAGCGGCGCCCAGAGGAACTTGAAGGTATAGGGCAGCCCCACCAGGCTCAGGAAGCCGATCGTCGCGATGTCGATGCCGGCGCCGCTGAGCCACGCCTGCATCGCCTGGCCGGTGAGGGCGAGCGGCAGCCCGGAGGCAAAGCCGAGCACGGTTACCGCCGCGAGGCGGGCGGCCCGATCGAAGCGCGCGCCGGGAGCTGCGCCGCGGGCCGGCGGTGCGGTCATGCAATCATTCTAGGGACCGACAATGCACCATGAGCCGACCTCCGCGCGCCGCGGCGCCGACCTTCGGCGCCGACGATTTCCGCGCCGCACTCGCCATGTTCGCGACCGGCGTGACGATCGTGACGGCGCGCGATGCCGCCGGGCTGCCCGTCGGCCTCACCGCGAACTCGTTCAACTCGGTCTCGATCGAGCCGCCGCTCGTTCTCTGGAGCCTGTCGCGCCAGGCCGGCTCGATGCCGGCTTTCGCGCGCGGCTCGCACTACGCGATCAACATCCTCGCCGCCGGGCAGCACGCCCTGGCCGAGCGTTTCGCGAGCCGTGGACTCGACCGTTTCGAGGGCGTCGCGTTTCGGCCCGGCGCGAGCGGCGTCCCCGTGCTCGACGGCGCGGCCGCGGTGTTCGAGTGTTTCAACCGCAGCCGCTACGAAGAAGGCGATCACGTGATCTTCGTCGGCGAGGTCGAGCGGTGCGCGCGCCGCGAAGGCGCGCAGCCGCTCATCTTCCACGGTGGGCGCTATTTCACGGAGCTGCCGCTTTGAAGATCGCGCTGCGCCGATACGGACTCGCGGCCCTGATCGGCCTCGCGGCATCGACGCCGCTGCTTGCACAGCCGAGCGAGCCGCTCCTGATGAATCCCTTCAACGATCCGTTCGTGCAGGCGACCGCAGGCCGGCCTTGCCCGGCACCCCTCGGGCCGGCCTACACCGAAACGGCGCGGCGCGCCGAGTCGCATTCGCGCATCGAGCGCGGAACCTCCTGCTGGCTCGCCGGCAAGTGCGCCGAGCCGAACGCCTATCGCTACGACGCCGGCAACGCCAAAGCCGCGGTGACTTCCCTGCAGGCCGAGAGCTCGCTCGCGACGAGTGCGATTTGGGTGACGGCGCAGCGCCGCCTCATCTACCTCGAAGGCTGCGTCGCCGATGCGGCGCAGGCGGCGAAAGCCGAAGCCCTCGTCAAGACGCTGCCCGACATCGACCAGGTCATTCCCGCGCTGGCGCTGCCTGGCGAGCGCACACCCTATGCGCGCGCTCAGCCCTGAAGTGTTCCGGACGAAGCGCGTCGCGCCGCGAACTCGACGAACCAGGCGATCGATTCGCCGTTGGCCATCGCGCCGGTCTTGAAGACCTGCTCGGCCGGCGTTCCCATCAAGAGCTTCTTCACGGGCAGCTCCATCTTCTTGCCCGAGAGCGTACGCGGCACGGCGCTGACCTGGAAGATCTCGTTGGGCACATGGCGCGCCGAGAGCGCGGCCCTGATGCTCGACTTCATGCGTTTGACGAGTGCGTCGTCCAGCGTCATCCCTTCGCGCAGGACGATGAAGAGCGGCATGTAGCTCTCGCGTCCGAGGTACTCGAGATCGACGACGAGGCTGTCGAGCACTTCGGGCATCGCTTCGACAGCGCGGTACAGCTCGGCGGTGCCCATACGGATGCCGTGCCGGTTGATCGTCGCGTCGCTGCGCCCGTAGATGATGGCGCCGCCGCGCGGCGTGATGCGGATCCAGTCGCCGTGACGCCACACCGGATGGCGGTCGTCACGGCTCATGTAGATGTCGAAATAGCTGTCGTGATAGCGCCGGCCCCGCGGTCCCGCCGGCTCGTCACCCCAGAGATAGAGCGGCATCGAGGGCATGGGCTTGGTGCAGACGAGCTCGCCGACCTCGTCGACGAGCGAGCGGCCGTGTCCCTGCGAATCGGGCTCGCTCCAGGCCTCGACCGCGGCGCCGAGGCAGCGGCACTGCATCTCGCCGGCGACCACGGGAAGCGTCGCCATTCCGGCGACGAAGGCGCCCGCGAAATCGGTGCCGCCCGAAATCGGGTTGAGCCAGACGTCGCGCCCCTCGACCTTCGGCAGCTTCGCCCAGATCCATTCATAGCAGTCGATGGCCAGCGGCGAGCCGGTCGCGCCGACGGCACGGATCGAAGACAGGTCGCCGGCCGCCTGCGGCTCGACGCCCGCCTTCAGGCAACTGGCATAGAAAGCGGCGCCGGCGCCGAAGAACGTCACGCGCGTGGCGGCGGCGAAGCGCCAGACGGTCGACCAGTCGGTGAGGCGATCTTCGCCCGGGACGGCGCTTTGCGGGCCCGCAGGGCTGCCGTCGTACATGCAGACGGTGGTGCCGCCGAGCAGCGCCCCGAGCTGCGAATTCCACATGATCCAGCCGGTCGAGCTGTACCAGTGGTAGCGGTCGCCGGCGTCGGCGCTGGCGCCGACGTTGTTGTGCAGCGCCGCCGCCTTGAGCGATTCGAGCATGACGCCGCCATGTCCGTGCACGATCGCTTTCGGCAGGCCGGTCGTGCCGCTCGAGTAGACGATCCAGAGCGGATGGTCGAAGGCGAGCCAGCGCGGCGCGAAGGCGGCTTCGGATGCGACGAGGGCGTCGAAATCGTGCGCCCGGCGCGATCGCGTCGCGAGGCGCTCGCGGTCGGCGGCGGCGTCGAGATTGCGCCAGAGAACGACATCGCGCACGGTCGGAAGCTTCGCGAGTAGCTCGGCGAGCACCGGCATCCGGTCGTGCGCGGTGCCGCCATAGGTGTAGCCGTCGCAGGCGATGAGCAGGACGGGCTCGATCTGGCGAAAGCGGTCGAGCACGGCGAGCGGGCCCATGTCCGCCGAGCACACCGACCACACCGCGCCGAGGCTGGCGCAGGCGAGAAAAGCGACCGCCGTCTGCGGCACGTTGGGCATGAACGCGACGACGCGGTCGCCAGGGGCGACGCCCAGCTTCGAGAACTCGGCGGCCAGCGCCCCGACCTGCCGGCGCAATTCGGGCCAGCCGATCTCGAGGGTCTCGCCGCGGAGCTGCATCGTCTCGTTGCGAAAAACGATCGCCGGGTGACCGGCGGCATGCGCCGGCCCGGCGTGGCGCAGGAGATGCTGCGCGTAGTTGACCTCCGCGCCGCGGAACCACTGCGCGCCCGGCATCGTCTCTTCGACGAGCACCGCGTCGTGCGGCGTCGGCGATTCGATCCCGAACCAGTCCCAGATCGATTGCCAGAAGGCGGGCAGCTCGTCACAGGACCAGCGCCAGAGCCGGTCGTAGCCGGCGGGCGTCGTCACGTCGAAGTCGAGGCCGCGCGACTCGCGAAGCCATTGCGTGTAGCGCAGGATCCGCGGTTCGAGCGATGGCATGGCGGCAGTCGGCGGGCGCGAATTACTTCTTCGCCGGCCGTTTGCTGTCGTCGATGTCGACGTACTGCCAGAACAGGTTGCCGTAGAGCGGCGCGCGCAGGCCAAGCAGCCAAGGCTGCATCAGCCAGGTAACGATACGATGCACGTTGTACTTCTGCGGCATGTACGCGGTGATGATCTTGAGCGCGTCGCGCATCAAAGCGAGCCGCTCGGGGCCATCCGGCAGGCTTTGCAGACGGCGGTACAGCGCATCGAATTGTGGGTCCTTGAAGCGCGAGAGGTTCTGTCCTCCTGCCGCAGGGCCGTAGAGGTTTTGCAGCGAGTCCTGGAAATCGGGCGAGGCATTCGTGCCGCCGAGTTGCCAGACCATGAGCGAGCCGGCCTGCGCGGCCTTGAGCTGCTCCGGCCATTGCGCGCTCTTGAACCGGAGCCGGATGCCGATCGCAGTCATGTTCTTTTGCCAGAGCTCGTCGAACTGGCGATCCGCAGCATCGGGCTCGGTGGCATATTCAATCACGAGCGGCTTGCCGTCGGGCAATTCGCGCCAGCCGTCATCGTTGCGATCGACATAGCCGTACATGTCGAGCAGGGCCTTGGCACGGGCGACGTCGTACTCGCTGTTCTCGCTCCGATAGTTTGGGTCGTACCCGTAGCCGCCGGGCGCGATGATCGACTGCGCGGCAATCGCCTGGCCGCGGCGTACGCTGCGAATCTCGGTGCCCACGTTCGTGGCGAGACTGATCGCCCGCCGCAGCGCGACTTTTTCCGGTGCCATGCCGCCGACGATCTTGTCCTCCATGTTGAAGTAGTAATACGTCCGGTCCGGATTCGCGAAGCGGTCCATGTGCACGCCGCGCTTGGCCAGGTAGGGCGCCAGACGACCGCCCGGCACCGCCTGGTCGGCGAACTCGAGCGGCACCGACATCAGCAGATCCAACGAGCCGTTGAGGAACGACAGCCATCGTGGCTGGCTTTCTTCGATGATCGATATCTCGACGCGGTCGATCATCGGCAGCTTGCGACCTTTGAACTGTTGCAGCAGCGCCTGACCTTGGGCATCGTCGGCCGCCGGTTCGCCGTCGTACCGGACCTCGCGGTATTTCTCGTTGCGCTCGAGCACGATGCGCGAGCTGCGCCGCCACTCGACCAGTCGAAACGCCCCGGTTCCGACCGGATGCTCGCCAATCCTGTCGCCGTGGAACTCGACCACTTCGCGCGCCAGGGCGCCGTAGAGACTGCTGTCGGCGATCGTGTAGAGGAAGCGCGGGCGCGGGTTGGCCAGCTTGAACTGCAAGGTGTAGCGATCGAGGGCACGGACCCCTTCGACCTCGCGGTCATAGTCCAACGGTTTCTTTGTTTTCAGCGCAGTCTGACGAAGCTCGTCGATGCCGATCGCGCCTTCCTCGGCGAAGCTCGCGTAGCTGGGACTGATGTTCGCCGGATCGAAGAAGCGCTTCCACGAAAAGACGTAGTCGGCCGCGGTGAGCTCGCGCGGTTGGCCCTTGAATGCAGCGTCGTCGACGAAATAGGTGCCGGGCCGGATACGGATCGTCCAGACGCGAAAGTCGTCGCTGACCTCAGGCATGGCGACCGCCGTGTGGGCGACGACCTTGACCGGCCGCGCGAGATAGTCGAAACGGTAGGGCGCCTCGAAGACATGCGCCGTCACGATGCGCGAGTACAGGTCGGTAATCTTCGCCGGGTCGAAATTGGTTTCGGCGGCCACGAAGGCATAGCGCAGGATCTTCGCCGCCGAAGCCGCGCCCTCGGATTCGGCAGCGGCGGCGACTTCGGCACCCGCGACGGCCCAAAGGCCTGCTGCAGCCCTAAGGACTTCGCGCCTTCTCATGCCATGGCCTTTCGCTGCGCGCCTGCGTCGATGTCGACGTACTGCCACCAGTCGATCCAGAACGGCGAACGCCGGTAGCCCGTGAGCCAGGAATAGCTCAGGTCCGTAACGATCCGGTGCGTGCCCGCGCGGTAAGGGGCATACGCCGCCATCAGCTCGACCGACTTGTCGAAGAGCGCCTGCCGCTCGGGCCCGCTCGGCAACACCTTCAGCTGCTCGTAGACCTTGTCGAAAGCGGCGAGGCGAAACCGCGCGAGATTGCCTTTGCCGACCGATGGACCGTAGGCGCGTTCGAGGGCGCCCTGGCCGTCCGGGTTCGACGCCAGCGAGCCGACACGCCAGAGCATGAACTTGCCGGCCCGCACGGACTTCAGGTTCTCCGGCCATTGCGCCGTCTTCAGCGTCGCGCGCAGGCCGAGCGCGTCCATGTCCTTCTTCCACAGCTCGTCGAGCTGGCGGGAGACCTGATCGGATTGGGTCGCCATCTCGAGCAGCAGCGGCCGGCCGTCGGGCTGCTCGCGCCAGCCGTCGCCCTTGCGGTCGACATAGCCATAGATGTCGAGCAGCGCCTTGGCGCGCGCCGGATCGTATTCGCTCATCTCGGTTCGCAGATCGCTTCGATAGCCCTCGATCATCGGCGGCAGGATCGACTGCGCCGGGATCGCCTGGCCATGCCGCGCGATCCTGATTTCGCGGCCGACGTCGTTGCCCAGCGCCATGGCGCGACGCAGCGCCACCTTCTCCGGCGTATAGCCACCGACGAGTGGATCGTCCATGTTGAAGACAGTCAGCGTCACGTCGGGGCTCGGCGAACGATAGGCTCGAATGCCGCGCTTGGCGAGGTTGGGCGCCACCTTGCCGCCCGGCACCGCCTGATCGACGTACTCGTTGGGCAGGCGCTCGAGAAAATCATGCTCGCCGTTGAGGAACGAGAGCCAGCGCGGCTGCGGCTGTTCGATGATCGCGATCTCGACGCGATCGATCATCGGCAGGCGTCGGCCCTCGAAGCGCCGCGCGAGTTCGTGGCCTTCGTCGTCGCCCGCATTCGGTTCGGCGTCGTATATGTGCTCACGATAGCCCGCGTTACGCGTCAGGACGATGCGCGAGCTGCGTCGCCATCCGGCAAGGCGAAACGGGCCGGTGCCCACGGGGTGGTCGGTGATTCGATCGCCGTAGGCTTCGACCACTTCGCGCGCCATCGCGCCCAGGACGTCGCGTGCAGCCCAGGTGTAGAGGTGGCGCGGCCGCGATTCGCGCAGGCGAACGCGAAGCGTGTAGCGGTCGATGGCCTGCAAGCCTTCGACCTTGGCGTCGTAGTCGAAGGGCTTCTTGTTTTTCACAGCCGCGTCGCGCAGTTCCTGCAAACCGATGATCCCTTCGTCCTCGAGATTCGATTGGCTCGGGCTTTTCAGCGTCGGGTCGTAGATGCGCTTGAAGGAAAAGATGAAATCCTCGGCGACGAGCTCGCGCCGCTTGCCCTTGAATGCCGGATCGTCGGCGAACCAGATGCCAGGCTTGATGCGAAACGTGAAGGTGCGGAAGTCGGCCGAGACCTCGGGCATCGCCTCGGCAACCAGCGGCTTCAGCTTGAAGGGCCGCGCCAGGTGATCGTAGGTGAGGGGCGCATCGAAGATGTGCGCCGTGACCATGCGCGAATACAGGTCGCTGAGCTGGGCCGGGTCGAAGCCCGTCTCGGCGATCTGGAATGCGTAGCGCAAGACCTTTTCTCCGGCGCGGCCTTCCGCTGCGAGGGCTGTTGCGACGCCGATGCCGGGCAGCGCCCCCGCCGCCCAGCGCGCGGCCAGGGCTTGGGTCAATTGCCGGCGCTTCATTCGTCCACGGTCCTTAGGAATCTCTTCGAATGGAGTCTAGGCGCTAGACTCCATTCTCGAAATGGCTGCCTATCTCCTCCGGCGCCTGTGGCAGATGATTCCGACGCTGCTCGGCGTCGTGCTCTTGGTCTTTTTCCTTTTCAAGTTCTTCGGCGGCGACCCTGCCGAAATCCTCGGCGGCCTCAACGCCACGCCGGAGCAGGTGCAGGCGATCCGCGACCAGCTCGGCCTGAACCAGCCCTGGTATGTGCAGCTCGGCATCTATCTCAAGGGCATCGTCACGCTGAACTGGGGCGAAAGTTTCGCCACGCACGAGCAGGTCAGCCACATCTTCGCCACCCGGCTGCCAGCAACGCTCACGGTGATGACGCCCATCCTCGTCTTCGATACCCTGCTCGCGCTGCCGGTCGCGATGTGGGTCGCCTACCGGCGTGGCTCGGTCAGCGACCGCGCCATCATGATCATCAGCACGGTGGCGCTCTCGGTTTCGTTCCTCGTCTACATCATCCTCGGCCAGTACGTGTTCGGCTTCGAGCTCGGCTGGTTTCCGGTGCAGGGCTGGAGCGACAGCGTCTTCAAGAACCTCGTCACCTACGTGCCTTTGCCGGTGATGCTCGCGCTCATGGTCGGCCTGGCGCCGCAGACACGCCTGTACCGCACCTTCTTCCTCGACGAGCTCGGCCACGACTATGTGCGCACCGCGCGCGCCAAGGGCATGACCGAAAAGACGGTGCTCTTCAAGCACGTGCTGCGCAACGCGATGATTCCGATCCTCACCAATGTCGGCCTGGCGCTGCCCGGCATCTTCGTCGGCTCGTTTCTCCTCGAGGTCTTCTTCTCGATTCCCGGCGTCGGCCGCGAGATCATCCTCGCCGTCAATCGCAGCGACTACCCGGTCATCCAGGCCTTCACGGTCTATCTGGCGATGATCACGATGCTCGTCAACCTGGGCGTCGACATCCTCTACAAGCTCGTCGATCCGCGGGTCGTGCTGAAGTAAGGCCCTCGGCATGAGCGCCATCCTGCCACCGCTCGCGGCGCCGGCCTCCGGCACAGCGGCGCGCTCCGAAGGCGTCTGGCGCGCGGCATGGCGGCGCATGCGCAGGGACAAGGTCGGCGTCGTCTCGCTCGCCATCGTGCTTGTCTTCGTACTCATGATCGTGCTCACGGCAACCGGCCTCGTCGCCGGCGGCTGGCAGAAGGAAGTCGGCGTGCCGAGCGCACCGCCGAGCTTCATGGGCCCGGCCAAGGCCGTCGAATCCGAAGCGATCGCCGGGCCGACCGGACCGCCCGTCGACATCTCGGCGGTCGACCCGCTCGCGCCTCGCTACAAGGAATGGGCCGAGCGCGCCGCCAAGTACAAGACGGTCGAAGCGCCGAAGGCGCAGACGCTGCCGTTCGGCGGCGACCGGCTCGGCCGCGACGTGCTCGCCAAGGCGATGAAGGGAACGCAGACTTCCGTCTTCGTCGGTCTGCTCGCCGCCATCGTCGCCACGATCATCGGCACCGTGCTCGGCGCCCTCGCCGGCTTCTTCGGCGGCAAGGTCGGCGATTTTCTCGAGTGGGTCTACAACGTCTTCACGTCGATTCCCGACATCCTGCTTCTCCTTTCGTTCGCCGTCATCTTCGGCCGTGGCATCACGAGCGTCGCGATCATCCTGGCCCTGGTCGGCTGGACCGGCGTCTATCGCCAGGTGCGCGCCGAGTTCATCAAGCATTCGACGCGCGACTACGTTCGCTCGGCCGAGGCGATCGGCGCCTCGGCAACGTCGCGCATGTTCAAACACATCCTGCCGAACGTGAGCCACGTCATCCTGGTGCGCATGTCGCTGCTGGTCGTCGCCTTCATCAAGTTCGAGGTCATCCTCTCCTACCTCGGCCTCGGTGTCGGCGTCGACGACGTGTCCTGGGGAACGATGCTCGCCGAAGCGCAGAGCGAGCTGATCCTCGGCTACTGGTGGCAGCTGGTCGCGGCCACCGCTTTCATGGCGGTCTTCGTGACGGCGTTCTCGATGATGACCGACGCCCTGCGCGACGCGCTCGACCCCAAGCTCAGAGGCCTCGAATGAGCGATGCGCTCCTTTCGATCGCCGACCTGCGCGTCGCCTTTCGTCTCGGCAAGGAGGACGGCGTCGTGCGCCGCGTCGAGGCCGTCAGGGGCGCGAGCTTCGACGTGCCCGAAAACACCACGGTCGCACTCGTCGGCGAATCGGGCTCGGGCAAGAGCGTGACAGCGATGTCGATTCTCAACCTGCTTCCGGAAAACGCCGAACGCTCGGGTGCCATCACTTTCCGCGGCCGCGACATGCTGGCGCTGCAGCGCGATGAACTGCAAAAGCTCCGCGGCAAGGAGATCGCCTGCGTCTTCCAGGACCCGATGAGCT
>ODAK010001919.1_pt1 | contig 22132 bp, 29 predicted proteins | sample 1539591 | NCBI WGS metagenome assembly ODAK01 (sample SAMEA3539303, study PRJEB22396) | soil metagenome | biome: tundra; feature: field; material: soil | place: USA | collected 2010-05 | depth 0.15 m | reverse complement strand
CCTCAACACCATCAAGCCACACTACCCAGAACTAGCTGTTGCTATTCAACAGATACGTAACATGACAGCCAACCTAGAGCCATGTGAGGATGCGGAGTTGTGATTGCGCAATTAGAGCTTTCTTTAGAGGGGAAAATAGAGCAGAATTGTGCTGCTTTGAGACCCAGATTTAGAGTTGAAGAAATGAGAGTTCTTTATTTGTCCGGCCTGAGCTGCAGTGAAGTAGCCAAGCAAATGGGCCTAAACAAAGGTTCTGTTTATGGGCATTTACACGACATAGGAATAACAAGTCAAAGAAAGATAAAATTTGTTCATCCAAAAGAGGCCGAGATAAGGGGGCTTTATGAATCCGGTTTAACATGCCAGCAAGTCGCGGATAAGTTGGGCATGACCGCCAGCTGCGTAAATCAGAATTTACGGCGCATTGGGATAAAGGGTCGGATGGTTGGCGGAAAAGGCAGGATACACCCAAAATATGTTCATCCTAAGGACGCAGAGATTAAGGCGCTTTATTTGACAGGTAAGGGTTATCGTGAGATAGGGCAAATCCTAGGCCTTGGACGTGGCGGCGTTCATCACTCTTGTCAGCGGCAGGGTATAAATCGCGCGCCAATTGATCGGCTTGCGGGAAAGGAAAATGAGATAATTGCGCTCGCCAAAACCGGAGTTGGCTGGAAGGCGATTGGGCGGCGTCTTGGCATTAATGGTAATAGCCGTAGCTCAATTAGAACGCTACTGAAGAAACATGGGATTAATGCCCATTGGAAAAACTTTAAAGAGCAGGCCGCACATCGGGTGCTCGATAACACCTTTATTCCCCGTTCTTATCCCTGCTTTGAGGAGCCGACAATGAAGCCTAAAAAGTCTCCCGCCGAGAAATCGCGAGACTATTACTACAGCAATCACATCGCCAACAAGGCTAAGGCAGGCGTTAGAGCATACACCCGCTACTGGACATTCGAGAAGGGCAATGCCTTGGCGCAAGCTAAGCGTAATCTGAGGCGTATAGTTTCACGCATTGCACGTAATGTATCGATTCGTAGAGCGATGAGAAAGGAGAATGTGTTGGGATGCAGTTACGATGATGCTCGCTTACACATAGCATCACAATTTAAACAGGGATGGGCTTGGTCTAATCACGGCCTTCTCTGGGAGATAGATCATATCCGCCCACTCATCTCGTTTTCTAATCTACTTGATCCAGTACAATTTAGGGAAGCCGCACACTACACCAACTATCGTCCCATTGAATGCGGCATCAACAGGAGCAATGGCAGAAAGCAGCGGGCTATGTATGCAACAAGCTAGGGTAGAACTTTTTAGAAGACTGTATTTCCAAAACACTAGGTGCGGTGTTGGCGTCGCCCGACCAAACCTTATTTGACCTTGGCTAAATCTGCTTTACATACTGCTGATAGTGACGAGCTTACCATAGCTGCTTTGGCTATCAGTCTTGGAGTCACTCGACCGACCATTTACGCATGGCTAAAACTGCCCGGCTGCCCGGCTAAAAGGGTGGTGGCGGACTGGCAGAAGTGGGTGAAGGATGCCAACTTAGACAGCCAAAGCCTGAGAGATAAGAAGACGGCGGCTGAGATCAAGCTGCTCAACGCCAAACTGGACCGGGAGGAGCGCCGGAGCATAGCAAAGGTGGAAGTGGACCAACTGTTATTGCATATTTCTAGCAGAAGCCGGTCAATGCTCTATCAGTTCATGGAAACGGAGCTACCGTCCAAGCTGGATGGCATGAGCGCAGGCCAAATGAGGCCCATCCTGCGCGAAAAGGCCGACGAGATATGCGATGCCATGGCTGACCTGATAAACAAGCTGGAACAGGGCTAGAAATGGCTGAATGGCCCACATGGAAGGCGGGATGGAGGAAACCAGATAGGCGACCCATCTGGGAATGGCTCCACGATCACTGGACGCTGCCGCCCGCCTATCAGGGGCCAGGCCGTTTTGACGTGAGCCGGTCGCGGCACCTGATGGCTCCCTTTACCTCCTTTCAGGATGACGCAGTTAAGGAGATCACCTGCATGGCCGCGGTTCAGACCGGCAAGACCTTGTTTGTGGAAGGTTGCATTAGTTGGGTTATTTGCAATTCCCCCGGCCCAATCATGTGGACGCTGCAAACCGACGACGACGCCAGGAAGCATTGCGACGAACGGTTCATGGAGGCGCTGAAAAGCATCAAGGGGGTGAGGGATATTATGCCGGATGGGCGGCACCAGAAGACCAAGACCGACATCTATTTTGGCCCTTTCTTCCTTTCCGTGAACGGGGCCAATCTCAATTCCCTCCAGCGCGTTTCAATCCGCTATAAGTTCAATTCGGAGGTTCATTTGTGGAAACAGGGTTTGCTTGACCACGCCCGGGCGCGCGTTAGCGCTTTTGAGCAATCCGGGAACAGCAAGATAGTTAACGAATCACAAGGGGGAATCGCCGATGACGACTTCGACAAAGCCTACAAAGCAGGTCACCAAGCCGAGTGGGCGGTGCGCTGCTTCGGGTGCGGACGGCTCTCCCCGCTGGTTTTCTCTGGCAACCGCGCAGACGACCCATTGGTTAAGGCCAATGTGGTTTGGAACGCTGACGCCCGCAGAAGCGACGGGACTTGGAACGTTGGGCGAGCTTGTGAGACTGCGCGTTGGGAATGTCCGTTTTGTGGCGTGGCTCACGACGATTCAGCCCGCACGCGCGCTCGATGGAACGCAGACGGTGAATATCTGGTTTGTCGAAAAGATGCGCCAGCCCCCCTCCGAAGCTATCGCTGGGAAGCCATGGTTGCTCGGCCAATGGCAGACCTTGTTAGCCAGTTTTTAGAAGCCCGCCGTCAGCAGAAGCAAGGTGTAACGCAGGCCATGATGGACTTCACGCGGCAGCGCCGGGCGCTCCCGTGGAAGGATGACATGGCGAACGAGCTGGTGCTGCTGCGCGGCGCTGGCTACCTACTGACCGACCCAGCCCTGCGCGAGAAAATAGACAACGAATCGGTGCGCTTTATGACCGTGGATCGCCAGCGCGACCATTTCTGGGTGGTCATCCGGGGCTGGCGCTTCGATAGTTCAAGCCGCTTGCTCTACTTCTCCCGCACCCAGACCGTGGAACAACTGGTTGATTTGGCTGCATTGTTCCACGTGGAACAACAGCTAGTCTTTGAGGACACCGGCTATTTCCCGGACGGGGGCTATGCCGACTGTGCCCGCTATGGCTGGACGGCGCTGAAGGGGTCGGGCGAGCTTTCATTCCCTATCGAGGTGAATGGGGCCAAGTTTCGCCGCATGTGGAGCCAGGCGGTCCGCATCCAGAAGGATGCAAGGTTTATCCCCTTGGTTCACTGGGCCTCCGACCCGATCAAGGACGTGCTGCACAACGTCCGCTCAGGGAAAGGGGCCAAGTGGGAAACGCCCGACGACCTCTCGCCCGAATATGAGAACCACATGAGCGGGGACCGGAAGAAAGCCTTCGATAACAAAAAGACCGGCCGGCAAGAATGGCGCTGGCAGCGGATTCACCCGAATCACGCTTGGGACTGCGAGGCCATGCAAATTGCGGCGGCGCTGATGACCGGCGTTTTAAGCTCGCCAACGCCGGCGAAAGAAGCCGAAACTCCGGCTACACCTGTGGCATGATCGTTACCTTCAATGCCTTTCATCTGGGCGATAATCTGGTGCACCTGCATTTCATGCGGGCGTGCGCGAAGGCATATCCGTCGAAAGAGTTCGCCCACTACGCGAACCCGCAGCACACGCCGCAGCTCCAGCCACTAGTGTCCGACATATCCAACCTAAAGCTTTTGGATACTTGTCCCGAGAATGCGATCAACGCCTGGCGCGGAGCCGACGACTTCTGGTATCTGCACTCGGAGCGGAATGATTTTACCCGGTTTCATTGCGACTGGTTTGCCCATCTCGCCCGCAAGATGGGCTTGGATAATCCGGTTTGCGAGGCCGAGGAGATGCAGTTTGACTATCCGGCGCTGGCCCCCGCGCCGGGCACCGGGCACTCCGAGCATTCGGTCTTTGATTATCTCCTGATCAATTCCATTCCCCATAGTGGCCAGCTGCGCAGCTTCAACACCCAGGCGTTTACGCTCATGGCGAAGCAACTGGTGGACCGGGGCGCGAAGGTCATCACCACCTTTCCCACGGGCGTTTGCGACAGCACCCATGATGGTAGCAATGGATTGAGCGTTACGGCCATTGGCAGGCTATCCACTGCCGCTAGAACCATCATCGGCTGCGTCACCGGCCCGAGCTGGCCCTGCATGAATATCTGGAACCGGGGCAAGCGTTTCATTTGGATGCTCGATAACGAGCGGGTGCAAATCATGCCCGACACGAAGCACGTTAGAACCTGTGAGGAGGCGCTAAGCTTGCTGTGAGCTACAAGGACTCCATCACCTCAGCCATGACGGAGTTGGGCAAGGACAAGGATGCCTTGTTCATTGGCTACGGCATTCGCCACGGCAAGGCGATGGGCACGCTGGCCGGCGTCCGCGAGACGCAGCTCCTTGAAACGCCCATTGCTGAGAACCTGATGGTGGGCTTGGCCATCGGCCTATCGCTGCGCGGGAAGAAGCCCGTCGTGTTTATCGAGCGCGCCGACTTCCTGCTCAATGCGCTCGATGCCATCGTAAACCACCTGGTTAAGATTGAGCTGATGAGCCGGAAACAGTTCAAGCCGGCGTGCATCTTGCGGATCATCGTTGGCAACAAGGCGAAGCCGCTTTTCACGGGCGAGACGCACACGCAGGATTTCATGGCTGGCTTCCGGGCGCTGGTTCACGAGAAATGCGCCAAGCCGATGAGCGTCGTGCGGCTGGTCAGCCAAGATCCACCCGACTACATCGCTGGAACCTTTCGTTTGGCCCATGACGCCCTCGCGCATGGCCATTCCACCGCAGTCTTTGAAATGAAGGATGACTATTGAAAGCCTACGCCCTCTATCGCAAAGGCTACAAGGAAACGCTGCTCTATTCCGAGCACGCAGAGCAACTTTACACGCGCCAGTCGGAATCACCGCACCATCAAACCTCAAAGAATAACCCCATGATTGGCTATTGGCGTCCGCTCATTTTTGAGAATCGCCGGGAAATCAAGGCTTACCTTCTGCTTCACGGACTATTGGTCGGAGACCACGACGTGCGGCGCATCACCATCACATGAAACTGATCTATTTTGAAGCTGCCTGGGCGGCCCACCAGCGCATCCTCGCTACTCGCGCTTGGGATACCGCCCTAATTGAAACGTCTGCTATAGCAGTCATTACCGCTGCCATCCGACTATGCAAGCCGCTCTCCTAACTTCCATAGACGCCCCGCTCCAGGTCCGTGAAGTCGTTCCCACCGCCTTGCGGTACGGCCAGGTGCTTGTGAAGATACTTGCCAGCGGCATCTGTGGAGCCCAACTCGCTGAGATTCGCGGGGACAAGGGGAACGCAAATCATCTGCCCCATCTCTTGGGGCATGAAGGGGTCGGGATTGTCACAGAAGTTGGCCCAGCCGTCACGCGCGTCAAAGTGGGTGAAAAATGTGTATGTCATTGGCGAAAGGGCGAAGGCATTGAGTCGGAATTTCCCCGTTACATTTATGAAGGCAAAGAAATCACGAGCGGTAAGGTCGTCACCTTTGCCGAAGCGGCAATCATATCGGAAAACCGGCTCACTCCCGTCCCGGCAAGCACTCCTGACGAGCTATGCGCTCTACTCGGATGCGGCCTGTCCACCGCCCTCGGAACTATTGAAAATGAAGCCGCTTTGAAGTTTGGGGAGAACATCCTGATCGTCGGCGTGGGCGGGCTTGGGTTGAATCTGATCCTAGCAGCCAAGATTCGGGGCGCGGGGCATATCGTGGCCTGCGATACGCGGGACAAGGGCCAGCTAGCCCTGTCCATGGGGGCCACGACCTACTTCCGGCCCACCGCTAACATTGGCCGGCTGGCCTACGGCGGCAAGAAGCCGGAGTTTGACGTGATCGTGGACACTGCCGGCATGGCTGATTCCATGGAGGCGACGCTGCCGTTCCTCGCCTCGGGCGGCCGCTTCATCATGGTAGGCCAGCCCAAACCCAACGCCGACGTAATCATGCAGAAGGCGCGGCACATGTTTGACGGTGAAGGCAAGACGATCAAGGCCACCCAGGGCGGCCAGTTCAACCCCACGAAGGATATTCCGCGCTACGTGGACCTGTGGGAATCAGGTCGGTTGAAGCTCGATGGCCTCATCACCCACCGGCTGCGGCTGGAGGATGTGAACGAAGGTTTAGAGCTGGTTCGGTCGGGGCAGGCCGGCCGCGTGCTGCTGGAGATGAACTAACATGCCTCTCTCACTCTCGCTTGAATCGCGTACGCTGGAGGAACTACGCAAGTTCTCGGACACCTTTGTCGAGACCGGCACGCATCTGGGCGGCGGGGTGCAATCGGCGCTGGAGGCGGGCTTTGAGGTAATCATGTCATGCGAGCTTGACCCGGCCCTGTTCAAAGCGGCGCGCTATCTCGTGGAACTTAATCCCGTGGGCCGGGAAAAGGTGCGGTTGTTTCTTGGCGACTCCGCCACGCTCCTGCCGGAAATGCTTCGGATGTGCGGCAAGCCGTCAGTCGTTTTCCTCGATGCGCACCGGGAGGAAGCGGAAGGAATCACGCCGAGCTTTCCGCTGGAGCTGGAGTTTAGGGCACTCCTTTCAGCTCCCCGTCGGGACCACATGATCCTCGTGGATGACGTGGACCTTTGCGGAAAACCCCAGATGGCCGGCGTGACGCTCGATGACATCAAAGGGCGGCTGATGCAAATTTTCCCGCTCTACAAATTCAGCCGGCTCTGGGGCGCACGTCACGAATCACTGCTAGTTGCTGATCCCCGATGAAAACGCTCGCGTTCGTTTTCAGCTACAATCGCCCAGAGACCCTACGGGCCTGTCTCGACTCTATTAGCTACAATAGTGATTTTATTCCTGATGAGGGCCATATCATCGACGACTGTTCGCCGGACCCTGAGGTAAAAAAGGTAATTCACGAGAGCGGTATTACCTTCAAGACTGGAAGCTATGTCTTCAAGGACACAAATCGCGGCCTGGGCGACTCGGCCCAAATGGCCTTGAAGCGTGCCCGCGAGGCCAACCCAGACTTTGTTTTCTTCATCGAGGGGGATTATGTGTTTCGCAGACACGGCCTCGACTGTGTGCTGGATTGCCTGACTAACACACCCGAGGGAGATAGTTGCCTCGGCATTGCCGGCTACGATCACCCGAATCAGCGCGATCCCCTTTATATCGACCATATTTTCCCCAGCTGCATGAAGGCGCAGGTGGGTGAGGACAACGTGAACCGGGCAGCCCTGCACAAGCCGCGCATGGTGGAGGGGCTGTTCAATTACTCCCTAGAGCTAGTAAGCAACACCTGCTGGACCTCTTATCTGCATTGGGCCAACATCATGAAGGTGGCGGCCGAGTTTCCCGAGCTGCACGACATGCTGGACCATGCTTGCGCCCCGCGGGCAAATCACAAATATGGCTACCTCCCAAAATATCAGGCCCAACGAACGGTGGACGACGGGATGTTATCCCATGCCCTGTCTTTATGCTGGAACCGTTACGCGATCAAGCATGGAATTGATCGAGAGAGGTTTGGTGCGTGGCTTAATATCCGACCCTCGGTGGCGGAGCATCGTTTTGAAGGTGGAACCAATTTCTCCTAATGGACTTCACGATCACACCGACTGAGCACAAGTTCACTTCCACCGGGATAAAGTTCTGGCGGCACCAAGAGGCCATGGAGAGCTACCGTGCCGGCACGGGCCGCAGCGTCATCTCCACCCACATCAGCCCCGAGGGAGCGTGCAACCTAAAATGCCCTTACTGCTCAGTCACCTACCGCGACACGCACCAGCGGATCGCGCTGCCGGTTATCCATGAATATGTTCACGACCTGCAATCTCGCGGTCTGAAAGCTGTTATCCTGACAGGTGGCGGAGAGCCGACGATCTATCCCAAATTCAATGAGCTGGTGCAATGGCTCCATTGGCATGGGCTAAAGGTCGCCCTTATCACCAACGGCACGCAGGCGAAGCGAGTGGAGGCCAAGACCTGGGCTTGCTTCACTTGGGTGAGAATTTCGCTGAACGTATTTGATGGATGGGAGGAAAAGATCAGGATTCCGACCGACCAGCTCTCGCCCGATTGCACCGTGGGCTGTTCCATGGTTTACACACCCGAGCATCGCCTCGATACACTCCAGAAGGCGTCAGCGGTGGCAACGGCGAATCAGGCGCAGTATGTCCGCGTGCTGCCGAATTGCCTCTTGGAGCAAGAGAAGCTCATTGCCCAGCACGAGGCGCTAGACCGTGACTTTGCCTCAATTGGCGACGCCCGTTTCTTCCAACAGCACAAGCTCCACGGCGCGCCCGGCTGCGGCACCTGCCACCAGTCCTACTTCCGCCCCTACCTCAGCGAAGTTATCTCCACGGAGAGCGGCGAGCCCGGCACGGTCTATCCCTGCGACTCGGTGGTGTTGAACGGGCAGGCCATGCACTTTCCCGAGTTATTTCAGCTTTGCCCGGCATCGAAGGTACTGGACTACATGGACAAAAAGCTGCCGCACAAATTTGACCCACGAAAGAACTGCACCGGGTGCGTGTTCACGAAGAACGTGGACATGCTCGATGACTACGCGCGCACCGGCGAAGGCCAATTCAATAGCGAACCCCTAAAGCACGAGGATTTCGTATGAATCAGTTTACCAAGGACTACTATGAAAATGGCAAGGCGTGCCATTTGAGCCTTTACGAGAATTACCGCTGGTTGCCCGAGCTGACAATCCCCATGGCCGAGAGCATCGCTGCGGCCTGCCACATTAACCGCAGCGACGTGATCCTGGACTTTGGTTGTGCCAAGGGCTATTTGGTCAAGGCGCTGCGCGGGCTGGGCTATCTCGCCTACGGGACTGACATCAGCGAATACGCGCTGGGCGAAGCCGACGAGGTAACGAAGCCCTATCTTGGCCTGTCATTCGACGCCAGCGAAGCCAAGTTTGACTGGGCGATTTGCAAGGACGTGCTGGAGCACATCACGGAGGACGATCTGCCGGTCAAGCTGCGGGGCTTGCGTAATGCAACGGAGAATATCTTCATCGCCGTGCCGCTGGGCAACAACGGAGCTTACACGATCCCCGAGATGGAGCTGGACGTAACGCACCAAATTCGCCGTCCGCTCTGGTGGTGGTCAAGCCAGTTGGACGACGCCGGGTTCAAGCACATCACCAGCTCCTTCGCCATGCGGGGCATCAAGGAAAACTGGACACGCAAATATCCTTTCGGCAACGGATTCCTGGTTGCCCACTAAATGAACTATGCCACCAAAGAACAACTCATCGCCTTCGAGGACCAAATCAAAGCGGAGTGGGAAGCCGGCGAACTGCCATGCTTGCTCCATCTCGCGGGCGGCAACGAAGAACAGCTCATCGCTATCTTTGACGAAGCGCGTGAAGGAGACTGGTTCTTCAGTTCCCACCGCAATCACTATCATGCGCTCTTGGGGGGCATCCCCGCGGGAGTATTACAAGGAGCTATTAGAGGAGGGCGCTCTATGTTCACCTTCTCCAAAGAGCGAAACTTCCTATCCTCTGCAGTTCTGGCCGGAAGTTGTGGAATCGCCGCCGGAGTGGCATTGGACCTCAGGCAAATGGGTTCGACCAATCGAGTCTGGTGTTTTGTTGGCGACGGAGCCATTGCCGAAGGCCACTTCTGGGAAGCGATCAATTTCGTGGAAGGCCACGCTCTGCCCTGCACCTTCGTCATTGAAGACAACGGGCGCCAAGTCGATACGCCCAAAGCAGAATACCAAGGCCCGTTTAGCAGGATGGAGCAGGCTCTTGAGAATTTTAGTTGCGTCCGGCGCTATGAATACGCGCCCACTTACCCCCACGCCGGCAGTGGCTGTAAGTTCAAAATCACGTTTAAAGAAGAAGCCATTCAACGCATGAAGGCCAACCAATGAGCACCGCCGTCCTAATGTCCGGGCAGTTCCGCACCTTCGAGCAAACGCTGCCGACGCACCACTGGCACGTTTACCGGCACTTCCCGGACCTGCATTTCTTCCTCGTCATGCAAAAGACGGTGCCCGGCCCGCGCAGCGTGGACTCGGAGGCCATGGTGAAGCTCTTGGAAGACAAGTACGGCAAGGATCATGTCCACGCCAAGCTGATCGACGATCCTACGGACCTGCCGATGATCCCGAAGAAGTTCGGGTTGTACGCGCCCTACGAGAATGCTGCCCCGCATCCCCAGCTCATGATGCAGCATTGGTATCAGAATGAGGTCTGGAAGCTTTTTACCCAGTCGCATAAAGACGGCGACTCCATGGAAGAAGCCATCATTCGGATGCGGGCCGATAACTTCTTCCACTCCTTCACGATGCCGCCGCAACCCCTGCCGTCGAACATCGTCTATTCCCCTTGGTTCGGGCGCTTCGGCGGCATCAATGACCGGCTGGCGATCATCTCCCCAGGCGCGGCAGAAGCCTATTTCACGGTTTACGATAAGATCGACGCATTGCTAGCGCTCGGTTGCCCCTTCCATCCTGAATCGCTCCTAAAGGCCGCGCTGGAGATGGCGCATGTCTTCTCCGACGATACCCTGCTGGCCGACTTTGCCACCTACAGAGTGACCGGGAATCATCGCTCTATGGAAACGCTGCCGGTGGACATGCACCGCCGCTAGCTATTGACCGACTGGCGTTAATTGTCAGTCGGGGTGTGGCGGCGCATGGTGCGGCTGCGAGGCGGCTGTGCGCCGCTTTCGCCCGTTGACAAAACGCCTTGTGACATGGTCGTCCAATTAGCCAACGTTCTGCTGCGGCAGGCCGCCAACACCACCAACTCCCGCCAGTATTTGACTGACATCCTGACCTCCAAGTTCGGGGCCATCAACACCCAAAGCGGGCAAATCGTTGCTACAACGGTCAATGGAAAATCCATGACGCTGCAAACGATACCCGGCATGAACCTAGGCCAATTTCTGGCCGCCACCGAACTTGCCTTGTCCACCCTTGAAAGCGGCTTGCAGCGGGTTGGGCGGTCAACGTGGAACGTCGCCCGATGAACAAACTCCAAAAGATCGTCTCAAAACTGCTCGGCTTTTCCTCGCTGATTGATGCGGCGAACTGGCGTGAACGCTACGAGCGGCCCTACAAGCCCACCACGGCCAATTCGCTGACGGTTGATGTCACGCTGCAGGATTACACCCTGCTTGTTTCCGACTCCCGGCAGCTCTATTGGAACGTCGGGCCGGTGACGGGTGCCATCGACGACAAGGCCACCTATACCGTCGGCCGCGCGTGGAACGCGAAGTTCTTAGGCAAGGATCAGGCGTGGCGCGCCCTAGCTGAAAACTGGGTCAATCGGATATGGTACCCGATGGCCGATGTTCGCGGAGGCATGTTCAACTTCAAAACAGACCTTCGGCTCCTGAGCACCCAGACGGACGTTGACGGCGAAATTTACGTCTTCCTCACCGAGACGGACACCGGCTTTCCGCAGATTCAGCTAATCCCCTCGACGATGGTTGGCCAGCGTAACGCCAAGCCTTTGGTCGAAGACGGCCCTTACAAGGGGCTGCAGATTTGCCAAGGCGTAATCATCAATGACAAGGGCACCGCCGTGGCCTACCGCGTCCTTGGCCAGAAGGTGGACGATGACAAGGATTACTCGGCCCGCGACCTGATTCAGATTGGCGACCCGAAGACGAGCGACCAGGTGCGCTTCTTTCCCGCCTTCACCCACGCCATTCTCGACTTGAAGGATTTGCGGTTGATTCAGGGCAACGAGAAGATCATCTCCATCATTGCTTCCACCATCGGCCTGATTGAGCAGAATGAGCTGGGCACGGCTGACCCGAACGATCCCGCCAACTTCCTGCGCAAGACCAACAACCAGTTCATGCTGGGCACCGATAGCATCGGGCCACAAATCACGACCAAGAATTACAATGGGGTTTCGACGCAATATTTTCGCGCCGGCACGGGCTCTAAACTGGAGCAATTGAAAAACGAGCGCCCCGGCGATGTTTGGGACAAGTTCATGAACCGGCTGATCCGCAACGCCTGCGTGGGCATGGGCTGGCCCTACGAACTTACTTGGGACGCATCGGCTTTGGGCGGGGCGAACGTCCGCTTGCTTGTATCAAAGGCCATGCGGACGGTGGAAGACCGGCAAGACCTTCTGCGGCCCGTCGCGCGTCGAATCGTGGGCTACGCCGTGGCCAAGGCCATTAAGATGGGGGCGCTGCCGCCCAATCCCGAATGGTACGAGTGGGACTTTTCCATGCCGCCGAATATGTCGGTGGATTATGGACGCGAGGCCGTGGCTGAGCTGAACGATTACAAGTTCGGCCTGAAGAACATGGCGGATATCCTATCTGAGCAGGGCATTGATCTGGAGGATCATGTTGCTGCGCGAATTCGAGAAAACGAGATGCTTGCCGCCGCCGGCTTGCCGTCCTACGGACCAAGCGCCAGAGAAGCTACCGACATCAACGCCCCGCCGCCCTCACTCCCCGGTGATCCCCAGCAATCGCAAAACCCTACCAGTAATCCGAAGGCTTAACTGCCTGCCGGCGAAGCGCAGGTTGTTGACCTTGGGCGGAGAGGTATGCCGACCAAGGAAGCGCAAAAGATTTGTTTCGAACGCCGACTCAGTTTTGGCGCAGTCAACAGCCGAGGTTTTGAAGACCTGTCCCTCATCACTGGCGGAGTCGAAGCTCTGGGCCACGGACTATTTGTAGACGAAAAGTCCATCTCTGGGCTGACGAAGCTTTTGATGGGCAAGACGGTTCCCGGCTATCTGACGCACAACGGCTTGGCACAGGGCGACCGGCTGGGCCAGGAGATCGGGCTGTTCTCTGGTTTCTACCGCGACGGCATGAAGGTCAAGGCGCAGCAATTTACGTTTCTTAATTCCTTCAAGAAGCATGACGCAGCTACCCACGATAAATTAGTGGAATTAGCGTCCGAAGTTCCCGACCAGTTCGGGCTATCCGTGGTATTCGAAGGCAGCGCGGTCTGGGTCGATAACGACGGCGATGAGACGCCCGCCGATGAGATGAAGCCCGAGAATTGCTCGGCAGACTATCCCTGCATCCGCTTTAGTGCCGTTGAATCAGCGGACTTTGTGAAAGCGCCTGCGGCAAATCCAGATGGGCTGCTTGCTGAGAAAGTTGACGAATCAGCCAATGTATTTATGGCCACCAAAACCGAATTAGATACTCACGTCGCCGCGCTCGCCGTCAAAGACGCTGAGATTGCCGCACTTTCCGCTTCCAATAAAGCCGCGCTGGATAAGCTGACGGCCGATCACGTTGCCGCCCTAGCCTCTGCTCTTACCGCGAAGGACGAGGAGCACGCCGCTGAACTGGCGGAGATTGAATCTCAGGTTTCCGAAATTGAGAAGACCTCTGCCGAAGCCCTTGCCGCCAAGGACGTTGAGCTGGCCGCCGCCAAGGTAATGGACATTACCAAATCGGGCGTTGCGCCGGCCATTGCAATGGCCGCCCATGTCGCCGTTGCGTCCGCCGTCACGCTGCCGGCCCCCGGCAAGTTCGATAGCGAAAACTGGGAAATCTACTCCGGCCTGGCCGAGAAATCCCCGGCCGTCGCCGCTGAGTTCAAAGCGAAGTATCTCACGAGGTTCACCAATTCCAAATACGTCGCTTAATCTTTCCTAACTACCTACTTCTATGGCTAATACAATTGCAGGTGTCAATCCTACCCGGATTGCCCAACTTACGCTGACGGCCCTCAAGGCTCGTTTGCCCCTGTTTTCCGCGTTCACCCAGAGCTTCAGCGATGAGATCGCAGTTTCCGGTGATACCGTCACGACCCGTTTCGTCACCCTCCCGGCAGTGGTTGATTTCAACTCTGCCAAGACGGTGGGCAACAACGTCCTCACGGCTCGTTCGACGACCCTCTATCACTACGCTGGCGTTCCGTTAGGCTTCACCGACAAGGAAAACTCCCTGTCCGACGTGAGCCTGTACGAAATGTTCATCGCTCCTTCGATCAACATGCTCCTGCAGAATGTGTTCACGAATGTGACCACGATGATCAAAAACGCGACCTACACGACCAACGTCATCTACTCCACGGGCACCTCGTTCAACGCGAATGCGGTTGCGGTCATGTGTCAAAATTTGACCTCGGCGAACGTGTCGATGGACAATCGGTATCTGATCTTGCCCCCGACCTACGCGCAGGGTCTCAAAACCGATCCCAGCGTGCAGGCGGCCTATGCTTACGGTGCAGGCAATTCCATCCGCTCGGGTGTTATCCCGAATGTGCATGGCTTCAACGTGTTCGAAACCGGCATGTCGATTCCGACGAACTCGGAGAATCTGGTTGGCTTCGGCTGCGCCCCCCAGGCGTTGCTCTTGGCCACCCGCGTTCCCGTGCTGCCCCGCAATTGGGCGGGCCAAGTCATGAACGTCACCGACCCGGATACGGGCCTCACGGTCCAGCTCCGCGACTACTACGATGGCACCCTGCAGCACACCGAAGTCTGCTTGATCTACGGTTCACAAATCGGCATCGCGGGTAACCTCGTGGCCATCCGTACCGCCAACGCCTAAGTCTTCAAGTTACGGCTGGTAATAGCCTTCCTCAACTGAGCCTCGGATTACCCCGAGGCTCTTTTTACATCACACACCCAGATGGACAACGTTACAATTCCGACTGCCCCGCCTGAGCGGGTTATCCCAGAACTGAAAGATAATCGCCTGTGGATTGGCTGCCCCGCCTACGGCTCAAAGATTGACCTCGATTTCGCCACCTCGCTGATGAGCTGCTTTGCGCAGCTGGAATGCGTGGGCGACCTGCAGTTTGGCGGCGGGGATTCCCTCGTCTGCCGCGCCCGCAACAACTTGGTCGCCATGTTCCTCGCCGGCCGCGTGCGGCAGGTCATGCTCGACAACAAGATTGAGGAAAGGCTGGTCAAGTTCGACTGGCTGCTGTTCCTCGATACCGACCTGATCTTCAAACCCACGGACGTGAAGATGCTCTATGAGCTGGCGATCCGCAAGGGGCCCGGCGTCTATGCCGGCACGTATCCCCTGAAGACCATCCGGCCGAAGATCGTCTTCAATCCCCGACCCGGTTCAACCGTGGACGAAAATGGGGTAGTCTCGGTCTTCGAGGCCGGCACCGGGTTCATGCTGATCCACCGGAGCGTCTTCGTCAAGATGGCCAAGGCCAATCCCGAGAACGACTTCTCGGCGGACAACGGCGACGGCTTCTCTCCCGGCGGCACGCTGAAGCACGACTTCTTCCAGGTTGGGGTTTATCACCAGGCCAACAAGCCCTCGCGCTATCTTTCGGAGGACTGGTTCTTTTGCCGCAAGTGGATTGATATGGGTGGTGACATCCTCATGCAGACGAAAATCTGCGCGAACCACATCGGCATGATTTCCTATCCCCTGGACCCGGACCAGATTATGGAGGTGGCGAAGGTCTATGAAAGCACCCTCACGAGAAAAAAGAAGGAACGGGATGAAGCCGAGAAGAAGGTTGCCGACGCGGCCTAAAGCATGGGAGCTTTCGATGATCTGAATGTCGCCGGCCAGAACTTTGCCGAGGCCATGATGGGGGATACGTTCTCCTATTCGGATGGCACGAATAGCCTGACCGGGCTGACGGGCGTCTTTGGGCAGACCACCGGCGATTACACCTTTGCGGACTTCTCGGTTCGTCGCATCACGACTTACACGCTAATCACATCCAAGGCTCAATGGGGGACGGTGGTTCCGGCCTATCGCGCTACGGCGGTTAAGGACGACGGCGTAAACTATTTGATCGATCAGGTTATGGGTGCGCAAAACAACGGCGAGCCGGCCTACGAGATAAGCCTCAGCGTCCTCACCTAATCCCATGCCGCTCGACTTTGGAGTTGAGATTAACACCGTGGGCTGGGAGGGGGCCATGCAGAGGCTTCAAGCCGGCGTGAGGGACGGTGCAATCAATCCAGAATACGGCACGCTGGCCGTGCAGGGCCGCTTGCTGGCCGAGCGATGCCAGAAGTTCACGCCGCCACTGGGCAAGAAAGGATCGTCAGATTCCGCTGCCATGGATGCGGGCTACACAGCTGTAGCCGTGGACATCACGCGGATTTACTGTCCGCAGGACGAGAGCACCTACGCCAAAAAGTCTATGCAGAGAATCGTTCGCAATGATGACCGTGAGGCCTGGAACGCGGCGTCAGCAAGGTTTGACGCCGGGCATGGGCTCAAGAACACAAAGGCGGTTGCATTCAGTACGTCGCTTCACGCCCAATCCCGCGACAGTCGGGGCCGCGCTTACGGGACAGCCAACGGGGCGCGGTTGGCGAAGCAAAATCTCGGCTACGTGACGTTGGGCCAACAGGGGCGCTTGGCGCGGGAGTTCATCAAGCAGCAACAGGCGAAGGTCGGATGGGCGCGCGCCGGCTGGAACGCTGGTATCCTTGGGCTGGGTGGCGATCCGCCGAAAGCCTGGATTGTGCGCCACGGGACCGTGGGCGGGACTCTTGTCCAAGGCGGCGGGGATGACCCCTACATCAAGGTCTCGAACAATACCGGCTGGGCCGACTACGATGGGGCTAGGATCGTGAGAAACGCCCTAGCGACCCGTATTCGGGATATAGAGGCATATGCGACGCGGATGTGTGAACTGGCACGGGACAAGGCGGGGCTGGCCGCAGCAGCATGATCGTGATGGGGCCGTGGCTCGCCTTCAGAATATCCAGATGCTTCAAGAAGTCCTCCAAGACTCCGGGTTCCTTCAGCTTCTCGGCTTCAAAGCCGTAAATATATTCCGAGTTCATGGGGGATAAGCTACACGGTCAGCGATTACAAAGCGAGGTTCCCGTTTCCACCAATAAAACTGCTGGATGGGATTACCACCCGGCAGAGGGATTTGCGGGCAAGTCTTGATTCCCCGCGGCTCCTTTTTCGCGCTTAGACTGACATCAACCACTTAGGTCATTCGTGTCAACCCTTTACGGTCGGGGCTAAGGTATGCCAGCGTCTTCGATTCCAACCTTATATGATTTTGAGACAAATTTCGAGGCTCCGTTGGCATCTTGGTTCTCCAACACCAACGCCTCTTGGCAGGTCTTAACCCCCCGCACCCTGGCCAACGTCGTCACCGGAACTGACATCCTGAGAACGCCTCGCATTACCTGCGAGTTCCACGTTACCGGGACGGGCATCCAGAAGGAAACGAGCGCCGGGGCAACCTCCAATGGCGTCCAGTATTACGCTGACCGGATGGCCCAAGTCATCCTGACCATCGTCACGCAGCGCGCTAATACCGTCCAAAGCTATCCGCTGATGCGGGGCACCGCCCGGCAAGCCATGTTGGAGGTAACGCAGCTGTTCAACTCCAACACGACGCCCTATTACCATGTGGTGGACGTGACGGAGGGCGGCTCGGCCCAGAGTCCCAATGCGGATAACGATGAGATCATGACCCGGCTGACCTTCCCGGTGGTCTTCTTCATCCTGCCGACAGCCTTCCCGTAAGTTGACCGTTATCGCATTCCTATATGGGCGCTCCCTACCAAGATGGACTCTACCCGAGCGGTGCACCGATTGTCACCCTCGGCACCTGGCTTTACAAGGCCAACAAGCTGGCCTTTGACCGCACCGCCGATACCATCAACATCACCGACCCGGACGGGGCGCACGCGGGAGCATTGTCCTTTGCCGGCCCGATCACGGGTTCAATCGAGTTGCAGTATGGCAACGTGAACTATCCCGACCCGAACGTGGCGGCGGTTAACTCGGTGACGGGCGTATTTTCGCTGAACATCGCCGGGGTGAATACGAACTGCTTCCTGACGCATGTGACGATTGATAAACCGCAGCGCGGTCCTTGGATTGCCGCCTGCCAGTTCCAAGTCGCCAAGAACTAACCGGGCCACAGGCCCGCACCCGGCCTTGGCAACGCTACCCACAGTCGAAGTCCCCGGCTTCCGCGAGGCGCTTAAGAAAGAGCGTTCGTTGCGGGACCGGGCTTTTTTGGGCGGCAACGAGATTGTCTGTGGCGTCGTTGTGCGGCAACTTTCGCTTCGCACCTCGCTGTTCCTAGAGCACGCCCAGAACGGCTTCTTCATTCCCTTCCGGTTTGATGATGACCTGGAGGTTCTCGCCCACGCCCTCCAAGTGCTCTATTTCTCCTCTCCCGACTGGAAGGAACCGGAAGTAAAGCCGTTCACGATTTGGAGCCATTGGACGGAAACCCTGCGCCAGCAACGTTTTCAGCGGAAGGCGCTGCGCGGCAATACGCCCTCGGGCGTGGTTAAGGAGGTTCGGGAGTGGATCGACGAGGCCATGATGGACTGCCCGGCCGGGAAGGAATCAGAGGTTCCAAAGCAGAGCTACGTCTCCTATCCGGCCAGCCTCTTGGACGTGTTTGCCGCCGCCAACTATCACTTCACTTACAGCGATATTCTCGACATGCCGTTGAAGCGCTTATGGCAGCATTACCGCTTGGCGGTTAACCGGGTTTACGAAGCGCCCTTGGCCAACCCCAGCGATGTGATTGCCGTCGAGCACATCGGAAAGGTTGCCGCATGAGTATCGGAGCAGAGTTTTTCTTGAAGATGAATACCGCCGCCTTTACCAAGGGGTTGGCGACGGCGAACAACAGTATCAAGGATTTGAAGAAGGAACTGCGCGAAAGCGGCGGCCGCAGGTTTGTTGAAGTCTTAGGCATCGCCGGCATCGTCAAGGGCTTTAGCGCCATCATTAACCATGCCCAGGAAACCAGAAAGGCCCTGGAAGAAATGGGCAAGCCCATTTCAGATAACATCGCGAGCGTCGCAAGATTTGGCGACGCCATAGACGGCCTGAAGGGCACCGCCATGGAGGCCGGCGTAGCCATCCTTGGCTTCTTTACGGGGGTGGGTGAAAAGCTCGGCAACACCATCAACGAACTGAGAAATGAATTTGCGGGGGCAAACTTGGACATTTCCGACGCCGCCGAGAAATCAGACCGCGCGGCCAATGCCCAAGAAGGCTCCCGCAACAAAGCCTACGCGGGGAAGGCGGCTGCCAATACTCCGGAACATTTGCGGGCCAAGGCCAAAGAAGCGGACGACTTAAGACGCAAAAATGACGACGCCAAGCTTGACGCCGATGGCAAACTTAACGCCAAGCTGCACGAGCGCACCGTCCTGGAAAAGCAGCTTTCTGACCTGAAGAAAAAAGACGCCCAGGAACAAACCATGCTGCCGGTCGCCATTGCGACAAAGGAGCTGGAGCTTACGGCGCAAGACGCTAAAATTACCGCTGCCAAGGATGCCGCGACGCTGGGAGTGAGCGGCAAGTTAAACGATCTCTTGCAAGATCGCGAAAAGCTGGTGAGGGAGCTAAACGACTTGGAGACCAAAAGCGCCCAAGCGGGAAAAATATCGGCCGGGGCGATTGCCGACAAAAACATTGAGCTGCAGAAAAACCGGGGCGAGATCATCAGCGGCACGGATGCGGCCGATGCGGCGGACGAGAAGAAGCGCAAATCCGAAAAGGCCGTGGCGGAGGCCAATAAGAAGCTGCACGATTTCGAACTGGACAGGTTTTTACCGGCGACGGTTGCAGACTTGGCCGGGACCAATGAGTTTGGCCTCGGTAGTTCGCGGAAGAAGAGTAAGGCGATTCACGACGCGCAACAGGTGCTTCACCTTCAGGACATGGCCCAAGGTTCGGCCAATCGCGGAGATTTCGAGGGGGCTGCCGGACTCCAGGGGCAGGCGGATAAATTAAGGCAGGGTTTGAGCGGTTGGGTCAAAAGCGCCGAAGTGGACAAGGGCAAAGACCTGGTAACGAAGTTCGACGAAGCCGTGAATGAACTCAAGATTCTCAACAAAAAATCGGTGGTGGTAACGGAGGTAAGCAAATGAGCGGCTTTATCGATAGCAATTTTGCGGGCGGCATGTTTCTGAGCAAGAACGTCGTCACCTTCCCATGGTCGGACAAACCCGGCAATCAGGATACGGCCTGCTTCGACCTGACCTATTTCCAATGGGCGAACACGTTCACTACGATAGCGCCGGGCGCAACGGACGCCAACGCCCCGCTCGCCAACTTTTACTACCAAGGGCCAATTGAGCGGGTAGGCGCCGGCGTCGTCAAGTTCACCCGTTCCTTCTGCCAGCTGCCCGTGACGTTCTACGACATGGAGCAAATCCAGTTTACCTATCCCGGCCTAGATTCCGGCGTGGGCACGACCAACTGGGTGGCGTTTGGGGCGCGCTCCTGCCGCACGATGTCGAAGGTGGCGACGATCAAGCATGAGTTCACCATCAATGCCAATATTCCCTTCGCCTCTGTCACGAACATCACGCTCATCACCCTGAACGGTCAGCCCATCAATCGCATTGGCCAGTGGTTCTATGGCAACGCCGTCCTGACCGTTCCGACCACCGATCCGGTTAGGTATGTTATTTCGTCCGAACCCCTGAAGATAAAGGGCAACCTCTGGGAGATTGTGACCAAGAGCGTAAGCCAGGCCAACGTCTCCCCCTAAGCCATGGCGAATCTCTTCGACAAGATGGCGCCTTCCGGCAAGGGCGATGAGTTCATTGTCGTCAGTGGTGCGCTCTGGGATATGATGGTGGAGCGGATTAATGCGCTTTGCGATGCTGTCGTTACGCCCGACTCCAACGTGGGCATGTTCAATGTTTCAAAAAGCGGGTTGAAGCTTGACCTAGCCTCCGTGGATTCCCGCCTGCAGGCATTGGAATCCACGACAGGCATTGTCACTTACACCAATTCCTCGCCGCCTTCGCTTGCTGGAGGCGTGACGATCATTGATTTAATTGAGACTCTTACCGCGCGTCTAGATAGCGCCACGGCTACTGCCAACTGCGTGGCCAATACCGTTGTTATCACCTTCACGATCTAGCCGTGAGCAACACGTTTTCTGCGGTCGCACCACAAAACTGCCTGCCTTGCTGCAACGGCATCGCTAACTACATTGCAATCAGTTGCCGCACGATTGGCGGGACGGCAAATTTCATTGGCTGGCGCGAGACCGTGGGCTTCGTCAGCTCGCCTCCGAGGTTTTATCGCAATCTGCAAATTACCGGGACGCAATGCACGGCCCAATATAACTCAGCTGGTTGCTTGGGCACACCCCAAGGCGGGGCTGGCCATGCTGCGTCCCTTAGCTGCCAATATGATCCGGTCACTGCCGTGCTTGCCAATTCGGGTAGCGACATTAATAAGAGCGATCCTTCTCCGGCCTCAACCTGCACGATAACGGTTAGCACTGGCACGACTTGCGCTGCCTCAATGCCGGCCATCACCAGTCAAGCTAGTTTCGTTGTGAGCGTTTCGGCAACCCATTGGGATAGGACGGGTACAGGAACCTGCGACATTGGAATTGGCGGCGCGGGAGGGAACTGGGGTGTTTCGACCGGGGTTTATGCTTATGACCTCTATGACGAAGACTTGGAAGCTGACGCAATTGTCCGCCTAAAGAATCGATCAAACTACTCCAATTGGACGCCAGTGGGCGACGGTTCTGGGGGCACCTGCGTCGTCACCCAATGCTGCAAGTCCAATTACCAGGCGCACTCCAGCAATGTCTTTAACTACGTGGAGAGCCAATATCGGGCCAACGTCCAAGACGCCAACTCCACCGGGTACTCGCTGATGGCCGAACTTTGGAGGGCTCCATCCAATTTCTCCAACTACGCGCTGTTCAGTTATCAGATTACGCCATTTACAACGAACGCCACAGGGTTTGCCTCAACGGTGGTGAATGTGCCAATCGTGCAGGGCTATTCCACCTATGCTTCAAACGTGGAGTATTACTGATGCAGGGGCCGACGCGACTCATCATCCTGCGTCCCGACCTGAACGTGCCGCGCCCCCACATTCCGCCGCCGCGCAAATGGCATTCGTGGATCAGGCCCGGCGACTGGTTAGCCGTCCTAGCCAAGCCGATTGCCCGCTTCCTTGATAAATGGTTCAGGACGCACTATGCGGGCTGCGATCCCTGCGGTCAGCGGCAGGCAGCGATGAACCGCTGGCCGGCGAAGGTGATTCACTGGTTCAAAACATTGACGATTTAGCTAGGGCATGGCCGGCGCTTACCTAGAAATCTTTCCGCAGG
>ODAK010001918.1_pt1 | contig 22155 bp, 20 predicted proteins | sample 1539591 | NCBI WGS metagenome assembly ODAK01 (sample SAMEA3539303, study PRJEB22396) | soil metagenome | biome: tundra; feature: field; material: soil | place: USA | collected 2010-05 | depth 0.15 m | reverse complement strand
TCGGGAAAGGCGTTCTCCTCGGGACAGAACACTTCGTCCATCACGATCTCGCCGGTGATCGAGGCGCGCAGGCCGACCTTGCCGTGGATCACCGGCGTGCTCAAACCCTTGGCGCCCTTCTCGAGGACGAAGCCGCGAATCGCGCCTTCGTCGTCCTTGGCCCAGACGACGAACACGTCGGCGATCGGCGAGTTCGTGATCCACATCTTGCTGCCCGAAAGCGAATAGCCGCCGTCGACCTTGCGCGCCCGCGTCACCATGCTGCCCGGGTCGGAGCCGTGGTTGGGCTCGGTGAGGCCGAAGCAGCCGATCCATTCGCCGGTCGCGAGCCGCGGCAGATACTTCTTCTTCTGCGCCTCGGTACCGAACTCGTTGATCGGCACCATGACGAGCGAGGACTGCACGCTCATCATCGAGCGATAGCCCGAATCGACGCGCTCGACCTCGCGCGCGACCAGGCCGTAGCAGACGTAGCTCATGCCGCCGCCTCCGTAGCCTTCCGGAATCGTCGAGCCGAGAAAGCCGAGCTCGCCCATTTCACGAAAGATCGCCGTGTCGGTCTTGCCCTGGCGAAACGCCTCGAGTACGCGAGGTGCGAGCCGCTCCTGGCAATACGCGGCCGCCGCGGCACGAACGGCGCGTTCGTCGTCGCTGAGTTGTTGCTCGAGGAGCAGCGGATCGTCCCATTGAAAACTTGCCTTGGTCATGCGGAACTCCGTGGTTGCCGTCTCCGGCGTCAATCGGCAATGACGGCGGTGACTTCGATCTCGACTTTCGCCCGATCCTCGATCAACGCCGTTATCTCGACCGCCGTCATCGCGATGTCGTAAAAGCCGATGATCTCGCGAAACGCGCGCCCGATCTCGCGACCGGCAGCGAGGTATTCGCGCTTGCTCGTGACGTACCAGTTCATGCGAACGATGTGCTCGGGTCGCGCCCCGGCAGCGCGCAGCACCGCGACGACGTTGGCCAGCGCCTGGCGCGCCTGCACCGCGAAATCGTCGCTCTCGAACACGCCCGCCGGATCCCAGCCGACCTGTCCCGCGACGTAGACCTGCCGCCCGCGGGCAACGACGCCGTTCGCATAGCCTTTCGGCCGCGGCCAGCCCTCGGGCAAGAGTGCTTCGTTCATCGTGTCTCCTTCGCACGGTCCTTCAGCAGCTCGCGGGCGATGATGAGCTGCTGCACTTCGCTCGCGCCCTCGTAGATGCGCAAGGCGCGGATCTCGCGATAGAGCCGTTCGACCGGCGCGTCGCTGACGACGCCGCGGCCGCCCCACATCTGCACGGCCGCATCGATCACCTGCTGCGCGCCTTCGGTCGCGGCGAGCTTGGCCATCGCCGCTTCTCGCGTCACGTTCTTGCCCTGATCGCGCTGCCAGGCGGCACGATAGGTGAGCAGCGCTGCGCTGTCGATCGTGAGCGCCATCTGCGCCAGCCGGGCCTGGGTCAGTTGGAAGTCGGCAAGAACGCCATCGAACATGCGCCGCGTCGTCGCGCGCGCAAGGGCCTCGTCGAGAGCGCGGCGCGCAAAGCCGAGCGCGGCTGCGGCGACCGATGTGCGAAAGACGTCGAGCGTTCGCATCGCGATCTTGAAGCCCTCGCCTTCGGCGCCGAGGCGCTGCGCGGCGGGCACGCGACAACCATCGAAGCGCAGGCTCGCGAGCGGATGCGGGGCGATAACCTCGATGCGTTCGGCGACGGCAAAGCCCGGCGCGTCGGCGTCGACGATGAACGCGGAAATCCCTTTCGATCCGCGCTTCGCGACCGTATCGCCCGGCTCGCAGGCGCGTGCGAAGACGACATAGAAGTCGGCGATGCCACCGTTGGAGATCCACGTCTTGTCGCCGTCGAGCACGTAGTGGCCGCCGTCGACGCGAGCCGAGCAGCGCATCGCCGCGACGTCCGAGCCGGCTTCGGGTTCCGATAGCGCGAACGCCGCGATCGCCTCGCCGCGGGCGACGCGCGGCAGATAGCGGGCCTTCTGCTCGGGCGTGCCGGCAAGGCTGATGGCGCCCGAGCCCAGGCCCTGCATCGCGAAAGCGAAGTCGGCGAGTCCCGAATGCCGCGCCAGCGTCTCGCGCACGAGGCAGATCGCGCGCGTATCGATCGCCTCTTCGCGGCCGCCGTGCTCGCGGCCGGCGACGGCGTGGCCGAGCCAGCCGGCGCCGCCGAGCGATCGCACCAGAGCACGGCATGCGTCGTCGACGTCGCGGCCGTGCGTCTCGCGCACGTTCGCGGCCGCCCACGCGTCGAGCTCGCGCGCGAGCTCGACGTGACGCTTCTCGAAAAACGGCCAGTCGAGGTACACCGTGTCGCTCATCTCAATTCCCCTCGAAGCGGGGCTTCTGCTTCGCCGCGAAGGCTTCGTACGCGCGCGTGAAGTCCTGCGTCAGCATGCAGATCGCCTGCGCCTGCGCCTCGGCTTCGATCGCCTGCTCGATCGTCATCGCCCATTCCTGATGCAGCATGGTCTTGGTGATGCCGTTGGCGAAGGTCGGGCCGGCGGCGATGTCGCGCGCCAGCGCCAGCGCTTCTTCTTCGAGCCGCGCCGGATCGACGAGGAGATTGAAGAACCCCCAGCGCTCGGCCTCTTCGCCGCCGAGGGAGCGGCCGGTGTAAAGCAGCTCGCTCGCCCGGCCCTGGCCGACGATGCGCGGCAGCATCGCGCAAGCGCCCATGTCGCAGCCGGCGAGGCCGACGCGGTTGAAGAGGAACGCCGTCTTGCTTCTGGCCGTGCCGACGCGCAGGTCCGACGCCATCGCGATAATCGCACCGGCACCGGCGCAGACGCCGTCGATCGCGGTGACGATCGGCTGCGGGCAGGCGCGCATCGCCTTGACGAGGTCGCCCGTCATGCGTGTGAACATGAGCAGCTCGGGCGCCTTCAGGCGCACCAGCGGGCCGATGATCTCGTGCACGTCGCCTCCGGAGCAGAAGTTGCCGCCGGCGCCGCCGATGACGATCGCCTTCACGTCATCGGCGTATTTCAGGTTTCCGAACAGGTCGCGCAGCTCGGCATACGAATCGAAGGTGAGCGGATTCTTGCGCTCGGGCCGGTTGAGCACGATGCGGCCGATGCCGTCGGCGACGCTCCAGGCGAAGTGCCTGGCCTCGTAGCCGGCGGCGGGACGGGTGTTGCCGGCAGCGAGCGCCGGATCGACCCGAGGTGTGCCCTTGTCGTTCATGTCAGTTTCCTCCGGCGACCTGTTCGTTCCTGACGAGTTGCACGCGCAACTGGCCGAGCTGGGTGTAGAGCTGCTGCACGGTTCGCCCGTCGAGCCCGGCGAAGAGCTCGAGGATCCAGCCCTCGTGCACGCGCGCCATCGCTTCGAAGTGGCGCCGGCCCTTGGCCGTGAGGCGAACGATCCAGGCGCGGCGGTCCAGCGGGCTGTTCTCGCGAACGACCATGCCTTCCTGCGCCAGATCGTCGGTGAGGCCGGTGACGTTGCCCCCGGTCACCATCAGGTAGCGCGACAGCTCGCGCATCTTCAGCCCGTCGCGGTAGCGATGCAGCTGGGCCAGGTAGTCGAAGCGCGCGAGCGAGATGCCGAAGCGCTCGCGCAGGCGCCGGCGGATCTCGGCCTCGATCTGCGTCGTGCTCGCGAGCATGCGCAGCCAGAGCTTGAGCGCTGCGTGATCGTCGCGGCCGGCGCGCGCCTCGTGGCCGAGTTCCTGCGCGTGCTCGAGCAGCGCATGCGAAGGATCGTTCTGCTTCATGGGTGTCCTGGCGGCCGGTGAGACGAATGGGACGTTGGGATCGCGACGGCGGCGCTGCGCTGTCACACGCCGAGCGCGCGATTGGCCTGCTCGAGCGCCGAGAGGCCTGCGCCTTGCGCCGCCGCAGCGCGCTCACGCTCGAGGTTGCGCTCGAGTTGCTGCTTGGCGGAGCGGTACTGCTTCGGCCAGGCGATGTCGCTGTAGCCGATCTTGGCCGACTCGAGCAGTGTCCACGACGGGTTCGCAAGGTGCGGCCGCGCGACAGCGCACAGGTCGGCGCGGCCGGCGGCAATGATGCTGTTGACGTGGTCGGCTTCCGAGATCGCGCCGACCGCGATCGTCGGGATGCCGGCCTCGTTGCGGATGCGGTCGGCAAACGGCGTCTGGTACATGCGACCGTACACCGGCTGCTGGCGCTTGCTCACCTGGCCCGAGGAGCAGTCGATGAGATCGGCACCGGCGGCCTTGAAGGCGCGCGCGATCTCGACCGCATCGTCGGGCGTGATGCCGCCTTCGACCCAGTCGTGCGCCGAGATGCGCACCGAGATCGGCAGCCGCTGCGGCCAGACCGCGCGGCTGGCGGCGAAGATCTCGAGCGGATAGCGCAGCCGGTTGGCCAGCGAGCCGCCGTACTCGTCGGTCCGCTGGTTGGTGAGCGGCGAGATGAACGACGAGAGCAGGTAGCCGTGGGCGCAGTGCAGCTCGAGCCAGTCGAAACCGGCCTCGGCGGCGTAGCGCGTCGAACGGACGAAATCGTCGCGCACGCGGTCCATGTCAGCGCGCGTCATGGCGCGCGACCAGTCGCTCACGCCGTCGAGGTACTGCTGCGGCGAAGCCGAGATCAGCGGCCAGTTGCCTTCGGGCAAGGGCTGGTCCTCGCCCTCCCAGGGCACGCGGGTCGAGCCCTTCGCGCCGGCGTGACCGAGCTGCATCGCGATCTTGGTGTCGCTGTTGGCGTGCACGAAATCGACGATGCGCTTCCAGGCGTCGCGCTGCGCCGTGTTCCACAGGCCCGGGCAGCCGAGGGTGATGCGGGCGTCGGGCGAGGGGCAGCTCATCTCCGCGACGACCATGCCGGCGCCGCCCATGGCGCGCGCGCCGAGGTGCACGAGGTGGTAGTCGCCGGGCACGCCATCGACGCAGGAGTACTGCGCCATCGGCGAGACGACGACGCGGTTCTTCAGCGTCACGCCGCGCAGCGTGAATGGCGTGAGCATCGGCGGGATCGAATGCTGCGTGGCGCCACGCGCCGCGCCGGCGCGCTCGGCGATCCAGTCTTCATAGCCCTCGACGTAGCCCTTGTCGCGCAGGCGCAGGTTCTCGTGGCTGATGCGCTGGCTGCGCGTGAGCAGCGAATAGGCGAACTGCTCGGGCGGCAAATTGACGTAGCGATCGACGTGCTCGAACCACTCGGTCGAGTTGCGCGCCGCGTTCTGGATGCGCAGCACCTCGATGCTGCGCACGTCCTCGTAGTGCTGCAGCGCGGCGGCCAGCTCGCCGGGGTGCTTGCCGATCGATCGCGCCAGCTCGATCGAATCTTCCAGGGCCAGCTTGGTACCCGAGCCGATCGAGAAATGCGCCGTGTGCGCGGCATCGCCCATCAGCACGACCGGGGCGCGGCCGTTGTCGTGGATCCAGGTCCGGCAGACGACCCGCGGGAACCTGATCCACTGCGTCGAGCCGCGCAGGTGGCTGGCGTTGGAGATCAGCTTGTGGCCGTCGAGGTACTTCGCGAAGAGCTTCTCGCAGAAAGCGATCGACGCTTCCTTTTGCATCGTCTCGAGGCCGGCGGCGCGCCAGACGCGTTCGGGCGTCTCGACGATGAAGGTCGAGGTCTGGTCGTCGAAGCGATAGGCGTGGGCCTGGAACCAGCCCCACTCGGTCTTCTCGAAGGCGAAGGTGAACGCCTCGAACAGCTTGCTGGTGCCGAGCCAGACGAAGCGGCAGTCGCGCACGTCGATGTCGGGACGGTAGGTGTCTGCATGCTTCGCGCGGATGCGGCTGTTCAGGCCGTCGCTGGCGATGACGAGGTCGGCGTCCGGAAACTGGGCATCGTCGTGCACGTCGGTCTCGAAGACCAGCTTCACGCCGAGCTCCTCGCAGCGGCGCTGCAGGATGTTGAGCAGGCGTTTCCTGCCGATGCCGCAAAAGCCATGTCCGCTCGACCTGATCCGGTGGCCGCGGATATTGACCTCGATGTCGTCCCAGTGGTTGAAGGCGTCGAGGATCTGCGCCGCCGTGCGCGGGTCGGCGGCCTGCAGGTTGCCGAGCGTCTGGTCGGAGAAGACCACGCCCCAGCCGAACGTGTCGTAGGGGCGGTTGCGCTCGACGACGGTGATGTCGTGGGCGGGGTCCTGCTGCTTCATCAACAGCGCGAAATAAAGGCCCGAAGGGCCGCCGCCGATGCAAACGATCTTCATGAGACCCGAATAGTTTACTTATAAAGCAGTCTAGTCGAACCCGCCGCGCTTGGCAAGCCGGGCCACGCGTCAGGCGGCGGCGCTGCGGCGCGCCGCGGCATCCCACGCGGTGGCGGTGACGCCGCGCTCGCGCAACCTGAATTTCTGCACCTTGCCGTTCTCGGTCCGCGGCAGCTCCAGGACCACATCGATGTAGCGCGGAATTGCGAATCGCGGCAGGCGCGATTCGCAATGGCGGGCGATCTCGGCGGCGTCGATCGTGCGGCCGGCATGGGCGACGAGTGTGGCCATGACCTCGTCTTCGCCGAGCTCGCAGCGCACCGGATAGACCGCGGCGGCCGCGACCGCAGGATGCCCGAGCAGGGCCTGCTCGACCTCGTACGAAGAGATGTTCTCGCCGCGCCGGCGGATGCAATCCTTGAGTCGGTCGATAAAGCGAAACGCGCCATCGGCTTCGCGCACGACCCGGTCGCCGGTATGGAACCACAGGTTGCGCCAGGCCCGCACCGTGTCCTGCGGCCGGTTGAAGTAGCCCGCCGAGAACGCGAACGGCGCCTCGGCGCGCAGCACGAGCTCACCGGCGTGGCCGTCGGCAAGCTCCGCATCCTGGTCGTCGACGACGCGGGCGTCGAATCCCGGCTGGAGCCGCCCCATCGTGCCTTCGCAAGGCGTGTCGACCGCGGTCGCGATGACGAAGTTGGTCTCGGTCGAGCCATAGCCTTCGATCAGGGGGATGCCGGTTCGGGCCCGGAAGGCCCGGCCTGCCGTCGCCGGAACGCCCGGACCGAGGCCGATGCGGATGCGGTGCGCGCGTTCGGCCTCGCCCTCCGGCTGGGCGAGCAGGATCGGCACCATCGCACCGAGCAGGTAGACCACCGTCGCGTTCGCCGCCCGCATCGCCGGCCAGAAGCCGGATGCCGAAAAACGCGCCTCGAAAACGACCCGGGCGCCGCTCAGCGCCGCCTGGGCATAGGTGTTGAGCGCGTTGATGTGGAAGAGCGGAAGCGTCGTGCACAACACGTCCCCGGCCGTGATGCCGAGGATGCGGGCGCTGTTCTCGCCCCAGGCATGAAATTGCCCATGCGGGCAGATGACGCCCTTGGCCGGCCCGGTCGTGCCCGAGGTGTAGAGGATGGCCAGCGTTTCGCCGGGCAGCACGTCGGCCGGCGGCGTCGTTTCGGCCTGCGCCGGGTACGGCAGGCTCGGCACCGACAGCAAGCCGGCGTGCGAGGCGGCCGCGCCGATGATCCAGATCGACTGCAATGCCGTGCGGCCGAGATCGGCCAGCACGAGCCGGTCGACGAGCCCGGCCTCGATCACGAGCAGGCGCGCGCCACTATCGGCCAGGACGTACTCGATCTGCGGCCCCATCGACGCGGTGTTGATCGGCACCGCTGCAGCGCCGATCCAGCCGCAACCGAGAAAGACCTCGAGCAGCTCGACCCGGTTGCTGCTCATCACCGCGACCCGGTCCGCGCGTTCGATACCGGCCCGCCGGAGCGCGGCGCCGCAGCGCGCCGCCGCGCCGACGGCGTCGCCGTGGGACCAGCGCGCACCGGCGATCGAGAGGAAGAGACGATCGCCGTAGCGCTCGGCCTGGCCGAGCAGCAAGGCTGCAAGCGTGCGCGCAGCGGGCGCGGCGGGGTGCGCTGCGTCCGATGGCCCGGCGTCAGTCATGGTCGTCGGTGCCGCCGCCGAGATAGGTCGCCTGCACGCGCGGATCGCCGGCCAGCTCGGCCGATGCGCCGCCCAAGGCGATCTCGCCGGTCTCGAGCACATAGCCGTAGTCCGACGTCTCCAGCGCGGCGCGGGCGTTCTGCTCGACGAGAAGGATGGCGACTCCCTCGTCGCGCAGGTCGCGCACGATCGCGAGGATGTCGTGCACGATCCGCGGTGCGAGGCCGAGGCTCGGCTCGTCGAGCATCAGCAGCCGCGGCGCCGACATCAGCGCGCGGCCGAGCGCGAGCATCTGGCGCTCGCCGCCCGACAAGGTGTTCGCCATCTGCGATCGCCGTTCGGCCAGCCGCGCAAAGCGCTCGAACACGGCATCGATGCGCCGCTTCAGCGCGGCGCGTCCGAGCCTTTTGACGTAGGCGCCGAGGCGCAGGTTGTCGATGACGCTCAGGGCGCCGAAGAGCTCGCGCTTTTCCGGCACCAGGCACAGACCGCGCTCGACGCGCGACTCGACGTCGAGCCCGCCGAGCGGTTCGCCATCGAAGCGAAGCGTTCCCCGGCACGGCAGCAGCCCCATGGCAGCGGCGAGCAGCGTCGTCTTGCCAGCGCCGTTCGGCCCGATCACCGAGACGATCTGCCCCGGCATCAACACCAGCGATACGCCGCGCACCGCTTCGACCTGCCCGTAGGCGACGTGCAGATCGCCGATCTCGAGCATCGGCGTCATGGGGCCGCCTCGGGGTTGGCCGGGTACGGTTCGGGGCTGCCCCCCAGATAGGCAGCCTGCACCCGCGGATCGGCGCGCACCGCGGCGGGAACGCCTTCGACGAGCTTGGAGCCGAAGTCCATGACGATCAATCGATCGACGAGCTTCATCACGAAGTCCATGTCGTGCTCGACGATGAGGATGGTGACGCCCTCGCTGCGAAGGCGGCGCAGCATCGCCGCGAGCGCTTCCTTCTCGGCGCGGCGCAGGCCCGCGGCGGGCTCGTCGAGAACGAGAAGGACCGGATCGGCGGCGAGGGCGCGGCCGATCTCGAGAATGCGCTGGGTGCCCAGCGGCAGGCTGCCGGCGAGCTCGTGCGCCCGTCCACCGAGGCCGATGCGCTCGAGCTGGCGGCGCGCTTCCGCGGCGATCTGCCGCTCTTCGCGACGCTCGAGCCGCAGGCCCGCGCGCAACACGCCGGCGCGGCCGCGCGCATGCGCACCGAGCGCGACGTTGTCGAGCAGGTTCATCCGCGGCCTGAGCTTGACGTGCTGGAAGGTGCGCGCGATGCCGAGCCGGGCGATCTTGCGCTGCGCCAGGCCGGTGATGTCGTGGCCGGCGAACCTCACCTGCCCGGAAGTCATCCGCAGCGTCCCGGTCAGGAGGTTGAACATCGTCGACTTGCCGGCGCCGTTCGGTCCGATCAGGCCGACGATCTCGCCGGCGCGAACGTCGAAGCTGACATCGTCGACCGCGACCAGCCCGCCGAAGCGCTTGACGGCGTGGACGACCGTCAGCAGCTCGCTGCCGCGTTCGGGCATCGGCCGCCGCGGCAAGGGCTCGGCCGCCTCGTCGTGTGCAGGCTCGATGCGATCGGCGAAGCGTTGCCGGCCCCAGCGCGCCACGAATCCGGTCAGGCCGGCACGCGCGTGGTGCAGAAGCAGGATGAAGATGATGCTGAAGGCGACCGCCTCGAGCCGGGCCCCCCGCTGCGACAGCAGCGGCAGCACATCCTGCAGCGAGTTCTTCAGCAGCAGCACGAGGCCCGAACCGACGATTGCGCCGGCAATCTGTCCGAGGCCACCGGCCACCACCATGAGCAGGTACTCGATCGAAGCGCGCACGTCGAACGGCGAAGGGCTGACGAAGCGGTTCATGTGCGCGTAGAGCCAGCCGGCGAAGCCGGCCAGCAGCGCTGCCGTGACGAAGAGCGCGAGGCGCACGCCAAACGCGTCGGCACCGACGCTGGCGAGCAAGGTGGCGCCGCCGCGCAGGCTGCGAATGGCGCGCCCGGCGCGCGAATGCAGCAGGTTGCGGCTGAAGAGACAGGCGCCGCCGACGCCGGCCCAGATGAGGTAGTAGATCGCGCGCGGCTCGAGCAACCGCCACGGCCCGATCTGCAGCGGCGGAATGCCCGAAAGCCCGGTGTGCCGGCCGAGCGCGTCGAGGTTGCCGAACAGCAGCGGGATCGAAATCCCCCAGGCGATGGTGCTGAGCGGCAGGTAGTGGCCCCCCAGACGCAGCGTCAGCACGCCGATCGCCAGCGCCGCCAGGCCGGTCAGGGCGAGCGCGAAAACCAGTCCGAGCCAGGGCGACACGCCGTGCGCGGTGGTGAGCCAGGCCGTCGCGTACGCCGCGACGCCGACGAAGGCCGCCTGCCCGAACGACGTCGCGCCGCCGATGCCGGTCAGGAGCACGAGGCCGAGCGCGACGAGCGCGCCGATGCCGATGTCGTTGAGCAGCGAGACCGCGAACTTGCCGAGGACGAGAGGGGCGAGCGCGACCAGGACGATGGCTGCGGCGACGCCGGCCCGACGCAGCACACGGCCGTTCACTCGTCGATCTCCTCTTCTTCCTCGTCGGCGTGCGTCGCCAGCCAGGAGCGCAGCAGCAGCACCGGAATCAGCAGGCTGAAGACGAGCACGTCCTTCATCTCGCCACTCCAGAAGGAAGCGAAGCTCTCGAAGACGCCGACCGCGAGCGCGCCGAGCGCCGTCAGCGGATAGCTGACGAGGCCGCCGATGATCGCGGCGATGAAGGCCTTCAGGCCGAGGATGAAGCCGGAGTCGTAGTACATCGTCGTCACCGGCGCGATGAGGACGCCGATCATTCCGGCCAGCAGCGAAGCGCCGGTGTAGGCCAGCAGCGCGGTGCGCGCCGGCCGGATGCCGACAAGGCGCGCGCCGACCCGGTTGACGGCGGTTGCGCGCAAGGCCTTGCCGGTCACCGTGTGTTCGAAAAACAGGAAGAACAGGCCACTCAGCACGAGGGCCGATGCCACCATCAGCAGCGTCTGGCCACCGATCGAATAGCCGTCGGCGATCGTCCAGGTGGCGTCGACGAGCGGCCGGGTCCGCGAGCCCTCGGGGCCGAAGAACAGGAGGCCGAGACCGGAGAGAAGGAAATGCAGCGCCAACGACACGATCAGGAGCACCAGCACCGACGCGTCGGCAATCGGCTGCAGCGTCAGGCGCGCCAGCAGCGGCGCGATCGGCACGACGAGCGCGATCGCCGCGACAACCTGCAACCAGCCGGGTCCGTGCGCCGCCAACACGGCCCACGCCAGCGCACAGGGAAGCGCCGGCAGCAGGCCCCAAGCAACGATTGCCTTCGGAATCTGCGCGGCGCAGCGCTTGCGGACGTGGCCGACGATTTCCGCGACGAGCGCCAGCGCCGCGAGCGTCAGCACGAGGCCGATCGTCGGCGGCAGCCGATCGGTTTCGAATGCCGCCAGGCTCAGTGCTGCGAACGCCGCGATATCGCCGAAGGGCACGAAGACGACGCGCGTGACCGAGAAGATCAGCACCAGGCCGATGCCGGCGAGAAGGTAGATCGCGCCGGTGGCGACGCCGTCGGTCGACAGGATGAAGGCGATGTCCCAGCTCATGGCTCAGGGTCGCTTCGAGGCGCGGACCCCGGGCCGGCCGGGGCCGGCGCGACTTCGACGCGAAGGCTTGCGCAATCAGTGCACCAGGATCCACTTGCCATGGTCGAGGCGGACCACCTCGCGGGCGCGCTGGTCGACGCCGTAGCGGCTGTCGGGAGTGAAGCTGTAGACACCGTGCGTGCCGACGACTTCCTTGGTGCTCACGATCGCGTCGTGCAGGGCGACGCGAAACGCCGGCGTTCCGGGCTCGGTCTTCGTGACCGCGCGCGCTGCGGCGTCGGCGAACACGAGCCACGCGTCGAATGCATAGGCCGAGAAGGCGTCGGTGCTCGGCACGCCGTTCACCTTGAGGTACGCGGCGTGAAATTCCTCGGCCATCTTGCGGATCGGGCTCGTCGCCGGAAGCTGATCGGCAACGACGACGGGGCCGGTCGACGCGATCATGCCCTGCGCCGAGTCGCCGGCGACGCGCACGAAATCGGGGTTGATGAGCCCGTGGTTGCCGTAGATATGCCCCTTGTAGCCGCGCTTGGCGAGCTCCAGGTACGGCAGCGCGCCAGGCGTTCCCGAGCCACCCGTCATCACCGCGTCGGGATGGCCGGCGATGATCTTCAGCACCTGCCCGCTCACCGAAGTATCGGGACGCGCATAGCGCTCGTTGGTCACGACCTTGATGTCGGTGCCTTCAGTGCCCTTGATCAGCGCGTTGTAGACGAGGTCGCCCCAGGCGTCGGAAAAGCCGATGTAGGCGACCGTCTTGTCGCCCGCCTTCTTCATTTGCTCGATGACGGCGTTGACCATGAGTTCGGTCGGCTGCGGGATGGCGACGACCCAGGCGCCTTCGGGGCCGGCGAGGCCGATCGGCGTCAGCGCGATCATCGGCGTCTTGCTCTCGCGCGCCACCGCGGCGATCGCCATCGACGAAGGCACGCCCGCCGAGCCGATCAGGATGTCGACCTTGTCTTCCTCGATCAGCTTGCGCGCGTTGCGCCCGGCCGTGGTCGGATCCGACGCATCGTCGAGCACGATCAGCTGCACCTTGTGGCCGGCGATCTCCGGCTTGTAGGCGAGCGCCGCCTGCATGCCCTTGCCGTACGGAATGCCGATCGACGAGGTCGGCCCCGACAGGGCCGTGACCAGCCCGACCTTCAGGTCGGCCGCAGCGGCCGATGCAGCCAGGCCGGCAGCAAGCGCCAGACCGGCGCCGATTCGAATGACGTGATTCATGATTTCATCTCCTTGGGGTGAGCGGGAACCGGCCGATCGGCCGGCGAAGAGGGATCGATTCGAGCCGAGAAGCGGCAACGGCCGTCGCCCGTCGAGGCCGCGCAAGCGGTCTCGCGGGCGCTCGCCGTGCCGCCGAGGACGAGGCCGGCAAGAGCTTGCAGCATTCCGGCGATCGCGTCGCAGGCCGGGCCGGTACCGGCTGCGGCTGCGGCAGCGAACGGGCTGTTGCGAACGTCGAGGTCGAGCGAGCCGCCATCGCGGGCAAGCCGCCACCGGCCCCACCCGAGCGAGGCCGCGGCCGACTCGACGACACGCAGCAGCGCTTCGGCATCGACTCCGGGCTCGGCCGCATAGGCCCGCAGGCTCTGTGCGCCGCGCGTTGCGACCGAGCGCCCGAACGCGCGCAGCGCCTCGGCACGGGCGCCTGGCGGCAGCTCGTCGAACAGGCCCATCAGCACGTCGGCGCGCAGCAGCAGATAGCGGCGCGAGCCGTCGAGCACCTGGCCGTCGGCGGTGTCGAAGTGCAGCCGTTCGTGCAGCGTTGGCATGGCGTGCTCAGTCGGCGCCGGGCCGCTCCCAAGCCGACTGAGCGCCCCCTTGGGGAGCAGCGAATGCAGTGAGCGTGGGGGCGGACATCTCAGATGAAGAGCTGGATCGCCGGCAGGGGACGCTCAGGATGTGGGCGCAGCGGTTGTAGAGCACGCCAATGGCGCCGTCGGCCTGGCGCACCATGACCAGCGGCAGGCCGGCGATCTCGCGCGTCACGTAGTCGCCGGCCTCGGGCACCTCGCTGGCATGGCCGAGATAGCTCCAGGTGTTGGCGAAGAAGTGGCGCGGCTCGAGCGCGAAGACCTCCTCGCTCAGGTAGACGTCGCGATGGACGCGGTCTTCCTCGACGAGGGCGCGGATCGCATCGCGCCGCCCGGCGCGGGCAGGCCGCGGCTCGGGTTCGGACGTCGCGCGAGCTTCCATGGCCGATGATTCAGTTGTCAGGCAGACTAGCCTTCAGAGCCTGCCGTGCGCCAGCGTGCAAACGCTAGAGCGTCAGGCTGCCGACGCTCGTGCCGCCGCAGACGTAGAGCACCTGGCCGGTAACGAAGCCTGCCGCCGGGTCGGTGAAGAAGGCGACGGCGCGGGCGACGTCGGCAGCTTCGCCGAGGCGCCTGACCGGTATCGCGGCGGCCAGCGAACGCTCCTTGTCGCTGCCGGCCGGCACGACCTCGTGGAACATGTCGGTGCGGATTGGTCCCGGCGCGACGACGTTGACGGTGATGCCGTCGGCCGCCAGCTCGAGCGCCCAGGTCCGGGCCATGCCGAGCATGCCGGCCTTCGTCGCCGAATAGCTGGTGCGCGTCGCCAGGCCGACCGCGGCACGCGACGAGAGCAGCACGACGCGGCCGAAGCGGCCGGCCCGCATCGCCGGCAGAGCCGCCTGCAGGAGCTGGATCGCACAGCCGAGATGCAGCTCGACGAGCGCGTCGAGGTCGTCGAGCTTGACGTCGCAGACCAGCGAAGGGCGGATGACGCCGGCGTTGTGGACCAGCGTCGTCACCTCGAAGCGGCGGGCGAGCTCGCGCGCCGCCTCGGCCGTCGCGTCGCGATCCATGAGATCGACCTCGACGCTGTGCAGCTTCGGATGCGCGATCGGGCAGGGGCGCCGCGCCAGCGAGACGACCTCGTAGCCGTCGGCGAGGAAGCGCTCGCAGATCGCCAGGCCGATGCCGGCACTGCCGCCGGTGACCACCGCGACCTTGCTGCCCGCGCTCATGACGCGCCCGAGAGCAGTCCGACACCGCTCACGCCGCGTCCTCCACCAGCGCCAGCACGCGCAGCGGGCTGCCGCTGCCCTTCTCGATCTTCAGCGGTGGGCAGATCAGCACGGCGCCGGTGGCCGGCAGCAGGTCGAGGTTGGCGAGGCATTGCAGGCCGTAGCGGCCGGCGCCGTGCATGTAGTAGTGGCACGGGTACGGCGGCCTGAGGTGATAGCCCTGCCCGGCATCGGTGCCGATCGCCTCCGAGCCGAAGCCGAGGACGCCGCGCTTCTCGACCAGGAACTGCACCGCCTCCGAGCTCGGGCCCGGCGTGTGCTGGCCGGTCTCGTCGAAGTTCTGATACGCCTCCGGGTCGTGGCGTTTCGACCAGTCGGTGCGCATCAGGAACCACGCGCCTTCCGGAACACGGCCGTGCGTCGCCTCGAAGCGCTCGATGTCCTCGACGGTGAGCAGGTAGTCGGGATCGGCCTTCGCCGCTTCGGAGCAATCGATGACGCAAGCCGGCGCCACGAAGTGCTGCGTCGGGATCGTGTCGACCGAATTGTTCGGCAGGTCGCGCCCCGAGATCCAGTGGATCGGCGCGTCGAAGTGGGTGCCGGTGTGCTCGCCGCAGGAGAAGTTGTTCCAGTACCAGCCCGGGCCGCGCGCGTCGTAGCTCGACACCTCCTCGATGCGGAAGGGCCAGCACTGCCCCATCTCGGGCGGCAGCGCGATCTGCGGGAATTCCGGTGTCAGCGTCTGCGTCAGGTCGACGACGCGGATGCGCCGGCTGGCCAGCGCCGAGACAAGTTGGTCGAGCAGAGAGGGGGCCTGAGCGGTCGGGATCGTCTTGGCCTCGAGCGCGGCGGCAGGTCTGGCAGATGTCGTCGAATTCATGGCTGTCGCGCTCACCTGGGGGTATTGATGCATGCAATCCTATGCGTTACACTGTAACCCATCTGTAGACACCGTGAATGATTCAATCTTTCAAGCACAAGGGACTGCGCAAGCTTTGGATCAATGACGACTATGGCGGTATTCCAGGCTCTCACGCGCCGCGAATTCTGCGGATTCTCGATGTGCTCGAGGCCGCAACGAAGTGCGGCGACCTGGCTTTGCCGGGATACCGGTTTCACCCCTTGAAGGGCGGACGCAAAGGGCAGTACACGGTGAGTGTGACCGGCAATTGGCGGATCACGTTCGAATTCGACAACGCGAATGCGACCAACGTCAATCTCGAGGACTAGCGCTGAAGGCATGAAGATGAAGACCACGCTACGCAATCCGAACCGTCGTCCGACGCACCCGGGAGCGGTGTTGCGAAAGGACGTGCTGCCTGCTTTGAACATGACGCAGGCCCAGTTCGCGCAGGCGCTCGGGGTCAGTCGGCTGACCGTTTCCCATTTGCTGAATGAGCATCGGGCGGTCTCGCCCGACATGGCGCTGCGCCTGGAGAAGGCGCTGGGCACGAGTGCCGAGACGTGGTGCGGCATGCAGGCGGCTGTCGATCTGTGGGAGTCTCGCCGACATTCCGACACGTTCGCGGCCATCAAGCGGCTGGACGACTCGTCTTACGCGCTGGCGGCCTGAGAGTTTTCATCGAGCGTGCTTCACTTCGACTCAGACCAGTCCCTCGACCCCGACCGTGGTCAACGCAAGGAGGAAGCGCTCGCTGGCGGCAAGCTGGACGAGCGACACGTATTCGTCGGCCTGGTGGGCCTGGGCGATGTGCCCCGGGCCGCACACCACCGTCGGGATGCCTGCCCTCTGAAACAGGCCGGCCTCGGTACCGAAGGCGACCAGCGTGGTCGACTCGGCCTCGGCGAGGCGCCGCGCCAGCAACACCGCGACGTCGTCCTCGCGCGCCAGGAACGAAGGCGTCTCGCAGATGGGCTCGAACCGTATGCCGGTGTCGGGAGCGACCATGCGCATCGCAGGCTCGAGCGTCTCGGCGAAGGCACGCACTTCCGCCTGCATGGCGGCCACATCGGTGCCGGGGAGGTTGCGAAACTCGTAGTGGAAGCGGCAGTCCTCGGGCACCACGTTGTCGGCGATGCCGCCCTCGATGACGCCGACCGAGCCGGTGCTGTAGGGCACGTCGAACCCCTCGTAGCGCGGCTCCTGGTCGCGCCAGCGCTCGGACATGTCGGTCAGCTTGCCGACCACCCGCGCGCCGATCTCGATCGCGTTGACCGACTGCGGCGTCAGCGACGAGTGCGCCGCATGGCCCTTGACGCAGCAACGCCAGCGGTACACGCCCTTGTGCGCCAGAGCCGGCACCATTCCGGTGGGCTCGCCGACGATGCAGGCGAGCGGCTTGATCCCTCGTTCGCGCAGGTCGGCGATGAGCCGGGGCGCGCCGAAGCAGCCGACCTCTTCGTCGTAGCTGAACGCCAGGTGAATGGCGAACGGCAGGTCGGCCGCCAGGAACGCCGGCACCTGGGCGACCGCCAGGCCGATGAAGCTCTTCATGTCGGCGCTGCCGCGGCCGTACAGGCGCCCTTCGCGCAGCTCGGCGCCGAGCGGGTCGACCGACCAGTCCTGGCCGTCCCACGGCACCGTGTCGGTGTGACCCGAAATGATCACCCCGGCCGGCTTGCCTTCACCGATCGTGGCGAACAGGTTGGCCTTGCGGCCTTCGTCGTCGAAGGTCAGCCGGCTCGGCACGCCGTGCCGCGCGAGCTCGTCGCGAATGAAGTGGATCAACTCGAGATTCGATTCCCGGCTGACGGTGTTCATGCGCACCAGCGCGCGAGCCATGTCGAGGGCACGCGCGGAGGGTGCGGCTTGCATATCCATCGGCGCAATATAGCGGCTGGGCTACGCTTGGCCTCATGATCGACATCAGCCGCTTGGACATCGACAGCGCTCGCCGGCGCATCGCCCACGACGTGCGCCATACGCCGCTGCTGCGCATGAGCGGCAGCCAATTGGGAATCGATTGCGCGGAGCTCTGGCTCAAGCTCGAGCACCTGCAGGTGGGTGGCAGCTTCAAGGCCCGCGGCATGTTCAACCGGATGCGTGCGAACCCGGTTCCCGAGGCCGGCGTCGTCATCGCTTCGGGCGGCAATGCCGGCATCGCCGTGGCGGTGGCGGCGAAAGTGCTGGGCGTGCGCTGCGAGGTGTTCGTGCCCGAGACGGCGAGCTGCGCCAAGCGCGACAAGCTCGCCGAGCTCGAGGCCGTGGTCACCGTGGGCGGCGGCAGCTACGCCGAAGCCCTGGCCGCCAGCCTCGAGCGCCAGGCGCAGACCGGCGCGCTGCTGATGCACGCCTACGACCAGCCCGAAGTCGTGATCGGCGCGGCGACGCTGGCCGCCGAGGTGGAAGACGACGCCGGCGTGCCCGACCGCGTGCTGGTCAGCGTGGGCGGCGGCGGGCTGATCTCCGGCATCGCCGCCTGGTTCCAGGACCGATGCCGGATCGACGCGCTCGAGCCCGAGCTCGCGCCGACGCTCTTTCGGGCACGCGAAGCCGGCCGACCGGTCGACGTGGCGGTGTCGGGCATCGCTGCCGATTCGCTCGGCGCGCGGCGGATCGGCAGCATCGCCTGGGAGCTGACGCAACGCCATGTGCAGGCGGCGCACCTTCTGAGCGATGCGGCCATACGGGCTGCGCAGGAGGCGATGTGGAACAAGCTGCGGCTCGCGGTCGAGCCAGCAGCCGCGTTGCCCTTGGCCGCCTTAACGACCGGGATCGTTGCGCCGCAAAGCGACGAGCGTGTGCTGCTGGTGATCTGTGGGGCCAATCTCGATCTGGCGTCGCTGGCCGTCTAGGTTGCCTCGATAGGAAGTCGAAGCGATTCTTGTCGACAAGGAATCGGCTGGCCCACAGCATTGGTCTCGTTGTGCCGATGGCCGAGGCCGTCGCTATGCTGAATCTTGTCAAGCGCAAGCTGGACGACTTAGGTAGGCAGGCTAAACAGCAGTAACTCTTGCGCTTTCGTGGAGTGACTGCTTTAGAGCTGCGAGCGCTTGAGCTCCAAAACTTCCACTCCAGGGTCGCAAGGAGACGGGTCGAAGTGACGTTCGGCTCATCCGCCCGCCGCCAACTCCCTCTCCAGCACCTTCGGATTCTCCCGCCACCGCTCCACCCACTCCTGCGCCACGTCCCCCGGGTACACGTCCTCGATGCCCTCGCGCAGCGCCTTGACGATCGCGCTCGCCAGCGCCGCGGGCGCCACCTTCGGCGGCGGCAGGTTCTGGTTCCACTCGTCGTCGATCGGCCCCGGAAAGATGTTGATCACACGGATACCGCTCGGGCGCATCTCGGCGCGCAGGCATTGCGCGAGTGAATAGGCCGCCGCCTTCGAGGCCGAGAAGGTGCCGTGCGGCGGGTAGTTCGAGAGCGCGTAGACGGAGAGCAGGTTGACCCAGGCCGCGGCGTGGGTCTGTCCGTCGGCGGAGCGGCCTTTCAGCGCCGGGCCGAATTCCTGCGCCAGGCGCAGCAGGCCGAAGTAGTTGATGTCCATCTCGGCCTTGGCCACGTCGGTGCCGCGCCGCGCGGCGATGCCGAAGGCGCGATGCACCTCGGCGTTGTTGACGACGATGTCGACCTTGCCGCCGAGCTCGCCGGCGAGCTCGGTCACCGAGCGGCCGTTGCTGAGGTCGAGCGGCACCAGCGTCACCTGCGGCAGCGCGGTGATGTTGTCGAGGCCGGGCAGCTTCTTCCACGGCTCGGCATGGCCGACCCAGACGATCTCGGCGCCGGCCTTCACCAGCGCCTTGACGAGTGCCTGGCCGACCTCGGTCTTGCCGTCGGTGACGAGGATCTTCCTGAACTTCGGGTCGCTGGTCATTTCGCGCAGCATCGTGTCGTCGGCCATGTGTTCGCTTCCTTCGGGAGGGAATCCGATCAGCACCGCGGCGCCGGCGCGGTCGAGCCGGGCGCCGACGCGCACGCGAGCCGGCGGCGCCGGCACGTCGCCGTGCAGGTGCACGATGACGGTCGGGCCGGCGTCGAGGCGCACGAGGCCCAGGCGCCAGGGCAGGCGCTCGCGGTAGAACGGGTCGTTGCTGTGGTGGAGCACCGTCTCGCTCAGCAGCCCGCCCAAGCCTTCCTGCGCCGTCCAGCGCAGGCGCGGCGAGAGGCAGCGGTGGCAGGCGTCGCGCGGCGGGTACTGGACGGCGCGGCAGGCCTGGCACACCTGCAGCTCGAAGCGGCCTTCGGCCGCGGCCGCCGTCATGCCGAGCGCCGTGCGGCCGCGCGCCCACGGCGGCAGGTTCATCTGCCGGGTGCGCAGGACCGGGTTCTTGCGCCGCGGCTTCATCAGCGGCATCGTCATGGCGCCTCCGCCGGGCCGCCCCAAGAAGAGCGCCGCGCCCCTTCGAGGGGCAGCGCAGCCGCGAAGCGGCAAGCGTGGGGGTCCATCAATCTGACTTCCCCAGGATCACCGCACCCGTGCACAGGCATCGGTCGTACGTGACCATGCCGAAGCCGGCGACGAGGCCGACCTGCGCGTCCTCGACCGCACGCTCGCCGGCCGCGCCGGTGAGCTGGCGGATCGTTTCCGTCATACCGAGAAAGCCGCCGGCACAACCGGCCTGGCCGGCCGAAAGCTGGCCGCCGCTCGTGTTGTTCGGAAACGTGCCGTCGTGCGTCAGCGTCTGGCTGCGCACGAAGGCGGCGCCCTCGCCTTCCTCGCAGAAACCGAGTCCTTCGAAATGCAGCATCACGACGACCGGATAGTCGTCGTAGCTCTGCACGAGGTCGATGCCGTCGGGGCCGACGCCGGCCTGCGCATAGAGATCGTCGCGGTCCATGCGCCAGCCGCCGCGCACGAGCACCGGGTCGTCGGCGTAGGCGTTGTGCCGCTCGATGGCGCCGCGCAGCAGCACGTGCGGCAGCTCGAGGTCGCGGGCGCGCTCGTCGCGCATCACGAGAAAGGCCTCGGCGCCGGCGCAGGGCATGACGCAGTCGAAGAGATGGATCGGGTCGGCGATCGGCCGCGCCTTCATGTAGTCGTCGAGCGTGAGCGCGGTCTTGAAGAGCGCGTTCGGGTTCTTCAGCGCGTTCGCGCGCTGCGCCACGGCGATGCGGCCGAAGTCCTCGCGCGTCGCGCCGGTGGTTCGCATGTAGTGCGCGGTGATGAAGGCGAAGATCGAGTTCGGGCCGCCCGACCCGTAGGGGTAGCTCGCGTCGCGCGCGAACTGGGAAAAGCCGCCCAGCATCTGGCGGAAGGAATCGACGTGGTTGGTGTCGGCACCGATGCAGGCGACGATGTCGGCATCGCCCGCCTGCACGGCGCGCGCGGCGCGGCGCAGCGCCATCACGCCCGAGGCGCCGCCGGTGGGGATGTGATCAAGCCAGCGCGGCGACAGGCCGAGGTGCTGCGTCACGCCGACCGCGGTGTCGGGACCGAGCGAGAAGCTCGAGACGGTGAGGCCGTCGATGTTCTCTTTGGCGATGCCGGAAGTCTTGACGAGCGCTTCCATCGCCTGGCCGATGAACCAGTGCGCATCGTGCGTCGAGTAGCGACGATACGGCACCGTCACCGGCACGGCGACGGCGACGCCTTCGTAAGAGGAACGCCTGAGAGGGCGCAAGGTCACCGCTTCTTCCTGCGCCGCTTCATCTGGCGCGTGTCGATGCAGCTCGGCGTGCCCGGCAGGGTGCGCGCCAGCTCGCGCAGCTCGCCGCGCTGGATCTTCTGCGAGACGGTGAGCGGCAGTGCATCGACGAAGGCGACGTAGCCGGGCGCCTTGAAGTAGGCGAGCCGCTCCAGCGCATGGCGCACGATGCTCGCCGCGATCTGCTCGGGTGCAGGCAGGTTGGCCGCCTTGCGCAGCACGATGCAGGCGAGCACCTCGTCGCCACGCACCGGATCGGGCGTCGCGGCGACGGCGCTGGCGGCGACGGCCAGGTGCAGGTTGAGGACACTCTCCACCTCGACGGCCGAGATGTTCTCGCCGCTGCGTCGGATCACGTTCTTGCGGCGATCGACGAAGTGGAAGTCGCCCTCGGCGCTGCGGCGCACGACGTCGCCGGTGTGGAACCAGCCGCCGGCCCAGGCCTCCTCGGTCGCGTCCTCGTCCTTCAGGTAGCCGAGGAAGAAGTCGCGGCGCGGATCGGTGCCGGCGGCGCGGACGAGCAGCTCGCCGGGAACGTCGGCGCCGACGGCGGCGCCCTGCTCGTCGACGATGCGTGTCTCGACGGCCAGCTCGGCCCGCCCGAAGCAGCTCGTGCCGACGTGACGCGGCTCGCGATTGGCCATGATGCAGGCGGCAGCGCCCGTCTCGGTCATCGCCCAGGCCTCGAGCAGCGGAAAAGCGAAGCGTTCCTCGAACGCCGCGTGATGGCGCGGGTCGACGCCGGCGCCGAAGCCGAAGCGCACGTCGTGCTGGTGGTCGAGCGGGCTCGGCGGCGCGGCCAGCAGCATCGCCGGCATGACGCCGAGGTAGTGCACGACCGTCGCCCGGCTCTCGCGCACGCTCTGCCACCACGTCGTCGGATGGAAGCGATCGAGCTGCACGAGCGCGCCGCCCGAAAGGATGGCCGCCATCGACGAGAACGCCAGCGCGTTCATGTGGCTCAGCGGCAGCGGCGTGATGAAGCGCTCGGCGTCATTGCGGACTTCGGCGAGATCGCCGAGGCCGAGGTACCACTCGCCGGCGCGCAGGAAATAGCCGTTGGCGAGCCGACACCCCTTGGGGCGCCCGGTGGTGCCCGAGGTGTAGAGCAACGCGCACTCCGAGGCGCGGCCCACCGGCTGGCCGGCGAGGCGAGCGGGCGAGCGCGCAGCCGGGATCTGGCCCGCGACTTCCGGCCGGATCGT
>ODAK010001917.1_pt1 | contig 22162 bp, 19 predicted proteins | sample 1539591 | NCBI WGS metagenome assembly ODAK01 (sample SAMEA3539303, study PRJEB22396) | soil metagenome | biome: tundra; feature: field; material: soil | place: USA | collected 2010-05 | depth 0.15 m | reverse complement strand
GCCATCAGCCGGAAGGCGTACGTTGGTTCGTTCGAGGCCTACCAGAAGCTGTACGCCGAAAGCATGAAAGACCCCGACGCTTTCTGGGGAAGAATGGCCAGAGAGACGCTGTCGTGGTTTCACCCCTTCAGCCAGGCCAGCGACTGCGACTTCGAGTCCGGCCAAGTCGCGTGGTTTCTCAATGGCCGCCTCAACGCCTGCTACAACTGCGTTGACCGGCACGTTGAAAAACGCGGCGATCAAGTCGCCTTGATCTGGGAATCGGACACGCCGGGCGAGGGCAAGAAGGTCACGTACCGAGAGCTTCAGCGCGAAGTCTGTCGTCTAGCAAACGTGCTTCGCCACAATGGCGTCCGTCGCGGCGATCGGGTCGCGATTTACATGCCGATGATTCCCGAGGCGGTCTACGCCATGCTGGCCTGCGCGCGGCTCGGCGCGGTCCACAACGTCGTCTTCGCGGGATTTTCCGCGGAGAGCTTGCGCGACCGGATCAACGATGCCCGCTGTACTACCGTTATCACCGCGGACGAGGGCGTGCGCGGCGGAAAAATCATTCCGCTCAAGCGCACCGTGGATGAAGCGGTCATGGCATGCCCGACGGTGCGCACGGTTTTCGTGGCCCGACGAACCGGCAACAAGGTGCCCTTCTACCCTCATCGCGATATCTGGTTGCGCGAGGCGATGGACGGCGAGCGCCCGTACTGCCCCATCGAGCACATGGATAGCGAAGACACGCTGTTCTTGCTGTACACGTCGGGCAGCACCGGCCGCCCGAAGGGCGTGGCGCACACGACGGCGGGATATTTGCTGCACGCAGCGCTCACCCACCGCTACGTGTTCGACTATCACGACGGCGACATCTACGCGTGCGTGGCCGACGTCGGCTGGATCACGGGTCACTCATACGTTGTGTACGGGCCGCTGTGCAATGGGGCGACCACCCTGCTTTTCGAAAGCGTTCCGCTGTACCCAGATGCCGGCCGCTACTGGGATCTGGTCGAGCGCCACCGAATCAACCAGTTCTACGGAACGCCCACCGCCATTCGCGCCATCGCCCGTGAGGGTGACAGCTTCGTCAAGGCGCACGACCGCTCGTCGCTGCGCATTCTCGGCACGGTCGGCGAGCCCATCAATCCCGAGGCCTGGCGTTGGTACTACGAAGTCGTCGGCGAAAGCCGTTGTCCGGTAATGGACACCTGGTGGCAAACCGAGACGGGCGGAATCATGATTTCGCCGCTGCCGGGTGCCACAGCGCTCAAGCCGGGCTCGGCTACGTTTCCCTTCTTCGGCGTCGAGCCCGTTTTGCTCGATGAGCAGGGCAAGGAGCTTTCCGGCAACGGCGTGACCGGCCTTTTGGCTATCAAACGTCCGTGGCCGGGGATGGCGCGCACCATTCAAAACGACCACGAGCGCTTCGTGCAGACCTATCTGCGACCTTTCCACGGCTATTACCTGACCGGCGACGGGTGTCGCCGCGACGAGGACGGCTACTATTGGATCACCGGACGTGTGGACGACGTCATCAACGTTTCGGGTCACCGCCTGGGCACCGCCGAAGTGGAAAGCGCCTTGGTCACGCACCCCGCGTGCGCAGAGGCAGCCGTCGTCGGTTACCCGCACCCCATCAAGGGCCAGGGCATTTTCGCTTTCGTCATTCTCAACGAGGGCTGGAGCGAGAGCATCGAGCTGCTCGGCGAGCTCAAGAACGAAGTGCGCCACCACATCGGACCGTTCGCCACACCGGACATCGTGCTCATCGTCCCGGGTCTGCCCAAGACCCGTTCGGGAAAGATCATGCGGCGGATCTTGCGCGCCATCGCGGCTGGCAAGACGGACGAAATGGGCGATGTTTCCACGCTGGCGGATCCGGCGGTGGTGGATGCTTTGCTCGCGCGCCGCTCAGGAAAGGACTAGTCACGAGGCGAGCGAAGCCGCCGCCGTCGTCACGCGAGATGGCTTGACGAACCGCTGTTCGCCGCCACCGGTGCCACGACGGTCGCGGAGCCGGCAAGCTTCGGTTTCGGCGGTGTGCCGGGGATTCGTAGCCGAGCCAGGCGACGCTCCACCTGGTGAAAGAAGATGAAGGCGCCAACCACACTCAACGTCCACGCGACAAGCATGCCGACGATGGCGAGCCACGGCTTTTGCGGCAAGTGGCTCGACCACCAGGCATTGACGATCAGGCAGATGGGGAAGTGCACTAGGAAAAGGCTGTAGGTGATGAGGCCAAATCGTTGCACCCAGCGCGCGCTGGCGATCCTTTCAAGCCACGCCTGCCCCTGCGCCAGCAGCAGGACGATGGCAGTGGCACCGGCAAGCGCTAGCCGCGCGCGGAAATCGAGGTGCAACGAGACCGCGACCGCCAAAAGATAGGCCCAGAAAAAGCTCTTGGGCAGACTGCCGTCTTTTGTCCAGGCGGCTGCCATACCCAGCATGTAGCTCGCCAAGAAATAGATTCCGTAGTGGTCGAAATGCGCGGAGCGATTCCACCCGAACGCCGACGCCAAGCCGAGCGCCAGCAGCGTCCACCGGGCGAAGGCTTGGCCGCGCTCGCGCCAAATCCCGCAGGCGAGGGCATTGACCACGCTGACCAGGGCCACCAACTGCAGGTCGATGGCAACGTACCAAATGCCGGCCGTCAGCGAGTCGTACCCAAGCACGTTGTGCAGAAGAAAGACGTGCGCCACCAGCTGCCCGGCCGTCGGGCTCGGCGAAATAGACGGATGCACCATCCAAAGCCGCGCAATTTGGTTTGCCACCAAGGCCAGTGCCAGCGCCGCCAAATAAGGAAGACCGATGCGGAAGTAGCGCTCGACGATGAGGCCAAGCCAGGCGCGTGGCCGCGTGGGCGCGCGGCGAGCGAGGCTACCGGCCAGGCAATAGCCGCCGGTCACGAAGAAAATCTGCACCGCGAAGCGGCCATAAAGGAATAGGCAATCGATAGGACCCGCTGCGATGGAATAGGCGTGGTCCGACAGCGGGCCGTAGAAGGCCAGATGGTGCAGAACGATCACCTGCGCGGCGACGACGCGCAGCAGATCAATAAACGCGAATCGTGCAGCGTGGGGCATGGGGTACTACTCGAGGTCGGGCGGACCATCGCACAAGCAGCCCCAGTCGCCTACAGAAAATCCTCGCGGGCGCCGCGATTGGTCAAAGACGCCCGCGCCCTTGGCAGTGGTCCCAATGTACCTCGCCTGGGCCAGCTCTCTCTCGTCAGTCGTCTCGACCGTCCCCGAAGGCGGATCCTGCGGCGAAGACACCCTTCACCAGGCCCGAAACTCTATAGCGATCCTCGCACAGGTCCGGCGGGAATACCTGTACGCCCAAGCGACAGACGGCAGCGGAGATCTCGGAACCGCTTAGCGATTCTGCGCGGCCGCTCGGCGCGATGGCGACTGCGGTGCCGTCCTCTCCCCAGTATAAAGTCAAGGCGAGCTTTCCGGTGGTCATCGACCACAGCGAGAGGTTGCCGTGCTGGCTGGCGCCCAAGAGCAAGCGGCCTTCGGCGGCAAACGTGACCGCATCGATGGGTGCCGAATCTCGGGGTTCGAGCGCGGGAAGCTCCGAGCGGTCGGAGAGTTGCCATCGACGAACGCTGCTGCCAACGGCAACGGTCACCACGGGCTCTTTCGGGCTGATGGCCAACGAGCGTACCGGCATACCGCCAGGCTCGTGCAGCTCCGTTCGTGTTCTTCCAGGTCGCACGGACGACAGAGCGATGCCGTCGGAGATCGCGGACGCCATCGTCTGGCCATCGGCGCTGAAGGCAAGGCTGTTCGACGGTCCCAGAAGCTCGCCCGTGCACGCCATCGTTGGATCACCCGGCGACGGTCCACTAGGGTCTTGCGTGCTCCATTGCTGGACCGAATAGTCAGACCCGCTCGCGGCGAGCACCGTCCCGTCCGGGCTATAAGCAACGCCGAGCACATCACAGGGGCGCCCAGCGAAGGAGGCGATGAGGTGGCCCGAGGTTGCGTCCCACGTAGACAAGAGCCCGTGTCCGCCGCCCGTGGTAAGCGCTCGGCCATCAGGGCGAAAGGCGACGGCATGCAAAGGCTCGGCATGGTCCAGCCGATGGAGGATGGTTCGCTTCGCGACGTCCCAGATGCGCGCCGTACGGTCGCTGGACACGCTGACAAGTCGGGTGCCATCTGGCGAGAAAGCGAGCGACGTGACACTGTCCGAATGGGCTCGCAACCACGAAAAGGAGCCAGTGCGTAGAGAGAGGATCAGCAGAGCTCCGGTCGTCGTTCCCAAAGCAGCGTGGTCTGCATCGGGGCTGGATGTGAGGGAAGTAAATGCCACCGGCCTAGGAACCACTTCCGTTGTCTTGCCGGACGCCGTATCTATGACGGCCAGACCGCCATCGGCGGCGAAGGCTACGCTGCTACCATCGGAGGATGGCGCGATGGCCGAGACGGTCTTCGCCTGGTGTTTTTGCGACGACAGCGTGGACAGCGTCTTCGTGTCGAAAGTCCGAAGGTCACCTTCTGATGAAGCTGACAGCAGCTTGGCCCCATCATGGTTGTACGCAATGAGCACGTTCGAGTGAGCTGCTTGCACGAAACGCGGTTGGGACGTGGCCAGCGAATCCCAGACCAGAATCCTTCCCGACTCGCTGCCAGCAGCGATGCCGCGACCCTTGGGTTGAAAGATCACGGAGGCGAGACTTTCTTGGCGACGTCGACTATCCGGCACACGAAGCACGCGGAAAATCTGCGGGGACTTAGCACGAAGCTCCCAGAGAAGCAGAGCATCGTTCTGTACAGTCGCCAGCTTCGTGCCGTCCGGACTGAAGGCTAACATCTCGGGCCACAGAGCCTGATCGGAGCTTCCACGAATCCCGCCCAATTCACGGCCGTGGTAGGCAGTATCGAGTGCGGTCGCGCTCAAGGTAGCCGTGTCCCAGAGCGCGGGCGCGGCGTTTTCCCAGGTGCGGCCTGCGACTCGTTTCCCGTCGGGGCTGAATGCCAGCGAGCTCACGCTGCCGCTGGACATCGCTTCCGTCCTCGCAAGAGTCCCTAGGCGCTTTCCGGACAGCAAGTCCCAAATCTCGGGGTCTTGTTCCGCGCCTGCGGAAACCAGTGTCCAGCCATCCGCGCTGACGGCGAGCGCGGTCACTCGATTCGCGTTGGTACGAAGTCGCAGAAACTCGGAAAAGTCTTGACCTCGAAAGAGGTGAACGTCGGCGCCAGCGGCCACGGCAAGGGCTCCTGTGCCAGCCCAGGCGATCACGGAAGCATCCCACAGCCCGCTTCGCGGCTCGAGGGTGACTGTCTGCTTTGAGGCTCGCTCCATAGCGATGCGAGCGCGGTCGAACAGCTTGCGTGCTCCGACCGCATCTCCTGCCGCCTTGTTGGCCAGCGCCTGGCGCAGCAAAGCATTCCCGTCGGCGACGTTGGCGGCGCCAGCAAGGTCATGTGCGACATCATCCGCACCGAGCTCCGTCTCCGCGCGCTTGAGGAGCTGACGGCTAGCCCCCTCCTCTGCGCCACAAAGGGAATTCGCCTTTTGAATGGCCCGCAGAGTCTTCTCCAACCGCCCTGAGAGAAAGAAGGCCTCGGCTTGTGCGCGCAGGGCCCGGGCATCTTCGCAGGAGCGCGCCCTATCTGCGGGTACCGTTGTGATGGGGGCTGGTCTTGCAACCGGCCCGACCGAGGTTTGCCCTTGGCATGCTGCAAAGGCGACCAGCACCAACAACCGGCGCATTAGCACGGACATGGCATAAGGCTCGTTTCGTCGCCTCCCACGGCCCGGTCGCGTCGCTACTTTTTCGCAGACGTGTGTTTGAGCTGCGCGATTTCCGCTTTGAGCTCCGCGATCTGACGCGCTTGCTCCTGGACTGCGGCTACCAACATGCTGGCATAGCCGTAAAGGTCGACCATGTTGCCGTCGCGATCGACGGCGGGGCTGCCGGGCACGTCCTCGATGATGAAGCCGAGGTGGCGCTTTCCTGCCAGCGCGCGGTCGCGGTACTCGTAGGTGGCCAGTCTCAGTCGAGAGACGTCGCTGGCGATGCGTTGTCGCTCGATCTCGTTCAGGTAGACGATGTTCTTCTTGGCGCGGCGACTGGACACCGGGCACGGACCGCCATTGGCGGAGTACCACGCGCCTTGCTTGCAGGTACGCCCGTTCCCCGTGCCGCAGGCATAAGTGCAGGCCTTTCCCTCGGTGGTGCAGGCGGTCCCAAGGAGCGGCATGCCCGCTGGGCAGGTGGCGTCCGCGTTCGGAGCTGCGCAGTGCCAGGTCGGAGATCCGGTGCAAAGCGAAACTGGACCACCGGTCGAGCAGTTGGTGCATTCGCACGCAAGGTCGCCGTAGCTGCAGTACGCGCCTTGGGTCGGGCACGCCTCGCCGGCGGCCGCATCGCGGCTGGCGGGGCAGGTGACCGGGGGCAGGGCCGCGCACTTCGACTGCACGACCGTCCAGGCTCCGCCGGTGCACGTGGCGCTAGGATTGCATCCAGGGCGCGGGTCGGTTCCGTACTCGCAGGTTAGGCCCTCGGTGCAAGGCCAGCTGCTGATTTGACTGATGTCGCTCGGGCATGCGGTGGGTGCGGGGCACGCGCCTTGCGATGCTTTGGAAATGCCAGCGCTCTGGCGCGTGCAATCGTTGGCGTACGTCTTTCCGTCGCAGCCGCACACGGGGGAATAATTGGTGGTGCAGACCTTCGACGGGGTCGTGCACGTTCCCGAAGCATCGGACTTGCCGCAGGTGCTGACGAGGTAGTCGCAGAATTGTCCAGCCGGGCAGAGAGCGTCGATATTGCCGCCGCAAGCAATGCTGGTGCTTCCGCCAGTTCCCGACGAGCCCCCCGCGCCGGTCCGACCGCCGGTCGCGACCACGCCGCCGGTGCCGGGCTTGCCCCCGCTTGCCACCGGAATCGTGCCGCCCGATCCCGGCGAACCGCCCTTGCCGATAACGCCGCCCGTTGCGAGCACGCCTCCCGCTCCAACGCTACCGCCGACGGCAGTTGTGCCGCCCAAGCCGAGCGTCCCGCCCAGTGCCGGCGCGCCGCCGGCACCAGGGCCTCCGCCTGTGCCGAGGCCACCAGCATCGACACTACCTCCGCTTGCATCGCCGCCGATGCCGCTGCCACTGTCCAGGCGCTGCGTGAGACCTTCCTTTTGACAGCCGCTTCCCAGGGCCAGCGAAGCGATCCATCCCACTGTCAATCCCGCTGCAATGACGAGCTTATTCATGATTCACCTTCGTGCCTGCGCACAGCAAAGTTCGTTCCCACTCTTCACGTGCCCGCGATTCGATGAAAACCCTGCCGCTGCACCCTTTTTGCAGGTGTTGGCTCTCAGAAATCCGAGACGTTCGGTCCTTATGATTCGCCATCCGGTATCCTTCTAGGTAGGAGAAGCAGCGCAGGAATGGAGCCCTCAGTCAACTCTCCGAGCCATGTACCGCAGACGGTCGACTTGGCCGTAGGCGGGATGACCTGTGCGGCGTGCGCGCTGCGAATCGAAAAGCAGCTCAACAAGCTTCCCGGCGTCGAAGCCGTGGTGAACCTGGCTTCCGAGCGGGCACACGTTCGCTTCGTGCCGACCGTGGTCGACACCGCGCGTCTGCTAGCGACGGTCGAGAAGGCGGGGTTCACGGCGGCGCTGGCCGAAGACCATACGCGCGAGGAGGATCGGGCGCGCAAGGTGGCACTCTACCACCGTGAGCGCCTGCGCTTTGTGCTGAGTGCACTTCTGACGTTGCCGCTGCTTGCGCAGATGGCGTTGATGTTTTCGGTGAGGCACGGCGAAGGCTCGACCTTGCGTTGGCTCGACTTGGCTCTGGCGACGCCGGTTCAGTTTTGGATTGGCTGGCGCTTTTACGTCGGTGCTTGGCGCTCGCTGCGCGGTGGAGCCGGCAACATGGATGTTCTTGTTGCGTTGGGCACGACGGTGGCCTGGCTTTTCAGTGCCGTGGTTACCGTTTGGGGACTGGCGCACCAGAACGTGTACTTCGAAGCATCGGCCACGGTGATCACGCTTGTGCTCTTGGGCAAGATCCTCGAAGCGCGCGCCAAAGCGAAGACGTCGGCGGCCGTCGAAGCGCTGGCTGGGTTGCAGCCGCAGACCGCACGCATCTCGCGCGACGGAAAATTGGTTGATGTGCCAGCGGCGGCGCTGATTCCTGGCGACGTCTTCGTCGTTCGCCCTGGCGAAGCCATGCCAGTGGACGGTGAAGTCATCGACGGGACGTCGCACGCCAACGAGGCCATGCTCACCGGCGAAGCCATGCCCGTAGCCAAGGCCGCTGGCAGCAAGGTGTTTGCGGCGACCGTAAACGGAGACGGCATGCTTCGCTGTCGCGCTACCGGCGTCGGCCGCCACACGGTGCTCGCCGGCATCATTCGCGTGGTCGAAGAAGCGCAAGGGTCGAAGGCACCGGTCCAACGGCTTGCGGACAATGTCGCGGCCATCTTCGTGCCGGTGGTGGTCGCCATCGCGCTGCTGTCGTTCGGCGCTTGGTGGCTCGGTACGGGCGATTTGGCTCGGGCGCTCATCAACGCTGTGGCGGTGTTGGTCATCGCGTGCCCCTGCGCGCTGGGCTTGGCCACGCCGACCGCGATCATGGTGGGCACGGGGCTCGGCGCACGCGCGGGCATTCTCATTCGCAATGCCGAAGCGCTCGAGCTGGCAGAAAAGCTGCAGGTGCTCGTCCTCGACAAGACAGGCACGCTCACCCTGGGCAAGCCGACAGTCACCGATGTCCTGGCGCTAAACGGCGCCGACGCGCGCGAAGTTCTGCGTCTCGGTGCCAGTCTGGAACAAGGCTCGAATCATCCGCTGGCTACGGCAGTGGTTGCCAAAGCAGGCGCCGACGGGATCGCGCTGGCGACGCCGACGAAGGTGACGGCGCTTGCCGGGCGTGGTGTTTCCGGCGAAGTGGACGGCGTGTTCGTGCGCGTCGGCTCGCCAGCGTGGTTTGCGACCCAGGGCTTTGCTCTTCCAGAGGCCGAAAGATTCGAAAAAGCTGGACGAAGTGTGGTTGTCGTTGAGTCGGCCGGAAAGCTCGTCGGCGTGCTTGCCGTAGCGGATCCCTTGCGAGCGACCTCTCGGGCGGCCGTGGCTAAGCTGCGCACGATGGGCATCGAAGTTGTCATGGTGACCGGTGACAACGCCGGCACGGCTGCGGCCATCGCTACCGAAGCCGGCATTGACCGCGTTGAGGCCGAGGTCTTGCCCGGCGACAAGGCTGCTGCTGTGGAGCGGTTGAAGTCTGGCGGTCGCATCGTCGGCATGGTGGGCGATGGCATCAACGATGCGCCGGCTCTTGCGGCAGCGAACGTCAGCTTCGCTATGGCCGCGGGCTCGGACGTGGCCATGCAGACGGCGGACATCACCCTTATGCGCGACGATTTGAACACCGTGGCGGACGCCATTTCGCTTTCCCGCGCCACGCTCAAGAAGATTCGCCAGAACCTTTTTTTCGCGTTTATCTACAACATCGTCGGGCTTCCGCTGGCCGCGCTGGGTCTACTCAATCCCATGCTTGCGGGCGCGGCGATGGCACTAAGCTCGGTCTCGGTTGTGACGAGCTCGCTCGCACTCAAGAAATGGAAGCCACGGAGCAAATCATGAAGACCACGACGATCAAGATCGGCGGCATGTCCTGTGACGGTTGCGTAAAGAGCATCACGCGCGCACTGCAAGCCGTCCCTGGCGTGAGCAAAGCCCAGGTCTCGCTCGAACGCGCGGAAGCGACCATTGCGTTCGATCCGGAAAAAGTCGCCAAGTCGGCACTGGTCGAGGCGGTGCAAGACGCCGGCTTCAGCGCGGAGTAATACCGGCGGGCGCATGAAACTCAAGGCCCTGGTGCAGAACCCAGAGCACATCGCTCGCTTCCTTAAGCACCTGGGCGGGCACACCGAACCTCCGCCCCTGGCCCCCGCTCGCGCTCCGCGTACTGGGAAGCTCGCGTCCTGCGCCACCGACCAAAGGCGTAGACCGAGCTGTTCGACGCATAAGCCGCACCGGCCCGGACCTCATCCCGCATGCATCAGGCGGGTAGGCAGGCACCCGTCTGCCCAGGCGTCCCAATTGTGGGTGCTTCAAGTGCCGCCTTCCCTGACCACAGCGCTTCCCCCGCCAGCCGCCAGTTTCGATGCGGCCATCTGCGCCGCGCAAAATGCCCTCCGACTACCGCAGAACCCAGCTTGTTTCGCTTGCGCGTCTGTTAGCCGTGCTTGAGTTGTCGCGCGGCCGCGTCAGCAGTGTCTTCGGGACTTGTGTTGAAGGCGATTGCCGCGTTGGTCGCGGCTTTGTGGATGATGTTCACCACGGTCTCGAACAACGCCAGGCTCTTGGGGGGGAGCCTCAGGCCGCCGCCGATCACCACACAGTCATAGGCAGCGCCCTTCAGCGCACTTTCCAGCATTGCGCTTCCGGCTGCGTCGGGCGTGATCATGCAGGTATCGCCTTGCCAACCCCGATCCTCGATCTTCGAGACGCCTAGCGCAATCCCGGTATTAATCTTTTCGGCGCTGAAGCCTGGCGGCAAGGATGGGTCCGAGAAATCGACCGTTTCAGGCTTCTGGCCGACGAACAGTATACGCGTCATGGGGTTTCTCCATTCGAGTGTGGCTCAGTCTGATCAATGCCGGCGAAAGGGGCGCGATACATTGAATATTCCCGCCAACGCGCTTCATTTGAAGCTACTCATGCCTCCCAAGCTGCCACTGTTTCTCTAGCAAAGTCTTCGTATCGGCGTGGTGTGTGGCCCAGAAGTTCCGTCAATGGTTCAACATCTCCCGCCTCTGCGGCGAAGCCACGTTCGAGATATCAACCCCTTCGAGGGTTTCCATCACAATGGTGCCTAAAGTCCCAGTCGCTTGACCAGGCGGTGAAAGTTGCCGCGATCCATGCCCAGGGCACGGGCGGCGGCGGCGAGGTTGTGGTGGTGCTCGGCGAGCGTGGCGGCGATGCGCTCGCGCTGGTGCGAACGGGACGATTCGCGAAGTGTTCCAGCGTGCGTGGAGGCCGTGATCGGGCTTTCGAATTTTGCCGCGTCGTCGCTGCCAGCCTCGACCGCAGTGCCGCGCCCGACATCGGCTTCCAAATGCGGGGCGGAGATGACGACCGCTTGCCCGCGCGAGATGTTCGAAGCGCGTCGCAGGACAGCCCGAGAAATCACATTCTCCAGCTCGCGCACGTTGCCTGGCCACGCATACGACAGAAGCGCTTCGATGGCGCTTGCGTCGAGGCGGACCGGGCCTACGCCCATGCGGCGGCGAGCGGTATCGCAGAAGTAGCCTGCGAGCAGGGCGACGTCCTCGCCACGCTCGCGCAGCGGAGGCACGGCGATCGGATAGACGTTCAGGCGATGGAAAAGGTCGGCGCGAAAGCGGCCGGCGGCGACTTCCGTCGGCAAGTCGCGATTCGTGGCGGCCAGCACGCGGACGTTCACCTTGATCGGCCGATCCGCGCCCACGCGCTGGATTTCGCCCTCCTGCAAAACCCGCAAGAGCATAGGCTGGATGGTCAGCGGCAGCTCGCCGATCTCGTCGAGAAACAAGGTCCCGCCGTCTGCCACTTCGAACTTGCCGGGCCGGTCTCCCGCCGCGCCCGTGAACGATCCGCGCACGTGGCCGAACAGCTCGGCCTCGGCAAGGGTCTCGGGCAAAGCCGCGCAATTGACGTAGATGATGGGCTCGCTTCGCCTTGCCGAGGTCGCATGCACGGCGCGCGCGACCAATTCTTTTCCGGTCCCGGTTTCGCCCTGGATCAGCACCGACAGATCGGTGCCGGCGACGATTTCGATTTCGCGGCGAAGCCGACGAAGGATCGGGCTCGTGCCGATGATCTCGCTTCCCTGCACCATCGCCTCGCGCATGAAGTCCTGCACCACACGCCCTTGCCGCTCGGCGGAGCGTTCGAGCGCAGCGATGAGCTGGGTGGTGCGCATTTCGGCGGCGGCAAGGGCAGCTACGGCGGTTAGAAAACGCAGGTCGATGCCGTCGAAAGCCTTGGGATCGAGCGCGTCCGCAGTCAAAGCGCCCACCAGCTCGCCGTGCACGAGCAAGGGACAGCCAAGGCAGGCATGGATGTGATGGGCGGCGCCGGGATCTTGTTCGAGTTGGCCGTCGAACGGATCCGGCAAGCTGGTGTCCGCTGGAAAAAAGATCGGTGCGCTCGCACGGCTGATGATTTCCAGGCGCGGATGATCGGAAAGCAGGTACGGTTTGCCGCTCGCCGCTTTGGACAGTCCGAACGTTGCCACCGGGTGCAGGGCCTTCCCTTCAAGACGCATCACGGTCGCGGCATCGTACGGAATCACGCGCCGAAGAGATTCGAGTAAGCGCTGGTTGCGCTCGGACGCCGTCAGGCCGGTCGCGAGATCGAGTGAAATGCTGACCAAAGCATCGATTTGGTCCACGTGGTCATTCTGACATCGGCTGTTTTATGGACAACAACTTCTGCGTTGTTTATTCGACATCGACCCGGCCAAAGCGGCATTTTCACGCGGTTTTTTCGTTGGCATCGCGCCTGCTTATCCAGATACGTATGAACACCTCGCCGGCCCCAACCAATACAACGAACGACGTCAGCTCGCCTGGGCAGGCGGAGTCGCTTGCCTCGATCGTTGATTACATCCTCAGCCGCTTTCACGAACCGCTTCGGCGCGATCTGCCGGGATTGGTCGAGAACGCGCGCCAGGTCGAGGCGCAGGCAGCGACGTCGCCGCTGGCTCCTGTCGGGCTGACCGCTCACCTGGAACAAATTCGGCTCGCGGTGGAAAGCCACCTGGCCAAGGAAGAGCAGATTCTCTTTCCGCTGATTGTTGCCGGCCGGGGCAGGAACGCGCTGATGCCCATCCGGGTCATGATGACCGAGCACGACGACCACACCGAGAACCTGCGCCGCACGCGCGAGCTGACCCACGAGTTCGCACTGCCGAGCGATGCAAGCGCCGAGTGCCGCGCGCTGTACCAGGATCTGCAGCATCTTGAAGACGAGCTTGGCAAGCACATCGAGCTCGAGAACAAGGTGCTCTTCCCGCGGGCCCTCGAAGGCGAGCGCTAGACGGTCAACGTGCCCGCTAGCCTACCGCAAATTCGTCCGAAGAAGCTCGCGCCCGAGCTGCGCAAGCCGCGGATGGCGTACGTGTCGGAAGCGCGTTGGTGGCGGCGGCTTGCGCTTCGCCTGCGCGACGATCCGCGGGCGCTTCGCCTGGCCGTGCAGCTGACCTTCGCCGCGCTTTGCCTGTGGATTGGCGTCGAGTTTCACCGCTTCGCTGCGTGGGGCCAGTCCCACGGTTCGTTGCCGTACGCGCCGCGACCGCCTGGCGTGGAAGGATTTTTGCCCATCAGCGCGCTCATCGGCGTCAAGCACTTCGCAACCACCGGCGTGGTCGACCGAATTCATCCCGCGGCGCTCTTCATTCTTTCCGCCATCGTGGTGCTGAGCGTGGCTGTCAAGAAAGCCTTCTGCAGCTTCCTTTGCCCTATCGGCACGCTCAGCGAGTATTTGTGGCGGCTCGGCCGCTTCGTCTACCGCAGGAACGTCGCGCTGCCGCGCTGGCTCGACTATCCGCTCCGCTCGCTGAAATACGCGCTGTTCGGATTCTTCGCGTGGTCGATTGCGCGCATGGATTTGCCTACCCTGGATGCCTTCATCGGCAGCCCCTATAGCAAAGTCGCCGACATCAAGCTGTACCTGTTCTTCGCGCAGCTTTCGGGTCTTGCCCTGAAAGCCGTGGTCGTTCTCGTCGTGCTGTCGCTCTTCATCAAGAATGCCTGGTGTCGCTATCTGTGTCCCTACGGCGCCCTGCTGGGCATCGTGGGGCTTTTCAGCCCCGCTAAGATCACGCGCAGCAAAGACCGCTGCATTGATTGTCGACTGTGCACGCGCGCGTGTCCCTCGGCCATTCGGATTCATCAGCTGGGCCGCGTGTGGAGCGACGAGTGCACGAGCTGCCTCGAATGCGTGGCCGTCTGTCCCGTGAAGCAAACGCTTGAGGTGAAGGCGGCAGGGCGCACCGTTTCGGCCCGGCAGGTGGCGGCCATCGTGCTTGCGATCTTCCTCGGCGTGACGGGCGCGGGCATGAGCCTTGGGCACTGGCGGAACGACATTTCCGCCGCAGAGTACTTGCAGCGCTTCGACCGGCTGGACCAGCCCGCGTACCAACACGCGCGCGGCCATGTACCGACCTATGGCGCGGGCGATTGAGAGACCACCATCGAAAATGAGAAAGGCAGACCTATGACTGAAGCAACCCAGGAATCGCAGACTCTTCCGGCCGCCGCGGCCGTGGATTTGGCAACGCTCGTGGCGTACCAGGACGGCGCCGTCGTTAGCCGCACGCTGGTCAAGAAGAAGGCGTGCACCGTGACCGCCTTCGCGTTCGATGCCGGACAGTCGTTGTCCGAGCACACCGCTCCCTTCGATGCCATCGTGCAAGTGCTGGACGGCGCTGTGGAGTTGGTTATTGGCGGCAAGGCTGTGGAGGCGAAGGCCGGCCAGACCGTTTTGATGCCGGCCAACGTTCCGCACGCCGTGAACGCCAAGGCGCGGTTCAAGATGCTGCTGTTGATGATCCGAGAATAGCGGCGTCGGCGGCCGTAGCCTCAATCAGACCGCGACACGCGAGAGGATGCGACCGTCGCGCGCCACTCGGAACGCCAGCGGCACCAGGGTGACGGCGTACTTTCGCGCCAGATCCGGCCGCACAGAAACGTCGACGAGGGCCAGCGGCGTTCCTTCGGCGCTGAGTCTATCCGCCAGAGTCTGACAGTCCGAGCAGCGCGGATGCGTGAACTGAACCACGAGGCCATCCTGGGGAGCCGCACCAATTTCCGCCAGGTCGATACGCGCGACCCCGCGCGAGCGGATGCCGCGAACAAGGGCCAACAACCGGTACATCTCGCAGCCCACGCAGACTCCGGAAAGTGCCGCCAGCAAGGCCAAAGCCCCGACGAGAGCGGCGAGCGCCCAGCCGAGCTGCGCGTGGCCCGTAGCGTGCGCAAGTGAAGCCGCCGTTAGAAAAACCAATCCCACGAAGTTGGCAAAGCGCACCGGGCGGGCGTCCTTGATCGGGCCCGAGCCGAAGCGCGGCTGGACCAGCTTGAAATAGGCCAAGCAGCCAAGACACGCGCGCGGCCCAAAGGTAAGCGTCAACCCAAGCTGGAGCGCCGCCAGGGCCAAAAGCGGCCACCAACCCGAGAGCAGGGCGGCAAGGCATGCCGCCGCGATGACACCCTGGTTAAAGCGTGGCGCCCGCGCATCGATCACCGGGACTTGGCCAGCCGTTCGTCGTGCCATCCAGTAAGCCTGACAGGCCCGCGTCTTGGTGCAAGACAAATGTTCGGTATACGGGACACGCCGCGACGCTGGCTGGTGCCGGTGCTCGAGGCCTCTGTCGACCTCAAGCGCCGGCCGTAGTTGTCGCTAGCGTTCCGTGCCGGATTCGACCGGTCGGACTTCGCACTCGCCCTCGAATTCAGGCCAGTACTTGCGGTGCAGGTCCATGAACTCGTGCGCAATCCGGGCCGCTTCGGCCTTCGAGTTGGCCTGCAAGATTGCCCAGCCACCGATAACTTCCTTGCTCTCGGAAAACGGACCGTCCGTGACGGTGATCTCGCCCTTGGCGAGCCTCATTCGTAGGCCGTCCCTGCTCGGAAGTAATCCGCCTGTGTCCACGACGACGCCGCTCTTCATCGACCTTTCCACGAACTCGCCCATGGCCGAAAGAAAGGCCGTCGGCATGGGCAGATCGCGGTACTTCTCGAACGTGCGAATGAAACTGAAGTATTTCATGGTCTCCTCCGTGTTTGGGGTTTGATCCAAGGACGGACGGGCGAGGCGTGATCCTACAGCGCACCCTAGTTTCTATTCTCCCGGCTCAGGCGATCGATCTGGTTGCGAATATGCGCCGCCTCGGCTGGTGTGTGGGCGAGAGCGATGGCGCGATCGAAGGCGTTCCGGGCGTCGGCGCTGCGGCCAAGCTGCATTAGCAAAGCGCCCTTGACCCCGAAGAAGTAGAAATAACTCCCGAGCTTGGCAGCCAGCGGCTCGATCATGGCCAGCGCGGCGTCCGGCCCTTGCACTTTCGCCAGCGCAACCGCACGGTTCAAGCTGACGACGGGCGACGGCACCAGCCTTTCGAGGGCAGCGTAAAGCAGATCGATCTCGCGCCAATCCGTGTCTTCGGCGCGGGCGGTCCGGGCGTGTAACGCCGCGATGGCGGCCTGAATCTGGTACGGCCCGGCAGTTTGGTGGCGAATCGCTTTGTCGAGCAACGCGAGGCCTTCGTCGATGAGGCCGCGGTCCCACAGCCGGCGGTCTTGGTCGTCGAGCAGAACAATGGCGCCGGCCCCATCAAGACGGGCCTTGGCGCGCGCATGCTGAAGCAACGTCAGCGCGAGCAAACCCATCAGCTCGGGCTCGCCGGGAAAGAGGCGCAGAAGCAAGCGACCTAGACGAATGGCTTCTTCGCACAGCGTGGCGCGAATCAGAGCGTCGCCGCCGGTCGCTGAATAGCCCTCGTTGAACATCAGATAGATCACGGCCGCGACTCCCGCCACACGTTTCACCCGCTCGGGCGCGTCCGGTGTCTCGAAGGGAACGTTGGCGTCCGCCACGCGGGCTTTGGCGCGGGTGATCCGTTGCTCCATGGCCGCCTCACTGACCAAGAAAGCGCGCGCGATCTCTTTGACCGTCAGTCCTGAGACGATGCGCAACGCTAGCGCGATCTGCTGCGTGGCCGGCAGATCCGGATGACAGCAAATGAACAGCAATCGCAAAATATCGTCGCGATAGTGGGCGTCGTCGAGACGCTCGGCCAGATCCGCCTCGACATCCTCGACGCGCGACAGCGCGCCGTCGGGCGGCAGCGGCGCCTGCTTGCTCTGCCGGCGGACCGTATCGATGGCGGCGTTGCGCCCGACGAAGATGAGCCATGCGGCCGGATCGTGCGGGGGACTTTGGCCCGGCCAATTCTTGAGCGCTGACAGGCAGGCTTCTTGAAAGGCTTCTTCCGCCAAGTCGAGGTCGCGGAAGTAGCGGGTGAGCGCCCCCAGCACACGCGGGCGGGCCGAGCGCAGCGCAAGGTCGATCCACCCAAGGTCGTTCACGTGACGCCGGAGCCTGGCATGAACAGAGCGATGGGGCGCAGCTCGTAGGCACCGCCGGGATTCGCATGGCCGAGCTCGCGCGCGAAGCTCAGCGCTTCATCGAGATTCGCACAGTCGATGACGTAGAAGCCGAGCAGCTGCTCTTTGGTCTCCGCAAATGGGCCGTCGGTAACAACCGGCGGCTCCGGTCCCGGTTCGAGACGCTTGCCCTGCGAAACCTTTCGCAGCGTGGTGGCGGTGGTGGTCGGCATCAGACGCGCCACCGGTCCCAGCCTCCCCGCCTTGGCGACTTTGTCGGTCACCGCCGCGAGTCGAGCCATGACCATGTCGTCTTCTTCCTTGGTCCACGAGCTGGTGATGTCTTCGTTGTTGTAACAGAGAATGGCATACAGCATGGCTTGCCGGCCTCCTTTCGATACGACGACTAACTATGACCGGCGCCGACAATCGAGCCGCAAAAAAAAGGTGGCGGCCTATGTCGGACTTGCCTGGTCCGATTCGTCGTATTGGCGAAAGGAGAAATCACCATGGACACAACATTCAACCTTCCGACCGACGAGCGTGACCGACTGTTTGCAGCAGGCCTTTCGCCGAATCTGCCGGGCCGCGCGAGCGCCCCCGCAACATTTGCCAAGCCGAATCGCCTCATCAGCAGGACCAGGCTGTGGATCGGCCGCGTGACCGGCGGCTTGGTTGTCGCCTTCTTGCTCTTTGACAGCATCCCAAAAATCCTCCAGATGGCTTGGGTCGTGAAAGCGACCACGGACATGGGATTCCCCGCTGGCGCCATCCAGCCGATTGGCGCCGTCCTGCTCCTCTGCACGGTCCTGTATTGCATCCCGCGCACCGCGATTTTGGGAGCCGTCCTGCTCACCGGTTACCTCGGCGGTGCCGTGGAAGCCAACGTGCACGCCAGCCTTCCCCTCGCGAGCCACACCTTGTTCCCGATCTACTTCGCGGTCTTCGTCTGGGGCAGCCTGGCGCTTCGCGATCGCCGAGTGTGGAGCATCTTCGAACCCGCAGCTTGAGCAGCTTAGGAAAGGCGTGTGGAATGCGGTCGTGGAATTGAATCGGCTCCACGAATTCTCCGGGCGCCGAAGCGCCGCCTTTCACTAGGACAGAGCTGCAGTCCTCGATCGGTTCACCAAGAATGCGACCGGCACGGACATCGATATCGCTTCGATCTTGATACTCGGGTGAGCGCGCGCCCAGACGCGGAAGACCTCGTCGGCGAAGCCTTGCCCAATTTCCTCGACACCTGCGAAATCCAACACGACGCTTTGCCACTTCTCGAGGTTGGCCACCACGCGCCGGGCTTCGGAGCGGGAAATGAATCGCGTGCCCAAGGTGAACAATTTGATCACGACCCGTGTCTTGGTGAACGCGAAGTCTTTGGTGTATTCGGCAAACACCTCGTCCAGCTTGCGCCGCGGCCGGCGCGCGACCTCGACACGTACCACTGTCCCGTGCTGCACGGACGACGAGGCAATCGCCATGTCGCTGCGCACGTTGTCGACGGTCCATCGCAACCCGCCGCTCGACATTTCGAACAGCCGAGCTGCCTTCGAGGTGAAGAAGACGCCTTCACCGGTGTGCCCGGCGGGCAAGGTCGTAAGTTTGCCTTTGGATAGCTCCTGCAGTGCCACCAAATCGGAGGGCAGGCGTAGCACCTTGCGCAAGTTGGCAAAGACGCCGACTCCATCGTCGCTGACGACGAAGGCCAAGCCGTCGCGCGCAGCCTCGAAGCGGACCTCAATCTCGCGTCCGCGGGAGTGCTCAATCGCGTTGTTCAGCATCTCGGTGAAGGCGTACTGCAAGATAGAGCGAGCTGGCTTGGGCAATTTGCCTATCGCGCCACAGTCAGCGGCAACTTCAGACCACACCCGGTCTTCGGCGATCACGGCTCGCGGATAACGGCGGATCAAAGGCAGACCTCCGCTGGCGGCGTAGGTAGCCGATCGCCCCGCCCCACCGCGAACAAGCCGGCCCTCGGCAACCAGCCCAGAAAGGAGCCGGTGAGCCATTTGTCGGGAAACCCCGAGCGCGCGGCCAACCGCACCCGAAGAAAGCGTCTGTTCCTTCGTTACCAGGGCAAGGAGCTGAGCCTGGCGGTCAGTCAACGTCTTGCGAGGAATCGTAAACCTCCATGGCCAAAACGTAAACCTATCGACCAGAATCGTCAACTTGTGCCCGCTTTCTCACGTATGCAATAATTCGGTCCCATGGTTGGGTCCCTGAAACGTGCGCTGGCGGCGAGCTTCGCTCTCTCAGTGCTGGCGGTTTTCGGCGGTTGCGGCGGCATCCAGGAGCAAGCGTACGACGCCGGGCTCGATCGGGCAGAGGCCGGTGCGCCTGCAAATCCTACGGTCGTGGTGCTCCCCGACACGCAGTTCTATGCGGCCGGATATCCCGAGATCTTTCACGCACAGACGCAATGGATCCGGGACAATCGCATTTCTGCCAACCTCGTTGCGGTGCTTCATGAGGGAGATATCGTTGACGATCCGAACAGTCAGACCCAGTGGCAAGTCGCCTCCGACGCCTTTGCGAAACTTGACGGAGTGATACCCTACTTGGTGCTCGCGGGTAATCACGACGAGGACAGGAACCGCCAAGGGTATATGGGCCAGTATTTCCCGGCCTCACGGATTGCCCAGTATGCATGGTTCGGCGGGGCGTTCCAGACGAACCAAACCGAGAACACCTACGCCGAGGTCACGATAGGCAGTTCCACCTGGCTTTTGCTCGCCCTGGAATTCGGGCCGCGCGATGCGGTGGTTGCCTGGGCGGACGGCGTGCTGAAGGCGCACGCCTCTCAGCCGGCGATTTTGGTGACCCACGCCTATCTCTACAACGATGGCTCCCGCTACGATGTCACCAAGACGCCAGCGCAATCGTTCGAACCGGACGCGTATAACTACACACCGCTTGAAGGAATCAACGACGGCGAGGATCTTTGGCAGAAGCTCGTGGCAGACAATGAGAACGTGAAGCTGGTTCTCTCTGGCCACTGTCTCGGCGATCCCGACAACGCCATTCCCGCCGCCTCCCGACTGACCAGCGTCCGCCCGAGCGGATCGACGGTGCACCAGATCTTGGCAAACTACCAGACCTGCGGCGACATGGGATGCTGCCAGCAACATCCGGATCTCCATGGCGGAAATGGCTACCTACGGCTGCTGGAGTTCGACGAAGTCAATCGCGTGATTCGGGTCCACACCTTCTCGCCCTATCTCAAGAAACTCATTGAGCAGGACGACAGCGAAGACTTTGTCCTTGCGTGGCCTTAGTCGCGGCTCCCCGTCAGTCCACGATATGGATCGTGCCGGTCATCGCGGCGTGGATCGAACAATCGTAGAACAGGGTCGCTGGCGCATCGGCAGGCACGGCGAAGACCACGTCGCCGCTGGTTGCTCCGTTGCCTGTCACACCGGATGAGTACGCGTTGTCCGTACCCGTGCCTTGAACGGTCTTGATGTAGAACGGATGTCCAGGTGCGTTGACGGCAAAGGTATACGTCGTGCCTCGGCAGAAAGTGAGCGATGGATTGGACATGCCGTCGATCAAGTAGGCGGTCATTCCGGAGGCCGTTACTGTCAGGGTACCTTGATTCTGGCAACTGGCAGCGGCGTCGGTTCCTGTCGTACCGCCGCTCCCCATTTGGCCGCCGCTCGCCTGTGTTCCGCCCGCGCCCGTCATCATGCCGCCCATCGCCTGCGTTCCGCCTGAGCCCATCGTCATTCCGCCGGCACCCATCACCATTCCGCCTGAACCCATCATCATCCCGCCTGAACCCATCATGCCACCCGTGGCTCCGATGCCCCCCGCGGCCCCGACGCCCCCCGTAGCCATCATCATCCCGCCCATGGCCATCCCGCCCATGGCCGCGGCGCCGCCCGAGCCCATCATCATTCCGCCGGCACCCATCAATCCGCCGGCACCCATCGTGGTTCCGCCAAGTCCGGTCATTCCGCCAGAACCGGTCGTCATACCGCCTGCGCCCATTCCGCCCGAGCTCACCATCGTGGTGCCTCCTTGCCCGGACATACTCGTTCCACCGCTTCCCGTAGTGCCGCCGGTGCCGCCTCCGACGCCACCGGCGGAACCTCCGGTGCCCGAGCTGTTGTTGCTCGATGTGCATCCCATCGAGAGCGCTGCTGCTCCGACGGAAAGAGCCACGGCCAGCAGCGAAACGTCTCGCATCGTCTTTACCATCACAATTCCTCCCAAAGCCCGAAGGGCGCTTCGAGCCCTGCGGCAAAAAAGTGTTCGCGTTAAATCACGCTGGACTCGCCTGCGCTTTGACAGCCCAAACGCGCCCTGCAACTGGCGGTTGGATTGCAAAGCGCAGCTCAAGGTTTCATAGCCCTGAAATCCACAACGCGCGTGCGCCCGCGCTGCACGCTGCGCACACCCTTAAAAGCGCAAGCCGACCATGAGCATTCGGGATCTCCGGGATCTCCGACCGAGGGTTAGGTCCAGGCCACCTCGGTTGGGGCTATACGGGCGCGTTGCCCATCGCCCCACCGACTAAGTCTTTGGCGTTCCCGGGATGACCAGAACCGGGCAGGGGGCGTTTTGCACGACCTTCTCGGCGACACTGCCGAGCAAGAGGTGGCCTAGACCGTGTCGCCCGTGACTACCCATCACTATCAAGCCCGCGCCGATTCGGGCGGCGTGGTCGACGATAGCGGTATACGTGCGGCCCGATTCTGAAGCCCCACTGCACGGAATATTCTGTTCGCGAACTTCGGACACCGTGCGTTACAGTTTTTCCGCGGCGTCAGTTCTCATGCCCTGCATCCCCATGGGCAGTGCGATGATGTCGCCGGGCGGCGGCACAACCAGCGCCAGGTCCAAGTCGACGTGCAGGATTTCGATGGCGGCATGGAAGATCCGCGCCAGATCCATTGCGGCGTCCAAGGCCGCGGCCGACGCGTCGGAAATCTTCGTTGGCGTGTTGCGTGTGATCGCGTGCGGCGAAAGCACCGCCCTTATAAGTTCTTGTACAGCGGGCCGCCGCCGCCTTCGGGTGGGACCCAGTTGATGGCGCCGTAGGGATCCTTGATGTCGCAGGTCTTGCAG
>ODAK010001915.1_pt1 | contig 22178 bp, 19 predicted proteins | sample 1539591 | NCBI WGS metagenome assembly ODAK01 (sample SAMEA3539303, study PRJEB22396) | soil metagenome | biome: tundra; feature: field; material: soil | place: USA | collected 2010-05 | depth 0.15 m | reverse complement strand
AATGCGTCGGGTGCACGTCGCGCACCTCGAAGCCGGCGCGCTCGCGCGTCAGGCCACCCGGGCCAAGCGCCGACAGGCGGCGCTTGTGGGTGACTTCGCTCAGCGGGTTGGTCTGGTCCATGAACTGGCTGAGCTGCGAGGAGCCGAAGAATTCCCGCACCGCCGCCGCCGCCGGCTTGGCGTTGATCAGGTCATGCGGCATCACGCTGTCGATATCGACCGAGCCCATGCGTTCGCGGATCGCCCGCTCCATGCGCAACAATCCGATGCGGTACTGATTTTCCATCAGTTCGCCCACCGACCGCACGCGCCGGTTGCCGAGGTTGTCGATGTCGTCGATCTGGCCGCGGCCATCCTTCAGATCGCACAAGGTCTTCACCGTCGCGACCAGATCTTCCTTGCGCAAAATCCGAATCGAATCCGGAACACCGGTGAACCCAAGCCGCATGTTCATCTTCACGCGGCCAACCGCCGACAGGTCGTAACGATCGGAGTCGAAGAACAGACCGCGGAACAGCGCCTCGGCGGTTTCCGGGGTCGGCGGCTCGCCCGGACGCATGATCCGGTAAATATCGATCAGCGCCTCATCGCGATTGGTGTTCTTGTCCACCGCGAGCGTGTTGCGGATCCACGGACCATTCGACTGATCGACCGCGAGCGTCGGCAACCGCACGATGCCGGCATCCTCCAGCGCGGCGAGCCGGGCTTCCACCAGTTCCTCGCCGGCCTCGGCGTAAATCTCGCCGGTGTCCATATTGACCAGATCCTCGGCCACGAAGCGGCCGAGCAGATCGGCGCGGCCGACCAGCACCTCCTTGGTGTTCTCGGCGATGCGGCGCAACTGGCGAATGGTCAGTTTCGATTCCGTATCGGCAACGATCTCACCGGTGGCGGCGTCGACAATCGGCTCCAACAGTTTGATGCCGCGGAACGCCTCGGGATCGAATGGGCGAGCCCACCCCTTTGACGTGCGATCGAACACCACCTGGGTGTAGAAGCGCGACAGGATTTCTTCCTGATCCATGCCGTGTACTTCGCCGGGTTCGACGATCGCGCCCTTGGTTTCCCGAATTGTGCGCAGTTGCTCGGTCACCGCGCCTTCCAGCGCGTAGAGCAACGTCGTCACCGGCAGCTTGCGCTTCCGGTCGATGCGCACATAGACCAAATCCTTGCTGTCGAATTCGAAATCGAGCCACGATCCCCGATAGGGAATGACTCTCGCGGCGAACAGATACTTGCCGGACGAATGCGTCTTGCCCTTGTCGTGATCGAAGAACACGCCAGGCGAACGATGCATCTGCGAGACGATGACCCGCTCGGTGCCATTGATGATGAACGTGCCGTTGTCGGTCATCAGCGGCATGTCGCCCATGTAAACGGGCTGTTCCTTGATGTCGCGGATCGAGCGGGCGCCGGTATCTTCCTCGACGTCCCAGACGATCAGACGCAACGTGACCTTCAGCGGCGCGGCATAGGTCATGCCCCGCTGAATGCATTCCTCGACGTCGTATTTCGGCTCTTCCAGTTCGTAGTCGACGAATTCCAGCCGGCCGCGGCCGGCGAAATCGTCGATCGGGAACACCGATTTGAACACTTCCTGCAGGCCGGTATGCGTGCGGCTGTCCGGCTTGATGTCGCTTTGCAGGAACGCTTCATAGCTGGAGCGCTGCACATCGATCAGGTTTGGCATGGGCGTCACTTCCGGAATCCGCCCGAAGCTTTTGCGAATTCTCTTGCGCCCGGTAAACGACCCGTTGATCGCGTTCATGGATTGTCCTGCCTGAAGTTGCTTTCAGAGGCACCCAATTTGGATGCGGTAGTCGACGCGTAATGAGTGATGGGGCGGGAATCGCGCTGATTCCCACCCACCACCGGAACAAACCTGCCCAGGAGCCGCCTCCTGGGCCGGATCTTGAATACCGAGACTAGCGTTACTTGACCTCCACGGTCGCGCCCGCGTCCTCGAGCATTTTCTTGATCTTCGCCACTTCGTCCTTGCCGACAGCCTCCTTGACGGCCTTCGGCGCGCCCTCGACCAGGTCCTTGGCTTCCTTCAGGCCGAGACCGGTGATGGTGCGGACTTCCTTGATGACGTTGATCTTCTTGTCACCCACCGCGGTCAGGATGACGGTGAACTCAGTCTGCTCCTCGACCGGCGCGGCGGCGGCGGCCACCGGCGCGGCGGCGGCGGCGGCCGGGGCGGCGGCGGAAACGCCCCACTTCTCCTCGAGCAGCTTCGACAACTCGGCGGCTTCCAGCACGGTCAGGCTGGACAGCTCCTCGGCCAGTTTCTGTAGATCAGCCATTTTCGTTCGTCCTTATATCTTTATATAGAGTTATGGTTGGTTCGTCGCAAGCCGGTGCAACTCATGGGTGCAACCGGAACGCGATCAAGCGGCGGCGGCCTCTCCCGCTGGCTCATCCCTTCTGGCGAAGGCCGCGAAGACCCGGGCGAGTTGTCCCCCTGGAGCCTGAAGAATGCTCGCGATCCGGGTGGCCGGGGTCGAAATCATCCCCAGCAAACCGGCACGCAGCACATTCAGACTCGGCAGATCGGCGAGTGCCCTGATCCCGTCCGCGTTCAGCGCACGGATCCCCAAGGAACCACCGACCACCTGGAACTTCTCGTTGGTCTTGGCGAACTCGACGGCCGTCTTCGCCACCGACACCGGATCGGTCGACCACGCGAGCGCGATCGGACCTTTCAGGAGTGGCATGAGGCCGCCGAATTGGGTCCCCTCCAGAGCGAGATGGGCCAGCCGGTTTTTCGCGACCTTGTACGTCGATCCTGAAGCCCGCATCTTGCGCCGCAAATCCGAGGCCTCGGCGACCGTCAGTCCCCCATTACGGGCGACCACGACCATCGTGGTGGCTTGCAACGCCTGATTGAGCTCAGCGACGAATTCGCGTTTTTCCGTACGGTCCACGCATCGTCTCCGTTCTGGTGCCGCCGGAGTTGCCTCCATTGGCACCTGGTTGCCCATGGACCGCGGCGGTGTGACCCACCCGGTCCGGTTCGCCTGTCCCGCGCCACCCCCCAAAGCACGAACCCTGGGGACGACACGTCAAGCCGGAACCACCAAACTCACGCCCTCGACCCCCAGGAATCCCACGGGCCGAGGTTGGTCCTTTGGCACCCCGTCTCCTACCCGCGGACCTGAGGGTCCATTAAACTCCCGAAGGAGTGCGTGTAGTCTCGGACAGGTTCGGACGCCCGAAAGCGCCCTCCCCACCACCTTTCAGTGGCGTATCTCGTTCAAACGCCGAGCGAACCGACGTCGACCCGGATGCCGGGTCCCATCGTGCTGCTCACCGCGGCGGCCTTCATATAGGTACCCTTCGCCCCGGTCGGACGCGCCTTCTGCACCGCGTCGGCCAGTGCGCGGGCGTTTTCCAGCAGTTTGTCCTCGTCGAAGCTGACCTTGCCGATGCCGGCATGGATGATCCCGGCCTTCTCGGCGCGAAACTCCACCTGGCCACCCTTGGCCGCGGTGACCGCGCCCTTCACGTCCATGGTCACGGTGCCCAGACGGGGGTTGGGCATCAGGCCGCGCGGGCCGAGGATTTTGCCGAGCCGGCCGACGATGCCCATCATGTCGGGCGTCGCGACGCAGCGGTCGAATTCGATCGTGCCGGCCTGAATCTTCTCGGCGAGGTCCTCGGCGCCCACCACATCGGCCCCGGCGGCCAACGCTTCATCGGCCTTCGGGCCGCGCGCGAACACGCCCACACGCACCGTCTTGCCGGTGCCGTTCGGCAGGTTGGTCAGGCCACGCACCATCTGGTCGGCGTGCCGCGGATCGATGCCGAGGTTCAGCGACAATTCCACCGTTTCGTCGAATTTCGCCTTGGCATTGGCCTTGATCAGCCGGATCGCCGCGTCCAGCGGGTAGGATTTGCTGGTATCGATCGCCGCGTAAGCGGCCTTCAGACGTTTGCCCATCATCGTTCAGCCCTCCACCACGGTCAGACCCATCGACTTCGCGGACCCGGCCAGCATGCGCACGGCGGCCTCCACGTCGTTGGCGTTCATGTCCTTCATCTTCAGCTCGGCGATCTCCCGCAGCTGGGTCGTGGTGACTCGCCCCACGGTGGCACCCTTGCCCACGGTCGGGCTGCCCTTGTCGATCTTCGCCGCCTTCTTGAGGAAATAGGTGTTCGGCGGCGTCTTGGTGATGAAGGTGAAGCTACGGTCGGCATAGGCGGTGATCACCACGGGTATCGGCATCCCGGGTTCCATATTCTGGGTGACCGCATTGAATTCCTTGACGAAATTCATGATGTTCAGGCCGCGCTGACCGAGCGCGGGGCCGACCGGCGGAGATGGATTCGCCTTCCCGGCGGGTATCTGCAACTTGATGTAGCCGACGATTTTCTTCGCCATGATCCCTGGTCCTGTATCCTGTCTGAACCCGAGGACCGCGGTACGAACGACGACAAGCCGTCATTGCGCGACGGCTTGCTGTCTCCCGCGTTCCGAGTGAGGGGGCGTATGTAGCGATGCTCGCGCCGGATGTCCAGGGGCGATTTTGCCCGTTACGCGGACAACAATATCAAACGGGTCCCAACACCAGGACTGGCACGCCCCGGGCGGCGGCAAGGTCCGTCCCTTCACCGATGCCATCCCGCGTCAGGACGATCAGCCGTTCCCTCATATCGCCCAAGGCAGCCACCACATCCTGGACCGAATAGCCGGGAAGCAAGCGGATCGTGCCTGCCTCGTCCACCCCGATCTCGATCGGCGTCAACACCAGCAGACCCTCCCTCTCCTGGGCCGCGATACGCCGCGCCACATCCAGGGCGGGATCATCGGCGCCGGCCGCCACCGCGACGATGACGCCATGATGTCTGCCGGCCCGCGGTGGCAGAAACAATACGGACGCCGCGGATCGGCAGGCGGTATCGCTCAGCCGCTGGACGCCATGCATCGTCCCCATCCGGCGCGCGGGCGAGATCACAACAATATCGGTCGCCACGCAGGTGTCGGTGACATGCAGCGCGAGGTCGCCGCGGCGAACCTCGAAGCTCCGGCGCACTCCGGTGGCACGCGTCGCCTCCAGCAATTGCTGGCGGGCCTGATCGGCGGCGGCGCGCAACTCGGCCTCCAACCGCTCCGTCTCCAGCGGGCGCCATTGACAGGACAGCGGACTGATCTCGCGGGCGAACGGCAGAGCGCTGGCGTGCAGCAAGGTTTCGTCCTCGACGAACAGCGCGTGCAGCTCGGCGTCCATCAGGTGGGCGAACGCGGCGGCCTGCCGCATCGTCTCGGGGTCGACGGCGCCATGGCCGAGCTCCAGCACCAGGCGGCGGAAGCGGGTCATCGCTTTTTGCCTTTCTCGTCATCGTCCGCCGCGGCCTCCTTGCGGACCTTGGCGAAGGCGGCGGCGAAGGCGGCCAGCCGGTCCGCGACGGCGCGGTTCACCGAGCCGGTGGGATACGTGCCATCCGCGGCCCGTTCTCCCACCGGATGGCCGGTCAGCAGGACGATGCCCTGATCGATCGTTTCGATGGGCCAGATCGTGAATTGTCCCTTCGCGCAAGCCTCGATCACATCGGCGCGCAACATCAGATGCTGCGCGTTGCTGGCGGGGATCATCACCCCCTGTGTACCTGTCAGACCGCGGGCAGCACAAATGTCGAAATAGCCCTCGATCTTTTCATTAACGCCGCCGATCGCCTGCACGACGCCGAGCTGGTTGACCGAACCGGTGACCGCGATCTCCTGCCGCAACGGCAGCAGGGACAGCGCGGACAACAATGCGTACAACTCGGTCGAGGATGCGCTGTCGCCATCGACGCCGCCATACGACTGCTCAAACACCAGGCTCGCGTTCAGCGAAAGCGGCACATCCTGACCGTAGCGGCTCGCGAGATACCCTGACAGGATCATCACCCCTTTTGAATGCGTCGGACCACCGAGTTCAACTTCGCGTTCGATGTCGATGATGCGGCCGGCGCCGGGCCGCACGCCGCAGGTGATGCGGGTGGGTTTGCCGAACGCGTAACCGCCAAGCATCATCACGCTCAGGCCGTTGACCTGGCCAACCCGCGTGCCGGCCGTATCGATCAGCGCGATCTCTCGCAGAATCATCGATTTGCCGAGGTCGCGAATGCGCGAGACGCGAACGATCTGCTGGTTGATCGCATGCTCCACATCTTCTTTGGTCGCGACCTTGCGTCCGGCGACGCCAGCCCAGTGACTCACCTCGGTCAACAGATCGCGGATCAGGTCGACGCGGAGAGTAAGACGCTGCTGGTCGTCGGCGATGCGGGCCGCGTGCTCGATCACGCGCGCGACGGCATCACGATCGAGTGGTTTGAGCCCCTCCTGTCGCGCCATGCCGCCGATCATCCGCGCGAGCATCATTTTATTTTCGGCGGTGCGTTCCAGTTCGTCATCGAAATCGGCGAGGACCTTGAAGTGACGCGACAGATCTGGATCAACAGCACTGAGCATGTAGTACAGCGACCGGTCGCCAAACAAAACGACCTTGACTTTGAGCGGAATCGGATCGGGTTCCAGCGACACGGTCGTGGTGAGGCCGATGAAGCGCGTCACGTCCTCGATGACGATTTCCCCTCGCGTCAGGGCGCGTTTCAGCGCGGCCCAGGACCAGGGTTCCATCAGGAGGGAACGCACGTCGAGGAGAAGCGTGCCGCCATTGGCGCGGTGCAAAGCGCCTGCCTTGATCAAACGGAAATTTGTGACGAGCGCGCCCTGCATCTGCAAATACTCGATGCGTCCGACAAGGTTGGCGAGCGTCGGATTGAGTTCCTCGACCACCGGCGCGTCCGAGCCATGGTGCGATTGAGTTACCATGACGTTGACCTCGAACCGTTCCAGCGCGCCACCGAGACGCATGAGCACCATCGGATCCGCCGCCGCTTCCTGTGGCACGGCGAACAAATGGACGTTCTCCAGCAGGTCCTTGGTAATCTCGTCGATATGCGCCAACACGTCCGGCAGGTCCGCGAACGCGGCTTTCACCGGCGCGACCGGGTGTTCCATCGCGAAACGCGCGGTCTCGCGCTCCAGCGCGAGGACGGCGTCACGTTGTTCCTTCTCCAGCCGCGGCATGCCGCGCAGGGTGTCCTCCAGGTCCTTTTCCAGCGACTCGATGGCGGCTTGCACGGCGAGTTGCTCTTCCCGCGTCCAGGCATTGAAATCGGCGGGCGGAACGATCTTGCCATCGCGCAACGGAGCCATGGTAAATCCGGCGGGGGTGCGCAAAATGGCGATATTCTTCGCCTGCGCTTTTTCGTTCAGCGCGGCGAAGGCGGCCTGACCCTTGGCCTGGATCGCCTGCTCCACCGCACCGCGCTGTTTCTGATAGTCTTCACTTTCGAACACGGCGGGGAGTGCGACTTTCAGTTCCTCGATCAGATCGTGCACCGCTTTTTGCAATGCCGGCGCGCGGCCGGCGGGCAAGGACAGTGCTTTCGGCCGCTGCGGATCGGCGAAGTTGTAAACATAGATCCAATCGGGTGGTCCGGGTTGGCCAAGCGCCGCCTCGTCCAGCATCAATCGGACGGAATCGCGCACGCGGCCGGCCGTGTCGCCGACGGCGAAGATGTTGAAGCCGGGCTGGCTGATGCAGGTGCCGAAACCGATCGCCTCACGGGCGCGCGCCTGATGGATCAGTCCTGGAAGTTGGGCCAGTTCGGCGGTAGTGGTGAAATCGAGCACGCTGGAATCAGCGGCCCGATATAGCCGATCTGGCGACAGAGGCGTTGGTGCCGCTGGCATGGAGGACGTTTCCTTCTGGTCGTTGGCCCTTGCCGGGTCGCCAGCATGGCACAACGCACCTGGTCCGTCATGGCGCGTGCCAGCTCATTCGGCGGTATCGCGGAACCAGGCCTCCACCGGGCCGCTCATCTTCATCGTCAGCGGCATGCCGCGGCGGTCGGTGGTCTTGCCGACCGCCATGCGGACCCAGCCCTCACTGATGCAGTATTCCTCGACGTTGGTGCGTTCGATGCCTTTGAAGCGAATGCCGATGCCGCGGCTGAGCGCGGCTTCGTCGTAAAACGGACTGGTGGGATTGTTACACAGGCGATCGGGAGGTGCGTCTGACATCAGGACTCTTTCGGGCGAGGGTTACGCGGACATGAACCGGTTCCATTCCGGTGTCGGCAGCGTGCCGTCAAGATAACCGAACGTGCCATGGTCGCGTACCTCCGTCGCCGCCCTGAGCAATCCCGTCATCGCGGCGCGGAACAACGAGGTCGCGAGGCTGATTCGTTTCACCCCGGCATCGGCCAGTTCCGCCACGGTGAACGATTTTCCCTTGATCCCCGCCATGAAGTTCACCGGCTTCGTGACCGCCGAGCAGACCGCGCGCACGGCGTCCAGGTCAGGCAGGCCAGGCGCCATCAGTACCTCGGCGCCCGCCGCTTCATACTCCTGGAGCCTGCGGATCGTGTCGTCCAGATTGGGATTACCCCGCAAATAGTTCTCGGCCCGCGCCGTCAGCACAAACGGAAACCCGCACGACCGCGCCGCCTGGGCCGCGGCCGCGACTCGCTCCGCCGCGTGCACGACATCATACAACGGCCGAGACGCATCGCCGGTCGCGTCCTCGATCGATCCACCGACCAAACCAATCGACGCGGCCTGCGTGATCGTATACGCGGCGTCGCGCGGCAAGTCGCCGAATCCCTTTTCCAGGTCAGCGGAAACCGGCAGATCGGTGGCCGCGACGATGGCCTTCGCATGGGCCAGCGCCTCCTCCCGGGTCACCTGGCCATCGACGCGGCCCAGAATGCCGGCCTGCGCGCCAGAGGAGGTCGCCAAAGCCTTGAAGCCAAGCGCCGTCAGTAGTTTCGCCGAACCGGCATCCCAGGCATTGGCGATGACAAAAGCCTCGGGCGCGTCATGCAATGCGCGAAATGCCCGGGCGCGGGCCAGTTGAGTCATGCGGCGATTCCTTCCACGGGGGCGAGCGGTTGCCGGCCCCGGATCATGTCCGATGCCTTCTCCGCGATCATCATGGTTGAGCTGTAGGTGTTGGCCGAAGGCATGTTCGGCATGATCGACGCATCGACCACGCGCAAGTCTTGCAATCCGTGCACCAGCAAGCGGTCACTGACAACCGAGGTGCGGTCGCTTTCCGGTCCCATACGCGCGGTGCCGATCAGATGATACGAGGTCGATCCATATTGCCGCGCGTAGTCCATCCATTCGTCGTCGGAATGGACGCCGGGTCCCGGCAATTCGTCGCGATCGAAATACCGCGCCAGAGCCTGTGTGTGCAGTAACTTTCGCGCCAGCTTCATGCCGTTCAGCAGCACGCGCTGGTCCATCGGATCCTTCAGGTAGTTCGGTTGAATCGCTGGATCCTCAAACGGATCGGTGGAGCGGGCGCGCACGTAACCGGTGCTTTCCGGACGGTGCTGCCAGACGCCGGCGGTCATTCCGGGATAGTCGTCCAGCAATCCGACGAAGCCTTGCTTATAGCTCGCCGGCGAGAAGACGCCTTGCAGGTCCGGCTGTTCCATCGTGTTCTCGGAATTCCAGAACCAGTGCACGAGCGACGGACTGACCGCCAGGATCGACGGTTTGCCGAGTGCCCAGAGCGCGATCTGACCGGCGAGGCCGAGCCCTTTGGACATTTCATTGATGGTACGGATGTTTTTCACCCGCGCCACGATCCGCACCGAGTAGTGGTCGCGGAAATTCTCCCCGACCGGCAGATCGGCCACCACGGGCACGCCGAGCTCTCGCGACAAGGCAGCCGGCCCGACACCGGACATCTGCAGCAACTTCGCGGTGTTCGCGGTGCCGCTGGAGATGATCACTTCCTTGCGCGCGTAAACCTGGCGTACCGTCGTCCGGTCCCGGTCATCGACATAACGCACGCCTTTCGCACGGCTGCCGTCGAACAAAATCCGCGACGCGCGCGCATCGGTGCGCACATCCAGTTGTCCGCTCCCGCGCGCCGGATGCAGAAACACCCGCGCCGCCGAATGGCGATAACCGCGATTGATCAGCCGTTGAAAATAGCCGACGCCGGCCTGGCGGTCGCCGGAGTTATAGTCGTCGCAACGCGGCATCCCGAGTTCCTGAGCGCCATCCATGAACGCGTCGCAAACCGGGTGGAACCAGTCCATGTCGGTGACCGGCAGATTGCCTTCGCGGCCGTGGATCCGGTCGTCACCGATCCCGATCCGCCGCTCGGTGCGTTTGAAATACGGCAGCACGTCGACGTAGCCCCACTCGCGATTGCCGCGCTGTGCCCAATTGTCGAAATCCGCACGCTGACCGCGGTTGTAGATCATGCCGTTGATCGAGCTTGACCCACCCAGAGTGCGGCCTTGCGTCGTGGGAATCCGGCGGCCGTTGGTGCCCTCCCCCGGCTCGGTCTGGAACTGCCAGGTGTATGCCGGATTGAACAGCATCTTGATGAAGCCGGCCGGGATATGGATGAACGGATGCCGGTCGGGCGGGCCGCATTCCAAAACGCAAACCGTGACGCCAGGGTCCTCGGTCAACCGGCGGCACAGGATGGAGCCGGCCGCGCCGCTGCCAACAATGACATAATCAAACGTATCTCCGCCATTGTTCTTGCTATGTTCCGACACGTAACCGCTCTCCGTTGCCTTGCGCGCGGTTTCCATCCTAAGCTCGCGCCGGAAATCAGTCCAAGCCAAGCCAGCCCACATTGGCAACCTAGCACGGAGCCCGCATGGAATACGTCTGCGACGCGCCGAACGACGAAACCTGGTTCCGCCTCGTGACCGAGGCGGAGGCAGTGGCCGAATCGGAACAGATGCGGCACGCGGTCGAAAAGCACTATCGACGGGAACGCGAACGAGCAGGCGAAAGTTTTCGCCCGCTGTCCAGCGTCTATATCGAGCAGGACATCGGCAAGGAGGCGCATATTCAGCGCTCGATGCCGTTGTTCTTGACCTTGCGCGACATGAACGGCAACGGACTCGCGACCGCGATGCTGCCGCCGGGCGGCAAAAGCGGTGGTGCCTGCATCATCGTTGGACCCGGCAACGCCGACCCGTATATCGATCACGGGGATGCGATCCAGGCCCTGGCCAATCATTTCGGTCTCAGCCTCGATCGCGCCCATTGCTATCCCTATCGCCGCTGAACAGGAGTGCACGAATGGCCAGTAAACTTGACAGCTTTGTCGCCGATTGCCGCGCCGCGCTGAAATCTCAGCCAGGCACCGCCGGACGGGAAAAAGTGCGTGATCTGGTGAAGCAGGTCCTCACCGATCCGGAGTTCGTCGCGACCTATATTCCGCAAGGCACGCCCGAGCGGCACGTGCTGTACGAAGATCCCGAGCTCGGCTTTACCGTACTCGCGCACGGCCACACCGGCGCCAAAGGCTCCAGGCCCCACGATCACGGTCCCTCCTGGGCCATCTATGGTCAGGTGGCGGGCGAAACGATCATGACGGATTGGGACTGCGTGGCGCGGCCCACGGAAACGACCCCGGGTCAGGCAAAATTCAATCACGACTACGTCATGAAGACGGGCGATGCCTATCTGTATGATCCCGGCGTGCTGCACTCACCGGAACGCAAGGGCCCGACCCGGCTGTTGCGGATCGAAGGCATCAACATGGACAAAGTGAAGCGCCGGCCGTACGAGGCGGTCAGCCAGCAGGCGGCGGCGGAATAATCTGCTTCTCGTCGATGACCCAGGTCTTGATCTGACTGATAATCAGCGCGCCGTCATCCGTTAGCCGTTTCATTTCGGGTGACGCGGCGGCGCGCTGAAAGCTTTCCATATCGTCGTACCAAAGTTCCGCGATCCCATCGACCTCGACATTCGTCTCCGGGATGTCGGGGCGCGTGCGAGTGCCGATGATGTGCGACTGCACATAACGCCGCACACCCGGCACGGACAGCGCCAGCGGACCGTGAATGTTCAGCCAATGATCGACGAACTGCTCATGCGTCAGATGCGGTTTGCGCGTGAGCAACGCGAGCATTTTGATCATGTCAGGCAGCCTCCGCCATGGTCGACCGCTCGCATCCCACCGTCGTGCGATGCATGTCGCGCACTTCCTTGGACGCAAACGGGCGTGCGCGATACCGGATCGATCGGTTGGATGGACAGGCTCATCAGGCCGCCAGTTCAGTCATACCGAAGGCATGGCCGAAACGTTTCGCCGGCTCCAGCGGGTCGCCGTATTTGCGGTGCATGGCCGTGTGATACGCGGCGGCGAGCAACAGCCGGTCCCTGTCAGGCTGCTGATTGGTCCCGAAATCCATCAGCATGCACTGGGCGATTTCCTGATTGTGCGGGTCATTGCCCAGTTTGGTCGCGGCGAGCGCGATACGGCTGACGAGCGGGCCGCGATCGCTGAAGTTGTCGCAATACGCCTGCGTCCACGCCACGCTCTCCGGTCCGTTGAGCGAACAGATCGCCGCGTCGACGCGATCCAGCACCTGCGCCTGCGACATCCCGCCGGCATTCGCTGTCGGGAAGGCTTCCGGGTGAACATCGCCCAGTCCGATCTGGTTGCCGGCGACGCGGTTGGCGAAGCAGGCGGCGACGAACAGCAGCCGAAGCCGGCGCGGATGGTCGAAATTGTCCCAGAACCAGGCGAGCGTGTTGTGATACTCGTAGCAGTGGTGCGGCATGTTGAAGTTTTCAGGGGTGTGCGTTTCCAGCACGGTCCGCGCCACCGCGAGTTGCAGCACGTCCAGAATCCGCCGCGGGTTCTTGCCGGCTTTCAATAGTGCCGTGACTTCCTCCAGCACCGTGATTTCGTTGTCGCGCAGCACCGTTTCGATCAGGTGCCGGGATTCGTCCGGGGTCACCATGCCGGTGTTGCGCAGCAAGGCGAGTTCGGCCTCGCTCTCGCCGCCATAGGGAACCGCGTGCAGCGACTCGCCCTCGATCTTCATTTTGATCCAGTTGCAGGCCATTTCGTAAGTGGAATACCAGCGCGGCCCGACCGCGATATCCAACGCTCCGGCGTAAATCACGTCGTGCGCGTTTTCCCAGCCAAGCGCATTGCCGAGTTCCACCGTGGACCGCGCGCGATAGGCCTTGTGGCCGGTCGTATAGGACCGGTTGTTCAACAGCCGGTCCTGCACGTCGATCAGCCCGGCGAAGCACATCTCCGCCAGCACTTCCTTGCGTTCGGCGCTGTTGCCGAAATTGCCCAGGAACACGCGGTAGGCGTCGATCACGTTGCCGCGGTGCACCAATGTCATCCAGTGGTTCAGCCGCTCCTTCAGCGAACCTTCGAGGGTCTCCGGCTCCTGATCTTCCCAGTAGACCACGGGCGCGGGAGGCGCGGTGACCTCCCCCAGATTGCCGCGATGGCGCGTGTAATGGCCGGGCGCCTTGTTGATCTTCTGGTTCCAGATATCGAGGCCGCTCGGGATGTACCAGATCGTCTGCGCCATCGGCAGCATGGCGAACTTCTCAGGCACCATCTTCGTCAGATTGATCGTGGCGCGCGCGCTGAGCAGGCAGTGATCGTTATTGACGAAATTAGGGTACCCGTCGTCGATCCGCTCGTGATAGGGCACATGCGTGAACGGGGCATGAACGCGCACACCCTCCGCCACGATTTCCGTCAGCGGCCGGCCCGCGCGGACCAGGTCATAGTAAACCTCACTGGCGCCAACCTGATCGCGCATCAGGATGCGGTCCTCCAGCTTGTCGTACAGCGCCTTGGCCGAGCCGAGATCGGTCTGGTTATCCATACCTTGGAACCTCCGGAACATCTTCTGTGGCCGGAAGCTTACGCTTGACAGGGCGCCTCCGACAACCATGGATGCCTCCCGTGGGAGGCATGCGAGCAATGACGAGCGCACAAGACGGCTGGATCATCAGCACCGTGGTGGGAACCGGCGCGCAAGGATGCGCCGGCGATGGCGGTCCGGCGACCGCGGCAACATTAAACAACCCTTTCGATCTCGCGTTCGATGTAGACGGAAGCCTGATTTTTTCCGATACGTTCAATCATCGGATTTGCCGGGTCGATGCGCGGACCCAGATCATCAGCACCGTCGCCGGTACCGGGGAACGAGGCTTCGACGGCGATGGCGGACCGGCGGCCGCGGCGAAACTCAATGAACCATATGGGGTCGTGGTCGATACCGATGGCCGAATTTTCTTCGCCGATCGCCTGAACCGCCGGGTCCGCATGGTCGCGCCGAACGGCACGATCTCCACCCTCGCGGGCGACGGGTCGGGCAAATACAGCGGCGACGGCGGCCCGGCGCCGGTGGCGGGACTGGCTGAACCGAACGGACTGGCGCTGGCGGATGGCCGGTTGTTCATCGCCGATGTCGCCGATCATCGGGTCCGGGTCGTCGATTTGCGCACCGGAACGATCGCGACCTTCGCCGGTACCGGCGTGGGCCGCCACGACGGCGACGGTGAACCCGCCACCAAGGCCGGCATTTTCGGCGCCCGCGCCGTCGCCTTCGCACCCGACGGATCGTTGTACGTGATGGAACGCCAGGGCAGTTGTATCCGTAAAATCGAGGATGGCATTATCTGCACCGTGGCTGGCACCGGCGCGCGCGGCCATGGCGGAGATGGCCACGACGCCCGCCAGGCCGTGTTCAATGCACCGAAGGAGATGGCGGTTGCTCCCAACGGCGACATCTTCGTCGTCGATACCGAAAATCACGCGATTCGCATGATCGAGGCCGCGACCTGGATCGTCCGCACCATCGCCGGAGGCGGCGCGGCCGCTACCGATGCCGGCCTCGCCCGTCCGCATGGCGCCGTCGTGGCACCGGATGGGTCAGTCTATATCGGCGACAGCGAAAACCATCGCGTTCGCAAACTGACGCGCGCTGTCTGACCGGAATGCGAGATCTACGCGTTTGGATCGTTCCGATCCTGATTGTGATCGTCGGCGCCCTCGTGCTGTATCCGCTCGCGTTCCTGGTCACCGAATCCCTCAACGTCGGCGACCCGCAGATCTTCCCGCCCGAGGAATGGGGCGGCGGCAACTACGTCGAACTGTTCGAGGAACCGCGCATCATCGGCAACACGTTGCTGGTGGCCTCGATCGCCACCGTGCTCGCGGTGCTGTTTGGGTTCATCCAGGCCTGGATCCTGACGCGGACGAAAATTCCCGGCCGCGACCGGCTCGAACGGCTGATGGAGCTGCCGTACTACATGACTCCGCTGATCGGCGCCCTCGCCTGGGGCGTGTTGCTCGGTCCCAGGACCGGCCTGGCCAATCAGGCCTGGCGCGCGATTGGTTTCAACAGCGACTTCTTCAATATCTACTCACCGCAAGGCATCGCCTGGGTCATGGCGCTGTTCGAGGGCACTGTCGCTTTCGTCATGATTTCCGCGGCCATGAAGTCGATGGATCCGTCGCTGGAGGAAAGCTCCCGGGTACTGGGCGCCAGCAAGCTGCGCACCGCATTGCGCATCACCTTGCCAATGGTCGCGCCCGGTGTGCTGAGCGCGACGATCTTCGTGTTCGCTGAAATGCTGGGATCGTTCGCCGCGGCGTTCGTGTTGGGTATCCCGGGCCGATTCTATGTCGTGACGACGGCGATCTGGGAATCCGCGCTTTCCTACCCGCCGGATTACGGCCACGCCGCCGCGATGGGTTTGTCGTTGTTTGGCGCGATGCTGATCACGCTCGGAATCGCGCGCGTGATCATGCGCCACGGCAGCTATGCCACCATCACCGGGAAAGCGTTCCGGCCGCGGCCGATGGACGTTGGCGCGTTGCGGTATCCGTTGATGGGCATCGCCTGGGGCTACATCGCGGTCGCGGTGGTTCTGCCGCTGGCCGCGCTGACCCTGACCTCATTTCAGAAATTCGCCACGGTGATCATTCCGCAGATGCAATTCACCTTGGCGAACTATGAAACCGCCTTCTCGCTGGGATCCATCGGGCCGGCGTTCGCCAACAGCATGATCCTGGGGGTTTCGGTATCGACCATCGGCGTGCCGGTCATTGGTGTGCTGGCATGGATCATCTACCGTTCGACCATGCCGGGACGCTGGCTGATGGAATATGTGGTGATGATCCCGCAGGCGGTGCCGCGGCTGGTGTTCGGACTTGGCTTGCTGTGGGCCTGGATCAATATCCCAATCCCGCTGTATGGCACTTTGTGGCTGCTCGGCATCGCTTACTTCACGGTGTTCCTGCCGTTGGGCCTGCGCACCATCGCCGGAGTCGTCCTGCAGGTCGACAAAAGCCTGGAGGAATGCGCCCGGGTTTGCGGCGCATCCTGGGTCCACCAAATGCGCACGGTCACCTTGCCATTGCTGCGGCCTGGCCTCGTCGCCGCGTGGCTGCTGATCTTCATCGCTTCCGTCCGTGAACTGGGAGTTTCGGTATTTCTGATGGGCCCACAGTCCAAGGTGATCGCGCCGGCGATCGTCAATTCCTGGCTCAGCGCCAGTTCCGAACTCTCCGCCGCGATGGCGTTGCTGCAAACCGTGATGGTGTTCATCGCCGTCGCGATCCTGTTCCGAGTGGCACGGCAGGTGACGGGAACAACAGGATGACGACTGAACCGCGCATCGAGGTCGCCGACCTTGTCGTTCGTTACGGCGACACCACCGCCGTCGATACCGTCAGCTTCGCCATCGCACCCGGCGAGCTGGTCACGCTTCTGGGCCCGTCCGGATGCGGCAAGACAACCACCTTGCGCGCCATCGCCGGACTGGAAACCCCATACAGCGGCAGCATCCGGCTGAACGGCGATGTCGTTTGGTCCGCGAGCCCCCGGCGGAATATCCCCGCCGAAAAGCGCGGCGTGTCGATGGTGTTCCAGTCCTACGCGATTTGGCCGCACATGACGGTGTTTGAAAATGTCGCTTACGGCTTGCGTGTGCGCGGCACGTCCGCGGTGGAGATCCGAAGCAACGTCGCGCGCGTGCTGGACATGGTGCAGATGGGTGCTTACGCGGACCGGCCCTCATCCAATCTCTCCGGCGGGCAGCAACAACGGGTGGCGGTTGCCCGCGCCATCGCGTTTTCCCCGACCGTCGTGCTGTTCGATGAGCCGCTGTCCAACCTCGACGCCAAACTGCGCGCGGAGATGCGCGTCGAATTGCGCGAACTGCAACGGCGATTGGACATCACCTCGCTCTACGTGACGCACGACCAGGAGGAAGCGCTGGCGATCTCCGACCGTGTGATCGTGATGAATGGCGGCAAGATCGAACAGATCGGCTCGCCCGAGGCCGTCTACAACCGACCGGTCAGCCGATTCGTCGCGGATTTCGTTGGCTCCGCGAACATGATCGAGGGGCACGTGAAGTCCGTCAACGCCGATGGAACCATGCTGTTTGAAACCGGTGCCGGCTCGGTGATCCAGGCCGCCGCGGGCAAGCGCGACAGCACGACATTGGCGTTGCGCTCGTCCTATATTCACCTGCGGCCGGACGAGGCCAACGCGATCGCCGGAATCATCCACCGTCGCATGTTCCACGGCGATTTTATTCAGTACGTGATCGACTGGCCCGACGGCCAACTGATCGTCCGCCGCCCGCCGACCGAGCTGCTTGAGGAAGGCAGCGCCATCACGGTATCCTTCGCCCCCGATTATTGCGTGCTTCTCTGACAGGACTGGACAACCTCCGATGAAAAACAGCGCGAGTGGCATTCAGACAACGCATGTGGGCAGCCTGCCGCGGCCGGACGACGTGATCGAACTCGCCGCCCGGCACCAGGCCGGCGAGGCAATCGATCCGGCCGCCTGGCAGGCGCGTCTCGCCGAGGCGGTCGTCGATGTTGTTCGCCTGCAGCAACAAGCTGGGATCAGCATCCCGGGCGACGGCGAGTACGGCAAGGAAATGGGCCAACGGGTCAATTACGGCGCATGGTGGAGCTACTCGTTCCAGCGCATGGGCGGCCTGAAACTGGGCGCCGAACTGTACCGGCTTCCGCCGAAACGATCGACGCACGATCATATCACGCTGACCAGCTTTGGCGACCGGCGCGACCGGGCGATGTTCAGCGCCGCCTACAACGATCCCGAATCCGGCGTGTCCAGCAACCGCGGCGGACCCGGCATGAAACTGCCCGTCTGCATCGACAAGATCACCTACACCGGTCAGGACGCCATCGCCGCCGACATCGCCCATTTCAAGGCCGGCCTCACGGCGGCCGGCATCGATGAAGGGTTCATGACCTCGGTCGCGCCCGGCAGCGCATCACGCATCGGCAACGAATATTATAAGACCGAGGAAGAGCTGATTTTCGCCTGCGCCGACGCGATGCGCGAGGAGTACAAGGCGATCGTCGACGCCGGTCTGATCCTGCAGCTGGACGATCCCTCGATCGCCGAGAACTGGGACATGGTCAATCCGGAACCCTCCACGGAGGCTTACCGGAAATTCAGCATGGTTCGGGTCGAAGCACTGAACCACGCGATCAAAGGTCTCCCGAAGGACCGGATTCGTTTCCATTTGTGTTGGGGCAGCTGGCATGGGCCGCATGTCACCGACATTCCGATGCGCGACATCGTCGAGCTCATGCTGGCCATTGACGTCCAGGGCTATTCGTTTGAAGCCGCCAACGTCCGTCACGAACACGAATGGCGGGTCTGGCAAGAGGTGAAGCCGCCGTCAGGAAAAATCCTTATCCCGGGGATTGTCAGCCACGCGACCAATGTCGTCGAACACCCGGAACTGGTCGCTGACCGCATCGTCCGGTTCGCCAACCTGGTCGGCCGAGAGAACGTCATCGCCTCCACCGACTGCGGTCTCGGCGGACGTGTTCACCCCGACATCGCCTGGGCAAAATTCAAGACATTGGCACAGGGCGCGGAACTGGCGACCAGGCAGTTGTGGGGTAATTAAACCGCCTGCCGCATGATCGCGAGCGCTTCCTCCACCAGCGGCGCCGTCACGTCCAGGTGCAGGCACGCCCGCCCCCTCCAGGTGTCCGAGACCGACACCATCACGCCCGCCTGACGCAACTTGCCCGCGAATGCCGCGGCCGTCATGCCGGTTCCCTTGGTGTCAAAGAACACCAGATTGGTTTCCGGCGTTTCAACCGTGATCCCGGGGATCTGCGCCATCCCGCGCGCGAGTGACGCCGCGTTCGCGTGATCCTCCACCAACCGGTCGATGTGGTGATCCAACGCATAAACACAGGCCGCCGCATTCAGTCCGCCCTGGCGCATGGAACCGCCGAGTCGCTGCTTCCATCGCCACGCCTGACCGATGAAGTCGGAGGTGCCAGCCAGCACCGCGCCCAACGGCGCACCCAGGCCCTTGGTGAAATCGAGCCACACCGTATCGCAATCGGCAACGATCTCTGACGCGGGCACGCCAAGCGCCACCGCCGCGTTCATCAACCGCGCGCCGTCCATGTGAACCGCCATGCCGTGCCGGTGCGCGGCCTCCGCCACCTCGCGCAGAGCGGACACCGGCCAGCAGGCACCGCCGCCCTTATTCGCGGTCTGCTCAACCTCGACCAACCGCTGCGGCGGTGAGTAGCGCGAGATCGGCCGGATCGCCTCCTCCAACGACGCCGCGGAGAACTGACCGCGTTCGCCGGTCAGACCCTTGATCAGCACACCACTGATCGCGCCCGGCGCGCCGCCCTCGCTGGACTGGATATGCGCGCCCTCATGCGCGAGGATTTCGTCGCCCGGCCGGCAATGCGTGGCGATCGCCACCTGATTGCACATCGTGCCACTGGGCAAAAACATCGCGGCTTCCTTGCCGAGCAACGCCGCGACGCGATCGCACAACAGCCATACCGTCGGATCCGAACCGCCCTGTTCATCGCCGACCTCGGCGTTGAGCATGGCCTCCTTCATTCCGGGCGTTGGTTTCGATTGCGTGTCGGAATAGAGGTTGATCCGCACGGGAATGGAGAAATCGAAACGCTTCGGTGCGTGGCTCATCGTCCTGTGACTCCGGCGGCGGGTGCGGCGAACAATACAGAGGATTTGCCGTTCCTTGACAACCTGGGGCGGTCACGTCGAACTGACGCATGCCGAAGCTGACGGATTTTTCCACATATGCCGACGCGCAACGCCACTTCAGCGGCGCCGCGCTGTGGGCGTTGTTCGATGGCGACCGCGGCAGCCTGAACATCACCCACGAGTGCATCGACCGTTGGGCCGGCGGTCGCGTTGCGATCCGGATCGCCTATGCCGACGGCTCCGACCAGGCACTGACGTTCGCCGCGCTGTCCGCGTGGGCTGCCCGGTTCGCGCATTGGTTGAACGCCAATGGCGTGCAAGCAGGCGAGCGCGTGGCGATCATGCTGGAACCATCCTTGCCATATTATGCGGCCCTGTTTGGCGCGATGAAGCAAGGCGCGGTCGCGGTGCCGCTGTTCACGTTATTCGGGCCGGACGGCGTTCGGTTGCGGGTCGATGACTGTCAACCGTCGCTGCTGCTGACAACCGCGGCCAAGGCGCACGACATCGGCGCCTTGCCGGCCACGCGCGTGGTCGTTCCCGACGAGCGGTTCATGCGCGATCTGCAACGGTTCGAGTCAGTCTTCGAACCGAAAACCGCCGCGACCGACATGGCGCTGTTTCAATACACCTCCGGCACGACGCGCGATCTGCCCGCGGCGGTCAGGCACACGCATCGCGCGGTCGTCGTGGTCGCGGCCGCCGCGTTGTACGGCACCGGTGTGCGGCCGGGAGACCGGTTCTTCTGCCCGTCATCTCCGGCGTGGGGGCATGGGCTGTGGCACGGCACGCTGGCGCCGCTCGGGCTGGGTGTGGAGACCGGGACGATGTCCGGACGGTTCGATCCGGAGCGTCTGTTGACCGCGTTGCGCGATTACCGAATTACCAACCTGTCAGCCGCGGCCACGCATTACAGGATGATGAAGAATTGCGGGACACGGTATCCGATCGCTCTTGAGAAAATGAGTTTCACCGGCGAACCCGTGGACAGTGAAACCCTGGCGTTCGCTGAACAGACGTTCGGCACGCGGCTGTGCAGCATGTACGGCACCACGGAGGTTGGCGTGATCCTGGCCGACTATCCAGGCGCCGCCGACCACATCCCAAAGGCCGGTGCGCTCGGCAAGCCGATTCCCGGTGTGAAGGTCGAGGTTCAGACTCCGGACGGCGTCCCCTGCCCGCCTGGCCGTATCGGCGAAATCAAGGTCTGGCGGCATGGCGCCTGGTTTCCGACCAAGGATCGCGGCATGGTCGATGACGATGGATATTTCTGGCACTCCGGGCGGGCCGACGACGTCATCATCTCCGCCGGCTGGACCATTGGGCCGGCCGAAGTTGAAGACGCGATCATGAAACATCCCGACGTCGCCGAGGTCGCCGTGATTGGTGTGCCCGATGCAACCCGCGGCCAGGTCGTCAAGGCCTTCATCGTACCAAAGCGCTCGCCTGGGCCTGACATGGCCCACGACATTCAGGACCTGGTGAAGACACGGCTCAGTTTGCACGAATATCCCAGGCTGATCGAATTCGTTACCGAATTGCCCAAAACCCCGGCCGGCAAGGTCAATCGCAAAATGCTGCGAGAGAGAACATGAGCCAGTTCCCAAAGATCACCGACCAGGGCATCGACGATCTGCGCCGGCGCATCGGTGTCCGCATCGAGAACACGCTGGAGCCGTGGTGCCACGAGGCGACCCGCGACAACATTCGTCACTACGCGCACGGTATCGGCGACGACAACCCGCTGTGGTGCGATCCCGCGTATGGTCCTCGGACGCGTTGGGGCGGCATGATCGCGCTGCCCGGTTTCCTGTTCGCGACGAGCAGGATCATTTCGGGGTACGTCGGGGGGCTGCCAGGCGTGCACGCGATGTGGGCAGGCGCCGATTGGACCTGGCATAAACCGGTGATGCGCAATGACGAGATCACCACGGAAGCCTGGCTCAAGGACCTGATCGAGCACCAGACCCGCTTCGCCGGCCGCGCCGTGCAGCAGACTTACCATGTGCGGTTCTTCAATCAGCACGGCGACCTGGTCTCCGAGGCCGACAGTTGGTGTTTCCGCACCGACCGCGACACGGCGCGCGAGGAAGGCACGAAATACACCGACCTGAAAGCGAAGCCGATCCGTCGTTACACCGAGAGCGAACTGGCGGACGTCTATCGCCATTATCACGATGAGACCGTTCGCGGCGCCGAGCCGCGGTTCTGGGAATCCGTCCAGGTGGGCGATGCGTTGCCGACCATGGTCAAAGGACCGATGACGGTGACTGGCTTCATCGCATACGCGCAAGGTTGGGGCGGGCTGTATATCCGCGCCAACAAGTTGG
>ODAK010001914.1_pt1 | contig 22183 bp, 20 predicted proteins | sample 1539591 | NCBI WGS metagenome assembly ODAK01 (sample SAMEA3539303, study PRJEB22396) | soil metagenome | biome: tundra; feature: field; material: soil | place: USA | collected 2010-05 | depth 0.15 m | reverse complement strand
CAGGCCCGCACCTCGGAGATCCAGCGGCTTGCCAAGGCGCTGGAATCGGCCGGCATCAAGCTCGGCTCGGTTGCCAGCGATATTACCGGGGTGTCCGCCACGGCGATGATCGAGGCGCTGATCGACGGGGAACGCCGCGGCGGCGTGCTGGCGGACCTGGCGATCGGCCGGATGCGGGCCGCCGGGAAGCTGACCGACCTGTCCATGGCGCTGGCCGGGCGGTTCACCGAGCACCACGCGCTGCTGTGCCGCCTGCACCGGGACCGCATCACCAGCTTCGGCGCCGCGATCGCTGACCTGGATGAGCGGATCGCGGGCAAGGCCTCACGCTGGCAGCGCGAGGCAGACCTGCTTAAGACCATTCCCGGGTTCGGGGACGTGGTGACCTGGGCGTGGCTAGGCGAGATCGGCCCCGCCCCGCACCTGCACTTCTCCGGCCCCGGCAAGCTCGCCTCCTGGGTGACCTTGTGTCCGGGGAACAACATCAGTGCCCGCAAGCGCAAGAGCGGCAGGACCGGTGACGCCGGGACCTACATCAAGCCGGCGCTGATCCAGGCTGCCTGGGGCGCGATCCGGGTCAAGGGCCGGCTGCAGGCCCGGTACAACCGGCTGGTCCGCCGCTTCGGCGGGGACAAGAACCCGGCCGCGAGGAAGAAGGCGATCACCGCGATCGCGCACACCCTGCTCAAGATCGCCTACCAGGTCCTCAAGAGCGGCACGCCCTACCACGAGCCGGGCGCCGACTTCTATGTCCGGCGGGAATCACCCGCCCAGCGCCAGGCATTCCTGGAACGGCAGCTGCAAAAGCTTCACCCCGGCTGCACCATCGCCATCACCATCAGCCCCCCGGAGGCCGCCTTAACGCCCGGCGCTTAACCACAAGCCCCGATTCTCCGCAGCCCCGGAGCCGCCGCCGTTTCCGGCACCCCGGCCCTTCCCGCCGGACAACCAGCGCCATCCCGAACCCTCGCACCACCACGGTAGGGTTCGCTGCCGCGCGCCCTACCGGGACCCAGTTTCGTGTCAGCAGGCATGGAACCCGCACCGGTTGATCCGGCCGTCATCATCATCGGGCCGACAGCCAGCAGGCCACGAAAGCCGACCGGTCCGGGCCCGGGCTTCCCGTTCGGGCGCTTTGGCCGGCCTGCCACTGCCATTGCGGGAGAAAGCGCGGGAGACCGCCCCATTTTCAGATACGGGAAGCTTCAATGGCCAGCGAGAGGACCCACGCAACGAGCTTCACGACTTCCTGCAGGCTGCTCGCGCCCAGCCTGCAGCCGGAGGACATTGGCGTCAAGCCCGCGTTAAACCGCCGTGGCGGCGGACTGCACCAGGCGGACGTCGCCGATGCCCTCGCCGCCTCTGCCAGCTCGCCGGCACTGAAGGTGCCCCCATCCGCGCCTCCCTCGCCGCCAAGGCGCCGGCCCTGCGCGCCCGGCAGATGAGCGACGCCGAAGCCCGCGCCACCGCAGCCACCGAGCGGATGAGCCTGCCCATCGTCCTGCTGGCCGGCGGCTTCCTGCTCTTCCGCGCAACTTCACTGTCCACGTCGGCAAGCAAGTTGTGGCTTAGGTTGCCGGAACTTCGGGTTGTTCCCAGGACATCGACCGGGAGCGGGGACCTGTGCTGAGCTGGTGCTGACATGCCGCCGCTTACAGGCCATCTACCTGCGGAAACTGCCAGCGCGTCCACGAGCTTCACGATCTTCGAGGGGACCTCCGAGATCCAGCGGATGATCATCGGAAGGGCCGTCACCGGCCTGGACGTGCGTTAGCCCGGCCAATGGGGCATCAGCCTGGTAACCGGGCGTTGGTGGCCTTGTTGGCTGGCGCGGCGGTAGAAGGGACCGCGGCGGCATAACCTTGCGCGAAGCGGAGATGCCGCACCGAAGGTCAGGCCGCACGGTACTTGGCTGGACCAGAGCCTTCCGCCGTTAAGAAGCTACTGAGGGAGACGCAACTATGAGCATCGACAAGCCCGAGATCGACTTCCCCGGCGGCGAGCCGCCGGCCGACCTGGAGATCACGGATGTCTGGGAAGGTGATGGCGCCGTGGCGAAGCAGGGCGACATGGTCGAGGTCCACTATGTCGGGGTCGCGTTCTCTACGGGCGAGGAATTCGACGCTAGCTGGAGCCGGGGCGCTCCGCTCCAGTTCCAGCTCGGCGTCGGGCAGGTCATCGCCGGCTGGGACCAGGGCGTGCAGGGAATGAAAGTCGGCGGCCGCCGCCAGCTGATCATTCCACCGGGTCTCGCCTACGGAGACCGGGGCACCGGACGCGCGATCGAGCCGGGCGAGACCCTGATCTTTGTGTGCGACCTGGTCTCGACCTGATGAACCTCCCCCGGCGCTGCCCATCGTCGCTGAGCTATTCGCCCTGGGTCGTCAGGTTATGGCGTACTACGGCTTCTTGCGCCGCCGAGCGCCGCGGCGATCTGGCTGATGGCTGCTGACCAGGCTGCGACCTCGGTCGGCCACCCGCACCATACCGGCTGAGCTGACCGCGACACCGAAGGGCTGATCGAGGGCCTGGCTGCCGGTGCCGCCAGCCGCCCGCGGGAAGGCCGGGCCCTGATCCGGGGCGCCAGGGCGGGCCGCGGCGACAGCCGCGGGAGCGGTCCCGGCAATAACCGCAGGGCGGTGGCGACAGTCACCAGGCCCGCGAGCCGGACAGCAGCGGCTATCCGGGCGGCCGCTGGCCGCGCGGCCGCCGGACCACCGCAAATGGCGGGTCTCACCTGCCCGTGCCTGTACCTACATTGGCCGACATGGGCCACAACGGCAGTAAGCCCAGATGAAGATCTAGAGACCAGTGATCTTGCCGTCGCGCGCCAGCGGCAGGGTCCGCAGCCTGACCCCGCAAGCGTCGGCGATCGCGTTGGCGATGGCCGGGGCGACCGCAACGATCGGCGTCTCACCGCCGCCGGCCGACGGCTGGTCCGGCCGGTCGAGCAGGGTGACCTCCACGGCAGGCAGGTCAAGCAGGCGCGGCACCCGGTAACTGGCCAGTGACGCGTTGCGGATCCGGCCGCCGGCGAAGTCGATCTCCTCGAAGAGAGCGCCGCCGAGGCCCATCATGACCGCCCCCTCGACCTGGTTGACCAGGTTGTCCGGATTGACGATCGCTCCGCAATCGAACGCCGTGACCAGGCGGAGCACCTGCAGGGTCCCGTCATCGGCGACCCGCACCTGGGCAGCGGTCGCGACCCGGCCGCCCTTCTCCATTCCCGCGGCGATCCCGGTTCCGGTTCGGCCTGCCCGGACGCCGGCCGGCCGGATACCCGCTGTCGGGCGCGCTGCCGCCGGCCGCCGGGCCTGGTCCCAGCCCAGGGGCTCGGCCGCCGCGAGCAGCACCGCCACGAGCCGGTCGTCGTCGAGATGGCGCAGCCGGAACGCCAGCGGATCGGCCCCGATCTCGCGGGCGAGCTCGTCCATGTGGGATTCCCGGGCGAAATGGTTGGCGGTGGCCGCCAGGGCACGGTACGAGCCTTGCGGCAGCGGCGAGGTGGCAGGCTGGTAGCTGATCCGCTGATGCGGGATCCGGTAAGGCGAGCGGATCCCGGCCGCGCCCGAGTTGATGTTGGTGAACGACCACCCGGTCAGGCCGCCGTCCGGGTCCATGCTGCTCGAGACGTCGATCAGTGCCGCCGGGCGCAGATAGCCGCAGTGGAACTCCTCGTCTCGGTTCCAGGCCACGCGGACCGGCCGGCCTACCGCCCTGGACAGGCGCGCTGCCTCGATGGCCACTGTCCCGCCGTGCTTGCCGCCGAAACCGCCGCCGTAGTCGGGCACGACGACGCGGACCGATACCTCAGGGACGCCAACCGCATCGGCGACCTCCCGGCGGGTACGAAACGGCGTCGAGCTGCCGACCCAGATCGTGACCCGGCCGTGTTCCCAGCTGGCCAGCGCGGACCTGGGCTCCAGCGGGACATGGGCGATGTACGCAGTCGAGTAGTGCGCGGACAGCCGCACCGGGCCGGCCGCCAGCGCCGCCGCCACGTCTCCTTCTTCGTGCCGGAAAGGGCCGCTCCAGCCCGCACCTTCGATCGGGTGCGCGCGCAGGTAGGCGCCGAGCTCGCCGTTGCCAGGCTGCCGCGCCAGATCCCAGGCCGCCTGGATGAGCCCGATCGCGCGCCGTGCCGTCACGCGGTCCGGCGCCACCACGCCGGTCCAGCCGTTCTCGCGGACCACCGTCACCTCAGGCAGTGCCTCCGCGGCCGCAGCGTCGACGCTGCGGAGGATCGCGCCGTAGGCGGGCGGCCGCAGCACGCATCCGTGCAGCATCCCGTCGATGCTGAGATCGGAAGGGAACCGCTTCGCCCCGGTCACCACGTCCCGGGCACCGAGCGCTGGAGCCGGATGGCCGGCCGACCGCCATCGCGGCGCCGGCGTCACCGGGCGGTCGGCAGGCACCAGCTCGACGTGGCGCAGACCGGCCAGCAGCTCGCCGTAGCGGACGCTCGGAGCCCCGTCCGGGCCCGCCACGAGCCCGCCAGCCATGCTGAGATCGCCGGCCGCGATGCGCAGCCGCCGGGCGGCCGCACCGAGCAGCCACTCGCGCGCCGCCGCGGCCGCCGCCCGCAGCGGCGGCGCCGCAAAGGGCATCGAGCGGCTGCCGAATGTGCCCATGTCATAGGGCGAGATGTCGGTGTCTCCGAGCACCATCCGGACCGATCCGACCGGGACCGCCAGCTCCTCGGCGACCAGCAGCGCGAGCGCCGTCCGGGTGCCCTGGCCTGCCTCGACCTTGCCGGTGAACGCGGTCACCGAGCCGTCCGCGCCGACGTGTACCCAGGCGTCATCGGGCGCGCCCGAGCCACCTGGCGGATGCGCGCCGCTCTCGCCGGTCGCGGCGACAGTGACCAGGCCGTCAGGGAGCAGCTCGAAGAACGAGGCGGCATCCTTGGCCGCCTGGTCCCACGGCAGCGGCGCGGCGGTCGCGGCGAGCCCCCCGGCGGTCGCGGGGAGCCCCCCGGCGGGCGGCGGGGCGCCTGATGCGGGGGGCGGCGGGGCGCCCCATGCGGGGGGCATCTCGGTCGCCGGCACCGTCGCTAGCTGCCCCGGATGGCCGAGCAGGTCAGCCGCGCGGTGGACGGCGCGCAGGATCCGCGGATAGGTGCAGCACCGGCAGATGTTGCCGGCCAGCCCCTCGGCGATCCTTGCGTCGTCGGGATGCGGGGTGGCGATGAGCAGGGCGGCCGTCGCCATCAGCCAGCCTGGCGTGCAGAAGCCGCACTGCATCGCGCCCGTCTCCAGCCAGGCCTGCTGCACCGGATGCAGGACGCCCTGCTCCGCCAGGCCCTCGATGGTCGTGATCCGTTCCCCGGCGACCTGCGCGGCGGGCGTCGTGCAGGCGGTCACCGCGCGCCGCCCGACCAGGACGGTGCACGCCCCGCAGGCGCCCTCGCCGCAGCCGAATTTCGGGCCAGTGCAGTTCAGCTCGTCCCTGAGTACGTCAAGCAGGCTGACGTCCGCGCTCGCGGTTACCTGAACCGCGGCGCCGTTGACGGTGATCGCGATCTGCATGGAGCTGTCCGTTCGTTGAACGCTGGGCTAATCCTGCTCTGCGACGATAGCTCTGCGGCGATAGCCCGCCCGCAGCTCTGCGGCGATAGCCCGCCCGCCATCCGGCCGGGCACACTTTTGCGTGGTTAGGGTATTCCGAATATTGATCATGCCCCGCGTGGACCAAGGAGACTTCCGCCATGACAACGATCTACGAACATGTCATGCACCCGCATACCGCCAGAATCCTGGCCGGGCAGGCCCCGCCGCCGGTAAAGGTAGACGACGGGCGTGTTGGGCTCAACGGGAAGATCGGCCTGGCGATCACGACGCTGGTAGGCACGATGATCTGCGCGTATGTATTCGGGATCATCGCGCTGATCAGCCTGCCGTCGGCGATCACGAGCCACAATCTGACGATCATCATCGCGTGGATCAGCAGTAACTTCTTGCAGCTCGTGCTGCTGCCGATCATTATTGTGGGCCAGAATCTCCAGGCACAGGCATCTGACAAGCGTGCCACTGACACCTACAAGGACGCCGAGGCTGTCCTTCATGAGGCAATAGAGATCCAGAAGCACCTGCAGGCTCAAGACGAGGTGCTGGCCGGGCTGATCGCGGCTGCCAACCGGTAGCAGGTGCCGGATATCCTGCTGCTGCAGGGCGATGCCGCGCGCGAGGCTGCAGCGTGGCACAACGGGCGATCCCGTCTCCTGGCAGGGCCGCCCCGCAGGCTAGCCTGACGGGCGTCAGGGAACAAGATCGACCCGGCGAAGCTTAATACCGCCATCGCAGCTAGCCGCGGTGAGCTGGCCGCGGTGAGGCGGTGAGCTAGCCGCGGTGAAAAGGAATACTCATGAGCAAGCAGCCCAATCCGCCGCCGCCCGGTGACAAGCCGGTACCGACGGCGCCGCCGCCGCCGCCCGCCTGGCGGCATTGGCTGTGGCCGCTGGCGATCCTGGGGGTGCTGGCGCTCTACCTGTTCCTGCCGCGCATCACCTCGCCGCAGGTGAATCTCAGCTATTCACAGTTCATCGCGGACGTCAGCAGCCACAAGGTCAAGGACATCACATTCCAGGCCACCACCCCGAACACCGCCGCCAGCGGCACCCTGCGCAGCGGCGGCAACTACACCACAGTGATTCCCGGGTCACCGTCGACGCAGCTCACCGCACAGCTGGCCAAAGAAGGGGTGAGCATCACCGCTGACGCTTCCGGCGCATCGCTGGGCACCGAGCTGCTCTGGTTCCTGGTCCTGCTGTCCCCGTTGATCTTGGGGTTCTACTTGTTCAGGCGGCTGTCCCGCGGCGGTGCGGGAGGCCAGCTGCAGGGAGTCTTCGGCGCGGGCCGGTCCAAGGCCAAGGTGTTCGACGCCGAGCGGCCGAGCACGAAGTTCAGCGACGTGGCCGGGTACGAGGGCGTCAAGGCGGAGATCGCCGAGGTGGTGGATTTCCTGCGCAGCCCGGAGCGCTATCAGCGGGCCGGCGCGATGGCGCCGCGCGGCGTGCTCATGGTCGGGCCGCCGGGCACCGGCAAGACGTTGCTGGCCAGGGCCGTGGCCGGCGAGGCCTCGGTGCCGTTCTTCTCCGTGACCGGTTCCAGTTTCGTGGAGATGTTCGTCGGCGTGGGCGCCGCCCGGGTCCGGGACCTGTTCAGCGAGGCTCGCAAGCGTTCTCCGGCGATCATCTTCGTCGATGAGGTGGACGCCATCGGCCAGCGCAGGGCCGGCTCGGGCTCGGTCGTGGCCAATGACGAGCGGGAGCAGACGCTGAACCAGCTGCTCGCGGAGATGGACGGCTTCGACATGACGCAGGGGATCGTGGTCCTGGCCGCGACCAACCGGCCCGAGGTCCTCGACCCGGCCCTGCTGCGGCCCGGCAGGTTCGACCGGCAGGTGGTCATCCCGCTGCCGACCCTCTCCGAACGAGCGGCCATCCTGGCCGTGCACTGCCGGGGCAAGCGCCTGGCGCCGAATGCCGACCTTAACGTGGTGGCTCGCGGCACCCCGGGTTTCTCCGGCGCGGATCTGGCCAACCTGGCCAACGAGGCGGCGATCAACGCGGTCCGCGACAACCGCGAGGTACTGACCGGCGACGACTTCGCCGTCGCCAGAGACCGGATCCTGCTCGGCCGCAGGGAAGGCTCCAACGTCCTGCTCCCGGAGGAGAAGCACGCGGTCGCGATTCACGAGGCAGGCCACGCGCTTGTTGCAGCGCTGTCCGACCACGCGGACCCGGTGGCGAAGGTCACCATCTTGCCGGCCGGCCAGTCGCTCGGGGTCACCGAGCAGCTTCCGCTGGTGGAGCGGCACCTCTACGGCGAGGACTACCTGAGCGAGTCGCTGGCGATACGGCTCGGCGGCCGCGCCGCCGAGCTCGTCGAGCTCGGGCACGGCTCGACCGGCGCCGCCAACGACCTGGCCTCAGCCACCGAACTGGCCACCAAGATGGTCCGCGAGTTCGGCCTGTCACCGGCGCTCGGCCCGGTCGGGTACCCGGACGGCGGCTCAGTGTTCCTTGGCGGCGGTGGTCAGGGGCTGTCCAGCCGGCCTTTTGCCGAGGCCACCCAGGCCACCATCGACCGCGAGGTGGCCAGGCTGCTCCGGGAAGCGGAGCAGGCCGCGATCGCGGTGCTCAGCGGGCACCGCCCCGAGCTCCAGCAGCTGGTCGACCTGCTGCTGGAGAAGGAGACCGTGAACGGCGACGAGGTCTACCGGATCATCGGCAAGCCCACGCCCGAGCACCGGCCTGATGACCTGGCGATCGCGCCGCACCGCGCGGTAGACCCCGTGACCCAGGCCGGCAGCGGCGACTAGCTGTCCGCATGAAGCTCCTGGTGCTGTCGGCCCCGGCCGTGCACGAGCTGGTGTCCCACGCCGAGTGCGCTGACGCCATGCGGGCTGCCCTGGCCGCGCTCGCCCGCGGTCAGGCCGACCAGCCGCTGCGCACCGTGCTCAAGCCCGCGGGCGCGGCCGGAATGCTGGGCCTGATGCCGTCCTACCGGCGCGGCGAGGCCGGCGCCTATGCCGTTAAGGCGATCTGTATCTTTCCCGGCAACCCGGTGCTCGGCCTGGACACCCACCAGGGCGTCGTGCTGCTCTCCAGCGCGCAGACCGGCGAGCCGCTCGCCCTGCTCAACGCGTCCGCCGTGACCGAGCTCCGGACCGCGGCTACGTCCGTGGTGGCGACTGGCCTGCTGGCCTGCGACGATGCGACGGAGCTCGCGATCATCGGCACCGGCGTCCAGGCGCGGGCGCACCTGCTGGCCATCGCGGCCTCGCGGCGGCTCACCCAGGTGCGGATCGCCGGCCGCGCCGCCGCAGCAGCCGCCCGGTTCGCCGCCGAGATGGCCGGGCACACGGACGCGGAAGTCACCGCGTGCGGCTCCGCGGCGGAAGCTGTGGCCGGGGCCGGCATCGTGGTGACCGCCACGAGTTCTGCCGAGCCGGTGCTGCGCCGGGAGTGGCTGGCGCCTGGTACCCACATCAACGCGGTCGGCGCGTGCCTGCCGCACGCGCGTGAGCTTGACACCGCGACGGTCGCTGCCGCCGCGCTCTTTGCCGACAGCCGGGAGTCTGTCCGCGGCGAGTCCGGTGACTACCTGCTCGCGCTAGCCGAAGGCGCGATCGAGCCTGACCACATCAGGGCTGAGATCGGCGAGATCCTGATCGGCAGCGCACCAGGCCGGTCTGATGCCGGGCAGATTACGGTGTTCGAGTCGCTCGGCGTCGCGGTCGAGGATCTGGCCACCGCCTCGCTCGCCGTCAGCAAGGCACGCGAGTCCGGCGCCGGAGTCTGGGTCGAGTTCTGACCGGGCCATTAACGGAACCTGGATCGGGCACGCTGCGTCGAAGCGGCAGAACCCTCACAGAGCCGGAGTCCTGCCATGGTCCTCAGCATCAAGCCCGCCTATCGCGGCGTGGCCGTCGGCGCCACCGCCGGCGCGCTGCTTGTCGGCGGCTTCGCGCTCGGCACGACGCGCGGCATCGCGGCATCGGCCGCGACGACCGGCCGCGCTGCAGGCCAGGGCGCGCAGCTGACCGCGTCATCTGGATCGGCCCGTATCACCGTGACGGGAACAGGCACGGTGACGGGTACGCCCGGCCAGCTGGTGCTGTCCATGGGCGCTGCGGCCAGCGCCGGCTCGGTGACGGGCGCCTTGCAGCAGGCGGACCAGGCGGTGAACCGGGTCACCGCAGCGCTACGCCGGGACGGCGTGACCGCCGCCGATATCCAGACATCCGACCTGTCAATCCAGCCCAGCTACAGCGGGAACTCGCAGGTGCCCGACGGTTATGGGGTGCAGGAGTCGCTCACCGCGACGTTGCGCAACATCGCGGCCGCCGGTTCGCAGATCAGTGCCGCCGTGGCGGCCGGAGGCAACGCCACCACGATCGATGGCATCTCGCTGAACCTGACCGGCGACAGCGGCCTGCTTGCCGCCGCGCGTGCCGCCGCGATCGGCGACGCCAAGACCAAGGCCGGCCAGTACGCCCGTGCCATCGGCCAGCCACTCGGCAGTGTCGTGAGCATCACTGACCAGTCTCAGCAGCTCCCGCTGCCGGTGTTCGGGCCGAACGCCGCCTCGTCCGCCAAGTCCGCGGTGCCCATCTCACCTGGATCACAGCAGCTGAGCGTCTCGGTCACGGTCGTCTTCGCGGCCGCCTGACCGGCTGGCGCGGCCGGGCGTGGCACGCTAGGCTCGCCCGCATGCATGCGAACCGAGCCGCCGGCTGGTGGCGCCGCCGTTAGGCGGTGCCTGGTTCGCGCATACTGCAGATCCTGGAGGCGACCGCCCGGTCATCGGCGGTCGCCTTTCTCATGTCCGCCGTCCGCGCCGGGCCCGACAATATGTGAGGGGCCCAGATGGACCCGATAGCTAGTCACGAGACCAGCTTCGTGACCCCGGCGGGCGTCCGGGTGAGCCGCACCGCCACGCCATTCGACCCTGTCGAGCTGACCGGGCTGACCCGGCAGGTTGACTCGCGGCGCGGCGGGGTGCTCAGCTCGGGGATGGAGTACCCGGGCAGGTACAGCCGCTGGCAGTTCGGTTACGTCGACCCGTGCATCGAGATCGCCGGCCATGGCAGGCGGGTAACGGCCACCGCGCTGAACGAGCGCGGCGCGGTGCTGCTGCCGGTGCTCGGCGCCGCCTTGCGCCGCGGCGCGGGGCACGAGGCCCAAGTCCAGGAGCCTGGCCCCGGGCTGCCCGGCGTCACGGTAGTCATACCGGAAGCAGCGGGCACCTTCACCGAGGAGGAACGCAGCCGCCGCCCCACCGTGTTCTCCGCTCTGCGCGAGGTCATCGCGGCCTTCGCGGGCCCGGACTCCCACCTCGGGCTCTATGGCGCGTTCGGCTACGACCTGGCCTTCCAGTTCGAGCCGGTCCGTCAGCGTCATCAGCGCCCGGCAGCCCAGCGCGACCTGGTCCTGCACCTGCCTGACGAGCTGTACGTGCTGGACCGCAAGCGGGAAACCGCGATCAGGTACCGCTACGAGTTCGATACCGGGGCCGGCTCCACCTGCGGGCTGCCGCGCCGGACCGCCGACAGCGGGGGAGCGGGGACCATTTCCCGGCCGGCCGGGCCCCCGGTCAGCCTTCCGGCCGCCCCCGTGCCCGGTTCCTACGCCCGGGTCGTCGAGCAGGCCAGGCAGCGGTTCGCCAGGGGCGATTTGTTCGAGGTGGTGCCGAGTCACGAGTTCTACGGCGCCTGCAGTTCGCCGGCCGCCTTCTACGAGCGGCTGCGGCAGCGCAATCCGGCACCGTATGAGTTCTTCGTCAATCTCGGCGAGGGGGAGTACCTGGTCGGGGCTTCCCCGGAGATGTACGTGCGGGTGACCGGTGACCGGGTCGAGACGTGCCCGATCGCGGGCACGGTCGCGCGCGGCGCCAGCCCGCTCGAGGACGCGGCCAACATCGCCGCGCTGCTCGCCTCGGCGAAGGAGGAGTCCGAGCTGACGATGTGCACCGACGTGGACCGCAACGACAAGTCGCGGGTCTGCGAGCCGGGCAGCGTGAAGGTGATCGGCAGGCGGCAGATCGAGATTTACAGCCGGGTCATCCATACCGTCGACCACGTGGAAGGACGGCTGCGGCCGGGGTTCGACGCGCTGGACGCGTTCTTGACCCACATGTGGGCGGTGACGGTGACCGGGGCGCCCAAGGCCTGGGCGATGCAGTTCATCGAGGATCACGAGGACGGGCCGCGGCGCTGGTACGGCGGCGCGGTCGGGATGATCGGATTCGACGGCGGCATGAACACCGGCCTCACCCTGCGCACCGCCCACATCAGGGACGGTGTCGCCGCGGTACGGACCGGCGCCACCCTGCTGTTCGACTCCGACCCGGCAGCCGAGGAGCGCGAGACCGAGCTCAAGGCCCGCGCGCTGCTGGAGTCCCTCGCCGAGCCGGCGGCCGGCCAGGCGCCGGCCACCGGGCAGACCGAGGCCGAACGGGGAGCGCCCGCTGGCCCCGGCGCCGCAGGGCCGGCCGGGCTGCCCGGCACCGGAATGCGCGTTCTCCTCGTCGACCACCAGGATTCGTTCGTGCACACGCTGGCCGGCTACTTCAGGGAACAGGGCGCGATGGTGACTACGCTGCGCGCCGGGTTCCCGAGTTCCGCGATCGACGCGGCCGCGCCCGATCTCGTCGTCCTGTCCCCTGGACCAGGGCGGCCATCGGACTTCGGCTGCGACGAGCTGCTCGGCGAGCTCGACCTGCGCGGACTGAGCGTCTTCGGGGTCTGCCTGGGCCTGCAGGCGATGATCGAGCATGCGGGCGGCGAGCTGGCGCTGCTCGCCGAGCCGGTGCACGGCAAGACCGGCCGGGTGCGGGTGCTCGGCGGCGCGCTGCTAGCTGGCCTGCCTGGCGAGTTCGCGGCGGGCCGGTACCACTCGCTGTATGCGCTGCCGGGTGCGGTGACGGGCGGCCTGCAGGTGACCGCCGTGACCCCCGACGGGGCGGTGATGGCGATCGAGGACGCGGCGGCCGGCCGGTGGGGAGTGCAGTTTCACCCCGAGTCCATCCTGACCGCCGCCGGGGACGCGGGCCACGTGATCATCGGTAACGTGCTACGGCTGTGCCGGGCCCGGGCCGGCGCGGCCGCAGTGCGGTCCGCGCCGGCCATCTGAGTCGCTCTAGACCGGGCGCAGGCTGCGGGCGAAGCCCACGATCGCGGCACGCCGCTCATCGTGCGATGACGCTACGTAGTACTTGCCGCCCTTCGTCCAGGTCAGGAACAGGGTGATCCGCCGCGAGCTGCACGGCGGGCCGAGGTGCGGGCCGCAAACGCCCCACAGGGTCGCGCGGCGGCCCTGGACCCGGTAGCTGCCCAGTCGCCTGGCAGCCCCGAAGTTGCCGCATGGGCCGCCAGAGTTGTCCTGCCCGATGCCGAGCATCCGGCTGAGGACCGAGCCGTAACCGGCGAACACCTGCCGCTTGGATTGCCTGCCGGTGGCCTCGCAGCGGTCGACGATGATCGCGCCGCTCCGGCGCAGGCCGTAAGTGCGGGTGGGCTGCAGCAGCCCGAACCCGGCCGCGCGCTGGGCGCCGCGCCAGCTGGCGAATGCTCCGGTGCCAACAGGCCTGGAAGCCGAGGCGAATGCCGTCGGCGCCAGGGCCATGGTCCCGGCGCTCAGGCTGACCGCGACGGCGAGGCCTGCCGCGAGTTTGCGCATGCGATGCATTGACATATCCCCCTATTGATGTGCGCGTGACCTGCGAAGAACAGAAACGCGATGCCGCAGGATGGTATGGCACGTGCAGGTGGCGTCGCCACCGAACGCGCTGATGTCCGGGCCGGCGGTATGGCGGCCGCCGGTATGGTGGCCTGCGATCAGGGCAGTGCTCACGACCGACAGGGGCCAAGGATGCGTTATCTTCCGTTTCACCGGCGCGAGCCCGACTCCCAGTACCGGCAGCTGCTCGACCGCATCCTGTCCTCCGGTGCCTGGGTGCCGACCCGCCAGGGACCGCCGGCAATCACAGCGATGCAGCAGGTCATGCGGTTCGATTTGGCCAACGGCTTCCCGGTGATCACCGAGCGGAGCATCAAGTCGTTCTGGCGGAAGCCGATTGGCGAACTGTGCGCCTTCATCAACGGCGCCACCACGCTCGATGAGCTTGCCGAGTTCGGCTGTGACTGGTGGGACCAGTGGGCCACGCCGGAGAAGACGGCCTCCCGCGGCCTGCCGCCGGGCAGCCTGGGCCCGGGATCCTATGGCGGCGCGTTCGAGCACTTCCCGACCGCCGACGGCGGCGGCTTCGATCAGTTCAAGCATCTGGTCGAGCAGATCAGGGAGCTCCCTGGCGACCGCACGCACTTCATCTCGCCGTGGATTCCGCAGTACCAGGTGCGCGGCCGCGGCAAGACGCCGCGCACCACGATCGCCCCTTGCCACGGCTGGGTCCACGTGCGGGTCATTGACGACGGACTGCACCTGCACATGTTCCAGCGGTCCGGGGACGTGCCGGTCGGCGTGCCCGCCAACATGGTCCAGTACGCCGCGCTGCTGCTCATGCTCGAGCAGCTCACCGGGATCAGCGCGGCCACCTACTATCACACCATTTCCGACGCGCATGTCTATGCTGACCAGGTCGAAGCCGTCCGGGCCATGCTGGGCAGGCAGGCCCGCAGGCTGCCGACCGTCAGCCTGACCGAGGCCGGCCGGCAGGTGACGGATATCCATGACTTCCGGGCCGGGCACTTCGAGCTCAGCGACTATGAGCCGCATCCGGCCATCCCGGCGATCCCGGTCTCGCCATGATCGTCTCGGGGGTGCTCGCCGCCGCCGCCAATGACGTTATCGGCAGCAACGGGGCGCTGCCCTGGCACCTGCCCGAGGATTTGCGCCGCTTCAGGTCTCTGACCACCGGCCATGTTGTTGTCATGGGGCGGGCAACGCATGAGTCGATCCTGGCCAGGCTGGGCCAGCCGCTCGCCGGCCGCACCTCGATCGTGCTCAGCAGGACGCCAGGCCTTCCCGGCAGTGCGCAGGTCAGCTACGCGACCTCGGTGCCTGGCGCGCTAGCTGCCGCCGCGCGGCTCGCGGAAGCGGCAGGCGACAGCGAGGTTTTCGTGATCGGCGGGGCGTCAATCTTCCGGCAGGCGCTGCCGTCCATCGACCGGATCTACCTGACCCGGATCCGTCAGGTCATCGAGGGTGACACGGTCATGCCCGCGGGCTGGCTGGCCGGCTTCGATCTGCGCGGCAGCCAGGAAGGCACCGCCTCAGGACCGGCGATGGCGTACTCGTTCCTTGACTACCAGCGGGAAGTGCCGTGAGCCTCTACTGCTTCGAGAACTACCGGACCGCTGAGCAGCTCGCGGAGATGCGGCGGCTCGAGGCCGCGGGCTTGTGCCTGTTCTGCCCGGACAGCCTGTCGCGTCATGCCACGCAGCAGATCCTGCTGCAGACCCGGCACTGGAGCGTCACCCCCAACGAGTTCCCCTACCCAGGAACGCTGCTGCACCTGCTGCTCGTGCCGAGTCAGCACGCGGCTGACATGCTCGACCTGGATCAGGAGGTCCAGCAGGACTTCTGGCCGGTGCTCCGCGCGGTGCGTGATCGCTACCACCTGAGCTATTACGGCCTGGGCATCCGCAACGGTGACTGCCGCTTTACCGGTGCGACCATCCGGCACGTGCACGCCCACGTGCTGGTGGGTGACACCGATCCGGAAAATGGGGCCGTGGTCCGGATGCGGTTCAGTTCCCGCCCGGCTGAGCCTGGCCGCCCGGCCGGGGCGGCCCGCTAGTCCCGCCCGGGTCGACCCAGATCAGCTCGACGCCGGCGGCCCGCAGCACCTGGTCGCCGTCGAGCACGGAGTACGCCCTGGAAAAGAAACACCGCCGGAACCCGGTCTCGGCAATCAGCCGGGCGCACGCGGGGCAAGGAAAGGTGGTCACATAGAGATCAGCGCCGTCCAGGCTGATGCCCGCCCTGGCTGCCTGCGCCACGACCGCCGCCTCCGCGTGGATCGCGGTGGACAGGTCGGCCCGCACGCCGCGCTCGAATCCGTCCCGGGGGTCGCCGTCGAGGTAAGGGGAGTAAGCAGACGGGTGATGGCGGTTCCATGCCGCGGCGAGTATGGCGTCATTCCGCGCGGCGACCGCGCCGACCTGGCGCCACCAGTCAGAGCTCCGGCCGGACAATTCGGCGGCCTGGCGCAGTAGCTGGCGGGGCAGCTCATCGGCCGTGATCGCGGTGTCGGGCGTGACCGGCCGCTCAGCGGTGCTCCAGTTCCGGTCCCAGCGCAGGAAGGTCTGGTCAAAAATGACAGTCCGGCCGCTGTCAAGCCGGTACCGCGCGGTCAGGTCCCGCATGATCTCCTCGTCGGGCATGACCAGCAGGTCACCCGCGATGGCGCCGGGAAGGCTGGCCGGTTCCAGCACAGACAGGCGCGGCCCGCGAACAGAGATCCGCAGGTAGCCGGCTGCCTGGGCGGCCGACAGTGCCCGGATGTCCTTCGCCATACTCGGGAAGTCCGCGTTGAACCCGGCACCAAGCAGCAGGATCTCGTCCGCATCGGCGTGGCGCTGCAGGAATGCCTCATAACCGGCATGAATGACCGGTACATAGAGCAGCACCTGCTTCAATGGCTGTCCGGGCCGTCCTGGCCTTGACCTGGTGGCTCGGGAAGGCCCAGCTGAATCCTGCGCAGCCGCGCGGAGGTGCTGACCGTGGCCATCCGTTCCAGGACCTCGACCCGGCCGCAATAGCGGGCCTCGAGCTCTGCGATCTCTGCTGTGCCGTAGGTGTCGGCCGTGGCCACCAGGACGTCGGGGCGGACCACCTTGATCAGGCTCCACCGTTCCTGGTCCAGGTGCTTGAGCGTGACGAGGCCGACACCACGCTGATGGGTGACCATGCGCAGCCGCTCCAGCTCCGGGACAGCGGGACGATGCGGGCCCTTGCGCGTGCTGATCTTGTCGTCGCTATCGAGGCCGACGATGAGGAAATCACCGAACCGCCTGGCAGCCTCCAGGTACATCGAGTGGCCTTCGTGAATGATGTCGAAGGAACCGCTGGTCAGGACCACCTTGAGGCCTAGAGTCCGGAGGGCACCGACAATCGTCGCGATCCGGTCGTAACTCTCTACGAACCGCAGGTCGAAGTTGGAAGCGTCCGCGAACAGGCCGCTGTTCACGAGCGCGAGCGTTCCGTTCAGCGGGGCGGCCGCCCCCCGCGGGGCGTCCGGTCCGGGACTTGCCCCTCGCCCAAGCTGCGAGCTGCCTACGGTGGCCAAGGCGACCTCCCTTCATCGGCCGGCCGATCCAGCCTGGCCACCGCTTTGAGCAGGTGGCGGAACTGTGCGTCGTCCGATGGTATCGGGGCTCACGGTGCGCAAGCGCCAGCTCCCATCGGGCTACGTCGCCTGATGCAGTTCTTCACCAGGAGTGCGGGGCGGGTCGTGGTGAATGAACTGCGCCGCGCTCCGGCGCGCAAGTAAGCGCCTTGCTTCGCGCACCATCGCGTCGGGGCCGCAGATGTAGATCTCCTTGCCCGCGCAGCTGGCCCGCTGCCGGACAACCGGCGGTAGCAGGCCCCTGATGCCGGCGAACCCCGGGTCCGCGGACACTACGGGAATCACGGTCAGCGGCTGGTACGCGGACTCCATCACCCGCAAGTCCGGCATGTCGTACAGCTCGTCCTCGCGCTGCGCACCGAAGAACAGGCTGATGCTGGGACGCCGGCCTGTCCGGGCAGCTGAGATCACTTCCTCGATGATCGCCTTCAGCGGGGCGAGGCCAGTCCCGCCCGCGATGCACACCAGATCCCGCTCCGGGTCACCCGGGGCAGTCATCTCCCCCCGCGCGGGCCCGAGCAGAACGCTGTCGCCTGCCTGCAGGTGGTGCACGAGCGCGTTGCTCACCATACCGCCCGCAACCGCGCGCACATGCAAGTCAAGCTGCCCGTCGGCGCGGGGCGCGTTGGCGATGGAGAAGTCCCGCCATATCCGGGGCCACCGCGCCACCTGGACGGACACATACTGGCCGGCCCGGTACCGCAGCGGCTGGTCAGGACGGATGGTTAGTACTGCCAGGCTGGGTCCGCGCAGCTGGTGCCGCACCACCTCCCCGACCCACCACGGCGGCTCGCGCTCAGCGTCCAGGGCCGCGGCCCGCAGCATCACCGCTGCCGTGTAGTCGAGCGCCGCGCTGAAGGCGGCCTGCGTCTGCGCTGTCCAGGCAGTGCCGCTGAAATACTGAACGGTCGTGAGCAGGGCATCGAAAAAGGCCGAATAGTGCCTTTCCTTCACCCCGAACTTGCGGTGATCCCGGCCCAGCTGCCCCGCATATGCGTTCAGGGCGGCGGGGCTGTCCACGCTCCAGACAAGCCGGGCCAGCGCAGCGAATACGCGCTGGCGGTGCTCACTCATCGTAAGCGGGAACATCGCCCGCAGTTCAGGATGCTGGACGAAAAGGTGCGCGTAGAAGTATTCCAGCGCTTGGGACGCATGCGTCTCAACACGCGCGAATGCCTCTTTTACCAGCGTCGCGTCGAAAGATAGCTCATTGAAGCCGGCAGTATTGAATTCCTCGTTCCCGGTGGCCCGATTGTCCCGCGGCAGCGGCTCCTGGCTGACTTGCTCGTCCTGGCTTGCCGAATGTGATTCGGTAACCGCGCCGATCGGGAAAAGCTGCCGCGCCGAGCGGGCCTCTAGAGGCCGATCAAGAATCGCGTGGCGGTGCTGACCTGCGTAATTACCCGGAGGCTCATCCTCAGGGAAGCCGCGGTCAAGCGCGATCGCCACTCTGTAAGTCTCGCATCCCGACATGATGCATACAACCGATTTGAGGCAAGCCAGTATGAGGAGTACGCAGAGTAGCGGGAATGCCGTGCCCCTTACACGGCGCTCAGGCAGAGCGCCCCGGCTGGTTTATCGGCGGGCACGCCAATCGAGGTTTTGCCGACTGGTAAGGTCAGCAGGAGCGCATTCGCCATTGGCCTGAGTTCCGTCACAGCCAGTGACCAGGTCTCGGGATATCCGCTCCCCGCGGCGCAGCCGCGGGCCATCGTCAGCTGCGGTCGCCCGCCGCCGGGCTGCTTTCGGCCAGCCTGGCAGCCGCGTGACAACCGCAGGAGACAGCCGCAGGAGGATGCGCATGAGCCGGCCGCTGATCGGGGTTACCACCGAGCTAGGGGCTGCAGCGTGGCGTGATCGGATCCGCGAGGCGGCGCTGTCGCCGGCTGCCTACTCCAGGGCGATCGAACGGGCCGGAGCGGTCCCGGTGCTGCTCCCGCCGGTACTGACCGGTGCGGCCAGCCGGATTGCGGCCGGCCTGGACGGGCTGATGTTCTCCGGAGGGCCGGACATCGGGCCCCGGTGGTATGGCATGCCGTCGTTGAGCGCGGCCAGCCGGCCGGATCATGCGAGAGACGAGTTCGAGATCGCGCTGATGCGCGCCGCCATCGACGCCAGCGTTCCCTTTCTCGCGATCTCCCGTGGCCTCCAGGTGCTTAATGTCGTCCTGGGCGGGACGCTGGCCCCGCCTCCCGGCGACGCCGCGGCGGAGGACCCGGCAGCACTGGCTCAGGCGCCGCCTTCCGTCCGGGAACTGCGGGTGAGTCCGGACAGCGAACTCGGCCGGATGCTCGGCGTGGCCGCAACCGTCTCGGTCGGCGAGCACCAGGCCCTTGACCGGCTGGGGAGCGGCCTTACGGCGGTCGCCTGGGCGGATGACCAGGTAGTGGCCGTTGAGCTGGACGATCATCCATTCGGCCTCGGCGTGCAGTGGCATCCGGAGGAGGGCGAGGATCTCCGGATCTTCGAGGAGTTGCGCGGCGCGGCGGACGGCAGCCTGCAGCGGGTACGCGCCGCCGCCCGGTAACCGAGGCCGCAGCGGCCGCCGCCCGCTCATTATCCCGCTGGGTGACGTTGAGCTCGCAAGTCTTCGGGAGCGCGCTCACCTGTGTGCCGTGCCGGACGCGGGCGATCCGGGCAGAGCCCGGCTACAGACCTTGAAAGGCCAGCGTTTGTGTCGCTACGGCGGTTCGGGTTCGAGGGCGCTTCGCGAACAGTCCGCACCTGGCGTGACTCGATGGACGTGATCGGCGACCTGCCCGACGGCGCCTTCGCGGCATGCATGATCGGCTATGCGCGGCTGCAGCGCTGCGCCGGCCGCGTCCCACCTGACCGGCACTCGGTACAGACGTGGCCCTGCCGGCGCCCGCCACTGACCCAGTCAACGCGGTCATCGACGTCAGCGGCGCGGGAATCAGCCGGCGGACAAAGGAGCAAGCTCTCGATGATTTGCCCTCACCGGCTCGGCTTCTCACCTTCAGGTGCTATCCGGCGTGGCTTTGCCCGGGCTACGTCGCTCGGTGGTGGCCCGGGAATGCCGAGGCCGAGCATGGGAAGGAGCGCGTGGTCGACGATCCGGGCCACATAGGCGCGGGTGGGCGGCCGCCCGCACGTGATGGCCTGGTGTGTGAACAGGGCAACGGCGGTGTCGGCGGCTAGGTCCAGATCGGCCCCTGCTGGTATCTGCGTCTCCGAACGGGCCCGTCGCAAGACCGTGGTGAGGGAGCGACCGGCTAGGCCCAGGAGGCGCCTGCGGACCGCGTCAATGATCTGCGGGCTTGATGCCGCCTCGGCGATGAGCCTCGGCAGGCTTTCGATGAACGCCTCGCGACGGCGGATCATCGTTTCGAGAACCGCGAGCAGATCAGCACGAAGGTCGCCAGCATCGGGAACAGGGGCGTCTTCCTCGACGAAGTGCTGAATCGCGTCGAGCAGCAGGTCCTCGCGGGAGGGCCACCTCCGGTAGATGGCGGCCAACGAGGTGCCTGAGCGCGCGGCCACCTCACGCATCCCGATCTTCCCGGTGCCGGGTTCGCGCAGCAACATGACGACTGCATCCACAATCGCCTCGTCGCGGCCCGGATCCCGCGGGCGCCCCGGCTTGCCGCGAGCATGCTCGGTGCCGGTCCTCACTCGCGCTCCCACGGTCTCGATCGTCAGCACCCCGCTCCGTAACGCTCGTTCTCACAATGCTTGGCGACCCGACCAGGGTCAGGGCGGGACGAAAGTCCCTAGCGCGGCTTCGCGGTTCCCGCTCATCATAATACGAGAACGTTCGTTATCGATATAGGAGATGGTGGCCATGAGCGGGCCCGGGCCGGCGATCGAGGCGCGGGCATCTGCAAGGCGTTCGGCACAACCTGCGCGCTTGATCACGTCGGCCTCGAAGTAAGCGCGGGACGTGTGCTGGCGCTGCTCGGTCCCAACGGCGCAGGCAAGACCACACTGGTACGAATCCTGGCCACGCTGCTGGGCGCCGATGCTGGCACTGCCCGGGTCGCCGGGCGGGATGTGCGGCGGGAGGCCGCCGCCGTGCGCTCGATGATCGGCATGTGCGGTCAGTATGCAGCGATCGATGATCTGCTCACAGGCCGCGAGAACCTCGAGATGGTGGGCGAGCTTTATCACCTGCGTGCCCGCGATGCCCGGGCACGGGCCATCGAGCTGCTGGAACAATTCGGCCTGTCGGAGGCAGCGGACCGGACTGCCCGCGGCTACTCCGGCGGAATGCGGCGCCGGCTCGACCTGGCCGCGAGCCTGGTGGCGCGCCCGCCGGTGCTCTTCCTCGACGAGCCGACGACCGGCCTCGATCCCCGGACGCGGATGGACATGTGGGCAGCGATCGAGGCGCTCGTCGGGGCCGGGACCACGGTGCTGCTCACCACCCAGTACCTGGAGGAGGCCGACCGGCTCGCGCACCGGATCGCGGTGATCGACCGCGGGAAGATCATCACCTGCGGCACCGCGGACCAGCTGAAGGATCAGGCCGGCGGCGGCGTCGTGGAACTGCGCGTCGCCGGCCCGGCGGAGGTGGACCGTGCCGTCGCGATGCTTGCACCGATCGGTGGCCTGCTCGCCGCCGACCGTGAACGCGGGCGGGTGAGCGTTCCGGCACCCGACGGTGTCGCGACCCTCCGCGCCGTCCTGGCGCGTCTGGATCAGGGCGGCATCCGCCCTGATGACATCGGCGTTCGCCGCCCATCCCTCGACGATGTCTTTCTCGCCCTCACCGGCGGCAGCCCCGCACCGGACGGCGACAGCCACAGCGACACAAGGATGCCGACATGACCACCCGCGCGCCAGCTGTCATCGCGCCTCAGTCCCTGCCCTTCGCTGCCATCCACGACATCACGGTGGTGACCAAGCGCAACCTGCGCAGGATCGCGCGATCACCAGGGCTGATGGTCGCCTCGTCGGTGCAGCCGATCGTATTCGTGCTGCTGTTTCGCTACGCCTTCGCCGGCGCCGTCCAGACCCCCGCCGGCATCAGCTACGTGGACTACTTCCTGCCCGGCATGCTCTTGTTCGCGACATGGTTCGGCACGACCACCGCGGTCGCGCTCTCCATGGACCTCGCCAGCGGCATGATCGACCGGTTCCGGTCGCTGCCCATCGCCCGATCTGCCGTGCTCGCCGGCCGCACCGTCGCCGACCTCGCCCGCCATTTGTGCGTCGTCTTCCTGGTCCTCGCGGTCGGAGCGATGACCGGCTTCCGGTTCCATGGCAGCGCACTTGCTGTCGCCGCCGGGATCGTGGTGGTGCTCGCGTTCGCATTCGCGCTGTCCTGGGTCTTCGCGTTCATCGCGCTGTACGTCAAAGATGCCATGTGAGGGGGACCTCCCCGGCGTCAGTCGTAGCAGTATCTACGA
>ODAK010001913.1_pt1 | contig 22188 bp, 14 predicted proteins | sample 1539591 | NCBI WGS metagenome assembly ODAK01 (sample SAMEA3539303, study PRJEB22396) | soil metagenome | biome: tundra; feature: field; material: soil | place: USA | collected 2010-05 | depth 0.15 m | reverse complement strand
CCACCGAGATCTACACTCTTTCCCTACACGACGCTCTTCCGATCTGCTGGCGGATGTCGATTGGATCATTGAAGCCGTCGTCGAAAACCTCGACCTCAAGCGCGCCCTGCTCAAGAAAGTGGAAGCTGTCCGTAAGCCCGGGACGCTGATCACCACCAACACCAGCGGCCTGCCCGTCGCTTCCATCAGCGAAGGCTTCAGCGAAGACTTCCGCCGCAACTGGTTCGGCACCCATTTCTTCAATCCACCGCGCTACATGCGCCTGCTGGAGTTGATCCCCACTCCCGACACCGACCCGAAAGCGATGGAGGCCGTCGGCCATCTCTGCGACGTCCGGCTCGGCAAAGGCATCGTCCACGCAAAGGACACACCAAACTTTATTGGCAACCGCATCGGCACCTTCAGCGTGATGAACGTGATCCGGGTGATGCAGGAGATGGATCTCTCCATCGAAGACATTGACGCTCTAACTGGGTCTGCCGTGGGCTGGCCGAAGTCTGCTACCTTCCGCACGATCGATCTCGTTGGACTGGACATTCTTGGTCACGTTGTCGGCAACATGAAAGCCAACGTCACCGACGAACGCAGCGATCTGCAGATTCCCGACTTCTACAAAAAGATGTTGGAGAAGAAATGGCTCGGCGACAAGACCAAGGGCGGCTTCTACAAAAAGCAGAAGGGTCCAGAGGGCGAAGAACGTCTCGCGCTGAATTGGAAGACGCTCGAATATCATCCCCGGTCGAAGCCCAAGTTCCCTGCCCTTGAAATGGCGAAGAACATCGAGACCACGCCCGAGCGTCTCCGCGCTCTATTGGGTCTCGATGGCAGCGGCCCGCAAAAGGCCGACATAGCCGGGCAGTTCCTCTGGACAACGCTGACCGAGTTATGGACCTACGCCGCCAATCGCATTCCAGAAATCAGTGACACCATCGTCGAAATCGATGCCGCCATGCGTATGGGCTTCAACTGGGAACTCGGACCATTCGAGCTCTGGGATGCCGCCGGCGTTGAGGCAACCGTCGCCCACATGAAAGCGGAAGGCAAGCCGATCGCTGCAAATGTGGAAAAGCTGCTGGCTTCGGGTCACAAGAGCTGGTATGCCGATGCGCCCAAGGCCCGCTCCGGCCACGCCTATTTCGATCTCGCTACAGCCGATTACAAGGATGTGCCCGCCCCCGCCGGGGTCTGGTCCGTCACGGTGGCAAAGAAGTCGCACAAAGTTGTGAAGAAGAATTCCGGCGCGTCGCTGATCGATCTTGGCAATGGTGTTGGTTGCATCGAGTTCCACTCCAAGATGAACTCACTCGGCGGCGACATCATCCAGATGGTCACCTCATCGCTGAAGCCCGGCGGCGCAGGCGATCACTTCGACGCCTTCGTCATTGCCAACGATGCCGCTAACTTCTCCGTCGGCGCCAACATCATGATGCTGCTGATGGCCGTCCAGGAACAGGAGTGGGACGAGATCGACATGATGATCCGCGGCTTCCAGGGTATGACGCAGGCCATCAAGTTCTCGCAAAAGCCCGTCGTGGTCGCGCCTTCCGGCATGACCCTCGGCGGTGGCTGCGAAGTCGTCCTCCATTCGGCTGCGCGACAGCCGAACGCCGAGTTATACATGGGCCTTGTCGAAGTTGGCGTCGGCCTGTTGCCGGGCGGTGGCGGCTGTAAAGAGATGACTCTCCGCGCTGTCGATGCCGCACAATCCATCCGCCCCGATGGCCGCGGCGAATCCGTTGAGATGATGGAAGCCATGAAGAAGGCATTCGAGACGATCGCCATGGCGAAGGTTTCCACATCCGCGGTGGAAGCGAAAGGGCTCGGCTTCCTACATCGTGACGATGTCATCACCATGAACCGCGAACGCGTGCTCACCGATGCAAAAGCCAAGGCACTTGAAATGGTGCGCGAGGGCTACAAAGCTCCCGTCATGCGCACCGACATTCCCGCCCCGGGCGAAAGCATTCTCGCCACGCTGAAGTTGGGCGTGCACATCATGCGGCAAGGCGAGTACATCACCGACCACGAAGTGAAAATTGGCCAAAAGGTCGCGGAAGTCCTGTGTGGCGGCGCAGTCTCGCCCGGCACTCTGGTCAGCGAACAATATCTGCTCGACTTGGAACGCGAAGGCTTCAAGTCGCTTTGCGGCGAGAAGAAAACACAGGAACGCATTCAGTACACGCTGAAAACCGGTAAGCCCCTGAGGAACTAATCATGCGTGAAGTAGTCATCGTATCCGCCGTCCGTACGCCGGTCGGCAAAGCTTACAAAGGAACCCTGCGCACCACCCGCCCCGACGATCTCGGCGCCATCGCGATCAAGGGAGCGCTGGAGCGCGTGCCGCAAGTCGACGTGCGCGAGATCGAAGACGTGATCCTGGGCTGTGCCATGCCCGAAGCCGAGCAGGGCATGAACGTCGCGCGCATCGCTTCCCTGCGCGCCGGATTGCCTGTCGAATGTTCCGCCATGACCATTAATCGCTTCTGCTCCTCGGGCCTCCAGGCCATCGCCATTGCGGCCGATCGCATCGCGATGGGTGGCGCAGAGGTCATCGTTGCCGGCGGCACCGAGAGCATGACCATGGTCCCCATGGGCGGACACAAGTTCACGGCGAATCCAACGCTCGTCTCCACCTATCCCGATTCTTATCTCTCAATGGGACTCACCGCCGAACGTCTCGCTCACAAGCACGGCATCACCCGCGAGATGGCGGATGAGTTCTCCCTGAACAGTCACAAGAAGGCCATCGCCGCCATCGCCGCCGGAAATTTTGAAGACGAGATCGTCTCTGTTCCGGTCAGTTTCACCACGCCGAACGGAGCGAAACCGAAACGCCAGGAGATCGTGTTCAAGGTGGACGAGGGCCCACGCGCAGACACCACGATGGAAGCGTTAGGCTCTTTGAGGGCCGCCTTCCATGCGAAAGGCACAGTGACCGCCGGCAACTCCTCGCAAATGTCCGACGGTGCCGCTGCTGCGGTCGTCATGTCTGCGGACCGTGCGCGTGCACTCGGTATCAAGCCTCTCGCCCGCTTCATCGCCTTCGCAACTGCCGGATACAAGCCGGAAGAAATGGGTATCGGGCCGGTCTATGCGATTCCAAAGGTCTTGAAATTGGCAGGCCTCAAACTCGAAGACATCGACGTCTTCGAGTTGAACGAAGCCTTCGCCGCTCAATCTCTATCGGTGATCAAAGAAGCGGGCATCGATCCGGCAAAAGTGAACCCGAACGGCGGCGCGGTCGCGCTCGGCCATCCGCTCGGCTGCACTGGCGCGAAACTCACCGCGACCATCATTCGCGACCTGAAGCGCCGTAACGGCAAGTATGGCATCGTGACCATGTGCGTAGGCGGCGGCATGGGCGCTGCCGGAATTATTGAGAACATCGCTTAACCACAGAGGACGCAGAGGTCTCAGAGGATTCATGGAGCTTAACGAAATCTCCAGAGCGATCATCGGGGCAGCCATGAAGGTGCACTCGGCGCTTGGTCCAGGCCTTCTGGAGAGCGCATACGAAGGTTGCCTCGCGTACGAGTTGCGCGAGAGCGGGTTCAATGTGCAGTTGCAGGTCGGTTTACCGGTCGTGTATCGCGGCATTCAGATTGACCTGGGGTATCGACTTGACATGATCGTGAGTGACAGGGTCATCGTCGAGCTGAAAGCATGCGACGGAATCAACAACGTACATCAGGCCCGGCTGATCTCGTACTTGAAATTGAGCGGGAAACAGCTTGGGCTGCTGATTAACTTCCACGAACTCCATCTAAAGGATGGAATCAAACGCTTCGTGAATCGCGATTTCAAAACCTCAGAGTCCTCTGCGTCCTCTGTGGTTCAAAGAGTTTCGGAGGGGTGATGGCATCAACCGCGCAAGTGAATAAGCAACGCATTACCGGTGCAAGCTTTTTGCTCGAGGAGCATACGCTCGCGAACGTCTTTACGCCGGAAGACTTCAACGAAGACCAGCAGATGGTGGCCAAGCTCGCCGACGATTTTGCCACCAACGAAATCGTGCCTATGATCGAGAAGATCGAACATAAGGACTGGGCGGTGACCCGTGAACTGCTGAAGAAAGCCAGCGAAGCCGGCCTCACCAACGCCGACGTCCCGGCGGAGTACGGCGGCTCGGAGATGGACAAGGTGTCCTCCGCGCTGATCGCCGACCACATTGCGAAGTGCGGCTCCTTTTCTGTTACTTATGGCGCGCACTCTGGCATCGGCACCCTGCCCATCGTCTACTTTGGAACCGAAGAACAGAAGAAGAAATACCTTCCTCGTCTCGCTAGCGGCGAATTGATCGGCGCGTATGCCTTGAGCGAGAGCACGAGCGGCTCGGATGCCATGAATCCGCGCACTAAGGCTGTTCTCTCCGCCGACAAAAAGCACTATGTGCTCAACGGCGAGAAGATGTGGATCACCAACGCCAATTTTGCCGACCTCTTCATCGTCTTTGCCAAGGTCGACGGTGAAAAGTTTACGGCGTTTATCGTCGAAAAGACTTTTCAGGGATTCTCCGTCGGTGCAGAAGAAAAGAAGCTTGGCATCCGAGGTTCCTCCACCGCTCCGCTCATCCTGAATGATTGCCAGGTCCCGGTTGAAAACGTCCTCGGTGAAATCGGCAAAGGGCACATCATCGCCTTCAACATCCTGAACATCGGCCGCTTCAAGTTAGGTGCGGCTTGTGTTGGCGGCTCGCGCAACACCCTGGCGCACGCGATCGGCTATGCCAAGCAGCGCAAGGCCTTCGGTAAAGTCATCGCGGACTTCGGTCTTATTCGCGAAAAGCTGGCGCAAATCGCTGCGGGGATCTACACCGGCGAGGCTATGGTCTATCGCACCGTCGGCATGATGGACGCTGCCCTCTCCGAAATCGAGAAAGGTAGCGCTGACGAATCCAAGGAAACGCGCAAAGCGATTGAAGAGTACGCAATCGAATGCTCGATCATCAAAGTCTGGGCATCCGAACTGCTCGACTTTGCCGTTGACGAAACCGTGCAGGTCTTCGGCGGCTACGGCTTCGTAGAGGAATATCCGGCGGAGCGTGCCTACCGAGATTCCCGCGTCAACCGCATCTTCGAGGGCACCAACGAAATCAACCGCATGATCATCACCGGTTTCGTCATGAAGCGCGCGATGAGCGGTCAACTGGCCTTGCTGCCCGCGATCAAGAAGGTGATGGATGAAGTACTAGCTGGTCCATCAACCGATGAGATCGAAGGCACACTTGCAGCCGAGCGAACCATCGTCGCCAACGCCAAGAAGATCGGTTTGCTCGTTGCGGGCGCGGCTTCCCAGAAATACATGCAGGAGTTGGTCAACCAGCAGGAAATCATGGGCGCGATTGCCGACATCATCATCGAGACCTTCGCGATGGAATCGGCCGTCCTTCGCACTCTAAAGCTGGTTGACGCCAAGGGCGAGAAAGAAGCGACTCTCGCTACTGCGATGACCCAGATCTACATTGCTGGGGCAATCGCCCGCGTGGAAAGCTCGGCTAAGAAAATCATGGCGGCGGTGGCTGAAGGAGACATGCTGCGCACCCAACTGATGATCCTTCGTCGCCTGGTCAAGCAGGAGCCGGTAAACATCATCGGGCTCCAGCAGCAGGTAGCGCAACGCGTCCTCGACGCCAACAAGTACGCGTTCTAGCTTGCGTTCAGCAACTCTCAAAGGCGGGATACCGTCCCGCCTTTTCTTTTGCGCTGGCTACCTTTTTCCCACTCCCGCCATCCAAAGACGCGTATCGCAAACTGCTGGTCGCTTGCGACCGCACACCCCCATGCATGGAGACAGTCATGAAGAAGAAGATTCAAATCGGTGCCGCTGGGCTCGCACTCTTTGTTGCCGGATTCGCCTTGGCGCAGGCCCCGGAGCAGGACGTTGGCCGCCGCCATCCCAACCTTGCTGCGGCGCAACAATATTGCCGGCAAGCTTTCGACGCAATCAGCGCAGCTCAGCAGGCGAACGAAGGCGACCTGGGCGGCCATGCACAGCGCGCCAAGCAACTACTGGACCAGGCTAGCCACGAACTGAAGGAAGCAGCCGAATACTCAAGCCACCACGGTCACTAAACCGCACTTGAGCCATCGAGAGGGCGTGTATGCGCCCTCTTTTCTCTTGCTTTAAGGTTTTGCGGGACTATACCCCTGCTTGCCGATCAGCGGGACGAATCGACAGTCATCCATCCGTTGCATCACGGTTTGCCCATTCACTTTGCGCACAAGATGCAAGGCTTGCAAATCAGGCGGACCGATCGGGATGACCATCCGTCCCCCTTCGGCAAGCTGTTCGAAAAGTGCGGGCGGAAAATCAGGAACGGCGGCAGCGACTAGAATCGCATCGAATGGCGCTTCCGCTGGAAGGCCCTCACTGCCATCCCCCGTGATCACACTTACATTTGCATATTGCATCTGTTCCAGGTTGATTCGAGCTAGCGCTGCTAGTTCGGCGTGCCGTTCCATAGTAAAGACGCGCGCGCCCATCTCCGCGAGCACCGCGGCCTCATAGCCTGTTCCGGCGCCGACTTCTAAAACTCTGTTACCCGGTTTCACCGCGGCGGCCTCAATCATTCGCCCCACGATGAAGGGTTGTGAAACCGTTTGCCCCAATGGAATCGGCAAAGGATGGTCCGCGTAGGCCTGGTCGCGATAGCGCTCCACGATGAATTCTTCACGGGGAACGACTCCCATGGCTAGCAACACTCGCTCGTCGCTGATGCCGCGCCTGCGAAGTTGCTCCTCGACCATGTGCGCCCGCTCGAGAGCTAACGGGTTCGAATTTGGACTAGCGACCATACCTGATTGTAAGAGATGCGAGCTGCTAGCGCTTGCGCTGCCGAATTTGTACCTCAAATCCGACTACTCCGTACTCATCTCGTTCACCGACGATCGACACGTTGCGGTTTACGTTGTACTGGAACTCAATCACCTGCTGCGCTGACTGGGTGAGATTGGTGATGTACGTTAAGGTTATGTTACCGGAAACCTGCTGTTCCACCGTTAGACGCGCATTCGGATTGTTCCCGGCACCACCCACTTCTGGATCGATCTTGATCCGGCTTGCGCCAAATAACTTTTGCACACGACTGCTCACCGCCGCATTCAGAGCCGACCCCAGTACGGCGCTCGACGCTGATTCGGTGAATGAATTACTCTGCGGCGCCGTGTACGACTGATCGCTCGTCCGGCCGAATGCCAGCAGTGCGAAAACGTCTGCGGTCGGCAAAGGAGGATCGGAGCGGTAAGTCGTATTCAGCTTTTCCGTCGTTCCATGCAGCCCGATTGAAATATCGTAATCGCTGACCCGTGCAGACGCTTCCAGGTCAAGCACCGGCTCAATCTTGGTTGGATTGGTGAACAAAATATCGCCACGATCGAGTCGATACTTGGTGCCATTAAACGTGATATCCCCTTCCACGATGCTGATGCGACCCAGTACAACCGGACGCAATGCATTACCACGTAGCCGCAGATCGACATCTCCGGTCACTCTTGCCAGCGAGGTCTGAACCTGCAAATCCGGGGCTGACACCACGCGTACATCGAAGTGCAGATTGTTCAATGGCGAATCCGGATTCGGCGCGGTGGAAACCTGTTTGGAACGCGTCAGGTAATAGGCAAAATCGAAGCGCGGATTGAGCCCGAACTTGTTAACCACCACCTCGCCCGAGAGCGTTGCATTCTGCAATGTTCCCGCCAACCGCATGTCGGCATCGCCGTTTGCGCTCACCCCTTCCGGATAGCGAATGCGAACATCTTTCCCTGTCGCTGTCAGGTTAAAACTGATGTTGCGGCCGTAGGTGATAAAACCACCGATCGCCAGGTCGCCGCCACCGGTGTGCGCCGTCAGATTTTCGACCTGCAATCGATTCTCATTGAACACGAGCGTACCGTTGAGGTCGCTCACACCATTTGGCATATCCACATAGGAAATCCCTGCATGCTCGATCGTGATGCGACCGCGCAGGGCAGGGTCACGCAACGTACCGTTCACCAGTACGCCAACGGAAGTCTGCCCGTAAGAGACGATTTCAGGATCAAAACTTTGCAACAGCTTCAAATTCAATCGGCCATCTGCGCGCATCCGGAGTTCCTGCCCGTCTGTGAGCCGCACCGTACCTGAAGCTGCCAGATCCGTTGCTTCTCCCACCAGTCGAAAGGATTCGAGGGTGGCAACTCCACCGGCGTAACTGGCGACGATCGAACCGGAATTATGAAGCCCTACGCCTTCCACCTGGGATTCATAACGAGGTATTTCCAGCCGGGCAGTCATGTCAACAGGATGCCGCAACGGCCCCGTCACGTGCAGCGTCCCGTCAATAGCGGAGTGGCCGCGGGCAACGGCCACGAGAAACGGCTGTAAATCCACATTGCCGAACTTCGCTGTGATGTCGCTGTCAAAATCGCCACGTAAGCGAACCTGTCCGTTTGCCGCCACGGTTGCGGTTACAAACTTTGATGTTGCCGTCAGCCGCATAATTTCGCCCTGCGTAGCGACATCAATATCAAGATCACCCTCGCGCTTCCCTCCTAGCGACACATTGCTGATACGAGCATGTCCGTCAACCGATGGCATGGAGAGTGTTCCGCTGCCCTTCGCCGTGAACCCGGCAATCCCGGTGAGTTTCACCTTGGCCGTCTGTAACACAGGGAAGCGCAACAGATCTATCCCCGAGCCCTGCACATCAAAGTGAAACTGCTGTGACGAGACATTCACTGATCCTGAACCGTCAGCTGTCGCACTATCCGAGACCACATGAAGATTTGAGAAGCCTGCCTCTCGTCCGCTGAAGGTAAGTTCGGTCGACAACGATTGCAGCGGCTGTCCGTAGGCGGTCCCATCGGCAATTGTCAGCTTACCCGAACCCTGCGGATTCAGGCGCGTTCCCGACATCTGCAACTCGAGGTTCAGAGATCCCGTCACCGGAAAATTCACATCGAGAAGCGATTCCATGTCTTCCACGCGTGCATCGCGAATTCGCGACGTGACATGAAACACAGAAGCGTCGGAAAACCTTCCTTGCTGGAGCGTGGTATCTCCGGCCAACTCCACGCGAGTGCTTCCACTGCGTAACACGGCTCCGCTCACCGACGCCGCGTCCGGCGCAAACGAGACGTATCCGTCGAATGTGTCCCAATGGAAGCGAACTGGCTTGCTCGTTGCTACGGGTGCAAGCTGCGCTTGCGGAACGGGTCGCCCTTTCTTGTGCAACGCCTTTACCAGCTCGGATTGGTGCTCGCTCGTACTCGCTGGGCTGAGGGTCGTTGTGAAATCAGCGAGTTTCAGATGACCGGCGACACTGGGCATCGTGTTACGACCCTGCACCGTCCCTCGGAACGAAGCTTCTCCGGCAACTTGCACCGGAAGATCGCCTGCCCCATTGGCCGCCAATATTGGTTGGATCTCACGAATACTGGTAGTGCTCGCACCTACCGCCAGATCAAGGTGGTCCGCGCCCCACATGCCAATGGCGGTCACATGACTTGCCGGCGATTGCACCTCCGCCTGGTCGATCTGCAAGCTTTGCGCCCGGAACGAATACATTCCGCGAAACTGAGCCGTGATTGGCCACTGACCCGCTTCCGCGTTCGCGGTGGGTAGCGCGTGGACATCAAGTCGAAGCTCGGAATTCTTCGCCGATCCCGACCATGTTAGTTCGGCTGTGCCGTCAGCCATCGCTGCGGCGTGCAGTTCGGTCAGGGGCAACTGGCGGGTAGCGAACAAAGCTGCAATTTCTTCCACTCGCAAGTCGTGCAGACTGAAATTCGCGCTGGCACGTTGCTCCCGTGCGACTATGCTGTGACCGGACGCTTTCGTATTTCCAGCCGAGATTTCCGGGTGCTCGCGAGGCCGCGCGTTCCAGTTCGTCACCTTCATCTCGCCTGCAACCGTCCCCCCGAGCGCCTTTGCTGCAATCTGGCTTAGCTGCAGCCGGTCCGGGTCGAGGCTGTAGATCGCGGTTCCGGATAATCCGGTCACATGCACATCCGGGTGCACCCATGCGCCGTTAGTCAGTTGTACTTTTCCGTTCGATGTCAGTTGGGTATCGTCGTACCGCGCGGCGCCGCTGAACTCCAAGGTGCCAGATTGCAGTTCGCGTACCCGGCTGATCGCGCCCACCTGTTGCAGATCGAGCTTCGCTTTGTAATTCAGCGCAAGGCGCGGCCGCATGAAGTTTGTTAGCTTCCCATCGAAGGAAAGCTCGGACTTTTCCGATGAGATCTGCGCCGAACGCATTTCAATCGCGTCCCGATAGAGACGGAACTCAAAGTTGCCGGCGGCTGCGAATGGACGATAATCCGGCCAGTGAGCGTCGAATTTTCCGACATTTACCTTAGCGTCATAGAACCCGCGTTTACCCTGGTAACTGAGCGCGGCTGTCACGTCGCTAGCGTTGAAATCGGATGGTGTCTTCTGCTCGTTGGTTTGCAGCACTCCGCTGGTAACCGCAAACTTCTGGACAGAGATATCGAAGATTTGCGCCAAGCGTCCTTGCTGGGGTGCTTCGGAAAGCCCCGCGCGCGGAGACGGTTGGTTGGTGCGGCCGTCAGGATAGACAATCAAATGTACCGCTGGACTATCGAATGCCAGCGACTGGAAACTCACCTCTCGCTCAAGCAGAGAGACGATGCGCAATCGCGCGACTACCCGGTTCACATGGACCAGTGGCGCGTCCGCCGGTCCTTCCAGGCCATGTACTGTGACATTTTCGAGGCTGACATTAAGCCGGGCGAGGCTCCATTCCACGCGGCCAATCTCAGCTCTTCCGCCGGTGGCATCCTCAAGCTGCGCTATCAGGCGAGTTCGAATCAGTTCACGAAAACTGTCGCTAGTGAGATACCAACCTGCGCCAAGGAAGAAGAGGAGAGCCAGCGTCCCGACAACCGCGTGGCGCAGCGACCGATGTTTCGATAGCTTCTGGCTCTCGTCGGCCATGAAGAGATCAGCGGCCTCCGGCGTTCGCGGCGGATACGTCCGCTGCCGCCCCACTCACATCCGCGGCCAGCCACTGAATGTCGCTGTGGTCGCGCAACTCCTGGATCCAGTTGTTCAAAAGCGTGTTGTCGAAGAATTTCCTCAACCTGCGGATAGACCTGGGCGAGACTCTCTTCTTTGCCGCCGCGCTGTCGGATCTCCGGTATCAACGTGCCGCTGTAATACGCTTCCACGTCTTCGCGTGCCACCCGACTCTCCGGCCGCAGACGCAGGTCGACGAACCGCATCACTTGAAGTTGTTGTGCTACTTTGCGCCGCAACATCGCCTCATCTGCGCCATAACGGGTCAGCAGCCGCTGCCAGTCTTCGTCAGTCTTGCCTTCCGGATAGCTCGCTCGAATCTTCCCGAGTTGCTTCGCTATGTCTTTTTCTTCCGCTGTCGCGATGTTCTCATCGCCCATCTGCAGACGCAGCAATTGCTGGTCAACCAACCGGTCGAGCACGGCGCGCCGCTCCTCATTCGTATACGACGCCACGGTCCGGCCCTGCTCCAGGGCCTCGAGCGCGACCGCATGTTCCCAATCGCTCTGCAGAATCGGCACATTCTCTACCGAAGCCACGAGGCGGTCCACAAGTTCCCCCGCGAGACTTTCGCTGGCCGCGAGTGTCAGCCAAGCTATCAGGACGAATTTGACAAGCGTTCTCATCAGAATGTCTGGCCGATGCTGAAAAACACGTTGACCCGCTGCGTGCTTTCGTTTTTGTTTGTATCGAGGATCGGATAACGAACCGGGTTCAGTGCATATCCCAAGTCAAATCGTACGGGGCCTACCGGGGTTCTGTAACGTACGCCCAAACCTATCGCTTGCTCAAGATAATTGTAGTTGCAAGGCACCTGCGTTCCCGGCTGCGAACACGCTTCGATCGACTGCTGGTGCAATCGGAAGATCCCCTTGGTTAGATGACTTACGGTGTCGAACACGTTACCCATATCGTGGAAAACCACGAAACTAAGATTGTCCTGCACATACGGCAAGGTCGGCGGCGGCAGCCGCAATTCCAGGTTATTGACGAACAGCGCATTGCCGCCTACAGGAAAGCCCGTCAATTGGTCGCGCGGCCCCGCCTGGTTGATGGAGAAACCACGCAGCGAGTTCCCGCCTCCGGCATAGAAGCGCTCCGGCAGCGGCACGATCTGCGAATTTTGGAAGGGAGATTCCGCTCCGATCCGCGTCGATCGTGCAAAAACGTACTTCTTCGCACCGAACTGGTAGTAGCTGGAATTCTGTAGTAACACTCGACCGAAATTTGATTCTGAGCCGAAGAAACTGCCGGCCACGCCAAAGTCAGCCGTAGTGTACATCCCTTTATGTGCATCGATAGGATCGTCGCGCCGGTCGTACACGAACGTGATGCTCGGCATTCCGATGCGCGCCGGCCTCGAATACAACGGGATCAAGTTCGGATCGATCGCCAGGGTTGTCGGATCGACGTTGACGCGGCGATAGCTGAAACGATAAAGCATCGTGAGGGTCTTACTCACTACCTCCTCCGCCTGGATCGAGCCTTCCAGTCGTTGTGCCGTAAACGTCCGAACGTCGGCGGAGTTGTCATAGAACGTGCTCAGCGTAAGTCGCCAATTTTCCTTTGCAAACAAACGGGGCGCCTCATAACTGATTAGTCCCCGCTGCTCCAGGCGACCATACCGCGCTTTCATCACAATCGTGTGGTCTCGCCCGCCAAAATTCAAGCGCGTGACTTCGAAGGAAACCCGAGGGCTCCATCCGGTGGGCCCTTGAGGTGTTGGCGTAGAGCCACTGGTCACTGGAGCGCTCCCGGTAGAAAACTCGAAGCCCAGGCCATAGTTGAACGTCCAGCGCTTCGCTTCGGCCAACTGGAACAGCACGTTCTTTTGTGCTGCCGTGCCTTCAGGATCTTGCACGGCCACGTTCACTTCGCTGAACAGCCCGAGGTCGTAGAGTTGCCGCTGGGTGTCGAGCATGTCGACCTGGCTTAACGAATCGCCATCATGAATCCGCAACCGGCGTTGCACCATCCCGGGGCGGGTGTAATGCAGGCCTGAAACATAGACTCGATCCACGAACACCCGGCTCCCTTCTCGGATGTCATAAGTGACATCCACGGAGTATTTGTCCCCGTTAAACGGGATCGCGGTAACCTGCATATCCATGTTCGGGAAACCGCGATTGTAGTAGTAGCTCACGACTTGGTCGCGATCGCTCGAAGCCGCGTAATCGGAATAAGGCTGTGCATCTGACAGGCTGATTTGCGAACTCAACTGATCGGTGGGCATAGCCAGGTTGCCGATCAGGGTTAGCTTGTGCACCCTTGACTGTTGGCCTTCGTCGATATGAAACACCACCCGTAACAACCCTGGAGTGCCCAGATAGTTGTCGTCCACATCAGCTTTGACATTCACGTCTAGGAAACCGTTCGTCTTGTATAGGGAGGTGATGGCCTGCACATCCCGTGCCATAAGCGTCTGGCTGAACTTGCCGTAAACGTTCAGATAGCTCGCCGGCACCAGGCTGAGCCGTTCTTTGATCGCGTCCGTGGGAAAATACTTATTCCCTTCTACCTGCACCGTCTGCAGCTTGTGCCTCTCGCCCAGATCCACGTTATAGACAATGCTCAGTCGACTGTTGCCGCCGTCACGATTGCGGTCGTATCGCACTTTGACGTCAAAATATCCCTGGCTTTGAAAGTAATCACGAAGATTTCGTGTTCCCTCGTTCAGTAGGTCATCGTCAGCGGCGTTCTCTTCAAATACGGGGACGTAGCGCTTGATCTGCCACTCGTGAAGCTTCGCCCCTTCGAGTTCAATGCTGACCTTCGGTCCTCGATCCACCGTGAAGGCGTAATCTACGGTGTTGTTCTCAGGATGAAACACCTTTCGCGCCAGCGAAACCTGCGCTTCCAAACGGCTTCGTTTCTGATATTTCTTCCGCAGTCGCTCCAGCGCGCGTGTGGTGTTCGCGGCCAGCACCCGCGACCCTGGCTTGATCTTCGCGATCGACTCCACCTCAGCGGCGGTGAATCCTGAGTCGCCGGTCACTTCGACCTTCCCAACCCGCGCTTGCGCTCCCGGCTTGAGGTGAAACAAAATACCCATCTGTCGGCTACCAGCATGAGGTGTGCGTACACACGTAATGCTCGACTTGTAGTAGCCGTTGTCTTCCATCACCCGCGTCATCTGTTCAATCGCGCGCTTCACCTCAACTTCGCTATGCGGACGGCCCAATTCAAGCTTCGTCGCATTAAGAAGCTGGCGCAACGTCGGAGGTCCCTTATCCCGGCCATCCAAGTCGATCTCGCCGATGAAGTACTTCTCTTCAAGGGTGAACGTCAGAACCACCCGCCCGTCCGGCGTCTCATCGACTTCCGCGCGGATGTTGGAGAACTTGCCGGAGGCAAACAACGCCTTGATGCTCGCGCTGACTTTGTCGGTCTCGAACGTATCTCCCGGTTTTAGCGCAACATACTCCGTCAGCGGGTCGTTGGTCTTCCCTTCCACGCCCCGGAACCGGATCTCGGAGATTGCCTTGCCGGTCAGGTCGTTCGGATGCTGATCCGGAGACTGTGCGACGAGTCCCGGGCACGCAGCCGCCATCGCGACGGCTATCAGCCATCGCCACGCAGTTCTCTGCCAGTTTCCGTCTGTGTCCCAGAAACGCAATTGCACCAGCGCTTTAGCTACTCAGTGATTCCGGCCCCTATCATAAACGGTTGCACCTTAATCCTGAGGTTTCAATGAGTTTGGAAGAACGGTACCCCCAGATTCTCTTTCCCGGAATCGGCCGAGGAGGTCAAAAATGCCTGCCAACCGGGGGTGCCGCCATCGTTGGCTTCGGTCTCACGATCAATCCCGTCAAATCAGGGCTTCCCAAAATCCGGAATTGCTGATTTACTGCTCCCCCTAGGCATCTCAGGTTACCTAAGTGCCTATCCAAAGTAACTGAAGGCCGGGCCCACGCCTCGGTCTGGAGTGACAGTATGTTCCGTCTCGGGCTGTTGACCCTCACGCTTTCAGCTGCCGCGTTCGCGCAAACCGTTCCCGGCACCTTCACCGCGCTCCCCCCGCAAACCTCCAACGCCTCGACGCTGCCGCTCGTGAGCACGCCGACCATGACATTGAGCAATGGCTTCAGCCCTGCGACCGTGACCCTGCCGCAGACCATCACCGCCGAGCAGCCTCAATCCGTTGCTCAATCCGGTATGCCTCAAAGCGACGAAGCCTTCACGGGGAGTCCAAGCGCAAAAGAGCCCGCTTCAGGCGACTTCAACTTCGCCTCCGTCAATCCGCAATCGGCCTTCAGCTTCGGGATGGCCAGCCGAAGCCTCGGAGAGATAGCGCGGGAATTCAAAGCTGGCCACGTTGAGGCGCATAAGACTTATACGAACGAAGATATCGAACGTCTCACCTCGGAAGCTCCTGAGAATGGCATCATCTACGCGAAGCTCGGCAACGGTCAGCCGATCGTCGATCGCAACCAAAGTGGCTTCAGTCCGATGAGCGGCATCGCCAACATGCCGGAAGTCACGAACGACACCGATCGCACCGAACTTGCGAACGGCCGTGACGCCAATGCCGATCAAGGGGAAAACGACACCACCGCTTCCGATGTTGATCAGGGTCAGTCCGTCGGACAGCGTGCAACCACGCCGTCCATGGACGCCACGCGTCCGGCCAACAACAACGACACCCAGCAACTCCCCGCCAGCGACAACCCTCGCTAGACTGCGGTAACGTTTCGTTTCGAGAGAACCAGCCGAACGAAGCAATAGGGCGAAGCTAACCGGCTTCGCCTTTTTATTGCGCTCGATTTCAGGGCATTCGGTAAGCAAGGTTATCGAAGCGCAGATTGCTTCCATTGATCAGTTCGAACTGGACTTGAGAAGAAGCTTTGGTCCAACCTGTACGGAAGCGGCGCAGTTCCTTCGGCCGAACGGTGATCTTCGCGCCGGCTTCCTCGCCTGAACTCACTTGTACGACAGCTTCTTTGTCTCCATCGTTGTAGATATCGATCCCGATGAAAATTCGTGGCGCAGAAAACTGGAAGCCAGCTTTTCGAGTCGCCGAATCTTTCAGCATCAGCGTGAATGTCCCGAACTTACCAAAGGGGCTGCCGATCTGCCACGCGCCATTGCTCCAATCCACCACGCCCGTGGGATAGCCTGCGAGCGGCGTGCCGACCGCCAAATGAGGATCATCGAAGGTGATGAACGTGGCCGGCGCCTGTCCAGTTTCCGCTTCGATATCGACATCTTTGGACGAGGTGTGATGCAGCGTGAGAACGTGCGTTCTCTCTTCCCATGTGTAGCCTTCGTGATCCAAGCTTGTCTCGCGTGCGATCGGCATCCCGCCGACGGTGACACCTGCAGGCGTGAAGTCGAGTCGCAGCACATCGATCGAATCCGCGTCGAAGGTCGAATACGTGACGCTGCCGGCACCGTAAGCGATCCTGGTAACGACCGACAACGATCCCAGCAGATGCGACTCGTCTGCTGGCGCCCACTCGGGAACCGCCCAGAAAGCGTCCATCATGCGGCGCGGGCCGTCGGCGAATTCATCGGTGAACCACCACTGGTTGCTGAAGGGTGCGTGAGCCTTCGCGGATAGTCCAGCGAAGTAGCTCACCCAGTTGTAGGTGCGGTAAGCCGCGTCCTTGTAAGCCGCGTCTCCGGTTTTTGCGAAGTACAACGCTTCCACCGCGGCAAGCCGCGCGCTATGGCTGTCGCAACATTGGTTGGGGAGATTACAGCAAAAATTCTTCCCGTCGCCCTGCTCGGTCGTAACAGTTGCACCATGCACCACGTATTTCGGCCACTTTGGCGTGGTCTTCACCCACTCAATCAGCTGCCTGGAATGGGCTTTCCATGCGGCGTCCTTTTCGGGATGGAGCAAAACGTAGCGTGCAAATTCCAGCGGGATGACCTGGTTCATGTTCTCCATGCTGCCAGGCACATCTTCGAAGTAGCCCACCCACAGGTTGTGGCGCATTGGGTACTGCATCAGCCAGTTCCACGCGCCTTCGCGAATCTTCTTATATGCGCTGAGGTCCCCTTGCCCGATCCGCAGCAACTCATCAAACAACATGATCGGCTCGACCACGTTGGCGGAATACGGGAACATCCCCTTGCCCGCGCCCGCCACCCGTCCGTCGCGCGCCGAGCAACGATTGGGCCACGGTGAATTCTTCTCGTCGCCCGGTTTGTAGTTCTTCACCAAAGCGTCCGCGCAGCGGATCCCGGCCTGCAAATACTTGGTTTTTCCGGTCATCTCGTAAAGACGCAGGTACGCATACCCGTCTTCGCCGACGACATGCGGCTCGACATAATCTTCGCCGTGATTGCTCCATCCCGAGTAGTGCATGGCCCCTGGGTTTGCGGACGGATAAGGCACACCGGCCCACGCATAGCCTTCGGGCGTCTGGCCGTTCTCCAACTCGTAATCGATGAAGTTTTGCAGGAACTCCAACGTGTGGGGATCGCCGGTGTAAGGATAGAGCCGTTCGATGAATCCGGTCATCATCGCCCGCAGGTAACCGGTGGAGTTTGCCCAGTTGCGGTCGGGTGAGAGTTCGAAGCTTGTCCGATCGAAATCAAAACAGCAGAAATAGTACGGAAGGCGCTGCCGGTTGTACTGGTCCCACACGATCGTCCACTGCGATAGGAAATAGTTCGAGTAGGAATAGCCCGTGTCGTCAGGCATGGGCCAAGGCAGCAGCTTTCCTTCTCTGTCGAGCGCCACTGCGCGTCCCGCGATGGTTGCATCGTCTACGACGGACGAAACCGGAAACGGTGCCTGCGCCGACAAAATCGCAGCACACCAGAATACGAGGACAATCGACACTACCCATTGCTTGCTTAGCATGAGAAAGTGAAACCCGGACGAGATGCGAAACGATCCAGCGAGTCAGTATACGTCGAGACAAGAGAAAGCCCCGCTGGTTAGGCGGGGCTCCGTTCATCAGCATGGAGAGGAACATTACTGTTCCATTTCCTTGGACGCGGCGTTTCTCAAAAAGTCACCCGACTGTGTGTTTTCCCGCCGATCTGATATCTTTGCCCTTCACCTGAGGGCCATTCCAAAAAATGAGCGACTCCGCCGCCGTCCTTGTTGGTCGTCCCCAGCCTACAAAACTATTCCGCTGGATCGTGTTGGTCTTCGTCAGCCTGGCGATGTTCGGCAATTACTACGTCTATGACTGCATTGCTCCGGTCGCCGACCTGCTCTCCAAGCAACTAGGTTTTTCCGACTCCAACATCGGACTACTACAAGGCATCTACAGTTTCCCTAACGTGATCATGGTGCTGATCGGCGGCATCATCGTCGACCGCATCGGCACTCGCAAATCGGTCTTTCTCTTCGGCATTCTCTCTCTCATCGGCGCCATCATTCCTGCCTTTCCCGATCCGCTTGCGAATGCCTTTCACGTCAAAATTCTCTACGTTATGGCCGCCGGACGCCTCGTCTTCGGTCTGGGCGCCGAATCATTGATCGTCGCCGTCACCACTGCAATCGCAAAATGGTTTAAGGGTAAGGAACTCAGCTTTGCCTTCGGCATCAACCTCATGATCGCTCGTTTTGGCTCCCTGCTCGCGCAGAACTCGCCAAGCTGGGCGCAACATTCTTACCTCAACTGGCGTTCTCCGCTCGTCATCTCCGTTTATTTCGGCACGCTCTGTGTACTCGCTCCTATCGTCTACTGGGGCTTGGAAGCCTACGCCGATCGCCGCTACGAACTCGCCAAAGGTTCCACCGATAAGGTCGTCTTCCAGGATCTCAAAAACTTCGGCATTTCCTATTGGTATGTGGTCGCCCTCTGCATCGTCTTCTACTCCGGCATCTTTCCCTTCGAAACTTTCGCCTACAAATTTTTCATCGATGTCCACGGCGCTACCCGTGAAGCCGCCGGCTTCCTCGTCGGCATGCTGACTTTCTTCACCATGGTCGGCACCCCGCTCTTCGGACTCTTCGCCGACAAGATCGGTAAGCGTGCCTTGCTCATGATGTTCGGATCCTTCGTACTGATTCCCGTATACCTCATCATGGCCTACGCTCATTCCAGTGCACACGTAAACCTTCATGTGCCCTTCCTCGGTACATTTGATTTGCCACTCGTGCTGCTCCTCACTATGAGCATGATGGGATTCGCCTTCGCACTCATCCCGGCCGTAATGTGGCCCGCCGTCGCCTACATCGTCGACGAAAAGAAACTCGGTACCGCCTACGGTCTCATGACGATGATTCAGAACATCGGCCTCTTCGGCTTCAATATCGTCATCGGCTGGGAGAACGATTTCTCCCACGCCAGCAACAGCAATCCCAATGGCTACCGCCTCGGCATGTGGACGTTTTCGATCCTAGGTTTCCTGGGCATGATGTTTGCCTTCCTCCTGCGCCAGCGTGAAACCGGCCCCCACGGTCACGGCTTGGAGACGATTACCGCCAAGGGCTAAGCTCCTCGCGCCTCGGAACGCGCATGGGATAGAATTCGACCGCCCGGGGGAGCGGGGCGCATGCGAGCCAAGTCTAACGGCCTTTTCCGTACATCCCATCGCATCGTGGCTCTGGTCGCCATCTCCGTCTCGCTAGTTTTCGCTCAACAGTCTCCGACCGATCAAAGCGGTCAGTCCGTCGATCCGCTTCATACCAGCTCCGGCAAGCCCACGGTTCTGATTTTCCTCACCACCGACTGTCCGGTCTCGAACCGCTACGCTCCCACCATCCAAGCTTTGGCGTCCAAGTATGCCGGCGGCGTCGCTTTCTGGCTCGTCTATCCGGCAAAGTCGGATTCGCCTACGACCATCGCTGCTAGCGTTCGCGAGTACGGCTATCGAACTCCTTGGCTTCGCGATCCCGATCGTCTGCTGGTTCACAAAGCGCAGGCAACGATCACTCCCGAGGCCGCTGTCTTCGACGCTCAAGGTCACCTTCAATACCATGGCCGAATCGACGACCTTTACCAAAGCATCGGCCGCTCCGACGCATCACGATGTGGACGACGTTCTCCAGCAGATCCTCGCGAAGCAGCCCGTCACTAGCCATGACGCTCCCGCCGTCGGCTGTTACATCTCGGACTTGCAATGACGCGAATCTTCCACGGACTCGTGTTGCTGCTCTTCGTACATTGCACGCTCGCGCAAACGTCCAAAGTGGATACGACCGTTACTTTCAATCGCGATGTTGCGCCAATCCTGTATCGCAACTGTTCCACCTGTCACCGTCCCGGTGAGTCAGGCCCGTTTTCCCTGCTCACCTACGACGACGCAAAACGACACGCCAAACTGCTCGCGGAAGTGACTCGCACCGGTTTCATGCCACCATGGCTCCCCGCTCCCGGAGACTTCAAGTTTGCCGATGAGCGCCGCTTAACAGCAGAACAGATTGCCATCCTTTCAAAATGGGTGGCACAAGGAGCGGTCGAAGGCGATCCGCGCGATCTGCCGCCCAAACCGCAATTTCCAGCCGGATGGCAGATGGGCGAACCGGACTTAATCCTGAAAGCCGAGAAGCCCTACACGCTTTCGGCGACAGGGGGAGATCAGTACTGGAACTTCGTATTGCCAGTTCCGCTTCAAACCACCCGATGGGTCAAAGCTGTGGAGATCCGCCCGGCCGACAAGCGCCTCGTCCATCACGCCAACTTGTTGATCGATAGCGCTCGCACCGCGCGTCAACTGGAGTCGGCACCAGGTTCGGGCTTCGCTGGTATGGAGATCAGCCTCGAGTCGGAAACTTTTGAGCCAGACAGTCACTTCCTCTTCTGGAAGCCGGGCTCATCACCCTATGTGGAGCCGGACGGCATGGCATGGCGGCTTGATCCCGGCACCGATCTTGTGATGAACGTTCACCTGCAGCCGTCGGGCAAGCCGGAGGCAATTCAGCCCAGCGTCGGTCTTTACTTTACCGACCACCCCGCCACCCTGCACCCGATGCTCCTCCAGCTTCAGAACGATCGTGCCCTCGATATCCCGCCCGGCGATTCCAATTTTGTGGTGACCACGGATTTCAAGTTGCCCGTTGACGTTGACGTGCTCGCAATCTACCCGCACGCGCACTATCTCGGCACCGACCTATTGGCGACTGCTCTTTTGCCGGACGGAACACAGAAAACGCTGATCCACATCCCCCATTGGGATCTGAAGTGGCAAGGCGTCTTCCGTTATGCAACCCCCATCAGTTTGCCGAAGGGCACGACGATTCTCATGCACTACGTCTACGACAACTCCAAATACAACCTCGCGAATCCCAACGATCCCCCGATCCAGGTGACGGCAGGCAATCGTGCGAGTGACGAGATGGCCCACCTCTGGCTTCAAGTGCTCCCGAAGAACTTCAAGAACGCCGATGGCGATCCGCGCCGGTTATTGATGGAAGCGCTCGCCCGCCGCAGCCTGCAGAATGATCCCTCGGACTTTGCCGCACACTACAACCTCGCCGCGATGTTGCAGGCGCGTGGCCAACTCTCCGAGGCGCTTGAGCAATATCAGATGGCGGTAAAGTTAAAACCGAATCACCCCGTCGCGAACAACGCCCTCGGAGCCGCGCTGATGGCGCTGGAGCAGCCCTCCGCGGCAGTTCCGTTCTTCCGCACTGCGGTCGCGAATCGCCCTGACTATTTCGACGCCCACTACAACCTCGCGCTCGCGCTGCATGCCACAGGAGATTTATCCGGAACCATCGACCAGCTTACCCACGCGGTGGCGCTATCCCCAGGCGACGCCTCGGCGCACGCCAATCTCGGAGCCGCACTAGCCGAAGCTGGCAGAATTCCGGAAGCGAAACTCCAGCTCCGCAAGGCACTCGCCATCGACCCGCAGCATCAGATGGCTCGCGAAAATCTGGACGCGCTCGACCAACCTCAGAAGTAGCTGCTCCAAAATTACTTCACCCTTGCACTCCCTTTCTTCATTTCCCTCATCGAACCAACATCCTCGACTCGATCAGGAGACGGTTGCGATGACGGCGAAGCACACGAATATCCCCTACCGCGAACTTGGAACCACAGGAGAAAACGTGTCCGCCATCGGCACCGGCGGTTGGCACATCGGCCTACCCACCGTCGATGAGAAGCTCGGCATCCGCATCATCCGTACCGCCATCGATCGCGGCATCAATTTTCTCGACAATTCCTGGGACTACAACGACGGCATGAGCGAAGTCCGCGGCCCAGGGCAAGTTCGAACCCTTCAAAACTTCGTCGATCTACGACAGCACCGCAACCA
>ODAK010001912.1_pt1 | contig 22191 bp, 18 predicted proteins | sample 1539591 | NCBI WGS metagenome assembly ODAK01 (sample SAMEA3539303, study PRJEB22396) | soil metagenome | biome: tundra; feature: field; material: soil | place: USA | collected 2010-05 | depth 0.15 m | reverse complement strand
CCCGCAGGACGTGCAGCTCTGCATCCTCACCGACTCCACCGGGCAGGCCGCGTGGCAGTGGGCCCGGTGGCTGCCGCACTGCCGTCCGGCTGAGGGGCAGGGCTGCGCCGCGCTGATCGGCACCGACGCGGAAACGGTCGCGGCCCGGATCGCCGAACTGCAGGCCATCATCACGGCCCGGCGCACAGCGCTGGCCGGCCGCCAGAAGGGCCAGGCCGGTTTCTCCCGCGACATCGTGGTCGTCTTCGACGGGTCCCGCAAGCTGCGGTCCCTGCCCGGTGCGATCGGCGTGCTGCGCGAGGGAGGCCAGGTCGGCGTGTACTGCATCTGCCTAGACTCCGATGAGCGGCTGCTGCCCGCTGAATGCCACGCGGTCATCGCCGCCAGGCCGGACGGCGCGCTGGTCGTCCAGCAGATGAACTCACCCGCGGTCGGCGAGGTCCGGCCGGAGTACGTCACCCCGGCCTGGTCTGACCGGCTGGCCCGGTCGATCGCGCCGGTCCGCGACGTCAGCGGCGACGACGAGGCCGCCGCGTTGCCCGGGACGTGCCGCCTGCTGGATGTGCTGGGCCTGGAACCCCCGGCCGCCGGGGCGATCACGGCCCGGTGGAACGCCGGCGGCCGGTCCACGGTCGCGGTGATCGGGGAGTGTTACGACGGGCCGTTCGGCATTGACTTGTGCAAGGACGGGCCGCATGCGCTGATCGCCGGGACCACCGGGGCGGGCAAGTCCGAGCTGCTGCAGACCCTGATCGCGTCGCTGGCGTGCGGGAACCGGCCTGATGCGATGACGTTCGTGCTGGTGGACTACAAGGGCGGCAGCGCGTTCAAGGACTGCGTCCGTCTCCCCCACGTGGTGGGCATGGTCACCGACCTGGACGCGCACCTGACCCAGCGGGCGCTGGCCTCGCTGGCCGCGGAGCTGACCCGCCGGGAGCGGATCCTGGCCGCGGCCGGGGTCAAGGACATCGAGGACTACACGATCATGCTCGACCGCGAAACGCGCGGCGTCCGCCACGCGGACGGCCTGCTGGCCCCGATGCCCCGGCTGATGATCGTTTGCGATGAGTTCGCCTCGCTGGTGCGGGACCTGCCGGACTTCGTCACCGGGCTGGTCGGCATCGCGCAGCGCGGCCGGTCGCTTGGCATCCACCTGATCCTGGCCACCCAGCGTCCCTCCGGCGTGGTCTCGGCAGACATCCGCGCCAACACCAACCTGCGGATCGCGCTGCGAGTCACCGACGCAGCCGAGAGCGCGGACGTGATCGAGGCGCCGGACGCGGCGTACATCTCCCGGGCCGCTCCGGGCCGCGCGTACGTCCGGCTCGGCCATGCCTCGCTGGTGCCGTTCCAGGCAGGACGGATCGGCGGACACCGGCCCGGAGCGGACCCAGGGACCGCAGTCGGCCGGCCCTGGGTCCGGCCGGTGAGCTGGCGCGGCCTGGGCCACCCGGAACCACCGCGGCCGGCCGCGCGCCCGCAAGCCGACGACGAGGTCACCGACCTGACGGTGCTCGTCGAGCAGATCCAGCACGCCGCCGCAGGCCTGGGCATCCGCGCCCAGCCCAGCCCGTGGCTGGCGCCGCTCCCGCGGACGCTGCTGCTGCACGACCTGCCGTCCACCCCGAGCAGGCCACCAGGCCAGGCAGACGCAGAGCTTCCGTTCGGCCTGACTGATCTTCCTGACCAGCAGCGGCAGCGACCCGAAGTACTGCACCTGGGGACCTTCGGCCACCTGATGGCAGCGGGCGCGCCGCGGTCGGGCCGCTCCCAGCTGCTGCGCACCATCGCCGCCTCGATCGCGGTCAGCACCAGCTGCGCCGACGTCCACATCTACGGGATCGACTGCGGCAACGGCGCGCTGCTGCCCCTGGCCGGCCTGCCGCACTGCGGCGCGGTGGTCACCCGCACCCAGGCCGAACGGGCGACCCGGCTGCTCGCCCGGCTCGGCGCCGAGCTCGGGCGGCGGCAGGACCTGCTCGCCGAGGGCGGGTTCGCCGACGTCACCGAACAGCGCGCCGCCGCCCCGCCGCCGGACCGGCTGCCGCACATCATCGTGCTGCTTGACCGCTGGGAAGGATTCACCACCACGCTCGGCGAGACCGGCGGCGGCGCCCTGACCGACGTGATCACCAGCATCCTGGCCGAGGGCGCCAGCGCCGGGGTGCACCTGATCATGACCGGGGACCGGTCGCTGCTGGCCGGGCGGATCGCGGCGATGTGCGAGGACAAGCTCGCGTTCAGCCTGGCCGAGAAGGACGACTACGCACTGATCGGGCTGCGGCCCCGCACCTTGCCTGATGACATCCCGCCCGGCCGGGCCTTCCGGGCCGGGACCGGCACGCAGACCCAGGTCGCGCTCCTGGCCCCCGACCCATCGGGACAGGGCCAGGCCGCTGCCCTGCGGCAGATCGCCGCCGCCTCAGCCGACCGCGACACCGCGGTACCCCGCGCGCTGCGCCCGTTCCGGGTCGACCTGCTGCCCGCCCGGATCACCTTCGACGACGCCTGGCAACTGCGCCCTCCCGGCGCGGTGCCCAGCCCGCTGTGGGGGCTGGCCGGCGTCGGCGGCGACGAGCTGACCGCGCTCGGACCAGACCTGTCCGACGGGACGCCCGCCTTTATAGTGGCCGGCCCGGCCCGGTCTGGCCGCTCCGCCGTGCTGGCCTCGATGACCCGCTCCTTCCTGGCCGGCGGGGCCCAGGTGATCCTGGTGACCCCGCGCCCCTCCCCGCTGCGGTCCCTGACCTCGGTCCCCGGCGTCATCGGCTCGTTCACCGGATCCGACCTCGGTGAGGACGAACTCGCCGCGGCGATCGCCGCGCTGACCGCCCCCGGTGTCGTGGTGATCGACGACGCGGACCTGCTCGCCGGCTGCGACGCCGGCGGGGAACTCTCCAAGATCATCACCGGCAGCGCCGGGCGGCCGCTGGCCCTGGTCCTGGCCGGGGACCCGGACACCCTGGCCAGCGGGTTCGGCGGGTGGCAGGCCGACGCCCGGCGGGCCAGGCGCGGCTGCCTGACCGCCCCGCAGGCCCTGCCCGACGGCGAACTCATCGGCGCCCGGCTCACCCACGCCCGCACCGGACACCCGGTCAAACCCGGCCGGGCCCTGCTGAACACCGGCGACGGCACCCTGACCACCATCGCCGTACCAATCGGCTAGGCAGCTACTGCCTAGCCGAGGTCACCTGGTAGCCACAGACGGGCAAGGTTGTCGCGAGTCCGCGAGTAAGACCCGGACTTGCTACGCGGCAGGTTATAGCGGTTGCGCCGCGTCCAGCGCTCGCCGCTAAGGACGGCGGCCATAATCGTGACCGCAAGCGCCACGGCAAGGCATGCCGTGGCGATCCACCATGAGCTGGTCGCGATGATCTTGACGTGCGGTTGTCCCGGGTATCCTCTGGTGGCGCTGCCCACGATGGTGACGGCACCGGCCCAGACATTCCCGATGATCAGCGGGAACAGAGCCGCTACCCATCCTCCGGCGGCGCCGAGCACCCGGTAGAAGTAGATGACGCACAGCGCCCAGCTCCCGAAGACCGCCAGGCCGTATCCCGCAAATCCCAGCGGCTCCCACGCCCGCGTGATCATGAATCCGATGGCCAGGCAGCCGAACGGGATCAGCTCGGCGGTCAGCCAGCGCACCGCGACGACCCGCAAGATCGTCGGGCTGGGCCGGGTGGCGTGCCGGGATGTGGCGCTCATGGTCGTGGCGCCGGGTTGTAGTACACGCTCATCCCGCGGACGAAGTCCTCGATGTCTCCGGTCGCTTTCTGGAGCTGCCGCAGGTCCGGGGTCCCGGTCAGGACCTGGACGTCGGTCTCGAATTCCACGGACCGGAAGGCGAAGCCGAGCATGCCGCACACCTTCCGGTGGCGGTACTTCACGTGCCGCAGGGTACGGAACCCGGCTCCGAGGGGGCCGGTAGCGAACTCCGTCACCACGGGCGGCCGGACGGCATCGGGGTCGGTGGCACCGCGAGGTCGCGGTAGTAGGCCCTAATCTGGTGACACGGGACGTTCTCGTAGCCCTGCTGGTGGAGTTCCCGCAGCATGAAGGCGAGTTTGTCGATCGCGACCTGCCGGTACTCCAGCCCGTTCTGCTCCCACCATCCCTCGGCCATCGCCGCAGCCCACGAGTCGCGATCGAAGCCGTCCAGGAACTTAGCCGGGCACGGAATCCACTTCGTCAGGTCGCAGCTGTTCCGCACCCAGCCCTGCTTGCTGGTCAGGTCCGCGAGCGTGGGGTTATCGCTCATCGTTGTTCCCATCCCCACCGGAAGGTGGACATAACCGCGTCGAACAACTCGGCCAGGAGTATGGCGATGTTGTCCTGGGGGCTGCCGCCGCCGAGGGTGGAGAACGCGACGGCGAGCCATCGGCCGGGTCGGCCAGGTACCGGCAGGATGTAGTCGACCCGGCGGGAGGCGAAATCGACATCATGCTCCGGCGCCGGTGCAGCCGTCCGTTCAGCCCGCAGGCCGTCGGCGCCGTCCATGGTCACCGTTTTCATGGCGTCGTCCGCGGCTTCCAGCATGGCCGCGATGCTGGCCGGGTCGGCGGGGCCGAGAGAAAGTTCTGAGACGATGAACGAGGCGGCCAGCGGCGCTCCGTAGACCGGGCCTGCCGGGAGGTACAGGTCGATGCCTCCCTTGCCGCGCGCATCTCGCACCATCCGGGCCAGCGTACGCTCCAGCTGCAGGCGGTGCGGGCCGACTTTGTCCGGCGGGGCGTCGCGGGGCAGCGCCGCGAAGGCTTCCCTGACCACAGCCCTGATCGCCTTCTCCGTGCCCGTCCGCAGCGGGATCTTCCGCCAGCCCGGCGGGAGAACGACCGAGTACCCGGTGGCCGCCCTGACCGGCGGCAGGAGCGACTGCGACTGTGGCCGGGACGGGTTCATATCACCAGATGGCGCTGTCGGCGTGGACGGAGGTGATCAGGTCCGTTACGACCGAGGCGGGCACAGCAGCGGTCGTGGCCTGCTCCAGCCGATCCCACGGGCCAATCTGATAGGGCTGCGAAGGCGGGCCAGTGGGCCCGTACACCGGGAAGACCCCGTTCCCGGCGGTAGAGCGGTAGAGATGACTGTCGCGGCGACACCGGTTCCGACCATGCTGCGGAGCAGCCGGACCTCCCCGGAGAACTTGCCGGCTAGCTGCCCGATATCCGGGCTGCCGGGAAACCGGGCCAGCAGCATCCTCATCCGGACGACGTAGTTCGCCGGATCTTCGCCGCCGGCGAAGATCCGGGCCCACGCTGATGTTTGCTCAGCGTCCTTGACCATGGTCGAGGCCAGCGGGCGCATTCCCTCGTTGAAATCCTCGAATGTCCTGGCTGCCGACGCGAAGGGCCTGGCCAGTGCGTCCGGGACGAGGCGGGCGTCGTCGATGGCGGCGGCGAATTTACCGAGCAGGCGCGAGGCCCGGCCGGAGACGCTGGCCACCCGTTCCGCCGTTACCAGCCGGTCTCCGACCTGGACCGCCTCATCCAGGGTCTTGCCCGCGCGGCCGGCAAGTCCGCCGGTGCCGCTGACCCCGCCGCCGATGCCCAGCGGGAGCAGGGCGACGGTATCGACCGCGACATCGGTCCACGAGCCGTTGCCGGTAGCGGCGAGCAGGGTCCGGCCGAGCAGCGCCACCCCGGTCAGCACGAAGGCGGCGACGAGCAGCCAGCCGACGCCAGTCAGGCACAAGGCAGCGATAGCACATGCCGCCGCGACCAGTTCCAGCACCGTACACGCGTCTTTGATGATCCAGGCGCAGCTGGCGATGGCGTGGGTGATGTCACCCCACAGGCTTTCGTGGTCGGCGAGGCTGTCGTCGCTGGCCTGGTTGATCTTGGCGGCATAGTGGGCGCCCTTGGTGTCCCGCAGGTTCATGGCGCGGGTCAGCAGCGCCTTGGCCGCGACGAGCTGGTCCTGCGCGCGCTGCATGGAGGCGTGATAGCCGGCGATTTCCTGGTCCTGCGCGGCGGTCAGGTCAGGCCCGGCTGGCAAGATCACGGCCTGGGTGAGCGTGGCGTGCGGGGCCTCGGCTTCGTTCAGGGCGCGAATCGACAAAGCCTGGGCCTGCTCCAGCTCCGGGACCCAGCCGGACAGGGCTGACGAGACCGCGGCATACCTGGTGGCCACCTTCTGCAGGGAGCCTGCCAGGTCGAGCGCGACGGAGCGGATCTTCTCCGCATGCTGCCCGGTCTCGGTGTTGTCGCTGGCAATCTTCCGCATGGCCGCGATCTGCCCGGTGATCGTGCTGGCCACCTGCTTCAGGTGAGCGGTCTCGGCGCGGATCGCCTGCGGGTCCCCGGGGACCGGGTCAGCGTCGACGCCGAGCGGCTGCCACTGGTAACCCGGCGGTCGTCCCATCTGGCCTGGGCCAGGCCCTCGAACACATCGGCGCCCTTCTCGGCAACTGCTGTCAAGGGGCTCAGGATCGAGTATTTACCCATCCACTCCGCCGCGCTGTCGAAGACATCAGTAGCTTTACTGAAGCCCTCCACCAGCTTGCTGGTCAAGCTCGCGGCCCGTGCCTCGTTCACGATCTGGTCGCCAGCGCCAACCTCGTCGGACAGGGTTGATCCGGCTCGGCCGACCAGCCCGGCCGCGCCGGTGATGCCGCCGCTGATGCCCAAGGTGGCGAGCGCGACAACGTCCGCCGCAACGTCCAGCCATGAACCGTTACCGGTGGCGGCCAGCACCGTCCGGCCAGCCAGGGGCCAGCGCGGTGAGGGCGAAGGCAGCGATCAGCCAGCCAGCACCTGTAGCGAACAAGGCGATGACCGCGAGTACGGCAGCTGCCACCTCCAGCACCGTACAGGCCGGGAACACCGCCAGCAGCACCCGGTCACCGGGCCGCAGCCCGCAGCGGCGGCGCAACGCGGCCGGAATCACGAGGTAGGGCTTGGACGGCATGGTGACCATGCCGTCCGGGTCGCGGCGGACGGTCACCACGCCCGCGGACCCGGTGAAGGTCAGCAGGTCGCCCGGCTGCCAGCCCAGCACGCTGGTGACGGCACGGTCGGCGACCCGTCCCGAGGAGTCCATCCGGCCGAGCCCGTAAACCACGTCCTGCGGGGCGGGCGGCACCGTCTGCACGGCGGCGACCGGCAGCCTGCGGGCCGCGGCCACCCGGCCGGGCCCACGGGCGGGTGGCCGGGCAGATGAAGGGATGACGGGGGCGAGGAGGGCGGTCACGGCAGCCTCCCCGCGGGGAAGAGCCGGGCCAGCCCGGCAGGCAGCAGACGGCCAGCAAAAGCCAGGAGCCTGCCGACGTGTTCAAGCGATGTCTGGTTTAGGGAAATCTCCCGCGTTTGTGTGTCCGAGGGCCGACACGCCCCATTGCCCCATATCGCGCTATCAGCTATAGCGACGAAGTTGGTCTATAGCAAGACAAGGTCTCTGGCTACTCATCTCGCTACTGAGCTGCAGGAACTTCAGGATCCGGGTGGACTGGAAGGGCGATGCCCGGCCTGAAGCGCCGGGCGGAGGGTGGCGGTGCACGGCGAGCCCCGCGCTCGCGGCCGCCAGCGCGACCAGGCCGAAGGCGATGAACGGGAAGGTGCTGGACAGGCCGGCCAGGCCGCCGGTGAGATGCGCCCACCAGAACGGCACGGCCGAGAGGTGGCCGCGTCGGCGGACGAGGGCGGTCCCGCAGACGGCCAGCATGATCGGGAGCTGAGCGGCCAGGGCGAAGGCGACGGCGATCCCGGTGGCGATGAACCTCAACGGGGCGTCACCTTGAGACGGTCAGGTCTCACGTGCCGAGCTGGCCGGACTTAAGCCGCCCCTACTTGGCTCAAGACCACCCGCGCTGGCCATGGCCATGACTGTAGTGGTCCGGCTGCCGGTCATCCCCGCAGCACCATAGGAACGCCTTCCTGCTTCGGCAGCAAGGCGGACCCGACCCAGCGGCGACTGCACCAGCTTTCGGGCCAGATCCTACTCCCGGGTACCCGACGCTGTCCCGGTCGCGCGGTGGTACCGTCGGCGACATCACGGGCCGGACCAGGAGGGCAACGATGACCGCACCGCTCCAGCTGATCGCCCTGAGCTTCGACCGCGACACGGGGGCCGAGGACCGGATCCTGGCCGAGGTCGATCGTCTTCGCGGCCGGGGCGTTCTCCGCCTGCTCGACCTGCTCTTCGTGGCCCGAAGCCAGGACGGCGCGATCGAGCGGCTGACTGTCGGTGATGACGAGGACTTCGGCTCGCTGCTGGCCGGCGTCGTGCCTGGCGGACCTGGCGATCCGGCCGGACCCGACGAGTACGACGGGCCCGACGGGTCGGTGCTCGCGGACGACTCAGCGGCCTTCGACCCGGCCGACGCGTGGGCACTGGCCGATTCCCTCGAGCCGGGGACCGCGCTGGCCTTTCTGCTTGTCGAGCATCAGTGGGCCGCTCCGTTCTTCGACGCCATTGCCGAGACCGGCGGCACGCTGATCGCCGAGGGCTTCCTGACGTCGGACGCCGGGCTCGTGGTGGGCGCCGAGGTCGCCGCCATGGAGGAGGCATCGCAGGTCATCGCACAGGCCCAGGCCGACGAGGCCGACGCCCTGCTGGCCGCGGCGGCGGCCAGAGCCGAGGCCGCCGAGGCCGTGACCGAATCGGAGCGGATCCAGTCCGCCGCGGCTGCGGACGCCCTTCGAGCACTGATCAACGCCGAGCTGGTGGAAGAGGCGGCCGCCCACGAGGCGGTCGCGGCGCTGACCGAAGCCGGCCTCATCGCCGCCGCCGCCGACGAGGCGACCGCCGAAGCCGAGGAAAAGCTCCGGGCGGCGTCGATCACCATGGCGGAGGCCCAGGTTCTCCGGTACCTGCCCACCCCACTGCCGTTCTCTGTTATCGCGGGCAAGCTGGGCATCTCCCGGTCGGCCGCCAAGGAGCGGGCGGAACGCCTGTATCGTCGGCTCGGCGTGCACAGCCGGGAAGAGGCGGTCAGCCAGGCCCGCTCCCTGGGCCTGCTCCGCGGCTAGCGGCGAGCCTGCGGGGTTCCAACCGAGAATCTCGTCCGTAGCTGTGACCAGCAGAGTTGCCCTTCCGGCCGTCCGGCCATGATGATCACCGGTCATGTGCCTGCGGTTCTTCCTCCTGATCACGCGACTGACCTCATGGCTGCGGCTGTCTCAGCGTGAGGAGACATGGAAGACCGCCGAGATCTTGATCTTGCGCCATCAGCTCGCCGTCCTGCAGCGGCGGCAGCCGCGCCGCCCGGACCTGAACTGGGCGGACCGGGCACTGCTCGCGACCATGCTCGGCGTGATACCGAAAGCCCGCCGGCACGGGCTGCGGCTGCTGGTCACCCCGACACGATCGTGCGCTGGCACCGCGACATCGTTCGCCGCCGCTGGGCCGCCAGGTCCGTTCGCGGCAAGACTGGCAGGCCGGCCACCCGCCGGAACACCAGGGCCCTGGTCCTCCGGCTGGCCCGCGAGAACCCTGGCTGGGGATACCGCAGGATCCCACGGCGAGCTGGACGTTAAGGTTTCTGGCGGCGTTCTGTATTGCGTTTCCGTGTCGGCGCGGGCCGCTACGATCGGGTGCCATGCCGCAGAACCGGATGAGCCGGGAAGAGTTCTTCGCCAAGCTCGCGCCGCTGGACGCCGAACAGCGCGGCAAGATCCTCTGGAACCTGTACTGGCGCGGCACGGCGGCGGCGCGGGAGCGGATCGAGGGAGAACTGGACCCGCCGGAGCGGGAGCGGCGCCAGCACGATGCCGCCACACCGCCGGATCCGGCGCTCGTGCTCGCGGAGGTCTCCCAGTTCGTGGAGCTGGCCAGGTCAGGTGCGTACATCGCCGGTGACCGCCGGGTATCGCGTACCGAGCGGACGAAATGGCGGGTGACGTTCCGGCAGCTCGCGACGGATGCTCAGCTGGCGCTGCACGCCGCGGACACCGCCCCGGGCGAACAGGCCATGGAGCTGATGATCGACCTCGCCCGTGACGCCGAGGGTAGTTTCCGGTCCGAGGATCCGCTGGAGGCGGCAAAGTTCGTGCTTTCCCATGCTGTCTCGGCGCTGTGGGGGACGGTACTCGCGGAGCATGGCTTCGCCCGCTTCGCCGCACGCGCCGTACCGCAGCTGATCCGGTGGGAGTCAGCGTACGGCTGGAGTAACGGTACGGGAGCCGGCCAGGTCGCCGAGCGGGAGATCGCGCTGGCTGACGCGCTCGCGCCGATGCTGACCACACCGGATATGTGGACCGGGTTCGCTGATGCTTACCTGGCCGAGCTGGACCGGATCGCGGCCGCCGAACGGCCGCCGCCGAGCCGCCGGGCGCCCAGGGCGATGAGCTCCTCGGATCCGGAGTGGAAACGGGGCGAGCGGACGAGGAACCTCGCGCGGTGGAACGAGCTGCTGTCCGACCATATCGATGCGGAACGCGCGGAGCGGCTGGCGAACCATCCGGCGTTCGAGGGCCCGGACGCTGATTTCATGCGGGCGCGGGCCGCGCGGCGACGCGGAGATACCGGTGCGGCGCGCAGGCTGATCGGGACGTGCCTGGAGAGGCTGCCGGGGAGGCAGGAGTTTGCTGAGTTCGCGGAGGAAGTCGGCGCGGACCTGCCGCCGCGGGCCAGGGAAATGCGTGCCGAACGTGCGGCGGTCCAGGTCCAGCTTGCGCGGGCCTATCAAGGCGGGCGGGTTTCCTCAGACTGATCCTGCCGCCGTGTTGGCGGCGGTCAGCTCGAAGTGCGCGGGATCGTATTCTTCGCCGCCCCATGCGCGCATCTCCGCGCGTTCCGGGCTCGGCGGCCCGGCGGGCAGCTCCTTGAGGTCGGCGAATCCGCCGGGACCGCCGCAGTCCTCGGGCGGGCACGCGCCCTCGCCGCCGGCGCACTCCGGGTACACCCTGGTCGCGTCGGCCGCGGCGCTGGCCTCGACGGCAAGCTCGTGTTCCCAGCCGTCGCCGAAGTCGTACTCGTAACCGGCCAGGTCCCCGGTCTTCACCAGATCGCCGATCCGGAACTGCCTCTCGTCGAGCGTTCCGAGTTCATCGCCCTTGTCCGCGGGGCGTACTGGCGGCCGTCGATCCTGAACATGTGCAGGTGATAGTTCTCCCACCCCATGGCGGCCTGGATAACGCCGTGGACCCGGTCGAGGGTGTAGCCAGCGGGGATCACTACCTGCCGCCAGACCGGCGGGTCGTCCACGTCGGCGAGCGTCACTCGCACCTGGAGCACAGGATCACCTGGCTGTGCCATGCCGCGGACGCGGCGGATCGCATAGCGGCCCAGGTCGGTGAGTACGGCGGAATCGGCCTCGCGGTCGAGGACCACGACACCGAGAACGTGCAGAGCGGCCATCGCGATGGTGACGTCCACCGCGATTGTGCGCCGCAGCGAGTCGTGCTGGAAGGTGGTGAGGTTGGTCAGCGTGTAGCGGGCCTCGATCACCCGGTAGGCGATGTCGCTGAGCTCGCCGAGCGGGCAGGGCCCGGCGCTGCGGAGCAGGGCAGTGGTCAGCTCCTGGCTGATGTCGGTGAACTCATCGCCGACGAGGAGGTGTCGATCAGGCTGATGCCGCCGTCCAGGATGGCGTTGAGCAGGCGCCCGGCGTCCTCGTCCGCGATCTCAGATCCCCTCGGGCAGGCCTCGCAGCTCCATGGCGCCATACCCGAGGATGGTCACGTCCGTCTGCGCCGGCCAAGCGGCCGCGTCATGATCGCCATGCGGTTAACGCTATCCCGAGGCCGCTCGTGTCCGGACGCCACCAGACGAGCCGAGACGACATCGCAGCCGTCAGCAGAGCAGGGCGCGTATGTCGTCGGCGTCGAGGGTGGTGCCGAAGGTGTTACCGTCATCCATGACGCTGGAGAACAGCCTGGCCTTGCGGGCCTTCAGCGCCATGACCTTTTCCTCGATGGTGTCCTTGGCGACCAGTCGGTAGACCATGACGTTCCGGACCTGCCCGATGCGGTGAGTACGGTCGACGGCCTGGGCCTCGGTCGCGGGATTCCACCACGGATCGAGCACGAAGCAGTAGTCGGCCTCGGTGAGGTTCAGCCCGAACCCGCCCGCCTTGAGGCTGATCAGGAAGACCGGGGCGGTGCCGTCCTTGAACCGTCGCACCACGGCGGCCCGGTCGCGGGTGCGGCCGTCGAGGTAGCAGTACGGCATGCCTTCGGCCTCCAGCCGCTCGCGGACCTTGCCGAGGAACCCGGTGAACTGGCTGAACACCAGGGCCCGGTGTCCGCCGCCGGTCACCTCATGCAGCTGGCCGAGCAGGACGTCGATCTTGGCCGAGGCCAGCGCTTCGTGGGCCTCGTCCACGAGCCCGGCGTGCAGGCTCAGCTGGCGCAGCAGGGTCAGCGAGCGGAAGATCGCGAAACGGTTGGAGTTCATGTCGCCGATCAGGCCGAGAACCTTCTGCCGTTCCCGCTGAAGCCGCGTCTGGTAAACCTTGCGGTGCTGCGGATGCAGCTCAACCTCCAGGATCTGCTCCTGCTTGGGGGGCAGGTCGGCGGCTACCTGTTCCTTGGTGCGGCGCAGGACCAGCGGCTTGATCCGCCGCTGGAGCTGGGCCAGGCGCTCGCTGTCACCCTGCCGTTCGACCGGCCGGGCGTAGTAGTCGCGGAACCGCTCCGGGCTGGGGAACAGCCCGGGAGCCGTGATGGACAGCAGTGACCACAGTTCCATCAGGTTGTTCTCCATCGGCGTGCCCGTGATCGCGATCTTCACCGGGGCGGTCAGCCGGCGCGCGCACTGGTAGACCTTCGAGTGACGGTTCTTGGCCTGCTGCGCCTCGTCCAGCAGGAGCCCCGACCAGCCGAATGCGGCGTAGGCGGCGAAATCGATGCGCAGCAGCGTGTAGGACGTGACCACGGCGTCGGCGCCCGCGACGAGCTCGCCGAGCCCCTGGCCGCGACGGGCCACGGTGCCGGATACCGGCACCACCTTCAGTCCCGGGGCGAACCGTTCGGCCTCGGCCGCCCAGTTCGGCACCACGCTGGTCGGGGCGACGATCAGGAACGGTCCGGCCTCCGGGTCACGCTGCCGGGCGTGGCTGATCAGGGCGAGGCACTGCAGCGTCTTTCCAAGTCCCATGTCGTCGGCGAGGATTCCTCCCAGCCGGTGCTCCCAGAGAAACGCCAGCCAGCCGTACCCGTCCTGCTGATACGGGCGCATCTGGGCCCGCAGCCCGGCCGGAGGGTCGGTACGGCGGGGGGCGCCTGCCGACAACAGGCCTTGGACTTGCTCTTGCCACGCCGCAGCCTGGTGCCCGATCATCCCCAGCGAGGCAAGCTCATCCCAGAAGCCGGCCTGGTACCGGCTGATCCGCAGCGGCCCGTCCGGCGAATCCTGCAGCGCCCGAGCTTCCTCGATCAGCCGGGCGAGGGCCCGCAGCTCCGGCTTGCCCAGGGAGAAGTAGGCCCCATGGGGCAGCAGGAGATGTGACTCGCCGCGGCTAAGCGCCAGGAACACGTCCAGGAACGGAACTGGGTGCCCGGCTACGGTGATCGTCACGCCCAGGTCGAACCAGTCGGTATCACCGGCCACGTCGTCGGTGGACACCGCGATCCGCAGCGTGTCCCCAGCCTCCCGGTAGTCGGCAGGCTCGCCGCTGACCTCGACGATCAGGCCGGGCCGGTCAGCCAGCAGCGGCAGCAGCTCGGTGGTGAATCGCATCGTGTCGATGCCGGTCAGGCGGGTGTGCGGGACGAGCGCGGGCACCGCCGGGCCGGGCGCGCCAGGGCCCGGCCCGGCCAGCCCGTAGCGGTCCAGCGGCAGGTCAAGGCCGGCCTGCAGCGCCTGCTCGGCGGCTAGGTCCCGGTACCCGTCGTCTGGGCCGCCTGCCTCCAACGGCGCGCGCAGCGGCGAGTCCCCGACCTGGTAGGCCCATTCCCAGCTCACCTCGAGTTCGTGACCGTCGCCGTAACGAGCACGGAGCACCAGGCTGGGCCCGGAGATCACGGGAGGGGTGAAGGACCCGTCCGAGGAGATCAGGGCCGCGGCCTGCCGCAGCCTCGAGTAGTATCGGTCCCGGAACCTGGGCTCCTCGGCAGCGGGTACCTCCAGCGACTCGCCTCCGAGCGCCATCCGCTGCAGCGGCGGCGGCACCGGCCGGGCGAGCCTGGCCAGCCGGAACCGCCAGCTTCCGGGCTCGCCGCCCGCCGCCGACTGGGCGCGGTCGATGCACACCGCGCCGTGCCCCTCCGCCCCGACGAACGCGACCGGCACGGCCTGTTCCCCGTCACCGACGCGGATCACCGGAACGACCTGCAGGTCGCCGGCCTCGCCACGCGTCACGTCCAGGCAGAACCCGGCCTCCTCATATGCTGGCAGTACGCCGCGCTTGCCCGGGTACACCAGCTGCAGGCCAGCCGCCCCGGCCTCGTCAAGCAGCGGCCAGAGCTGGCGCGAGCCGACCGAGGAGAACTCGATCGACCGCTCGTCGCCGTAGTAGGAGCCGCCGTGGACCCCGGAGGCCCGGTAGAGGACGTGAAGTTCTCGCAGCACCCGCACCTGCTGCTCGCTGTAATCGCTGGAGTAGCCCAGCGCGTCCAGCCTGCCCCAGCTCAGGTCGCCGGCCACCCAGCCGCCGTTCTTACCCGGTCGGACCAGCCGCGCGATCAGTCTCAGCGACCCGTGCCCGCCCCAGCGGACTTGGCCTGAGCCGCCGGCTAGCGTGAGCTCGATCGCCAGCGGCGTCGTGCCGCGGCGCGCCAGGGCGCCGCGGTCCAGGAGCGAGTCCAGCGACTGCTCCCAGGCCGCGGGCTGCGGGCTCTGTGGGCGGGCCGGTCCCGGCGGCTCGGGAGCCAGCGCCGACAGGACCAGCGCGACGACATGCTTGCAGTTGAACTCGACCGGGCAGCTGCACTCGCCCATCGCGAACGTGGCGGGCCGCCCGTCAGCCAGCGAGAAGAAGGCGGCCGAGTGATAGACACTGCCGCCCTGGCCGCGTACCGTCCCGCGAAGTGCGGTGTCCTCCGGATCCCACGTGGCGTGCAGCACCGCCTGCTGTCGCGCGTACTCCGCTCCCCTGACGTAGCTGCCTCCGCCGATGGCCCGTCGCAGCGTGGACAGGTCGAGCTCCAGGATCACGACTTGCTGCATGGTGAGACGATATCGGTCGGCGTCGTCATTTCGTGCCAGCCAGGGCCGGCCGCGAAAGCATGATTCCGAACGGCCCCGGCCCGCCGCCGCCCGGCGGCGTGGCGGACGCGCGGGATGGGTGGGATTGCTGGGCGCACATGCAGCCCCGGCGATCCCTGGCCGCTACGCTAGGAATAGCCCGAAGTGCGGCTCTACTCGGCGGGCCATTCGTAGACCAGTTCCCATTGGTGTGCTGGGAGCGTGATCTCGTTGACTTCGACGATGCGCCCGGAGGATGTGCGGGCCGTGCGCCGGATGGCGACGACGCGCTGGTCGGGGTCCATATGCAGGAACTGGGTCTCGTCATCGTCTGGCGGGCGTACGCGTGCTGTCTCCGCGTAGGTGGCTGGGGCGTGGCCGAGGTCGGCCAGCCGGGAGTAGGTCCCGCCCAGGCCGGGGTCGGTGCTGGCCAGTGCCGTGCCCGCAGCGATATCCAGCGGCAGGTAGGACGTGGCCATCTGCACCGGGGTGTCGTTCGCGTACATCCGCCGGCGCCTGGCCAGCACGGTGGTGCCCTCATCGACGCCTAGCAGTTCGGCGACCACGGCGGGCGCGGGGACCTGGGCCACTTCCACATCTGATCGGGCGGTCAGCCCGAGGCGGCGTAGCTCGCCGTCGAAGGCGCCCCGTGCTTGTCCAGCCTCGCGGGTTTCGCGGCGTTGCCGTGCGACGGCCTCGCGGCGGATGACCGGCAGCTTGTTCACGGTGGTGCCCCTTCCTCGTTCGGGCCTGACCAGCCCTTCGGCGCGCAGGACCGAGACTGCCCGGTTGACGGTGGCCCTAGTGACGCCGTATCTGGCGGCCAGCTCTGGCTCGCTGGGCATCAATTCGCCGGGTGCCCACTCTCCCTCCTGGATTGCGTTGCGGAGCGCGGCAGCGACCTGCAGGTACTCCGGCCGGGGCGTCTGGATGCCCATGCGTGTCTGGTGACTCCCCTTGATAGATGGCGGCATGATCTCTGCGCTCTGAGAGTAGCCGAACGTTCGGTGTTTAGGCCTTGACAGTTGCCTGAGCGAGATTCAGAGTAAACATCGAACGTTCAACGTTCGACTATCAGGAACGGCTCACGGTTGAGTGGTTATCAGAGGAGACAGTGATGACGGCTGTAACGCAGTTGCGGGAGACAACACGGTTCTTGCAGCCTGATCCCGCTCCAGAAAGCTCGCGGCCGAAGCCGGGGACCTGTTGCCGGACGGGATTACCCGCGAGACGATCCGCCGGGTGCCGTATGCGCCGACGATGACGGCCGCGTACGGATCGGTGCTGGTGGACGCAGACGGCGAGGAGCGCATCGACTTGCTGTTCAATCACACCGCGCTGCTTCACGGCCACACGTACGCGCCGGTCGCGGAGGCTGTCGCTGGCCAGGTCCGGCGGCTTGAGGCGATGCCTTTCCCGAACGAGTACGAAGCCGGGCTAGCGCGGCTGCTCGCCGGGCGGGTCCCGGTGGGTGAGCCGTATTTCCGGTTCACCAGCTCGGGCAGTGAGGCGGTTTTGCTGGCGCTCCGGCTGGCGGCCGTGGCGACTAGGCGGCGCAAGGTCGTGGTGTTCGAGCACTGCTACCACGGCGCGTTCGTGCCTTCGAGCCAGGCCGATGCCCCGCCATCGGATTATCTGCTGTGCCCGTTCAACTCACCCGCGCTGATACGGCAGGTCTTCGATGGCAACGGGCCACGGATCGCGGGGGTCTTGGTGGACCTGTGCCCGGTCCGGGGCGCGCTTGCCCCGGCTTCCGCCGCATTCGCTGAGGAGATACGGGAGGGCTGCGCGCGGTACGGTGCGCTGCTGATTGCTGATGAGGTGGTCTCCTCACGCGCCGCGCCGGGCGGCATGGCCGCAGCGTACGGCCTTGAGCCGGACATCGTGTGCCTGGGCAAGTACATCGGTGGCGGATTGCCGATCGGCGCGGTTGCCCTGCGCCGGGACCTCGCAATGTGCTTCGCGCCAGATCACCGGCCGCGTCTGGGGCATGGCGGGACCTCCAACGGCAACCCGCTGAGCATGGCCGCCGACTGTGCCGCGCTGCGGGACTTCGATACCGGCCGCGCCGCCGACCTGGATACCGCCGTCGCAATGCTCTGTGCGGAGCTAACCAGTCTGTTCACGCGGCGGGCAGCGGACTGGTCCGTCCGCCACGCGGGTTCGCTGTTCTGCTTCTGGCCGCACCGGGAGCTGCCCGCCTCGCCGGGCCAGGCACGTCACCATATGACCCGCCGAATGATCGCGGGACTGTCGGCCTTCTTGCTCCACCACAGCGTGGTGATCGCACCGTCCGGGTTCGGCTGCCTGGCGACCGTCACCTTGCCTGCCGACCTCGATTACCTCGTCATGGCCGTCGACGCCTACCTCACTCAGTAACGGAGCATTCCCGTGACCAGCAGACCCGACTCATTAGAGCTACCAGCCGAGCTCGCCGCCCCGCATCTGGCCGGCGTCCTCGGTGACGGCCAGAGCGCCCTGGCCGCCCTGCTGCGCCATGACGGAGCGGCCGTGTCCGGCTGCGACATCGGCGGGCGGCGGGCGCGGTGCGGAAAAGCAAGGAACGCTGCGCTCTCACCTCGGCCAGCTCGGCATTCCGGTCAGCGACGGCCACGACTCGGCGCATGTGTCACCGAGCACGACAGCCGTCGTGTTCTCCAATGCCGTGCTGGACGAGCACGCGGAACTCGCCACAGCCCGCCGCGCAGGGCTTCCAGTCCTACGCCGTCACCAGGCGCTCGGCCGGTACGCCGGGCTGTTCGGCCAGGTAGTGGCGGTGGCTGGCGGGGCCGGGAAAACCAGCACCAGCGCCTTGCTCGCCACCATCCTTGCGGCCACGTCCTGGCAGCCGACCGTGTATCTGGGAGCGCGCTGTGCCAACCTCGGCGGCCGAAACTACCTGCCAGGGTCGCGCCGTCTGCTGATCGCGGAAGCCGATGAGTACATGGACGCCTTCCTCGACCTGCCACGTCACGTCGGCATCCTGGGACCGGTCATGAACTACGACCACCGGGATTACTTCATGAGCGGGCAGGATGTCACCGACGCCTTCACCGCGTTCGCCGCCGGCCTGGCGCTAGCCGTCACCGATGCCGACTGCCCGGCTGCGCGGCGTCCTAGCTCAGCCGTGCCACCAGCGGCTCGGTCACGGTCTTCCACAAGTCCCCGGCACCCACCGTGCCGATGACCACCGGGTCCCCGGCCGCCGCCGCCGCGGCGACCGCCGCCACGACCGCGACCGGCTCCGAGGCCTCCAGAACATCGGCGTTCTGCTCTCGCAACGCCCGGCGCAGCCGGGGCCGCCAGGCGACCCGGCTCGGCCAGGTCATCAGATTCCCGGCCGGCGTAGACATCCAGCACGGCCACCTGCTCCGGGGCGCGCAGCACCGACACGAAGTCATCGAACAAGGCGCGGGTCCGGGTCAGGGTGTGCGGCTGGAACACCAGGACCAGGCGGCGGCCCGGGTAGCGCTGCCGCAGCCCGTCGATAAAGCTGGCGACAGCCACCGGATGGTGAGCATAGTCATCGACCACGGCGGCCTGCGGCGTGCTCAGCCGCACATCGAACCTGCGCCGCGCCCCGGCAAAGCTGCCCAGCGCCGCGGTGATAGCCGGGACGGGGGCAGCCCATCTGCTGGGCGGCCAGGTACGCAGCCGTGGCGTTCAGGACATTGTGCCGGCCCGGCAGCGTGACCCGCAGCGCGACCTCCCCGTCCGGCCCGCCGGTCACCGAGAACCTGCTCCCGGCCTCGGTTGCGGCCGTCACCCTGTCCCGCACCGCGTTGGACGCGCCGAACCCGTAGGTGATGATCCGGTCATGCACCCGGCCCACCGCCCGCACTCCGGCTGAGTCCCCGCAGGCGAAGACCTGCGCGGCGGCGGGGGTGTGGGCCAGCAGTTCCCCGAACGCCTTCTCCACCGCGTCCTGTGACGGATAGTAGTCCGGGTGATCGAAGTCGATGTTGGTGATCACCAGCTGGGCGAACCTGTGCGCGTACTCCATGAACGCACCCCGGTATTCATCGGCCTCCAGCACGAACGGGCTCCCGGCGGTGTACCGCGCGTTGCCGCGGCTGCCCTGCAACGGCGCGCCCACCAGGTAAGACACCGGCAGCCCGGCCTGCTCGAACGCGGAGGCGATCATCGCCGTGGTCGTCGTCTTGCCGTGCGTGCCCGCCACCCCGCACACGTCCGTCCCGTTCAGGAACAGGCCCAGTGCCTGCGGATAGGTGAACACCGGCACGCCCCGCCGCCGTGCTTCGGCCAGCTCTGGATTGTCCGGCCCCGCTGCCACGGTGTGGATCACCCGGTCCACGCCGTCCAGACGGGAGGCCGAGTAGCCGTCGTAGACCCGGATCTGCGGGAACCGCTCCAGCAGCTCACCCGCCAGGATCGTCCGCGAATCCTCCGACCCGGTCACCACGGCACCCGCCTGCGTCAAGACTGCCGCCAAGCCGGAGGTGCCGATGCCGCCGATGCCGACCACATGAACCCGCTCAGACATGCCCCGCAGTGTAGCCATCAGCGCCGAACGCCACCCCCGATCCCGCCTACCGCCAGGAATCCCACGATCGCCTGGCGGCGTTTCCGTCTGGCGAGCAGCGTGTACCCGCCCGCACCCGACGGCTGTCCCGCAACCAGCAATGTCCACGACGGCGACACGCCAGCTGCCTGGACTGGCTGGGCTTTTCGTCTGTCGCGGCAGCTCCGCACCCTCGATCGGATTCTCCGGAGGCTGACCGAATTACCGTTACGCGTGTCTGCCCCGCGCCTGTTTCCTGCTCGCTAACGTCGTGACCCGTGGACCGGATCGCGATCATCGGCTGCGGGGGTAGCGGCAAGTCTCACCTGGCCCGCACGCTCGGCGCCATGCTGGGGATCACGCCGGTGCACCTGGACGGCCTGTACTACGATCGGGACTGGAAGCCGCTGGAGAAGGAGCAGTTCGCGGCCCCGCAGCGGGACCTGGTGACCGCGCCGCGGTGGATCATCGACGGCAACTACGCCTCCAGCCTGCCGATCCGGCTGCAGGCTGCGGGCACCGTCATCTTCCTGGACCTCCCGGCCTGGTGGTGCCTGTGGGGCATCGTCCGGCGGCGGCTCCGGCACGGCAGAGGGCAGCACGACACGATCGGCGTGTACGACAGGATCACCTGGGACTTCATCCGCTACATCGTCGGGTACCGCAGGCGGATGGCCCCGCGGGTCCGTCGGCTGATCGCCGACCATGCGGGCGACGCCCATGTGGTCGTGCTGCGCAGCCGCCGCGCCGAGCGCCGCTATCTCGCGGACGTCGCCGCATCGCGTTCTGCTGCCCAGGTGATCGCTGCCGGTGAGGAGCGCGGCCAACCCAACACCACGGACTTAAGGCTTATGGGGCCACAATGATGCCTTGACCTGTGGTTTTTCGGTGTGGCGTGCGCTGGTTTGCCCGTGGCGGGGGCTCCTGGTAGGCGTTTGGGTATCTAGTCCACGCCACCCCAGGAGCCCCTTGTGCTTTCTTATCTGCCTGACGCCGTTGATGCAAGCCGGACACCGGGGTCCCCGTCTGCGGGGACTCCGGCGGGAACGGTCGTGGTGCGGGCCGCTGACCTGCTGTTTCGCGGCGGGAAGACGGTCACGGCGGGAAATGCGGTGCTGTCGGCTGGCGAGCTGGCGGTGTTCTGCCGTCCGGTGGTGACCGCGCCCGCGCTTGTCCGCAGGGACGGCAGCGTGGCGGCGGACGGCTGGCTGCCGGATTTCGTGCGGCTGGGCGAGCTGGAGCGGCACCTCGGCGACGGGGTGATCGAGGAGATCGTCGCGGCGGCGCTGGCGCGGGGGCGGCTGCGGAAGCGGGAGCGGCGCCGGATCATGTCGTATCCGCTGGTCATCCGTCTGATGATCGCGATGGCCCTGATGCCCGACGGGTCGTACTGCGAGTCGCTGGCCCGCCTGGCGGGGCTGCTCGCGGACATCCCGTTCGCCCTGGAATGGCACATCCCGACGGAGAAGGTGGTCACGGACTGGCGGGTCCTGGTGCCGGCGGACGTGATGGAGTCCGTGTTCTGGCGGGCGGCCGGGCCGCTCATCTCCGACGGCGAGCCGTCGGCGGTGCTGCTGGCCGGGATGATGGTGCTCGCCGCCGACGGGATGCTGGTGAACCTGGCGGACACGCCGGCGAACCGGGCGATGTTCGGCTCGACCGGGACCGCGGATGATTCCTCCCCGTTCCCGCAGCTGCGGGTCGTCGCGCTGGCCGCCCGCGCCGGCCGGGCCATGCTGGGCGCGATCCTGGGCAGCAGCCATGCCGGGGAGCAGACCCTGCTGAAACGGCTCGCGCGGCGCCGCCCGGAGCTGTTCGCCGGCCGCGTGACCTGCTTCGACAGGAATTTCCCCGGCCATGAGCTGATCACCGCGATCCTGGACGCGGGCGGGCACGTCGTCGCCCGGGTGAGCGCCACGGTCGCGCTGCCGCTGGAGCCCGGCGGCGGCTGGCTGCCCGACGGATCCCGGATGACCTGGCTGAACGCCCCGTCCGGGAGGAAAGAAGACCGGCTGCCGGTCCGCGTCGCCGAGCACAGCGTCATCCTGCCCTGCGGCGACGGGCAAGAGGTCTCCGAGACCTGCACCGTGATCACCACCCTCCTGGACTGCGAGGCCGCCCCGGCGGACGCGGTGCGGGAGACGTACCTGACTAGGTGGAGCGCGTCGGAGACCACGTTCGGGGAGGACAAGACGACGACTGCGCCACGAGGCGCAGGCTTGTATCCCTCGCGAAGCGAGGAGAGATTGGAGGTATATCTCTGGATCTGATGGCTAACCTGGATCCGAAAGGTGCAAAGGGAAAATAGCATGCCAGGAAACCGGCGGTCATGCCCAGGCGTATGGGGTGAGGCGCCGGGGGATCCGCGCGATATGGCTACGGCTTGATTGCAGGAATCCCAATCTCCAGAAGGTGCAACTTGTCACCCGCCGGAAAGACGCCTGAAACCGGTGCCAGCCTCTGCGGCAGGATGATGGTTGGCCTGCCGTAATCCTCCGGGGCGCAGGAGCGATATCCAGTAAGGGTATTCAAGGAGATGAGTGGGAGCCTAAGTCGCGCTAGAACGTACAACGCCTGTGAACGTGGGATCACCTAAGGGGCGC
>ODAK010001911.1_pt1 | contig 22197 bp, 20 predicted proteins | sample 1539591 | NCBI WGS metagenome assembly ODAK01 (sample SAMEA3539303, study PRJEB22396) | soil metagenome | biome: tundra; feature: field; material: soil | place: USA | collected 2010-05 | depth 0.15 m | reverse complement strand
TCGTCAAGGCCGAACGCCGCGAAGCCATCGCGGAGGCCGGCCGCCTTCTCGCGGCACTGCCCGATCCGCCGAAGCTGGACGTCGACCCGCAGAACCTGCTTTAGCAGCGCCGGACCGCGAGGACGAGATAGGGGTTCAAGGCCGTGCCGGCGAGCCACGTGAAGCCGGGCACCGACGTCAGAGCATAGAACGCCTTTATCGGGGCGCGGAAGAGGCGGCCGTACCAGTTGGCCCCCAACCTGGTTGAACTGCAGCCTACGGTGCGGCGAACGGACGGAGACGCGGCAGGCGGCTCGAGGCGTTTCGCGAGCGCGGCGATCTCCGTCACGTTCGGAAGAAATCCTTCGAAGGGTGAATGCCACCGCGCGCTCCCGGCGCTGGGGCCGTGCCAGAAGTCGACCGGAAAGGCACCGTTCGGAAAGTCCAGATACAGCGTCCCGCCGGGGGCGAGGACGCGGACGAGACCGGCGAGGAACGCCGTGCGCCGGGCGTCCCGGTCTGGGAGTGGGGAGACCTCGTAGATCCCGGGACCACCGCGCTCGCGCACGCCGACGTGCTCGAGGACGCCCGAGGAGACAACCGCGTCGAAGAACCCGTCGGGAAACGGCAGACGCAGCCCGTCCGCGACGACGAGCCGATCGCGGTGCATCCGGGACCGCCATTGCCACTTGCGAAACGCCGAGAGGTCGTGTCCCCAGGCCTCGATGCCAGCTGCCGAAAGGACGTCGACCGACTCGCCGTTCCCGCAGCCCGAGTCGAGGACGCGCCGGGCGCCCGTCGAGCGCAGGAGCGGGAGGTAGTAGTCCTCGACCCGGCGGCCCGCGTTCTCGTTCTCGTATCCGCGGCGCGCCTCATCGGAGAGGGACGAGGGGTCCGGATGGTCGTCGAAGTACCGGCCCTCGGCGAAATCCGCGATGCCGTCGTCGACGGGGAACGCGCGACGGCACGACGCGCACGTCAATGCGGTCGCGGAGGCGGAGAGAGCGACATGACAGACAGGGCACACCAGGTCCACGCGCGCGACGGCCCTGCTGTCTTCCATTCGCAGAAGTCTCTCCTCGGAGCTTGCCCCGGGAGAGCCGTGCTGTCGAGCGACGTCCCGGCCGCTCTGCTACAGTCTCCGGGTGGCGAACGAGGCCCGGTTCGACGAGCCGATCCACCGTGTCAAACGGCGGCTCGAGGAGCTGAAGAGCTTCGCAGAGAGCCCGGCGCGCGATCGCGAGGTCGAGAAGCTCGAGGAGAAAGTCCAGAAGCTCTCCCGCGAGATCTACGAGAACCTCACGCCCTGGCAGAAGACGCTGGTCGCGCGGCACCCGAACCGGCCGTTCACGCTCGACTATGTGCGCGTCCTGATCCGCGATTTCGTGGAGTGGCACGGGGACCGTGCGTTCGCGGACGATCCGGCGATCGTCGCGGGCTTCGGGTTTCTCGGGGCGCGCGCGGTGGCCGTGATCGGGCACCAGAAGGGCCGCGACACGCGGGAAAAAATCCGGCGCAACTTCGGGATGCCGCGCCCCGAAGGCTACCGCAAGGCGCTCAGGGTGATGAAGCTCGCCGAAAAGTTCGGCAAGCCCGTCCTCTCGTTCATCGACACGCCGGGCGCCTTCCCCGGCCTCGAAAGCGAGGAGCGGGGCGTCGCGGAGGCCATCGCCCGGAATCTTCTCGAGATGTCCGCGCTCAGGACTCCCATCGTCACGTCCGTCATCGGCGAGGGCGGCTCCGGCGGAGCGCTCGGGATTGGAATCGGCGACGTCGTCCTCATGCTCGAGCACTCGGTCTACTCCGTGATCTCGCCCGAGGGCTGCGCCGCGATTCTCTGGAAGGACCAGGCGCGCGCCAAGGAGGCCGCTGAAGCGATGCGACTGACGGCGGCGGACTGCAAGGCGCTGGGCGTCATCGACGAGGTGCTGCCCGAGCCTCCGGGCGGGGCGCACGCGGACCCCGTCGCGACCATCGATACCGTCGGCCGGGCGATCGACGAGCGGCTGGAGCGCCTCGCGCGTCTGCCTGTCGAGACGCTCCTCGAGGCGCGCTACGCGAAATTCCGCGCCATGGGGGCCTGGGAGAGCGCGTGAGCGCGCGGGTGCGCGCGCCGCGCCTCGTGCGGCGCCACCTTCGGCCTCAGCATCCGGACGCGGCGGCACGCCTCTCCCGGGAGCTCGGCCTGCCTGCGGCCGCGGCGCGCGCCCTAGCGGCGCGCGGGTTCGAAGACGTCGAGGCCGCGCGCACTCATCTCGCTCCCGCTCCGGATGCGCTTCACGACCCGTTTGCGATGGCGGGCATCCCCGCCGCCGTGGAGCTCCTCGCGGCGACGGCCCGGCGCGGCGGGCGCGTCGTCGTCTTCGGCGACTACGACTGCGACGGAGTGGGCGCGCTCGCGATCCTCGTGACGGCGCTCCGAAAGCTGGGCGCTGATGCGCGGCCCTTCATCCCGCACCGCCTACAGGACGGTTACGGGCTTCGCGCCCCGACGCTCCGGCGCGCGCTCGAGGAGCACGATCCGGAGGGAGTCGTGACGGTGGACTGCGGCATCACGGCCGTGGAGACCGTGGCCGAGGCGACGAGCCGCGGCGTCTACGTCGTCGTCACCGACCATCACCTGCCTCCCGCCGCCCTGCCGGAGGGCGCCGTGCTCGTGGATCCGAAGGTGCCGGGCTGCCGATACCCTTTCAAGGAGCTTTGCGGCGCGGGTATCGCATGGAAGCTGGCCGAGGCTCTTTTCATCCATTCCGGTGAGCGCGTGGGAGTCGACACGGCCGGGCGCCGCCGCTGGCTCGCCTCTCTCGCGAAGATCGCGGCCCTCTCGACCGTGGCCGACATGGTGCCTCTGACCGGAGAGAACCGCGTCCTCGTCTCGTGGGGCCTTTCGGGCCTCGCGGATCCGCGCGCTCCCGGGCTCGCCGCGCTCCTCAGGCGCGCCGGCGTCCCCGCGGGCCGCGCTCCCTCGACGCGTGAGGTGGCCTTCCGCATCGCCCCCCGCCTGAACGCGATGGGGCGCCTCGACCACGCGGCGCGCGCCTTCGAGCTCCTCACGACATCCGATGCCGCCCGGGCGGAGATCCTCGCCGGCGAGATCGAAGCCGCGAACGACGAGCGCCGCGCGGTTCAAGAACGCGTCGTCGACGCCGTTCTGACGCGCCTCGCCGACCGGTTCGACCCGGTTCGCGACGCCATCGTCGTCGAAGCCGGGGAGGCGTCGGACGGCTGGCACCGCGGCGTGCTCGGGATCGCGGCATCGCGTGTCGCGAAGGAGCTGGCGCGCCCCGTGCTTCTCCTTGCCCGCGAAGGAGACGTCGTGTCGGGCAGCGGGCGCACGCACGGGAAAACGCCGCTCTTCGAACGGCTCGCGCCCGTGGCACGGCGCTACACATCCGAGTTCGGGGGCCACGCCGCCGCGCTCGGTCTCACGATGCCGGCGGTGTCTTTCGAGGCCTTTCGCGACGACCTCCGCGCGGCGTTCGCGGAGGCCCGCGACGAAGAGGAGTGGGCCGAGCAGATCTTCGTCGACACCGAGGTCGAAGCGCCCGAAGCGGACGATTCCCTCGCGCGCGCCCTCGAACGGTTCGAACCGCACGGCCAGGAGAACCCAAGGCCGCTCCTCGGCTTCCGCGGCCTCGAGTGGGACGGCCGTGGCCGTGCCGTCGGCAAGCGGGGCCTGCGCGTCTCGCTCGCCTCGAACGGGCGGCGCCTGGAAGCCGTGGGCTGGACGCTTGCCGATATCCCGCCGGCCGCCCGCGCCGGACGCGTAGACGTGGCCGCGAACCTCGCGATCGACTCCTACACGGGCCGGCCCTCCCTCACGATCGTCGACCTCGCCCCGGCGGCTTCTTGACGCGCTTCCGGCGGATCACCCGCACGTTCGTCGCCGCCCTCGCGACCGCATTCACGCTCTTCGTCCTTTTTTCGTACCACAAGCCCGGTGCGCGGACAGAGGGCGCTCGCGACCCGGTGGCCGAGACGCTGCTCCGCGAGGCAGGAGGGAAGCGCGACACGATGCGCTTCCGCGACTTCCAGTACGACGAGACGCGGGCCACCGAGGGCCGCTACCGCGTGCGCGCCTCCGAGGCGGTCAAGTTCGAGGAGAAGGGGGAGAAAATCTTCCGCCTCAAGGACGTCGTCTTCGAGTCGAGAGAGGACGCGGGTGAGCGGGTCGTCGCGGTTCGGGCGCCGCGCGCGGAACTCGTCGAAGGCTCGAGCGCGTTCCGCGTCTTCGACGGCGTCAGGGTCGAGGGCGAGGAAACGAGTCTCAGCGCGGCGTCGTTCCGGTACGACCCCACGCTTCGCGTTCTCGCCTCGGAGGGCCCCGTCGCCGCGCTCCGCGGCGGACTCGTCGCCCGCGCCGCCTCGGGACAGCTCGACGTCCGCGACGGACGTCTCGTCCTCGACGGAAGCGCCCGCATGCGCGGGCGGGGGGATGGTGGACGCGCCGTCGACCTCGCCGCCCCGCACGTCGTCATCTCGCACGACGGGAAGCTGGAGGCCACGGGTGGCGCCGTTCTGAAGACGGACCGCTTCGTCGTCCGGAGCGAATCCGTCTCCCGGCTCGCCGAGGTCGACGGGAGCCGGCTCAAAGCGGTGGGGAACGCGTTCCTTCTCGTTCTGAGCGACGGAAATCAACCGCCAGCCGCGATGACCGCGCAGGGTGACGTTCTCGAGATCCGGGTGGATGCGACCGGGCAGCCCTCTGCCCTCGAGGCTGCGGGAGCCGCGGCGGGCCTCGCCCGCCTCGACCTCGGGCCTTCGGTTCTGGCGGGAGCCCGCCGCGCCCGCGCGCCGCGCTTTTCGGGCCGATTCGAGAACGGCCGAATCCGCGAGCTCACCGTGCCGGAGCACCTCGACGCGGCCGAAACCGGCCGGGTCGGGGGACCTCCCGGCTCCGGGCTGCGCACGCTGGTAGCTGGTTTCGCGCGCGTTCTCTTCCAGCCGGACGGGCGCTCGATCGAGACGGCGACCTTCGAGAACGGCGTGGAATCCACCGACGGCACGCGGGCGACCCTCAAAGCGCCGCATGGCACGCTGCGCGGTCGCGACGAGACCGCGGTCTTCTCGGGCGACTCCGGTGTTCCCGCGCGCTATCGCGACGAGCGCGGCGCGATCACGGCCCGCACGCTCTCGTGGAGCGCCCGCGACGAACGCGTCGACGCCGCTGGAGCCGTGAAAGCCTCGTACGCGCCTGGCGCCGGACAGCCGGGCTTCCTTGGGGGAGACGGGAAGAGCCCCTTTTTCTCGGAGTCCGACACGTTGCGGCTGATGACCCGCGTGTCGAAGCTTTTCCTCAGCGGCTCGGTTCGCGCCTGGCAGAACGAGAACGTCCTGCGCTGCGGCACCCTCGAGCTCGACGACGTGGCGAAGACGCTGCGGGCCGAGCAGAAGGTCCAGGCCTTCTTCCGGCGTGAGACGACTCCGGTGAAAGGGAAAAAGCCGCCCCCCGGCGGACGCGCGAGCGAGACCGTCAACGCGGCGGGAGACGTTCTCGTGCACCGCGAGGCGGAGCGCTTCGTTCGCCTCGAAGGGCATGCGACCATGACGTCCGGAGTCTTTACGTTGAGCTCTGACGTCACGGACATCCGCCTCGCACCGGATCGCACGATCGAATACACGGAGGCGCGGGGCGCCGTCGTCGTGGAGGACCGCGCCGACCATCGCAGGGGCGAGGGCGCGAAGGCCATCTGGCGGCCCCAGACCGAGGCCGTCACGCTGGAGGGCTCGCCGGCGACCGCGCTCGACGGCAAGGGAAACCGCTCCACGGGTGCCGTTCTGACGTTTCGGCAGGGGCGCTCGCAGGTGGACGTGGAGACGGGCGGGACCGTGCCGACGGAGACGATTCTCAAACCGGAGGGCTCATGAGCGCGGCTTCGCCGGTCCTCGAGGCACGCGACCTCGCGAAGGCATACCGGGGTCGCACGGTCGTGAATCGCGTGTCGATCCTCGTCACGGCGGGCGAAGTCGTGGGTCTCCTCGGCCCAAACGGAGCGGGAAAGACCACGACGTTCTCGATCGTCGTCGGGCTCGTGGCACCCGACGCCGGCTCGGTCCTTCTCGACGGGCAGGACATCACGACGCTCCCGATGTATCGCAGGGCGCGGCGCGGTCTCGGCTATCTGCCGCAGGAGGCGTCGATCTTCCGGAAGATGACCGCCCTCGAGAACCTGCTCGCGATCCTCGAGACGTTTCCCGGAGAACGGACGGCGCGCGAAGAGACCGCGCGGAGCCTTCTCGACCGCTTCAATCTCTCTCACCTCGCCCACGCGGTGGCCGACACGCTCTCGGGAGGCGAACGGCGCCGACTCGAGATCGCCCGCGCCCTCACCTTGTCGCCTCGCTTCATGCTCCTGGACGAACCGTTCGCCGGCATCGACCCGATTACCGTGCTCGACCTTCAGCAGGTGATCCGGGACCTCGCGGCCGCCGGGATCGGCGTGCTCATCACGGACCACAATGTACGCGACACGCTCGCGATCGTGGACCGCGGCTACATCATTCACGCCGGCGCCATCTTCCGGACGGGATCTCCCGCCGAGCTCTCCTCCGACCCCGAAGTGCGCCGCGTCTATCTCGGCGAGCGCTTCCGGCTCGACTGAGTCCTGACGCGCGGGGCTAGAATCAACATGGCCCCCGGCTGACGGGAGCTCCGGAAAAACATTGGGACTCGAACAGAAACTCTCGCTGAGGCTCTCGCAGCGGCTCGTCATGACGCCGACGTTGCAGCAGGCCATCAAGCTGCTGCAGATGACGCGCCTCGAGCTGCAGGACGTCGTGAACCAGGAGCTGGTCTCGAACCCGGTGCTCGAAGAACAGGATCCCGAGAGCCCGGGCACGCCCGATGAGGATTCCGGCGCCGCCGAGACGCGCGAGCGGCAGCTCGCCGAAACACCGGACACGGGAATGGGGGACGTCGAAGCCGCGCCCGAGGAGGCCGAGGGAACCTCGGAGCCTGTCGCCGCCGCCCCCGCCGAAACGCCCGCTCCCGAGCCGGTCGTCGACGCCCCGTCCGAAACCCTGCAGGACGCCCTCGGCGACATCGACCTCGAGACCTACTTCGGCGACTACATGGACGGCACCGCGACAGCGCCACGGATGAGCGAGCAGGCCGAGGAGTTTTCGCTCGAAAACCGGGCCGGCGCGCCGCCCGGCCTGGAGGCGCATCTCACGGAGCAGCTCGGCGTCTCGGACGCGCCTCCGGGCGTGCGCGAGGCGTGCGGATTCCTGATCGGGAACGTCGACCCGGACGGCTGCCTGAGACTGACGCTCGAGGAGGTTTGCTCCGCCGTGCCGTGCGCGATGGAAACGGCTCAGAAGGCCCTCGCGCTCCTTCAGTCGTTCGACCCGTGCGGGGTCGGCGGCCGCGATCTCTCCGAGATTCTTCTCCTGCAGGCGCGGGCGGCGAACATCGCGACGCCCCTTCTCGTGGAGCTCGTCACGCAGCGCTTCGCGGAGCTCGGCTCGAAGCCCGCCGCTCTTCTTGCGCGCCAGATGAACGTGCCGCTCGAGGATATCCAGCAAGCGCTGGAGTGGATCCGAAGGCTCGACCCGAAGCCGGGACGGGCGTACGACTCATCCCGGACGATCTACGTGGAGCCCGACGTCGCCGTCGTGAAGGTCGAAGAGGAGTACGTCGTCCTCTTCAACGACGACGGCTTGCCGCGGCTGCGTGTGTCGGCGCTCTACCGGCGCATGCTGCTCGCGCGGGACGGCGCCCTCGACACCGAGGGGAAGAGCTACCTGAGAGAGAAGATGCGCGCCGCGCAATGGCTCCTGAAGAGCCTCGACCAGAGAAAGCGCACGATCGTTCGGGTCGCCGAGTCGATCGTGAAGAAGCAGCGCGACTTCTTCGACTACGGCGTCGCCCACCTCAGGCCGCTCGTCCTCCGCGACGTGGCCGAGGACATTGGCATGCATGAGTCGACCGTTTCGCGCGTCGTGTCGAACAAGTGGATGGCGACTCCGCGAGGCCTCGTCCCGATGAAGTTCTTCTTCCATTCGGCGATCGCCTCGTCAGTGGGGGAGGACGTGTCCTCGCTCGCCGTGAAAGGCAAGATCAGGGCCCTCGTCGAGGCGGAGGACCCCGCGCATCCGGTCTCGGACGCGCGCCTCGCCGAGCTGCTTCTTCGCGACGGGATTCGCATCGCGCGCCGCACGGTGGCGAAATACCGCGAGGAGCTTCGCATTCCCGCGAGCTCGATCCGCCGCGTTGGGGCGCCCGTGCCCGCCGCCGAGGCGAACCCCGCGGAACCCGAGCAGGTCGGCGTGCCACACCCTGCCCATGCCGACCCAGAGGAGGAACCATGAAGACCGTTTTCACGGCTCGGCACATCCGGCTCCACCCACGTGTTCGCGAGATCGTCCAGGCGAAGCTCGCGAAGCTCGAGCGAACGATGCCGGGCCGCGCCGAGGCGCACGTTGTCGTGACGGCGGGCCGCAAGGACGTGGAGGTCGAGGTCAGCGTGACGGGCGGCCATGGCACGCTCACCGCCACGGCGCGCGCGGCCGACCAGCCGAGCGCCGCGCAGGACGTCATGGACCGGATCGCGGCGCAGGCCGTCAAGACGAAGGCGAAGGCAAAGAGCGTGAAGAAGCGCGTCCCTTCCGCGGTCCGACGCCCCGCGGTCTGGACCGTGAATCAGCCGGCCGAGCCGTCGCCGCCCGCCGGACACCGGCGCGAGACCTTTTCACCGCGCGCGATGTTCGAGGAGGACGCCCTCACCGCCTTCGCCGCCTCGCGTCGCGAGGTCCTGGTCTTCCGCGATCCGGCCTCTGATCACGCCTTGCGCTTTCTGTACCGGCGCCGCGACGGGACGCTCGGCCTCGTCGTCCCCGAGTAGAAAATGCGAGACCCGGCCGAAACGAAACCTTCGGTGCGCGCCGGCGACCTGCGATCGCCCTTGCTCGCGTCCCTCGGCCTCCAGCTCGTCGCGGGTCACAAGGGTCTCGAGCGGCCCGTCGACTGGCCGCGCGTGCAGAAGCCCGGCCTCGCCATGGCGGGCTTCATGGGCTACGTGAAGCCCAATCGTGTCCAGATCCTCGGCCAGAGCGAGTTCGACTTCCTGAAGACGCTTCCCGTCAGCACCGCCCGCGCGCGCCTCGACGCCTTCACCGCGCTTTCGCTCGCCTGCGTCGTGGTCACGAAGGGAATCGAACCGGGATCGATCCTCACGAGCTTTTGCCGCCGGCGCGGCATCCCGCTCTTCGTGACCTCGCGCATGACGAGCATCGTCATCGAAGGTCTCACGGCATTTCTCGAGGAATCGCTCGCGCCGCGCGCGACGCTTCACGGCACCCTCCTCGAGGTCGGCGGCCTCGGAACGCTCCTCCTCGGCGACTCGGGCGTCGGCAAGAGCGAGTGCGCGCTCTCCCTCGTCCAGCGTGGCCACCGGCTCGTGGCGGACGACCTCGTCGTCGTGCAGCGCTTTCCGAACGACGTCCTCATCGGGTCCTCGTCCGGGCTCATCCGTCATCACATGGAGCTGCGCGGCCTCGGCATCGTGAACGTCCCGATGCTCTTCGGCGTCGCCGCCGTCCTCGAGAGGCATACGGTCGAGTTCGTCATTCAGCTGACCGACTGGAACTCCCAGGAGAAGATCGACCGCCTCGGGCTCGACGAGGAGTTCGAGGACATCCTCGGCGTCGCCGTGCCGCGCGTGCGGATGCCGGTCGCGACGGGCCGCGACGTCGCCCTCCTCGTCGAGATCGCGGCCCGCAACCATCTTCTCAAGCGGCGCGGATTCAACGCGGCACGCGAGATCGCCGCGAAAGTCCACGACGAGATCGCGCGGAAGTCGGCGTCCGATCGCTTCACGGTCGGGCGGCGGACCCGACGGAAGCTCTCTGCCCGCGAGAGGGCCAGGTGACGGGGAACGCGTCGCGCCTCGTCGTCGCCACAGGACTTTCCGGCTCCGGGAAATCCTACGTTGCCAATGCGCTCGAGGACATCGGCTACACGACGGTCGACAACCTGCCGCTCTCTCTCCTCGAGGAGTTCGCCGGCGAGGTGGCTGCGGGTCGGGTGCCGCGCCGTAAGAACGCCGTCGTCCTCGACGTCCGCAACCCCGACTTCGCCGAGCGTTTTCCGGGCCTTCTCGAGAAGCTTCGCCAACGACTCCCGATCACGGTCCTTTTTCTCGACTGTGACGACCGGACGCTCCTCAATCGCTTCTCGGCGACCCGGAGGCCGCATCCGCTCGCCGACGGACGCTCCCTTGGGGAGGCGGTCGCGTTCGAGAGACGCCTGCTGGCCGAAGTAAAAGCGAAGGCCGACCTGGTGATCGACACGACGGCGATGACCGTTCACGAGCTGAGGGCCGCGGTCGCCCAGCATTTCCGGGAGCCGGGAGATCCCGGAGTTCTCGCCGTGTCGCTCGTCTCCTTCGGCTTCAAGCACGGAAACCCCGCCGCTCTCGACCTCTGTTTCGACGTGCGCTTCCTCGCGAATCCGCATTTCGACGCGCGCCTCAGGGCCCGGTCGGGGCGCGACCCGGAGGTCGCGCGATTCATCGAGGCTGGCGAGCAGACCGAGCCCTTCTACGCCCGCCTCAAGGATTTCCTCGCTTTCTGTCTTCCGAACTACCGGCGCGAGAACCGGGCGTACCTCACGATCGCCATCGGGTGCACGGGAGGCCGGCACCGCTCCGTCTACGTCGCCGAGCGCCTCGCGCACGATCTCGCGACGCTGGGCTATCCCGTGAGAGTCTCGCACCGGGACGAAGCGCTCGACTGAACATGACGACGACGCCCGCCGGCCCCTTCGTGGGCCTCCTCCTTCTGTCACACGGACCGCTCGCGAACGCGCTGCGCGAGACGGTGCACATGCTCGAGCCAGATGAGCCCGACGACCTCAGTGCCCTCTCGCTCGCGTGGGACGAGTCACCGGAGCCGGCGAGCCGGCGGCTCGAGAAGGCGATTTCCGAGAGCAACCGCGGGAAGGGCGTTGTCGTCCTGACGGACATGTTCGGCGGCACTCCGTCGAACCTCGCGCTCGCATTCCTCGAACCGGGAACGATCGAGATCGTCTCGGGCATGAACCTTCCGATGGTCGTGAAGGCGCGCGCCCTCGCGCGCGAGGGCAAGAGCCCGCGCGACATCGCGCACACGCTTGTCGAACGCGGACGCCGTGCCATCGTCGCCGCCGCCGAGCTCGTGGACGGCCCTCCCGGAGGGCCTCGACGGTGAAGGAGGCGACCCTGACGCTCAAGAACCGGCTCGGCCTGCACGCACGCGCCGCCGCGAAACTGGTCCACACCGCCTCGTCGTTCGACGCGAAAGTCACGCTCTCGCGGGACGGCGACGATGTGGACGGCAAGAGCATTCTGGGCCTCCTGCTCCTCGCGGCCGGAAAGGGCACGCCGCTCCTCGTGCGCGTGGAGGGAAACGACGAGGAGCAGGCGTTGGCCGCACTCCGGGACCTCGTGGACCGCAAATTTGATGAGGTCGACTGACTCGCGGGTAAAATGGCAGCGTGAAGCGTCCGCTCTCCCTCACCGGAATCCCTGTTTCTCCCGGCGTCGCGATCGGACGAGCCGTGCTGTGGGTGTCGCGAGAGGATTCCTCGCCGAAACGGGCGCTCGAGCCCGAGGAGATCGAGCCGGAGATTGAGCGATTTCGCAAGGCCGCCGAAGCCGCGGTCCAGGAAACCGAGTCCACGGCCCGGCACGTGAAAGAGCGCCTCGGCCCCGAGTACGCCGGGATTTTCCACGCGCACGCCCTCTTCCTGAAGGACCGCACGTTTCTCGGCCCGATCGAGCGCCGGATCGCGCACGAAAGGGTCAATGCCGAATGGGCGGTTGCCGCAACGACCGCCGACCTCATGGCCCGCTTCCGGAGCCTTCCGGACGAGGATTTCGCGCACAACGCCGCCGATATCGAAGACGTCGGGCGCGTCCTGAAGAGGCACCTCGGCGGGGACGAGAACTCGCGCCTGAGGATGGAGGACCTCGTGGGCGAGGCGATCGTCCTCGTGGCGGACGAGCTCACGCCTTCCGATGCCGTGCGCATCCCGCGCGACCGCGTCGTCGCCTTCGTGACCGAACGCGGCGGCCGCACTTCACATGCCGCGATCCTGGCGCGTTCCTTTGGCCTTCCCGCCGTGGTCGGCGTACCGCAGCTCCTCGCGGAAGTCGGGGAGGGCGATCGCGTCGTGGTCGACGGCCGGGACGGGCTCGTCTGGCGCGAGCCGTCCGAGGATGTCGTCGCGTTCTTCCGGGAGCGCCGCAACCAGGAGGCGCGCCGCGAAATATCGCTCAAGGAACGCAGCCTCGGCGGCATCACCCGCACGCGGGACGGCGCCGAGGTGGCCGTGCGCGCGAACATCGAGCTCCTTAGCGAGATCGGCGATGTCGTGGAATACGGCGCCGACGGCGTCGGCCTGTTCCGGTCGGAGTTTCTCTACCTCTCCAAGGAAGGCGTCGAGTTTCCCTCCGAGGAGGAGCAGGCGGCCGCGTACCGCGAGATTCTCGAGGGGCTCGCGCCGCGCCCCGTCGTGATCCGCACGTACGACCTCGGCGGCAAGAAGGGCGCGCGTCATCTGGTCGGCTCCGACGAATCGAATCCGGTCCTCGGACTTCGGGGCGTGCGCCTGTGCTTCGCGCGGCCCGAGATGTTCTCCACGCAGCTCCGGGCGCTGCTGGCCGCCGCGGCCGGAGGCAACTTGCGCCTCCTCGTCCCGATGGTGTCGGGGGTCGAGGAGATCCGCCGCGTGCGGACGCTCCTCAAGCAGGCCCGCGAGGACGTGCTCGAGCGGGGCATTTCGGTCCCCGACGACATCCCGCTCGGCGCCATGATCGAGGTCCCGTCGGCCGCGATGACGGCGGACCTGCTTGCGCCCGAGGTGGACTTCCTCTCCCTCGGGACGAACGACCTCATCCAGTACACGCTCGCCGTGGACCGCGCGAACGAGACGGTCTCGGATCTGTTCCGGCCGACGCATCCCGCGGTGCTGCGCCTCGTCGCGCGCGTCGCGGAGGCGGCCCGCACGGCGCAAAAGCCGCTCTCCGTGTGCGGCGAGATGGCGGCGGACCCTGCGCTCGTCATCTTGTTTCTCGGGCTCGGGATCCGCGAGTTCTCGATGGGACCGCGCACCGTGCCGATGATGAAGGAGTTTCTGCGCGGCATCTCGACGCAGGATGCAGAGCGCGTCGCGCGCGCCGCGCTCTCGCTGTCGACCGCTGACGAGGTCTCGACATTCCTCGCGCAGGAGCTCCACGATCTCGCCGGAGACGGCGCGCCGAGAACGGCGATGCGGGCGTGAGCGAACCCCTCGGCGCTCGCCGGCCCCGAATCGTTCCAAAGCCGTGGGGCGAGGAGCGCATCTTCGCGGAGACCGGGCGCTACGCCGGCAAGCTGATCCTCATCCGGGCCGGCGAATCGCTCTCGTATCAGTACCACGACCGCAAAGAAGAGACGGTGCACGTCCTCGAGGGAACGCTCGGACTCCAGGTGGACCGGGCCGGCGAGAAGGCCGAGCTCCGCCTTGCCCCGGGACAGAGCTTTCACGTGGACCCCGGGACGCGGCACCGGATGTATGCCCCGGAGACCGATTGCCTCGTGGTCGAGGTCTCGACGCCGGAGCTCGATGACGTGGTGCGGCTCTCCGACCGCTACGGCCGCGAAGGGACGTCGAAGCCATGAAGCGAATCCTCGGAGCGGCGTTTGTCTCTCTCTCGGCCTTTGCGGCCAGCGCCGCGCAGGAGCCTGCGCTCTCCGGCCTGTCCCTGGAACCCACTCCGGCGTCGGCGACGTCCTTCACACCGGTCCCGACGCCCGCCGCGCCGGCCCTCTCCACCAAAAAGACAGATCCTTCGGGTGTCGTCGGGCGCGGTGGCTCCCTCGCGGACGTGGTCAAGCTGTCGAAGGAGGCCCGCAAGGATCAGCCGTCGAAAAAATCCCTCGGGACGATCACGAACGAAAACGTCCGAAAGGGTGCCTCCCCGACCGCGACGCCCAAGGCGGCTTCGGGCAAGGGTGTCCCAGGCAAGACCGCCTCGAAGGATGCCTCTTCTCCGGCGCCGACGCCGGTCAAAGCCTACGTTCCGCGCGACGACAAAGGCCGGAGCGAGGAAGACTGGAAGCGCCTGGTGAACCACTCGAAAGCGGTCCTCGTGGACAGCGAAGCGCGCGTGCGGGACCTCGAGACGAAAGCGAAGCAGCTCGAAAACGATTTTTACGCGATGAGCGACGGCAACCGGCGCGACGCCGTCGTCAAGCCTGCCTGGGACAAGGCGCGCGACGATCTCGCGAAGGCGCGCCAGGAGCTCGAGGACGCGCGTAAGACCGTCGAAGACCTCTCCGAGGACGCGCGAAAATCGAACGCGCCTCCCGGCTGGCTGCGATAGCCCGCCGGCCGCCTGCTAAGCTCGCCTCGGTGAGCGAGCCGCCGTTCCGCCCCCGACCCCGCAGCGTCTTCGTCGAGACGTGGGGCTGCCAGATGAACGTGCTGGACGGGCGGCGCTTCCTCGGACTTCTTGCACGCGAGGGATTCGTCGAGGCTTCGTCGCCCGAAGAGGCCGGCCTCATTCTGCTCAACACCTGCTCCGTGCGCGACAAGGCCGAGCAGAAGGTCTACGACCGCATCGGGCGCCTCGCGAAGCTGAAGCGGGACCACCCGGGCACCGTGCTTGGCGTCTGCGGCTGCGTGGCGCAACAGGAAGGGGAGAGCCTCCTCGAGCGCCTTCCGCACATCGACTTCGTGCTCGGCACCGGGCGCATCGAGGCCCTGCCCTCGATTCTCCGCCGCGTGGAGGAAGAGGGCGATCGCCCCTGCGAGACCGGCTTCGACCTGGACGAAGTCGTTTACACGCCGGGCGCCATCGCGCGCGCCGTCCCGCACCGCGCCGCGATCACGGTGATCGAAGGCTGCAACAAGAACTGCACGTTCTGCGTCGTCCCCCGCACGCGAGGGCGCGAGCGTAATCGCCGCCTGCGCGACGTCGTGAACGAGGCCCACCGCTTGATCGACGAGGGCGCTCTCGAGATCGAGCTCCTCGGACAGACCGTGAACGCGTTCCGCGATCCGGAGACGGGTGCGGACCTCGCCGACCTCTTGCGTGCGGTCGGCGCGCTGCCGGGACTCCGGCGCCTGCGCTTCGTGACGTCGCACCCGCGCAATTTCTCCAGGCGCCTCGTGGCCGCGATGGCGGAGACCCCCGCCGTTGTCCCGGCCCTCCACCTGCCGGTCCAGTCCGGATCCGATGCCGTGCTGCGCCGCATGAAGCGCCAGTACACGCGCGCGGAGTATCTCGACCTCGTGGCGCAGCTCCGCGATGCCATCCCGGGCCTCGCGCTTTCGACCGACGTCATCGTGGGCTTTCCGGGCGAGACGGCAGACGACTTCGCCTCCACGCTCTCCCTGCTCGAAGAGGTCCGGTTTGCCGGAGTCTTCTCCTTCACGTACTCGCCCCGCCCGCAGACGGCGGCGCTGCGATGGGAGCACGACGTCACTCCGCCCGAGGCCTCCGAACGCCTCGCGCGCCTCGAGGCGCTCCAGCAGGATGTCCAGCGGGAGCTGAACCGCGCGCTGGAGGGACAGACTCTCGAGGTGCTCGTCGAAGGGCTCGACCGCAAGCGACGTCTCAGCTCGGGCCGCTCGCGCTGCAATCGCGTCGTAAACATCGCGGGGGAGTCCGCGCTGCCCCCCGGCACGCTCGTGAACGTGCAGATCGAGCGAGGCTTTCCGAACTCGCTGCTCGGAAGAACACAAGAACAAGAACGAGAACAAGAAACAGATAAAGATTCTGCGAATGGGTACCCGGGCGATCGGCAAACACTGCCCGATCCGGGTGCGGCTCGCCCGCTCGGAATATCCTCTAATTCATTCTAAGAAAACGAGTTAATGGCGAGCAATGCCCTGTGTATTGCGGCCTCTGCCTTGCTTTATCCCGGTTTCCTACCTAGATTGGATCCAGGAGATGTTGCATTGAGCGTCAGGATGGACGTAAAAGCGCTGATCGTCGACCCGATCGCGAACATGCCGGTCGTGATTCTGCGCGATGCGGAGGAGAAGAACTTCCTGCCGATCTGGGTCGGAGTGTTCGAGGCAAACGCAATCGCGCTTCAGATGGAAGGCGTCACGACGCCGAGGCCGATGACGCATGACTTGCTAAAGAATCTCATTACGCAGATCCAGGGCGACGTCCTGAAAGTCGTCATCAACAACTTGCAGGAGAACACGTTTTACGCTCAGATCCACCTCCGCGTCGCGAACCGGGACGTGTTGGTGGACAGCCGGCCTTCAGATGCGATCGCGCTCGCGCTCCGGCTCCAGGCGCCCGTTTTCGTGGAGGAATCGGTTCTCGAAAAGAGCCGGAGCGGCGAAGACACCTCCGACGCGCAGAACTCGGAGCGCCTGAGAAAGTGGCTGGAGGAGGCCGATCCGGATACCCTTGGAAAGTATCGGATGTAGTTTTTTCTCCGGGCACGCGATTCGTCCTTGATGCCTCTCCGCACCCTCCGTATCATCCGCGTCTCCGGCGCATGATCATCACCGTTGCAAACCAAAAAGGCGGCGTGGGAAAAACCACGACCGCGATCAACCTCGCCGCCGCCCTCGCGCAAAAGGGCCTCCGCACGCTCCTCATCGACCTAGATCCCCAAGGCAACTCCACGATGTCTTTCGTGGACCGCAAGAATGTGGAAAGGTCGATGTACGAGGTCCTGACGGATCCGAACGTGTCGGTCTTCGACGTCGTGATGCCGACGAAGCTCCCGAATCTCAAAGTCGCCCCGGCCCGGATCTCGTTGGCGAAGGTCGAGTCGAAGCTCCTCGGGGAAATCGACGGCCACTTCCGGCTGAAAGACAAGCTGCAGGTCGTGAGGGAGTCGGGGGAGTACGACGCGATCCTCATCGATACGCCGCCCACGCTCGGCATGATCACCGTGAACGCGCTCGTGGCGTCCACGCACATTCTCATTCCGATCCAGTCCTCTTACTTTGCGCTCGAAGGCACGGATGATCTCCTCGAGACGATCGAGAAGATCAAGAGCCGGCCAAATCCGAACCTCCAGATTCTGGGCGTGGTGATCACGCTTCACGACCGGCGCACGACCCTCGGGAAGGACATCCAGAGCCAGATCGGGGACGTCTTCAAGGGGAAGCTCTTCAAGACCACCATCTCGAAGTCCATTCGCCTCGAGGAATCTCCGGCGTACCAGGAGTCCATCTTCACGTTTGCTCCGCGATCGTCGGGCGCGCTCGAGTACTACAGCCTAACCGAGGAGATCCTCTCCCGTGTCTAAGCGCCGCGGCCTGCCCGAGACTTCGCGGATGCGCCACGACTCGCACTTCGTCGACCAGCTCGTTCGGGCGGACGAACTGCCGGTCGGGCGTCGAATTCCGATCCATCTCATCGAGGCGAATCCGAACCAGCCGCGGAGCGTGATGGGAGACCTTTCGGAGCTCACGAAGTCGATCGTCGACAAGGGCGTCCTCGAACCCATCCTCGTACGCCCTCGCGGCGACGGACGCTTTACGATCATCTCGGGCGAGCGGCGCTTCCGCGCGTCGTTGGACGCGGGTCTCGCGGAGATCCCGTGCATCGAGATGGACGTGGCGGACAACGAGCTGCTCGAGATCGCGCTTGTCGAGAATCTTCAGCGCAAAGACCTGAGCCCCTTCGAAGAGGCCGAGGGGTACAAGGCACTCCAGGAGCGTCATGGTTACACGCATGAACAAATCGCCGACGCGGTAGGGAAGTCGCGCGTCACGATCACGGAGGCGCTGTCGATCTCACGGCTTCCCGACCGCGTCCAGGCGGAATGTCGGCGCGCCGACATTGGGTCACGATCATTCCTTCTGGAGCTCGGAAGACTGAAGGACGAAGACCTCATGCTCGCCGCGATCGTCGCCATGGCGAACGGCGAGACGCTAGGCCGCGATGTCCTCAGGGAAGTTAAGAAGGATGCACGCCGCGGTACGCCTCTAAAGCTCGGTGGGCTGCGGAGGGCGTACACGCTCGACTTCGCTCCCGAGGACAAGCGCTACAAAGTCAGCCTCGTTCTCAAGGGCCGCATCCACAAGAAAGACGAAATCCTCGAGGCAGTTCGAGACCTCGCGAGGCGGATTGAGGCCGGGGAGATAGACCTCGAAACCCAAGGCCGTTTCGTGAAGGCGAAGGCGAAGAAGTAAAGAACTATCGCGTTGCGCTCGTCGCGCCCGGTGCACCCGCTCCTGGACGCGTGAACTCGGCCGAGCGTTTCCTTTCCCGAACGATTTAAGGCACCTATTGTCAGAAATTTAACATAATAAATATTATCGGACTCTGCATATGGGCCTGAGAATGTGGGGTATTCGGCTACCATCCACTGTGCTTTCTCGGCTGAACCGGTACGTTTTCCTAGAAGTCCTCGCGCCCACGCTCGTCGGATTCTTCGCTTACACCGGATTCATGGCCGTGCGAGGGCTGGTTCAGTTCTCCGAGCTTCTCGTACAGAGCGAGCAGCCGGTCGGCGAAGCTGGGCTCGTCGTCGCGCTCTCGCTCCCGCACATCGTCGTCCTCACGCTCCCGATCGCGTTTCTCCTGGGTCTCCTCATCGGGATCGGCCGACTGTCGGCCGACTCCGAGCTGACGGCCCTGAGGGCTTCGGGCGTCGACCTCCTCGTGCTTTACCGCCCGATCGGGGTCCTTGCCGTCGCCATCGGAGGCGTCACCCTCGCCTTGATGCTCGCGGTCGTCCCGAGAACGAATCATCTCTTGTATGCGATGAAGCTTCGGCTCTCGAGCTTTGCGTTCGCGCAGCGGATCCAGCCGGGCGTCTTCAGCCCGGAGATCGCAGGGCTCCGTGTCTACGCTGAAGGTGCCTCAGCCGACCGCCGCGAGCTGACCGGCCTCATCATCTCGGACCGCTCCAGCTCCAACGGCGCGCAGCTGACGCTCGCGCGGCGCGGCTGGCTCGAGCTCGAGGAAGATCAGGGCCGGCTCTGGCTGCGCATCGAAGACGCCGAGCGGCACCACATCGACGACGACGGGCGGCGGTACGACGTCACGTCGTTCTCGCGGCAGCGCATGGTCCTGCAGGACAACGGCCCGACACTCGGCGTCACGGAGAAGCAGATCCGGGAGCAGACGCTTCGGGAGCTGCTGGCACGCGCGACCGCAGAGAAGCGGCGGCCTGAGGACCGAAGGCTCGCGCTTACCGAGGTCCACAAGAAGTTCGCGCTTCCGGCGGCTTGCCTCGTGTTCGGCCTCATCGGACTCCCCCTCGGCATCGTCAACCGGCGTGGCGGCCGCGCCGCCGGGTTCGCCGTGTCCGTCGCGATCGTCCTCCTCTACTACGCGCTCCTCGCCACGGGCGAGGCCCGCGCGATCGAGGGCCGGATGTCTCCCGCGCTCGCCATGTGGCTTCCGAACATCCTCCTGTTCGCGTTTGGCGCGTTCGCCCTTTACCGCGTGCGCCGCGACAAGCCTGTGTTCGCGCTGCCCGTGAAGGCCCGACCTCCCACCGCCTCGACGGAAGAGATCATCGGCGGCCCGAGCGCCACCGCCCAGGCGCAAGAACGGAGCCCCACGGCGCGGCGAGCTCCGTTTCCCGGCCTTCTCCTGATCGACCGTTACATTGCCCGGCAATTCCTAGGTGTCTTCGCGCTCGTCGTCGTCTCGATCGCGACACTCTATGCTCTGATCGATTACCTCGAGATCTCGGACGACATCGCACGGCACCGGCCCCCAACGACCCTGATCCTCCGTTACTATCAGGCCTTCCTCTCCCCCATCGTCCTCCAAATCGTCCCGTTCGCCTTTCTCGTGGCGGCGCTCGTGACCATCGCCGGTCTCGTGCGCTCCTCCGAAACGACGGCCCTTCTCGCGCACGGCATTTCGCTCTATCGCACGACGGCCCCGATTCTCGTGCTCGCGGTCGTCGCCGGAGTGGGTCTCTTTGTATTCGCCGAGCGCGTGGTTCCGACGGCAGCCGCCGAGTCCGACCGCATCCGTTTCCTTCTGAAAGGACAGCGTCCGCCCCAGAGCGGCACCGGGGGTTCGTGGTTCCGCGGCGAAGGCGGGCGCTTCTACGCCGCGGATGCGTACGATCCCGCGTCCCGAGTCGCGGTAGGCGTCACGGTCCTCCAGGTCGACCCATCGAGCTGGCGGCTCGTCTCGCGCCAGGACGCGGCTCGGGCGCGCCTCGTGCCGGGCAAGGGTCTCCTCGCGGAGAACGGCTGGATCCGCAATTTCTCGCAGGGTAACGCGCTGGCCATTCGGCGCGACGGCCCGTTCTTCATCGAGGCGCCCGAGGCCGGAGCCGGCTTTGTCGCCGGGCGGGCCGACTCGCGTCAGATGACCTATCGAGAGCTCTCGCGATTCATCGACGCGCGCCGTCGGGCGGGCGCCGACACGGCAGCGCTCGCGACCGGGCTGCACGAGAAGACCGCAGCTGCGGCCTCGGCCCTTCTCCTGACGCTCATCGGACTCCCCTTCGCCTTTGCATACGGAAAGCGCGGCGCCGTCGCGGGCGTCGGCGTCGCGCTCTTCCTCGGCCTGACGTATCTCTTCCTGTCGGCGCTCCTCATTTCGTTCGGGCAGCAGGGAGCGATCCCGCCCCTCGTCGCCGCCTGGGCGCCGAACGTCTTCTTCGGTCTCGGGGCGGCGTGGGGCCTGCTGGGTGTAAGGACGTAAGAGAAGACCGGGGATCTTCTCTTAGGTGCCTTCTTCCCATCCAGCCAGGTACTTCTGCTGCGCGGGCGTCAGCACGTCGATCGCGACTCCCATGGACGCGAGCTTGAGACGCGCGATCTCGGCGTCGATCGCGACCGGAATCGAGTGAACCTTGTTACCGAGCGTCTTGTGATTCTTGACCATGAACTCGGCGCCGAGGGCCTGGTTCGCGAAGGACATGTCCATCACCGAGGCCGGATGGCCCTCGGCCGCGGCGAGGTTGATGAGCCGCCCGTCTCCGAGCAGGAAGATCAGGCGGCCGTCCTTCAGGCGGAATTCCTCGACGAACTCGCGGATCATCCGCCGCGACGACGTTCGCTTCTCGAGCGATGGGATGTCGATCTCGACGTTGAAATGGCCCGAGTTCGAGATGACCGCGCCGGACTTCATCGCGGCGAAGTGCTCGTCGCCAAGGACGCTCTTGTTGCCCGTGACGGTGACGAAGATGTCGCCGATCTTCGCGGCCTCGGACATCGGCATGACGCGAAAGCCGTCCATCGCGGCCTCGATCCCGCGGACGGGGTTGATCTCGGTGACGATCACGTTCGCGCCGAGGCCCTTCGCCCGCATCGCGACGCCCTTGCCGCACCAGCCGTAGCCGGCGACGACGACGTTCAGGCCGGCGATGAGCAGATTCGTCGCGCGGATGATGCCGTCGATCGTGGACTGGCCCGTGCCGTAGCGGTTGTCGAAGAAGTGCTTCGTCTCCGCGTCGTTCACGGCGACGACCGGAAACTTCAGGACGCCTTCTTTCTCCATGGCCTTGAGGCGGATCACGCCCGTCGTCGTCTCCTCGGTGCCGCCGATGATCCCCTCGAGGAGCGCTTTCCTCTCGGAGGCCGAAAGGCCCTTCGCCCACGCCGCGAGAGTCGGCTCGAGCTGTCCTTCCTTGCCAAGCGCGATGAAGAGCAGCGACGACACGAGGTCGGCGCCGTCGTCCATCGTCATGTTCGGCTTGTGCTGGAGCGCCGCCTGGATGTGGGCGTAGTAGGTCTTGTGGTCCTCGCCCTTGATCGCGTACGTCGAGACGCCGAACTCGGCCACCAGCGCGGCGGCCACGTCGTCTTGCGTGGACAGGGGATTCGAAGCGCAGAGCACGAGCTCGGCGCCGCCGGCCTTCAGCGCGCGCGCGAGGTTACCCGTCTCGCTCGTGACGTGGAGACAGGCCGACAGGCGCACGCCCTTGAGCGGCTTTTCTTTCTCGAATCGCTCGCGAATCCGGGCCAGCACGGGCATCGAGCGGTCGGCCCATTCCATGCGGAGGCGTCCCTTGGCGGCGAGCCCAAGGTCCTTGACGTCGTGGGCGGGGAGGGTGGCGGTCGTCATGCGATCTCCTTCTGGCCGTGCGCGGACTCCCGGACGGCGTCGACGATGTACGTAGAGAGCGCGACCTCCCCGGAATCCGAGGGGACGCGGTAGGGAGCGAAAGCCGAGAAACGCGCGTCGGCGAAGCCCGCTCGCCGGAGGCCGGCGCGGATCGTCTCGCGCGGCAAACCGAGGTGATGCGAGCCCGTCGCGGCCCTGAGCGCGCGGAGGCCGTGGGGCTCGAGCTCGACGAGGA